>JFJP01005609.1_pt1 | contig 28097 bp, 40 predicted proteins | sample 431651 | NCBI WGS metagenome assembly JFJP01 (sample SAMN02602958, study PRJNA72255) | Microbial mat metagenome, whole genome shotgun sequencing project. | biome: fresh water; feature: sink hole; material: water; isolation source: purple microbial (photo- and chemosynthetic) mats found in... | reverse complement strand
GTCGCTGCTGACGCCATAAGCACTGAGCGCGCCGCGGCTCTGGTCGAGCGCCACGGTCTTTTGCTGCAGCTCGGTTTTGGCGGCGCGCACGGTGTCGCGCAGGCGCTGCAGCTGGCCGGCCTGGGCGCGGGTGGGGGCTTCGCTGGCGGCGAGTTTCTGGCCGAGCTGCTGGGCGGCGGTCTGGGCTTCGCGCAGGCTGGTGGAGGCGCCTTCGGTCTCTACCTTCAGGCGGCGGAAGGTGTCGATTGCGGTTTGCTTTTCGCCCAGCTGGCGCAGGGCAGCGGCACTGGCGAGGGCTTGTACCCTCAGATCGCCTTCGAGCGTGTCGGCCAGGCCTTCGAGCGACGAGGCGAGCGCGTTGACCTCGGAGCCACCCGACACGGCGGCTTCAATGTCGTAGCGGATTTTTTGGGTGGCCATTGGCTGGGGTGAGCGGTGTGCGGTACGGGTGAAAGGCGCTGGTGAGGCTTTTTGGTGGGCGGGCTCAGGGTGAGCGCGGCCCAACAAAAAGCCCGCCGGGTGGCGGGCTGGTGTGGCTTGCTGCTTTGCTGTCGGCCGATCAGGTGTTGGAGCGGGCGGGGAAGCGCACTTCGTAGCCTTCGGTTTTGCCCGCAGGGGTCACGATCTTGCCGGTGAGGCTGATGGGCACGAAGTCCGAACTGAGGAAGTCGAACCCGTTGCCCGCGCCCAGCACGGCCTCGTGCACGTCGGCTTCCATGGGCTCACCGTTGACCATGTTTTGCCCGTCGAAGCGCACCTGTGCGCGCACCTGGGTGACGCGCCCGCCCAGAATCTTCGAGCCGTCCACCGCGAGGTGCGCGGCGGTCACCTTCACCACAGCCGCAGGCGCTGGAATGCCTGCCACGCCAGGAAAGAAGCGGATTTCACCGCGCAGGTAGTTCACCTCGTAATGCGTGCCGCGCACGTAGGTGACGCTGGCGGCGGCGTTGGTGACGATCAGGCCCGCTTCGACCAGGTTGCGCCTGCCGGTGGGCAGCCACACGCCGATGGCGGTGACCGGCACATCAAACGCGGTGAGGTTGCCCGCGCCCTGGGTGAGGCTTTGCACCAGGCCTTGGAACTGCATGGCCAGGGCTTTGACGCTGGAGGCCGAGAGGTCGATCATGATCTCGGTGGGCTTGGCCAAGATCACCGAGGCGCGGGCCTGCCCGTAGTCGAGGTGGCTGCGGCTCTCGCTGGCTTTTTCTTCGAAGTTGGGCTTGATCTCAAACTTGTCGGCGTCGATGTTGTCACCAAAGCCATCGAAGGCCTGGGTGACGGTGTTGAACATGTTGAGGGAGACGAGTCCGCCTCCCAAAATAGCGCGTGCGGTCATGGTGTGGGTTCCTAAAAAATGGATTTACCGGAGTGATTGACGGGATGGTTTGCGGGGAACGGCTTACGGGGTGGGCTGAAAGAAGGTGCGCGGCTTTTCGTATTCGATCTCCCAGGTGCTGAGCACCAGCGCGCCTTCGATCAGCAGGCTGTCAAGGTCGGGCGTGACTTCGCGCTCCAGCGGCTTGACCTTGTGCCCACCGGCGTTGAGCGCCACGATCGCGCGCCGCGCCACCTCGCCCACGACCTGGTGCAGCGCGTCCGCATCGCGGTCGGCCTGGCGGGTGTGGGCGATGCTGCCGATCAGCAGGCGAAACTGGCGCTTTTCGCGGCCGCCAGGGGATTCGAGCAGCGTGTCGGCGTTCCAGCGCAGCGCCACCAGCAGGTCGCCGCTTTTGGCGGCAATGGCGCTGGTGGGGTTGCGCTTGACGGGCACGCCGCCCAGCTCGGGCGCCTGCTCCAGCGCGCTGGCCATGGCGTCGAAAATGGCCCAGCGAACGCTGTTGGTGGTGAACTGGATCATGGCAATTCGGGCGCTTTAGGCTTCAACCAGGTGGGTGAGGCTCTCAAGGCCGTCGTTGACCTTGCGGCCATCGCGCAGCACCCGCCAGGTGTCGGCACCGGCGGTGATCAGCTGGCCCTCAAGCAGCGTGGCGGCTGCTGTGGGCCAACGGATTTCGCGCACGGTACCCACCACGTAGCCCTGCAGCATTTCTTCGTCCACCTCCGACAAGATGGCGGTGAACAGCACGGGCGGCACCGTCTGCAGGGCGCAGGCGGTACCGAACTCGCTGGCGTCGAAGAAGGCGCTGAGGTCTTCGTTGAACATGGCGGGCGTGGGGCTCAGGCGTTAAGGGTCAGACCACCGCGCCGGTGATGAGGTAGCCGCTGTCGGCGCTGGTGAGCACGGTCTGGCTCGCGTCAGACACCGGGTACATCCAGCTGGCCTTGGAGTTGTTCCACTCGGCCTGCTCCACCATGGGGCGGCTGGCGAGCTGGTAGGTGTAGCCAAAGTTCTGGCTGCCCATTTCCTGCAGGCTTTTCGGGGCCACGTAGGCCAAGATCGCGTCGTTGCCCCACACGTCCACGAAGCTGCCGTTCACGTCCTGGATGGCCTGGCCTTCGACGATGCGCTCAATCTCGAACAGCGCCTGCAGCTGCGCCATGGTGGCGGGCGTGCGGTCGGTGGAGGTGGACATTTTGTCGAGCACCATGGGGTGGGTGCGCAGCGCGCTGAGCACCTTGGGGCCGAGTTCCATCACGTTGGGGCGGCGGCCGATCTTGGCGCGGATGGCTTCCTTGGCCGCTTCGATCACGGCAAAGGGGTTGCTGGTGGCCGGGGTGGACCAGCGGTCTGCAGCGGCCAGCGTGGCCTTGTTGCTGGCGGCGTAGGCGGCGGGCGCGCGGGCCAGGGCGGCGGCGGACACCTCGCGCTCCAGCTCCATCTTGCCTTGCACCACGCGGATGGTGGCGGCGGCCAGATCGATGCCGGGCACGGCGCTGGACTCTTCCATCAGCTCGATCGGCACCAGGCCCATGAGGCGGTTGTCGGTCAGGCTGAATTTCTCGCTGCCGTAGCCGACCTGGATGCTGCGGGTGTCAGCGCCCGGCGCGCGGCGGGTGTTGATCACCTGAAACTGCTCGCGCCCGAAGGTGATGATGGTGCCAGCGCGCTGGTTGACCGGCACGCGGGGGAACAGGACATCGGCCACCAGCGGGAACTGGGACTCGAAGCCGCGGGCGATCTCGGTGAGGATCGGGTCGATCACGCGGGCTTGGGCGGGGGTCATTTGGGACATTTGGGACTCCGGGGAATGGGTGGGGGTTGGGGCTTGGGCTGGCGGGTGGGCTCAGCGATCAGGCGGCGTTCACAGCCAGGCCGGAGCTGGGCACGAGCAGGATTTCGACCAGCGCGCCGTCACCGGTGGAGGCTTCGAGCGAGCGGCCAATGGCGTGCTTGCTGCCCACGTTGTCGTGGGCAATGGCTTTGCCGGTGGTGCCGACCATGAGGGCCACGTCTTTGCCGAAGGCGGCGCCCGCTTCCACGATGGCGGTGCCCATCACGTCGACCGGGGTGGGGTCGCCGATGGCGGCATCGGAGCGGGTGACGCCGTAGGCCAGCGCGCCGGCTGCGGGGAAGGCGCCGGCCTGGTTGACGAGGCGGTTGTTGGTGAGCACGGCGGTGGCGATCACGGTGTCGGTGAAGATGGCTTGGGAGGCTTTGGTCATGGGGTTCTCCAGAAGTGAAGGGGGTGGGTGCTCAGGGCGATCAGGCAGCGAAGCCGAGCGCCTTGAGGGCGGCCACGAAGCTGATGCCGTGTTCTTGGGCGTGGGCTTTGGCCTGGGCGGTTTGCTGCTCAGGGCTCACGGCCTGGTTGGCGGGCGCGGCAGAGTTCGCCACAGGCGCGGGGGCGTCTGCATCGAACGCGGCCACAGCCTTGGCGCGCGCAGACACTTCGGCCTGCAGCACGGCCATGGCGGCTTCGGGCGCGGTGGTTTTGCCGTCAAACGCGAGCGTTTTCAGCAGCGCGCTGTGGCCGGGCAGGCCTTCGCCCACCGCCATGACGGCGGCGATGCGCTCGCGCTCGGCGGTGGCGGCGGTTTGCGAAGCGCTGGAGGCGGCTTCGGCCTGGATGGCGGCGAGCAGTTCGGGGTGCTGCTCCGCCAGGGTTTTGATGTCCATGGGGGTTCCTTTGGGGGTTGCGGTTGCGGGGAGAACGAGCAGCACCGGCTCGGTGGGGGCGGGGTTGCCACTGGCCCGCGCACCGGCGGGCTCTTTGGCAGGGGTTGCCGAGGCCGTCACCTGGGCCTTGCGGCGGGTGGCGAATTCGGCGGGGTTGGTGGCGAGGCGGGAGACGATGGCGTCTACCGTGGCGAAGCCGTCAATGAGCCCGGCGTCGAGCGCTTGCTGGCCCACGAACACGCGGCCATCGGCCATGTGTTCGAGCACGGTCTGGGCGCTGACGCCGCGGTGGTCGGCCACGGCGTCCACGAACACGCCGTAGAGGTGGTCCACCATTTGCTGGATGTAGGCGCTGCCCTCTTCGTCGAGCGGCTTGGCGCTGGTGCCCATGCGCTTGTAGCGCCCGGCGGTGATTTCGGTGGTCTGGGTGCCGCTGGCTTGCGGGCTGTAGGTGTGGGTGGCGACCACCCCGATGCTGCCCACCTGGATGGTGGGGCCGGTGGCAAACACGGCATTGGCGGCGCTGCCGACCCAGTAAGCGGCGCTGGCCATGGTGCCGTCGGTCACGGTGACGATGGGCTTGACCTGGCTGAGCTCGCGCACGGTGGCGGCCAGCTCGGGCGAGCCAATGGTGGAGCCGCCGCCGCTGTCCACCACGAGCACCAGGGCTTTCACGCGGGGGTCGGCAATGGCGCTTTCCACCTGCAGGCCGAGCTGCTGGGTGGACATGCCACCGCTCACACGCATGAACAGGTTGGCCTTGGGGGCCATGACGCCTTCGATGCTGAGCACGGCCACGCCGCCTTCGCGCATCTCATACACCTGCTGTTCGTTGGCCAGCGGGCGGCCCAGGCGGGCTTCGATGGCATCGACATCGATCTTTTCGCCTCGGGTATGGGTGGCGTAGATGGCCTGAATTTCGAGCAGGCGATCGGGCAAGATGGCCCAAGGGCTGCGCAGCAGATCGAGCAAGGTCATGGCTGGGTGCTTTCGGTGGGGCGCTCGGCGGGCTGGGCTGCCGCGCCGGCTTTGGGCACGGGCAGCAGGTTGTTGGCGGCCAGGGCGGTTTGCTCGGCCACTTTTTGGGCCAAGGTCTCGTTGAAGTCGGAGCCGAACAGCTCCCATTCGGCGCGCTCGCGGGTCATGAGGCGCGCGTCGATGGCGGCGGTGTAGGCCGCCACTTCGTCTTTGGGGTTGAGGCTGCCCATGCTGTCGCCGGGCCAGGTGGCGCGGGTGTAGGCCCAGCGCAGCAGGGGGTCGGTAAAGAAGCCGGGCGCGGGCACGCGGCCGAGCGAAACGGCCTCGGCCAGCCAGGTTTCAAACACCGGCTGGCAGAAGCTGCCGGCGAGCCACACGCGCACGCTGCGGATGTAGATCCATGCGTCGTTTAGCGCGGCCTTGCTGGCGCTGTAACTGCTGGTGAACTTTTTGATCAGCAGTTCAGGCGGCAGTCCCAGGGCCATGGCGATCTGGGTGATGACGTTTTCGAGGAACGGGCCGAAATTGGGGTTGGGGCGCATGGGGTTGACCACGCTGGCTTTTTCGCCGGGGGCCAGGCCCACCACCGCGCCCATGCCCAGGCCCACTTCGGGCTGGCCAGCGGCTGACGAGCCGGCGGGCTCGCCGCTGAACACGGGGGCGGCGTTGCCGGTGGGCGTTTCGATGAACACCGTTAGGTAAGCGGTGAGAACAGCAGCCGTTACCTCGGCTTCGGTGTAGCGGCCCATCTGCTTGATGAGGTCAACGATGGGCGCGAGATACGGCACGCCGCGCGGCTGCTCGGGGCGGCGCTTGCGATAGTGGTGCAGGATGCGCTTGCGCCCGCTGGGGCCGGTGCGCTGGATCCACTGGCCTTCATAAAGCGAGCCGCGGGCGGTGTAGCCGGCGCCGGGGTGGCGGGCGTACACGTGGTAGGCCTGCACCGCGCCGCTGGGGGCCATGCGCACGCCGGCGGCGTCTTGCGCGGTGTCCATGGCGCCGTTGGGGTTGCCCACGCGGTCGGCCTCAATGATCTGCAGGCGCAGGGCGTAGGGCTGCATGGCGCTGCGCTGGCCTTGGGGCAGCAGGGTGAAGCAGTCGCCGCTTTCCAGCACCGAGCGCAACACGATGCCCTGCATTTCGTAGAAGGTGTTGGTGTCGGTGTGGTCGCAGGCGGTGCTGTCTGCCCAGAGGCTGAATTCGGCCTGCACCAGGCGCTTCCAGCTGGCGGCTTGCTCGGCAGACCAGCCGAGCACCGCATTGGGCTGGCTCACCAGGGCGAGGCCGGTGCCGACCACGCGGTCGATGTTGGTGTTGATCGCGCCGGCGGCAATGGGGTTGGTGGCCGCGAGTTCGCGGGAGGCGGCGCGCTGGCCGCCGAGCTGGGGCAAGGTGTCGCTGCGGGCATCGCGCGGGAAGGGGTTCCACCAGCGGCGGGCGGGGTTGCTGGCGCCGGGGGTGGCGCCGCCCAGGCTGGCCTGCAGGCTGGTGCCGGGGGTGGGCGTTTGGGCCAGCAGCTCGATGCGGGCGCGCTCATGGGCGCGGGCAGCCGCCCAGGCTGGCGCCACCGCGGCGATGGCGCGGTCCAGCGGGTTGAGTTGCATGGTCAGTAGGGCCGCAGGTACGAGACGCGACGGCCTCGGGTGGCGGCATTGGCGGGGTTGTCGGGGTGGGCGTTGGCCTCGCGCTGCAGGTCGTCCACATGGGCTTGCAGCTCGGCGAAGTTGCCGCGCTGCTGGCGCCGCCCGCCACCGCCCTGCCCCACCACCGTGTCTTGCGCGACGGCGGCTTTGCGCATGGCGTCGCGGTAAAACGCGAGGTCGTCGAGGATGTCGGCGTAGGGTCGGCTCATGGGCTCAGCTCCGGCGGGCGGTGATGTCGGCCGCAGCGCGGGCGAATTCGCGGGGGAAGTGCGCTTGCGCGGCGCGCTGGCTCACGCCGTCGAAGTCGAGCAGCGGGCGGTATTGGGGCAGGGTTTTGGTGAAGATCAGCACGGGCTTGATGCTGCGGCCCTCGCGCTTGTAGACGCCGGGCGTGAGGCTCGATGGGCGGTAGACGGTGCGGATACCCGAGCCCTGACGCGTGAAGGCGCCAGCACTTGGGGTGATGCCGAAATACGGCGCGTTCTTGGCGTTGCGGCGGCTTTTTGCGCTGTTGGTCTTGTTTTGCGTCATGTCGAACGCGCTTCGGGTGGCGGTCAAGATGCGCTGCATTTCGCCCCGGGTGAAGTTGCCGGCAGCGTTGAGCGGGGCACCCTGGCCAGGCATGGCGCGCCAACCAGCCGGCAACAGGCCGGCATAGCGCATGGAACGCTCAAAGCGTTTTTCTTTTCGCCCGCCGCCTTCTACCTGGGGCAGCAGGTAGTCTTCGGGCCGGGTGCCATTGCTGGGCGCGTCGTCTTTCACAAACACGCGAGCGCTGAGGGTTTCGCGGGTGGCGGGCTTGATGCGCAGGCTGTTGAGCGTCCAGCGCACCGGCTCCTGGAACACGCGGCGCATTTCAGCAGGCATTTCTTCGGTGGCGATCAGCCGGGCCACGCGGGTGAGCGCGGTGGAGGCGGCATACGGCAGCACGCGCGCAGGCACATCACGGGCCGAGCGGATCGCATCGGCAATGCTGCCTTGCGGGTTCTTGGCGCTGATGTTGAGCATGGGCGGCGGTGGTTGGGCTGCTGTTTCCCAGGGCGGCGGCCAACAAAAAACCCCGGCTTCTTGGGGAAGACCGGGGTTTTAGGGGCGGGGCGCCAGGGGGGTGTTTTGCTGGGGTTTCGGTGGAGGTTTTTCGTCTTGCGGACTTTTGAGACCTACAGGAATTGGGGCCAATTTTGGGCCAAAGTGTCTGATCGGGGCAAGGCCTGAATTGTCTGCTCTGGGGTTGACAAAAAAGGCATTGACGCGGCGCGGGCGAATCGGTAAAGCGGCATTCGGGCAGCAGGCTACTCAACACCCCAGCCACCGCGACGCGCGGGACTGGATGTAATGCGTCTGAGCAGTCGGATTACTTGGCTGCGCCAGCAGCCGCAATGCGCTCTTGCTCCAGGCGACTCAGGTTGCTTTGCAGGGCCTTTTCTTCGCGTTCGCAGTCCAGGGTGAGCTGCACCATTTGACTGGCCATCTGCGCGGCGTGGGTTTTACCGTAGAGGTTTTGTTTGTATGCGTACTGGCTGCGCTCCAGGGCTGCGCGCTGCTGGGCGCATTGATGCTGCAGACGGCCAAGCGCCTGATTGGCGCGGGGTATGAGCAGGGCGTCCAGCTCCACCACACGGCGGGCGGCTGCGCTGCGGTCGATGGAGGCGTTGATGCGCTGGGCCTCGGTCTCGCCACCAGGCGCCCGCCCGGCCGAACCAGACGCAGGGCGAACCACCAAGGCTTCACCCTTTCCAGCACAGGGCGCGTCTTGAAACGTGATCTGCCCACCGGGCCCGGTGCATTTGTTGACGGCGGCGGCCGGCAGGGGCAGCAGCGCGAGGGTGGCGGCAGTGAGGGCAGCGGCGCGCCAGGTGGTGGGTGTCATTCTGTTGGGCTCCCTGTGTGGATCTGCCGGGGCGCATGGGGCAGCGCCGCGCCGGCCCGCAGATTCTCATTCAAGATGACCTTGCTGACGATGTGCACGCGCTGGCGGAAAGACCGCAGAAGCGTGTAGTAATGCGCACGGCTGATGCCCAGGGCATCGGCGGCGACTTTGATGGGCTTGATGCGGTAGAGGTAGTGGGCTTCGAACACCTGGCGGTCGATGGCCTGCGGCTGGCTGCGGTAGGCGAGATTGAGCGCGAACAGCTCGGCGCTGGCGATGGGATCAAACGGCACGGCAGGCAGCGGCCGGGTGCTTTTGGTGAGCTTGCCGAGCACGCCGGCGAGCGAGGCGCTGGGGGCGTATTGCCGCCGGGTGCGGGACCAGTAGACCCAGCGCTCGCACAGCATGTCGAGCTCGGCCTGGTCGGCACTGTCAAGCAGCTCGCCGTCGGCGTCGGGGTCGGCTTCGGGGGTGGGCTGGGGGGTGGTGCTAGTCATGCTGGATGCCTTTCGATAGGACTCGGCGGTGGGTGGGCGGTGGGGCGGGCAGGCTGGGCGGTGTGGGCGGTGCTGGCAATGCGGCTGGCGCCGGGGTGTCGGGTGCAGACGTTTGCACGGCGGCCTGGGTGGCCTCGGGCTCTTCGGGCGCTTGAGGTGCCTGGGGCGGCTGGGGGGCGAAGAGGTCGAGGTTGGCGGGGATGAGCTTGGCGCGCAGGCGCTGCCAGTCGAGCGCGCTCCACTTGTGCAGGCCGAGCTGGTAGGCGATGGCGAGGTTGTAGACGGAGACGTCCCAGGCTTCGTTGCGGGCGCCGTTGGGCTTGACCCAGCTGCGCATGGGGCGGCCTTTGGACCAGCGGGTTTGCGGCTGCTCGACCACCATTTGTTCGAACCATTCGGGGCCGAGCTGGTTGTGGAAGTGCATGGCGCCGGGGCCTTCGGTGAGCTGCATGCGGCCGCTGAGCCAGTCTTTGGCGACGTCGGTGCCGACGGCCCAGAGCTCGACGCCGCCGGGCACTTTGGTGCCGCCCCAGTCGATGTCGACGCGGCTGGGTGCGCTGCCCATGATGGGGCGGTTGGGCCGGTTGGCACCGTGCAGAACAACGCAGCCTTGCGCCTTGCGGGCGCTGCCGTAGTTGTAGACGTCCTGGGTGTTGGCGCCGCCGGCGTCGATGCCGTAGGCGCTGATCATGATGGGGCGGCCGCTGGCGTGCAGGAAGGGGGTGCGGCGGATTTCATCGAGCCGGGCCCAGACGCTGCCGGGTTCGTCGGGCGGGGCGGAGGGCGAGCCGATGATGGTTTCGTAGTCGATGACCCAGTGTTCCTGGCCAGGGCCCCAGGCTTCGATCTGCAGTTCGAGGCGGTTGGGCTGTGTGTCAACGGCCATGGTGAGCACGAGGGCTCGCTCGGGGAGGATGCGCGGGGGGTACGACTCGGCGCGCTCGCGCATCTGCTTGGCGGTGGTGGTGGTTTCGCTGTTGCGGTAGCTCAGGCCCAAGCGGGTGTTGTAGAAGGCCTGCATGAGGGTGTGGTCGCCGCGCTGCAGGGCGTTGCGGGCGCGGTCGTACTGGCGGGCGAGGCTGAGCCAGCTGATGGCGCCGATGGGCATGTAAAACGCGGACATGGTGACGCTGATGGTTTCACCGTCACCGGGGGAGGTGGCGTGCCAGTGGGCGGTGCCGCCTTCGGGTGCGTCCAGGAAGATGGTGGACTTGTAGCGTTCGTCGATCTCGCTGCCGCACTCGGGGCAGACGAACCAGGCGCGGTCCATGAAGCCGGTGTCGTCGTCGCGGCGGTACCGGAAGTTTTCGAGCAGCAGCTCGTGGTGGTGGCCGCAGTGGGGGCACGGGACCAGGTACACCTCTTGGGTGCCCATGCGGAAGAGTTCGTCGATGCGGCTGAGGCCTTCAAGCGTTGGGCTGCTGACCTCGTAGAACTTGCAGTCGCGCTCGTGCTGGGTGGCGCGGGCCTCGGCGATTTCAACCGAGTCGCCTTCATCGAGCGGGGGCAGGCGGTCGACCTCGTCGATGAAGAGGTAGCGGGCGGTGATCTCGGCCAGGTTGGAGGCGGAGCCGGCGGTGTTGATGTAGAGGGTGGCGTCGCCCTTGAAGTCTTTGGCCTGGGTGGTGTTGCGCTTGTCGCGGCTTTTCTGCTCGTGGACACAGGCGCGCAGCTCGGGCACCAGGCGAATGGCCTGCGAGATGCGGGCCGAGAAGCGCTTGGCCAAGCCGTCGGTGGGCTGCAGCGCCAGGATGTTGCCAGGCGCTTTGTGGATCCAGGCGCCGATGGCGTTGATGGCGGTCTGGGTCTTGAACATCTGCGAGGCGACTTTGGCCACCACGCGCTTGCATGGGTGCCCGGGCGAGAGCACCTGGGCGATGCGGCGGGCGTAGGGCGTGCGCTCGAAGCGGAACGGGCCAGGGTGCGCGGCGCTTTTGGGCAGCACCATGTGCTTTTCGGCCCACTCGTCAATGCGCAGCTCGGGGTCGGGCCGCGCGGCTTCGATGGCCGCGCGCAACACCAGCTCGTAGCCGTCGGCGAGGTTCACACGTCGTCCTTTTTCGGCAGGCGCTCGACCATGCGGGCTTCCCAGCCTTCGAAGGCCTTGTGCAGCTCGGCGGTTATGAGCGACTCGATCTCGCGCACGTCGATCATGCCCACCACCCGCGGCGCCGAGCGCTGGGGGGTGGAGAACACGCGGTCGCGCAGCTCGCGGAAGGCGTCGAAAGCGGCGCGCTCCACCCGCTCGCGCTCCACCAGGCGGCCAGCCGCGCGGGCGTTTTCGCGCTCGGCTTTCTCGGCCGTGGCCTTCTCGGTGCGGGTGCGGTAGTCCGAGTAGCTGGGCGCGCCAGCAGCAGGCTCCTGCGGCTGGCTCTCCGGCCCCTGGAGCGCGTCGGACGTCGCGGCAGTCCCTGCAGCAAGGGTGGCGCCAGAACGCCCGCTGTCGGCCCGCGCACGCGTGTTGCGCGCCCACTGGATGTCCGCCACCGCCGGATCGATCTTGCCGTCGATCAGGCTGATACGCCCCTCAGTCACAGCCCGCGCCACCGCCGACTTCGCCACGCCGCGCAGCCGCGCATACGCCGACTGTGTGATCAGGTTGACCCGGCTGTTCACTTCACCCCCCCAGGTACACGCAACAGTTCACTTTTCAAACGCCCAGCCACTAGCGCCCGCGCGGGGGCCGAATTACCCCGAGGGCTTGGGGGTGGGGGAGAACCTATGGGGGGGGTGGCGGCCGCCCTGCCCCATGGCGAGGCCAGGCCCACGCTGCGCCCGCCCTCTTCCGCGTGGAAGGTGCAGCGGTGGGCATTGGCCTTGAGCCAGCGGTTGGCAGCAGCCTGGCCTTGCTGATCCAGCACGGCCTGGTGCTCGCGCCGGGCTTGCTGTGCAGTGGCCAGCTGCTGATCGACGAAGGCAGCACCGTAGGCAGCGCGGCACAGGTCGATGAAGGCCGAGGTGGTGGGCATGGCTTCGCGGCGCGCCTGCATGGCCTGATCGCGATCGGCGCCAGGGTTTGGGGTGATGGGGTCCATGTTCCTTTTTTCTTTTTCAGAAAAGAGAGAGTGAGTTACGCGGTTACGCGCACGCGTAACCACGGAACCCGCAGCCCGCCTAGCGAGTTGCACGGTTACGCGGTTACACCCGCTTGCGCACCCACATGCATGCGCACATGCACACGCGCACCCACGCCCGCACACATGTATAGGGGTGCGCGTAACCGCGTAACCGCCTAACTTTCCGCGCCGTTGCTGGGTTTGCGAGTTACACCCCCGCGTAACCGCGTAACTCTGAAATGTCATTCTTCGCCCCCGTTGGCGTCAGTCTGACCAGGGGAACGGGGATCGAACCCCTGCGACCACCCGAGGTACTTGCGCAGCGGGGTCTCGAAGGTCTCCACGGAATCGGTCGCCCAAGCGCCCTGCGCCGTGTCTGGCGGGTCACACACCAGGAACATGCGCTCGACCTTCTTCGAGCCCTCGCTGTCGAGCTTCATGGGCTTGACGCGGCAGGGCTTGTCCTGCGCCTCGCTGAAGCGGATCACCGTGGGCGTGAACTGCTCCCGCTTGAACGGGTACCGCTCCCCGGTGCGCGCGCACCACTTGAGGTAGGCCCGGTAGGCCTGCTGCGCCGAGCAGCTTTGGTAGGGCAGATCGATCTCGCCATCAGACCACTCGGCCCAGAACTGCTCAGGGCTTTTGCGGTTGATGCCGATCAGCGCCCGCTTCGCCTCGGTGAAGGGCGCCGGGCTGTAGGGGTCGAAGTCGCCCAGCGGGTAGTTCAGCAGGTAGTGGTAGAACGCCTCGGCGCCGCCCGCCTGGCGCCACGCCCCCAGATCGCGGTAGAACTCGAAAGGCTGCGCGCGCGGGGTGTAGACCACCAGGTAGCGCCGGTCGCTGTTGTCCAGGGCCAGCGGCTGCAGCTCGTTGGAGAGGAACACCACGTTCATGTGGTTCGACTCCTCGCGCCTGGGCAGGTTCTTGGGGTTGATCTGCACCGTGGGCGAGGTGATCAGCGCCTTCAGCCGGTTTTTGTTGTGCACCAGCTCAGCGCGGCTGCTCACCTCATCGCCCACCACAAAGCACTTGCAGCTGCGCCAGTCGTTGAACTTGTCTTCCAGCTCATCCTGGCCCACCAGCGCGCCGAATTTGCCGTAGATCAGCAGCACCGTGTCGAACAAGAAGTTTTTGCCCGCCCCTTCGTCGCCGTGCATGATCACGCTGGTGCGCATCTTCGCGCCAGGGTGCTGCAGCGGGTAGGCCAGCCAGCAAAGCAGCCAGTGCATGATGTTGTCGCACTCGTCCGGGTTGTCGCTGGCCCGGCTGGTGAGGTAGCGCACCAGCGCAAGCATCGGCTGCACATTGCCCTCCACCGGCTCCATGGCCAGGCCGCTGTAGAGGTTCACGCAGCGCTCGGTGTCGCAGCTTTGCGTGGGGTCAAACACCACGTCGCTGGGCAGCACCGTGCGCCGGCGCTCGCTGTTCTTCCACATGCGCACCATGTCCGCGCCGTGCGCGTGTGCCATGTTGGCAATCTTCATGATCAGGCGCTGCGTGCCGTCCCACACCGTGTCGGTACCGTAGATCAGCGCGAAGTGTTCGGCCAGCAAATTGAACTTGCCCCAGTCGATCGTTTTCTCGGGCTTGGCTGCCTTGCCCTTGGGCGGGCCACCAGCGCCGCCAGCGGCCTCGCCAGAGGGCGGCGCAACCCCATCCCCCGATTCAAGCGCAGACGCGCCGGTGAAGGGGTCGGGGGCACCAGGCGCCGGCAGATCATCGCCCCCCATCGAGGCCGCGCGCCGGGCCGCAGCCGCATCGGCAAACGGCACCACCTTGCGCTGCGCCGGCGGCAACTCCCCCTGCGCGCCCTCTTCGGGCGCCGCGTCCATTGGCTCAGCCATACACCCGCCCCATCATGTTGATCACGCCCTGCAGCTGCCGGCGCACGGCCCCCAAGCCCTCGCGCTGGCGCAGGTCGTCAAAGTCCGTGTCTTTGGGCTCGCGGGTGGCCGGGTTGAACACCGGCCACACCAGATCGCAGCCCACCGTGTCGCGCGCCACCGCCTTCGCTGCGGTGCGCCCCGGGTTGCTCAGGCGGCCGGTGCGCCGGTCTTTGGTCTGCCAGTCGTCATCGGCGCACACCAGCAGGCGCAGCGTGGGGTACAGGCCGCGCAGCAGCGGCACCACATGCGCCAGGTTGCCCGCGTCAAACGCCACAAACACCGGCAGCTCGCCATCGGTGCCCAGGCGCAGCGTGAGGCCCGTGGCATAGCCCTCACACACCAGCGCCAGCCCAATGCCCGCCTCCACCGAACCCACATCGCCCAGCCGCACCGCGCAGCCCGGCTTCTCGAACCCGCGCAGGTACAGCTTGAAACCATCGGGCTTGATGAACTGCAACCCCCTCAGCGCCTCGGCGCGAGGGAAATCAAAACGCAACAGCGGCAGCACCAGCGTGCCCCCCGGCAGGCGCACCACCGTGTCATCTTCGCCCGGCTTCTCAGCTGGCCAGCGCAGCACCAGCTGCTCCCGCAAGTAGCGGCAGCTCTCGCCCGCCAAGCCCTTGCGCTCCAGGTAGGGCGATGCGCCCAGCGGCTGCGCCTGGCGCCAGATGTCCACCGCAGACGCCGCGGCATTCGCCACCTCCCGCGCCCGCTCCTCGGCAGCCCGAGCCCGGGCCGCTGCCCGCTGCGCCGCCTGGCGCTCCCGCTCGGCCTCGCCCAGCGGCGCCCAGTCGGTCTCCACCTTCTGGAAATCGCCACCCTGGCGGTAAGTGCCAAAGCTGCCCGTCAGGTACAGCCCACCGCTTTGCGTGCTGAATTCGTACAGCTTGTACCAGTCCTTCCCGCCCTTGCCGCAGGTCACCCGGGCCGCGATCTTCTTGGGGAACGCGCTCGTGTCTTTGTCCTGCAGCTCAATGCCAAACTGCTCCATCTGCAGCAACACCGACTGCAGGTTTTCATAGCCCGCCATCAGCGCACCACCCCGCCCGCGCCAATCAGCACCCGGCGCAGCGCCGCGTTCTCCTCCATGGCCAGGCGCAGGCGGCGCTCGGTCTCGCTCTCCACCCGGCGCATCGAATGCAGATCAAAGCCGCGGCGGTGTGCCATCCAGAGCACCGGGGCATCGTTGCCGCAGTGGTCCATCAGCGCCTCCAGCTTCGGCCACACCACGCCCTCTTGCCCGGTATGCCAGCGGCTGAACTGCGCCTTGTCCATCTTCAGCTCGGCCTGCACCTGCTTGGGCTCCAGGCCCGCCACCTCAAGGCACAAATCGAGCGCGCTGCCCAGCGAGGCCTTGCGCGAAATCTCTGCCACCGACACCTCTACCGGCATTGCCACCTGGTGCATCTTGCGTCCTCTCAAAATCGTTGAGTGGTGTTGAGAGGCTCGGCCGGGCAAAAATTCACCGCCAGCCCGAGCGCCACCCATGGCCAGGGAGGAAAACCGGGATGCGCCCAGGCCAGCACGAACGGCCGTGCCTGCCAGGCGGTGGGGAAAAAGGGCGGGCCTGTCCAGCCCGATACATTGGCGGCTCTCACACACACCACCCGAAAAGGACAGACCCATGAACGAAGACCAAACCCCCAGCAACCCCAACACCCTGCCCGTCAACGCCGAAACCATCAACGCCTTGGTCGACGCCATGGGCGCGCTCGTGATGTGCCTGGCCAAGCAAATGCCGCCAGACGCCAAGGCCGAGCTGGCCTTGGACTTGGCGCGGCTGTCGGCCAACTCAACCGCCCGAGGGCGGCCCGTGGTGGGGAGGCTCATTGGAGACCTCAGCCGAGCTGCTCAGGCGTAAACCAGCAGAGCCGGCCGCGGTGCCAAGACTCGAACTGGCTCACCAGATCAGGCCTTGGGCCGGTAGAAACGGAGCGGCACAAGGCCAGGCGGAAGGGGTTGGAGCTGCGCATGTCAGGTCTCGAATTTGGTTGGGGTGGTGGTACCGCCGCAATGGCGGGGAAAGAAGGCGGGCCTGCCCAGGCCGATAGAGTTGCGGCTCCTACACCCAACCCACCACCGACAGGGCAGACCCATGCACGATCCAGAAGAATTCCAGGCGCAAACAGCCAAAGCCATCAACGATCTCCAGGAAACGTTTCGACAGCTCCTGAGCCGCCAGCTGGCGCTCGGGGCCATGACACAAGCATTGCTGGCTCGGGTTCCGCTGGCGGCTCTCCCCGCCGTGCTGGAGGATTACGAGACAGAGGTAGACCACCAGGTTGCCCAAATGCCTCCCAAGTTCCAGAAACCGGAGCACTGGGACGAATGGTCAAGCGCGATAGAAGCGCGGATAAAGGCGCTGCAGCAGCTGCAGGGTCCAGGGGACGATCGCGCAGCGTGACGCGGGAAAAGGCTTCGTTCATTTCAGCCACGTTCACTTCAGGCCCCCTGTTGCTCTGGCCAAGCCGCATCGGCGCTCGCTGGCAGCGGGCACGCCGCTCCCTGCTCGGTTTGGGTGGTGGTATCGGCGGTAGGTGCGTCGGCCAGCTCGGGCCATGCCTCCTGAGCCTGTCGCGCCCCGCGTATGTAGGCCCAGTTCACGTCGGGCCGCATGTCTTCACATCGCACTTGCCCGAGCGTGGCTTCCTCGATCTGGATGCACCGCTCCGCCGTGAGCTTGGTTTCACCCGAAGCCCACTGACTGACGGCGCCCGGCGTCACGCCAAGCGCCCGAGCCAGCGCGGCCTGTCTGTTGGTTTGAAGGTAGTCTTTGAGCTGCATGGGCGTAGTTTAGCACTGCTACGCGCAAAAACAAGCCATGCTAAATCGGTGAATAAATAGCATTGCTACATATGACCACCGAACAGCCAGTCGAGACAGACGGAGACCGCGTCAAGCGCCTCATGACGGCCTGGACGCAACGCACCGGCCTGTCACAAGCCGCCTTCGCCGCGCAAACCAAAATGCCAGGCGGCACGTCCATGATCGGCCAACACAAGTCCAATCACCGCCCTATTGGCCTGGAGCATGCACGCGCCTACATGGCCGGGTTTGACTGCAAGCTGTCCGACCTGTCCCCTGCCTTGGCGGAGCGCGTCGGCAACATCGAAAGCCTGTCGCACACCGAAAACAGCGGCCACCAGGTGGGAGAGTCCAAAGCATCCTGGTCCAAAACCACGCCCCTCAAGGCAACCCCGCCATCCCTGGGGCAGGCCATGGAGGTGCTGGCCCTCCACCTCAACCAAATAGCCCCGCAGGACAAAGACTCAGCCCGTGCGCTGCTCAGTGCACTGGTCGGCAGCCCCGGTTTGCACGCCAACATCACCAGCGGGCTGCAGCAGCTGTGTGAACACCACGCAGCAAACCGCGCAGCAGCCTGAGAGGCCCCGCAGCGGTTTACCAGTTTCCAACAGGTCGCGCCATCCCCCGAAAACGGTAGCCGTCAACAGCTTGACACCGCCCATGCACATTCATGACAGCGTCACACATCCGCCCGCAGCGGAGTCAGACTTTCACAGACGCCTGCACGGCCCAGACCAAGGCATCGTCAACGCCTGGTTAGCTGGCTTGGAGCTTCGCGGCGGCAAAGAGGAAAAAGCCACCCTCCGAGGCGAACTGCCCATCCTCCCATTCAAGGGCGGCATTGAGCCACCGCCACCCGATAAGCCCAATGTGGCAAGGCCTGCGCAGTCAAGACCTGGACATCGACACCAGCACCACAAACCGCCTCACCTGCGCCCTCACGGGCGTTGAGGTCACCTTCACACTGGACACCGAAAAACTGCTGAAACAAACCTGACCGCAACCGTAGGGAGAGAACAACATGTCAACCGAATACGCTGTGGCAAAGGCCCAGCAAAAAGCCGCGCTCACACGCGCCAGTCAAATGCTCTTGGGCCTGGTCACGGGCATCGTGGCCGATGGCCAGCTGCACGACATGGAGGCGCAGATGCTCAACACCTGGCTGAGCGAAAACGGCGACGTGGCCAGCATCTGGCCCGGCTCAGCCATTGCAGCCGCCCTGCGCACAGTGCTGGCCGATGGCGTCATCACCCAACACGAACGCGACCACCTGCTAAAAGAGCTGCAGGCCCTGGTGGGCACCGACTTCAGCGAGACAGGCTCCACCACCCCCACCGTGGCCGCCCTGCCTTACGACAGCGACACGTCCCTGCACATTGCAGGCGCAGGCATTTGCCACACAGGCGAGTTTTTGTACGGCACCCGCGCCGCCTGCGAGCGGCTCACCGAGAGGGCGGGCGGCATCGCGCTGAGCACCATCACAAAAAAGGTCACCTACCTCGTGATCGGCACCCACGTGTCGCCCCACTGGGTCAACAAAACGCAGGGCACGGCATCCGCATCATTGCCGAGCAGCACTGGCTGAGCGCCTGCCGCAGCTGATCGCACCGCCCCAGAGGCGGTTTTTTCATGCGGGACGCGACATATAAATTTAGCATCGCTGTTGCTTTATTTGTTTAGCTTTGCTACATTTACCCCCAGACGCCCACCCCGGGCCGTTATCTGGAGGTCAACATGGCACAGCAACACACCCCCGCCGCAATCGTGGCACCGCTCAAAACCGGCCAGCAAACCCACTTTCTCGCGCACACCAGCGAGTTCTTGAAAACCTTGCTCCCAGGCGCCGAAATGGGCAGCCGTGGCGTCGACCACTCGGTCTTGGTGTTTGACAAGGACGGAATCGAAGACCACCCGGTGGTGCTGTGCCTTAGTGACGGGCCTTTCAGCTTTCAGGAATACCTGACCGCAGACGAAGCCCGGGCCCTGGCCCATGCGCTGCTCATGGCAGCCTCATTCACCGAGCGCAGTTCGCTGGACAAAGCCGTTGACGCGGCCATGCAAGCCGCCGAGGTGGCCGCATGAACACCGCGCACACTCCCCGCTCAGTGCTCCACCATGTACCCGGCCAGCCGCTGCAGCCGCTCGCTGTAGGCGCGCCAGTGGGCGGCGCTGCTGGTGGGGATGCAGCCATCGTTGTAGAGGTATATGCGCTGGGCCGAGGTATCGCCCTTGCAGGAGAGGGCTGCGATCTGCCGCTCGGAGAGGGCGCGTTTGAACTGGAAGCCAACGGGCAGCGCTTCGTATTCGACCCACTCGGTGCTGCTCACGCCTACCGGTTTGTAACGGCGGTTGAGCGCTACATAGCTGCCATCGGCCATCTGATCGAGGCAGTAGACCAGGAACACCTGGCGGAACTCGGAAGCGGTTTCTCGGGGCATGACATTCCTCCACGCAAAACCGCCATTCTGAGCCTGCCCCAAGGCATGGGCAAAACCACGCTGGCGCACGCGCTGGCCCGCCGCCTGGGCTGCACCGCGGTGGTGGAAGAGTGGGAACCTGTTGTGTACGTGGTGCCCGGTGCGCTGCACCTCACCAGCGAAGAGGTGCCCGCTTGAACACCGCCCGCCGCCCCTACAGCGACCCGCTCACCTACCGCCACCCGCGCGACCTGAATCAAGCCTTTGGGCCGCACACCAGCCAGCACATCGAGGCCCAGCCCGAGCCCATCCACCCACACGATCGGCATGTTTGCACTGGGGTGGCTGCCATGAGCCGCCCCAAAGAACTCCCGCCGGTCACCGAGGCGCACCGCCGCGCGGCTTTCGCGGCCATGGCCTGGGCGGGCACCTACGAGCAAGCCATGGCCCACGACACCCGCCGCCGTGTGGTGGAAGCGCGCGCCAGCCAGCTTCGCAAAGCCGAGTGGTTCGCCACCCGCCGCCATGTGGTGCGCCCACCGCAACAGCCCAGCGCCAGCCGCCTGCAAGCCGGCATGTACCGCAGCCCCGGGCGAGACGGCAAGCGCGCCGCCGCGGGTGATTTCGACGACTGATCCCTCTTCCTCAAACCCGCACCCACATGACCCGCCCCACCCACCAGCGCCCGCCAGGCACCGCCACCAGCATCGAGACCGAAACCTCGGTCATCAACGCCATCCGAAACAGCGAAGGCGGCATGACGCTCGCGCAGCTCACCACCCGCCTCAACCTGCCCCGCGCCCTGCTGCGCACCACGCTGGCCAGCATCGTGCTCACCGGGCGGCTCACCGGCACCGGCCCGGCCAACAACGTGCGCTACCGCCTGCCCGCCCAGATCGCCGCCGTGCGCACCATCACCCGCGCCAGCAGCCACGGCACCTACCAGGGCGAAGAGCTGCTGCCCGCGCCCGGCATCCCCGCCGGCCGCTTCGCCGCTTTCGCCATGCCCAGCCGCATCGGTGACCGGCTGCACCATCCCGGCGGCAAAGTTACCCGCCTGTGTGGAGGCCCGGTGTGAGCGCGTCCGAGCGAAACCGCCCCTGGACGCCCGAGGAAGACCGCGCCGTGCGCTCGCTCTACCCCAACGTCACCAACCAGACGCTAGCCGATCTGATCGGCCGCAGCGAGCCGGCAGTCAGCAACCGCGCATGCAAGCTCGGCGTGCGCAAGAGCGCCGCGTTCATCGCCGCGCAACCCACCCGCTTCCGCGCTGGCCACGAGCCTTGGAACACCGGTCTCAAGGGCTGGACGGCGCCCGGCCGCAGCGCCGAAACCCGCTTTGCCAAGCGCAACAAGCCCCACAACACCCTGCCCCTGGGCAGCCACCGCATCAACAAAGACGGCCACCTGCAGCGCAAAGTGGCCGAGGCCAGCGGCAGCAACAGCAAGCGCTGGCGCGGTGTGGCCGAACTCGTTTGGGTAGAGGCCCATGGCCCGCTGCCGCCCAAGCACATCGTGGTCTTCAGGCCCGGCCAGTTCACCGCCGAGCTGGCGCAGATCACGCTGGAGCGCGTGGAGTGCATCAGCCTGGCCGAAAACGCCCGCCGCAACCACCCGCGCACCAAATCCCCCGAGCTGGGCCGCTTGGTGCAGCTAAAAGGCGCGATCACGCGCCAAGTCAACCGAATCAACCGAGAACACAAGGAAGCAAGAGCATGAACACCACCCACATGGACCACCTGCGCGAACACCTCATGGCCACCCTGGCCAGCCTGCGCGACCGCGAAAACCCCATGGAGCCCGACCGCGCCCGCGCTGTGGCCCAGGTGGCCGGCGTGCTGGTGGACACCGCCAAGGTGGAGGTGGACTACCTCAAAGCCACCGGCGCCGACCGCAGCAACTTCCTGGAGCCCGCCACCACGCTCCCGCAGATCGGCGCGGCCCCCGCGGCCCACAACCCGTTTCCGGTGAGCCGCTCGCACCGGCTGGAGGGCTGAGCCATGGCCCTCAGCTACCGCGAGGCCCACACCATCGTCGCCTTGGCCTCCAGCATGGCAGGCGCGCACCTCGGCGCCTGCGCGGCGCGCACAGACCGCTGCCCCAGCATGGTCACCACCGACTCAGGCCGCCGCAACCGCGTGGCCGAGCGCCAGCTCATTGAGTACCTCGACGAGCTGATCAACCCCGATCGCATCGCCGACAACCCCGACGAATTCAACGGCTGGCAAGACCTGCTCGCCGTCGTCGGCCTGCTGGGGGCCAAGCCATGAGCCCCAGCCTCACCACCCGCCTGCTCGACCGCTTCTGGGCCCGCGCAGCCAAGGCCATCACCAGCCGCCCCCGCCTGGTGGGCTGGCTGATTCAGCGCGCCGCGCAAACGCCCTATGCCCACATCGCCAGCGCCGACGGCAGCGAGATCTACATGCGCCGCTGGTGGCTCTTCAACCCCTACCCGCACGGCATGGAAGACACCACCGGCAGCGACGGCCGGCGCTGGGCCTGGCTGCCCTCGGTGCGCGTGCACCACATCCTGCTGGCAGACCACGACCGCCACCACCACGACCACCCCTGGAACGCCCGCACCATCATCCTCAGCGGCTGCTACGCCGAGCAGCGCGGCAGCCAGCGCATCGCCCGCATTCGCGGCGACACCGCCCGCCTCATGCACGGCGAATACCACCGGATCGACTGGGTACCCCCCGGCGGCGTGTTCACGCTGTTTATTTGCGGCCGCAAGCGCGGCCCCTGGGGCTTTCTGGTGCGCGGCCAAAAGGTGCACTGGCGCGAATACCTCGCCAGCCAAGCCACCCCGGCCCAGCCCGCCAGCCCGCCCAAGCCACCGCCACCCCAGCCCAACGGCCTGCCCGCCCTGCCCATCTGCCCGAACTGCGGAGACGCCCGCCAAGTCTGGCGCAACCAGATCACCGGCAGGTTCACCTGCCACCGCGCCTGGTGCCACACCGAGCTGCCCGACCCCATGAACCCCAACGAACACCCAGCGGCCCAGCCATGACCACCGAAACCTTTGCCCACCTCCCGCTGGAACACATCGTCACCAGCCCCACCAACCCGCGCAAAACCTTCCACTCAGACAAGCTCACCGAGCTGGCCAACAGCATCGAGGCCAGTGGCGTGCACCAGCCGGTGCTGGTGCGCCCGCTGCCCGGCGATCGCGTGGCCGACACCGCCCACCTGGAGCCCCGCCCGCAATGGGAGCTGGTGAGCGGCGAGCGCCGCCTGCGCGCCAGCGTCATCGCCGGGCTTGACACCATCCCCGCCATGGTCCGCGCCCTCACCGACGCGCAGGTGCTCGAAATCCAGCTGGTGGAAAACCTGCAGCGCGATGACCTGGAGCCGCTCGAAGAGGCCGAGGGTTACGACCACCTCATGCACGCCCACGAGCCCCCGCTCACCGCCGAGGAAGTGGGCGCCAAGATCGGCAAAAGCCGCAGCTACGTGTATGGCCGCTTGAAGCTGCTCAACCTCGGCCCAGAAGGCCGCGAAGCCCTGCGAGACGGTCGCCTTGCGCCCACCCTGGCGCTGCTCGTTGCCCGCATACCAGACACCCGGCTGCAGGCCCAGGCCCTGCCCAACCTCTACAACGCCTACAGCCGCGAGCCCCTCAGCTACCGCGAAGCCGCGTCGCTCATTCAGCGGCAGTACATGCTGCGCCTGGGGGAAGCCCGCTTCAAGATCACCGACGCCACCTTGGTCCCCGCCGCCGGCAGCTGCCGCGCCTGCCCCAAGCGCACCGGTGCCGACCCCGACCTCTTCGCCGACGTGCAAGGCGCAGACGTTTGCACCGACCCGCCCTGCTTCAAAGCCAAAGACGCCGCCCACAGCGCTCGCCAGCTCGAGCAAGCCCAAGCCAACGGCCAAACCGTGATCGCCGGGCGCGAAGCCAAAGCCCTCATGCCCAGCGCCTGGAACACCCGGGTAGAGGGCCACCTGCGGCTGGACGATTCCGCCGACAGCCCCACCGAAAAACCCCTGCGCGCCCTGATCGGCAAGCAGATGGAGGCCCAGGGCATCCAGCCCATGCTGGTGGCCAACCCACACAAAGACGGCGAGCTGGTGGCCGTGTTGCCCTGCGAAACCGTCAGCCAGCTGCTGGCCGCCAAGGGCTACCAGGAACACAGCGAAGCCGTGCAGGCCCACGCCAGGCCGAGTTTGAAGCCGCGTGGCGCTGGCGGCTCATGGAAAACGTGTGGCACGAGATCAACCAGGAAGGCCCGTTCGAGCTGCCCGCCGAGATCATCCGACACCTCGCCGCCCAGAAGGCCAACGCCCTCAACCAGGACAAGGCCAAGGCCCTGTGCAAACTGCTCGATCTGGGCAACGTGGCCCCGGTGCAGGCCGTGAGCGACTGGGTGGCCAACCACGCCGAGCCTCAAAAATGCCTGGCCCTGCTCACCATGCACCAAGACGTGGATCACCAGCCCTGGCTGCCAGCCAACAGCCAGCCCAACGCCGCCCTGATGCTGCTGGCCGACGCCGAAGGCGTCACCCCCCAGGCCGCCAAAAACGCCACCAAGGCCGAGCTGGCCGCCAAGTGGAAAGCGCAAGACACCGCAGCCATTGCCCGCGCAGAAAAGAGCGCCGAAACCAGACCAGCCAGCACCCCAGCCACCACACCTACCGCCACCCCTTCGCCACGGGTTGCACCCTCTGGGGGAGCGGGGGCCAAAGCCAAAACACCCGCTGCGCGCAAACCCAAAACCACGCAAAGCCAAGCAGAGCAGACCGATCCAGACGGCGCCAGCGCCGTGGGGGAGACCAGTCGGGCGACTTCGCCCGACGCTGGCGCCACGCCAGACATAGTGCCCGGCGCCCGCGTGGTCATCGTAGGGGGCGTGCACTCGGGGCAAGCGGGCACCGTGATCGAAGACCCCGCGGCGGGAACCGAAGAGACCCCTTCGCGTTGGCGCGTGCAGATCGATGGCGACAACGACGCAGAAACGACCGAGATTGACGCCAAGTGGCTGGTGCTTGAATCCAGGTACGTGGCGTGGCCGTTTCCGGGGAGCAAGCCATGAACGAGCCGTTCGGCTACTTCCGGGCCGAGCCCTTTGGATGGACCGACTGCGGGCCAGATGACGATGGAGCTAAAGCCTTGTACGAGTGGCCCGCCAACACTCAGCTCACAGATGCCGCGCCCGAGCTGCTGGAGGTGCTGAAAGAGCTTGCAGCGCTTGATTTTGGGGCGCAGATCATGAACGACGATGACACGCGCCGCATTGATTTGAGGGCAAGGCATGAGCCTACTCACCCACATCTACTTGCTCGAAAAACACGGGCCGCGCGCCGATCTTGAGGTGTTGGCCAAGATCCTGGACACCACGCCGCCCAACCTGCGCCGGCGCATCAGTGAGCAAACCTTCGAGATCCCCACCTACCTCGACGGCGGGCGCCGCTGGGCAGACATCAGGGACGTGGCGGACTATCTGGACGCGCGTCGACAGCAGGCGCGCGAGGCGCACCAGCGGGGCCATGGTGCAGGTCTTCCGGCTTGAGCTGGGCGTACCGCTTGAGGTTCGTCCAGCTTTTGTGCCCGCTCACCAGCGCCACGCGGGGAATATCAAAACCCTGCTCGAACAGCTGCGAAATGCCTTCGTGGCGCAGGTCATGAAAATGCAGATCGGGCACGCCCAGCGCGTCACACGCGGCCTTGAAATACTTGCTGAGCGTCTGCTCATGCAGCGGAAAAATCGGCCCCGCCCGGTCTGACGGCTGGCGCTGCACCAGCTCCCAGGCGCCGCCCATCAACGGCACCCACATGTCGTTGCCCGCTTTCTGGCGCGGGTCTTTGCGATCGCGCACCAGCACCAGCTTTTTGTCGGCGTCCAGATCGGCCCAGGCCAGCCGCACAATCTCCCCCCGGCGCATCGCCGTGGCCACCGCGAACAGCACCACGTCGGCATACACCTGCCCCCGCTCGCTGGCCAGCCAACGCACCACGCCCTGCAGCTCGTCTTCAGTCGGGCGGCGCTCGCGCCTGCCACCGCCGCCAATCAGCCCCATGTGAGCCAGCAGCGGCCGCGCCTGCGCCACCACGTCGGGCAGCTGCAGCTTGAGGTGGGCAGCGGTAAGCCGCATCACCGTGCCCAGCTTGCCAATGTCCATGTTGATCGTGTAAGGCCCGGCGCCCGCCTCGCTGCGCGCCTCGCAGTAGCCCACCAGGTCGGCCACCTGCAGCCGCGCCGCATCCAGCGCGCCCAGGCCAGCGCCCAGCGCCTTGAGCATGTAATGCTCGTTGGCATCGTCCGCGATCGGGCGCGAGCGCTCGCGCAGCTTGCGGTAAGTGCTCAGCAGCTCAGACACCAGCACCCGCCGGCCCAGCACCGCATCAGCCCGCGGCGCCTGGCCCCGCTCGATGTCCGCTTCAATGGCCCGCGCCCAGTTCGCCGCCTGGGCCTTGGTGCCGAAGGTCTGACAAAATGTAGGGTGACCCTTGCGCCGCACAAGCGCCCGCCAGCGCCCGTTGATGTTCGTGATTGATGCCATGCGATTTGATACCGTATCAATCCGGTATCAGTCACACAGTGACAACGAATCACACCGGATTACAGCGGCACTATAGAACAGCAAGGCCAGAAGCCTAGAATCCACACCCTGCCGCCGTAGTTCAATGGGTCGCCCACATAGGCACAAACAGGCCCAGCGTATCAAATTCGTATCACTGGCACAGAATCACGAGCCGCATACCCTGCGCGCTCCACACCACCCACCCGCCAAGCAAAAAAACCCCGCCCACCAGCAAAGGCGAGCGGGGCAAGGTGGCCGGGTGGCCACCGGAGACAACAGCAAGGATCAGGGAAAAATCACGGGCGCGGCGGTGAGCCTCACGGCTTCGGCGTATTCGCGTTCGCAGGCGCGGCCGGCAAGGCCCCGCTGCTCAGCAATGTCTGCCAGCTCTCCCGCTCTTTGGTCAGCGCGTCCCAGCACGTAGGCAAGCACACCGATGGGGTCGTCGGCTGGCGTGCCCAGCTGGGCAGGGGCGGGAGCTGCACATTGCGCACGGGCGCGGGCGGTGGCGGCGGTGGTGGCGTCGCGCAGCTGGCCAGCAGCAGCGCCAGCGGCAGCGCGGCTGCGCGCCAGGTCGGCCTGCATGGCGGCGACTTCGCGGGCGTGTTTGTCTTGGGCATGGCGTAGCTCCTGTTCGGTCTGTCGGTTTTTGGTCTCGGCCTCGCGGCTGAGTCGTTCGGCTTGGGCTTTGTGGGTTTCAAACGCGGCGACCACCTCGGCGCGCTGCTGGCGGGCGGTGTCGCGCTGGTGGCTGGTGGCGCAGTTTGTGAGCGCAAGGCCTGCGGCCAGCGCGGCCCACCAGGTGTGAGAGCTGCGCAGCAGCGCGAGGGCTTTGGGTAGGAGCGCGATCATTCAGGCCACCCGGTGCAGCAGCCAGCCGTGCACAAACGCTTCTTGGCTGGGCCGCTGCTCGGCCAGCTCGATGTAGCGCGCGCCTTGCTGGGCGTTGAGGGCGCGCAGTAGCACCACATGTCCGTCTTTGCCGCGGGCGCTGAGATAGGCGCGCAGCGCGGCGACGGTGAGGCGGCCGATGTTGCCGTCGACCACGATGTCGGGGTAGTGCTTGCCCTCGGCGTTGAGCACGTTGAGCGCGCGTTGCAAAAACCGCGCGGCCACGCCGGGGCCCATGTTGACGCCGGTGTCGAGCAGCTCCTCGGCCACGGCCGTGCTGTGTTCGTCAACCAGGTGGAAACGGGGCTGCTCCCAATACTGCTCGCGGTAAATCTGCCGGGCCACGGAGCGCGGCATGTCTTGCATGCGGCCGTGGTACCCAAAGGCGCGGGCCACGCGCTCAGTGATGCCGTGGTTGGTGGGGCCGCCACGGTCGGCGGGGTGGTCCACGTAGCCGCCCTCGCGCTGTAGCAGGGAGTCGATGTAAGCGTCGATTTTCATGGGGTCTTTGGGTGGGTTGGTGGGTGGGTTGATCTGCTGGCGCGAGCGCTCAGCCTTCCTTGAGCCGCGTGCGGATCACCAGCACGGCGAAGCCGATCAGCACGAGCGCCTGGTCGAGCGTGGGTGGCTCGATGCGCAGGGTGCCGCCCAGGCGGTCGGTGGGCAGGCCGCTGGCCAGCAGCAGGGGCCCGGCCACGGCGCCGCCGGCGCCCATGGCGAGGAATGCCCAGGCCAGGGCCTTGAGGGTGTCCACCAGGCGCTGGCGGGGTGTGAGCCCGTGGCGCAGTGGGGCGCTGCGCTCCAGCTTGTTGAGCGCCTCGGCCAGCACCACCAGCCCGGCCATGGCGTGCAGCAGCTGCAGGAGCGCGCTCATGAGGGGCTCCCTGGCTGGCTCTGGGTGGCGCCGGCCACGCGGCTCACCGCGAACACCAGCGCCCGCTGCGCACCCGCGCCCACGGCAAAGGCCACGCCAAGCAGCATCGGGTGGGGCATGGCGGTGGAGAGCATCACCACCGGGGTGATGTATCCGGCGGTGAGGCTGCTGGCCAGGGTGACCGACATGCGCCGCAGCGTGGTGCGCAGCAGGTGCTGCCAGGTGTCGCCGGTGCTGGGCACGGTGTTGAGCAGGATGATGGCCACCAGCGCGCCGCCGAACCCGGCCACCAGCACATCGGGCCGCAGGCCCAGCGGGATGCCGAAGGCGGTGAGCATGGGCACGGCGGCGGTGGCGGCCGCGATGGTGGCGGCTGAAGATTGATCTGCGAGGTTCATGGGGCCTTGCTGGGTTGGGGTGGGGTGGGTGGTTGAATTTGGGGAATGCAGGCCGGGCCTACACCTCGATTTCCAGCGGCGCAAGCGCAGGCGCGTCGCCCTCGATCACCCCGTCGCGCACGAACACCCGAGCGCCCACGGTTGCCTCGCCGCGCACCCGCTGGGTGCCACCACCTGGGTAAGTCACAGTGCTGGTGCCGTCTGTGTGCACCGCGCCAACGATGCCCACCAGCAGCGGG
>JFJP01037446.1_pt1 | contig 28104 bp, 26 predicted proteins | sample 431651 | NCBI WGS metagenome assembly JFJP01 (sample SAMN02602958, study PRJNA72255) | Microbial mat metagenome, whole genome shotgun sequencing project. | biome: fresh water; feature: sink hole; material: water; isolation source: purple microbial (photo- and chemosynthetic) mats found in... | reverse complement strand
GGCGGGCATACTCTTTGACGATGGGTAAAAATTGAACATCTGTTATCGTTAGTTTACTAAAATCTATGGTATCCATATGGGCTCCTATGTGTCGATTGTTTCTTTACTGAAAAATCGATATTAGATAGAAGCAAAAAAAATCTAGTCTAAATTAAATTTAATTACTGAATTACATCCATTTTTCTATAAATATTTGAATTTATTATCTAATTAATCCACCTCGAATTGTAATTGCAGAGTGCGGAAAGTATGATCCAGGCGGCATACTCGGTTATGCCAGCGACTTATAGTCCGAATTTATGAGGTAATCTCATTAATGAACCGGGCCATGATATTGAGCACCATCTCGGGCTGCTCTGAGTGTGGAGAGTGTCTGCAATTATCAATGATATGCGTTATGGCACGGTTTACTCGGCGTTTGATGGATTCTATCTGGTTCAAGGTACCATACTGATCCTCAAGTCCCTGAATTGCAAGCATGGGCGCCTTGATTTTCGGCAGATATTTTTCAATGTTCCATTTGATGAAATGCTGATTCAGCCAGACATCATTCCAACCCCGGAAAGCATTTTCCGTATTTTCACCATGATATTTTTCAAGCTTTTCCCTGAGATCATAGTGTTCATAATTGATCTTTGCTTCAGAAATGCTTTTTACAGATAGTTCTTCGCAGAATATATGAGCCGCTTCCGTGATCAGTCCTTTCAATCCTTTGGCATAGGGACTGCCGGCATATATGATACCGATGGAACCACCGTCTGAATGGCCGATCAGAATATGATCTTTAATCTTTGCTTCTTTTATTACAGCAGGCAGTATCTGTAATCCCTCTTTGTGCATAAAATTGATTTTCCATGGCGTCGGACATGGATCAGAGGCCCCATACCCCAGCCGTGAAAAAATTAATGCCGGGTATCTCGTCTTTTTGGATAACAGATAAGGAAAATCTTTCCACATTTCAGTGCATCCCAAACCCTCGTGCAAAAAGACAAGCGTGGGAGAGTCTTTTTTCCCTTCTCTATGCCATTGAACTTCAATCTTTTTTGTTCCGATTTTTAAGAAATCTGTCACTGCCCACTCCCTTTCATTATTTCTTTTTATCAAGACCCGGGGTTCATTTTCTATTATTTCATCAAGGTGTCATAAGCCCTCTGTATTTCAAGGAATTTTTTATTGGCAAGGCTGGAAAATTCTTCTCCCAAATGGGAGAGTTTATCGGGATGGTATTTTTTGATGGCTTCCTTATAGGCAGCACTGATTTCTTTTTTTGATGCCCCGGGATGGATGCCGAGAATCTCATAGGGTGTTTTGAGTATACGTTGATTTGAGGTTTTCTTTTCACCTGGATCGGAATCCTGGGTCTTTGAATCTGAATGATTGAATTTCTGATCCGATGGTTTTTGAATAGGTTTCTGTTTTCTGAAAAAAAAAGCAGGCAAGGTTCCATACCGGATCAGATGATAAACAACGGCTATGATCAGTCCGTCATCGACAAAACCAAGGAAAGGAACCATAAAATCCGGAATAATATCCACAGGGCTGATAAGGTAGGCAATTCCCAGGATGAACAGAATAATCTTAAGATACAGATTCAAAGGACTATTTCCCGTTTAGAACATCAATCATGGTATACAGTTTCCGGGATTTGTCTGGATGATCGAGTTTCTTCTTCAGAAAAAGGACGGCATCAAAAGTTCCACTGACATAAATATCTCTGCCGTTAATATTGTGTTTGAATTCAAACAGGGCAGACCCGTCTTCTGCCTTCAGGGTATAAGTATGCCATCCATGTCCGCTCAGATGTTCTCTTTTGATACCCCATTCTTTTTCCTGTATTTCAGGATCCCGGATCATTTCTATATTGTCCATATCAAAATTAACACCGAGTTTATTGAAATAACCGACCATGGCCCTTGCCGTGCCAGAAGTGTCTGCTTTTCCTTTCTGATGGCTTTCAACCACCTGAAGAGTATATCCTTTGAAAAGTCCTGGAAAAGTATCGGCCGCATATTCCATCATGGCCTGGAACCCGACAATCTGCTTGGCCATGTTGGGCGCTATAACTGCAGGCGTTGCGGCAACCTTAACGATTTCTTCAAGCAGTTTTCTGTCGCCTCCGGTGGTTCCCATGACAAATGGAATCTTATTTTGTACATAATAGAGGGCATTGGAATTCACGGCACTGGGGTGTGTATAATCAATACAAATAAAAAAGGGGAAAAGAGATTTAATATGGGCTGTTTTTTGATCCCGGGAGTCTGGCCTGACCAGTTCAAAGGCAAGAGTATCAATAGTAACGATTTTTTCTTCAATCTCTTGACCGGTCAGAGAGAAGGGGATGACATTGAATCTTTTGTCTGCGATGCCAAACTCAGCCATTTTTTTGGCCACGTTTCCGGGTAACCCATTGATCATAATGTTAATGTTTTCCATATTTGCCTCTTTTTTAAATCATTTGAACCAGTCTTGTCAGTTTTGGAATCTTGTTAATATTTAAACCCATGATGATGTTTTTCAATGAGCTTACAGCAAATGGGATGTATTGTTCAAAACCTATTTTCTTTTTGACCCGACTTAAATAGCTGAAGGCCCCAAGAAATTGAAGATTTCGGGTCAGGCAGCAGAATTGATAATTTCTTAAAAATGCCTCTCCTTGAATGGTGTTCAGGTTTAATTTTTCCACAGTGTAATGTAAAAGCTTATCTTTTATTGCGTCACTCAAATTCATATAAGGATCGATGAGTAGGGAAGCCAGATCATATTGCAAAGGTCCGATTCTGGCAGATTGAAAATCAATAAAAAAAAGCTGACCGTCGAATATCATGATATTTCTGGATTGGCAGTCTCGATGCATGAGACCTGTAATTCCGTTTTTCAGGGCATGATCTGCGATATAGCCAAATTCATCTTCATAGTCCTGCCAGGATAGATTCAGATTTAAATGACCGTTGATAAAAGCATCCATGAAATAACGGCATTCTTTTTCAAGAATCAGTTCTTTTGAATAGGTGGGCGTCTGACAGGTCCATTCCGTATTAAATTCCTGAAGTCCTTTGATTGAAAATTCAATCAGAAGATCAATCACTTTTTGATATAATTTCACCAAAGATAGTATGCCATTCTGCTGCCTGGCAAGGGTTTCAAGATGAACATCCCCGAGATCCTCCATGATGACCATGCCGGAGAGTATATCATAATTCAAAATCCGGGGTACGGGTATACCTTTTGAAAAAAGATGCCGACCGATATGAACAAAGGAATAGAGCTGCATTAAGGGCTCTGTGTCTGGAAGGCATATCCCATGGTCACCAACGATAAAGGATTTATTCTGATGGGAAACCCTGTACCAGATCCTGTCTGATCCGTCACCGGCAAGTTTGTGAACCTGGATATTTTTTATTTTGTCCTGTTTCAGATTGAACTGAGATGCTGCAAGTTCAAGCAGGGATGTCATTGAATAGGACTCTTTTGTTCCGATGTCGGACCAGTAAATCTCTTTTTTTAAAAAGCCCCTTATTTTTTTATGATGAATCAGCTCCTGATAAACCGCTATGCTCGAAAATACTTTTTTATCAGGGAAATGATCAAATATTTCAGGGGACAAAACCTGTATCCCGGTAAAAGCAAGGCCGGATGTTTTTGAGTCAAAACTTTGGATAAAGCCTTCAATATCCACAGATACTTTATTGAATGTTTCATAATCATGAAGAACAAGCGTGGCAAGGCAATTTGATGTCATGTGAGATGCATATACACAAGTGAGATCAACATCAAAAATAATATCGGAATTGATTACAAAAAAAGGGGCTTCCCTAAGAAAAGGCCTCGCATTGGCAATGGCACCGCCGGTATCTAAGATGACAGGCTCAAAAATTGTGCGGATATTGTACGGAAGTTTATTCACAAAGTTTTCTACATGTTCATGAAGATGATGGGTATTGATGAGGATCTGTTCACACCCATGCTCATTAAGCTGCTTTACCAAATGTTCCAATATGGATATGGAATTCAGTGTAAACAGCGGTTTTGGTATCTTCAAGGTATAGGGTAAAAGCCTTGTGCCGTATCCTGCGGCAAGGATGAGTGCTTTCATGGCATTATGATTCAATAAGACGGGTCAACCGGTCCAGAATATTCTTATAAAATTCAATCTGCACATGATCCCCGGACCCTTTAATGCCATTCCTTGTAAAATAATGGACTGCATTTTTATAAGTAACTTGTGACAAGGATTCTTTCAGATTGATCAATTTGCCTTTATAGAGTTTTGTTCCCATTGAATGGATTTTTTTAATCCTTTCTTTTTCATCATGTTTATCGGGCTCATATTTTTCAAAATATTGAAGGGTAGTTAGATAGGATTCAAAAAAAGGCAAAAGAAAGAGAGCAAACCATTTTAATTTTTTTAATCCCTGGGATGTAATCTGAAAGAGATCCGATTCCGGTACATCCGGAACAAGGATGCCTTCATTGAGAAATCCTTTGATACAGGTAGAAATATTTTCTTCACAGGTGATGTCTTCATCAAAGAAAAATTCATCAATAAATAGTTTTTCGAGAAATTTATACCGGATGGTAAGATCGGATGAAGCAAACTGAAATCTATCCGCTTCAAGAATAGCCATAGCCGTATAGGCATACCGGATGAAAAAAGAGATAACTGAGTTTTTGTAATAATCCAGGACAGCTCTTTTGTTATCTTTTACAATAAAAATTGTATTTTCGGTGATGTCCTTGTCATCCTCATCGGCTAACTCGATAAAGTCCCGTGATATAAAATCATTGATGACTGAACTCAATGTATTATCCGGGTCAATCCGGAGTGTATCGGAGAGCTCTGCGTCCATAAATATCAAAAGGTTCATATACGTATTCACCCTTGATATCATCTGTTTTCTGGTGAAGCTGTTTTTTGAACAATTTAAAACAGCGCTGGCGACAATTCCATGAGGCGTGGCAACCGCATTTTTGTTGATGGCATTGATAAGCTTGTATCCGAAGCTTTTTACAAATTTGATGTAGTCCTCTTTCGAAGCTCTGGAAAGATCAATGCCCTTTTCCTGAATATATGCCTTAATGGATATCGGCTCATTAAATTTCATATAGACTTTGCCGTATTTTTTTTTTAAAAATTTTCTTGCATTGATAAGACCTTTCAGTGTTTCAGGGCTTTTTTTCCCTCCTTCAATTTCCTTTAAATAAGCATCTTCTTCCAGGACACGATCATAACCGATAAAAATGGGAACAAAGTACAGATTGTCACAGGCGCCGTTATTAAAAGCATTAATAAGCATGGCAATGCCGCCCGGTTTTGGTGATAAGAGCTTTCCTGTTCTGCTTCTTCCGCCCTCAATAAAAATTTTTATATTAAAACCTTCATACAGTAATTTTTCCAGATAGGCGGCAAAAATTTTTGCATAGAGCGGTGCACCGATGAAAGTTCTTCGAAGAAAAAAGGCGCCGCCACCCCTGAATAGTGGCCCCAGGGGCCAGAACGAAAGATTTTTTCCGGCCGCAACATGAGGGCAGGGCATGTTGTTTCTATACATAACATAGGGCAACAGGAGATAATCGAGGTGGCTTTTATGACAGGGAACAAGAATCAGCGGGGCATCTGTTGATTTTTCTCTCATGCGGTTGATTTCTTCCTGATTTAGAACAAGGTCTTCAAAAATATTTTTAAACATCCAGGTTAATAACCAGTTTGCGAAATTGATAATTTGAAGATTATAGTTGGCTGCAATTTCCTTTATATAAACCGCTGCTTTTTTATGGGTTTTATTTAAGGTGAGATTGTTTTCCGAGGAATATTGGGCAAGAAATTCACGCAAGGCCTTTTGGGTTAGAATATCTTCGGTGATCTCCTGTCGAGATTTTAAAACCGGTCCGGTTATACTCTTTCTCTGGCGGTTCAGGATATCAACCAGATGTTTTCGAAGCCTGTGGGTTTGAAATTCCGAATCAAGCTGTTCTATCTCAGGTCTGTGGATAAATTCTTTGAGATCAACCGGTTTGGCAAGTTCAACCCGGATTTTTTCAGGGTGTCTTAAAATGGTGAAGAACCTTTTGATTACCCCAGGTTTTTCATGGGTCCCCAAAAGAATATCAGTAAGGCTCGGATCTTTTCTCATGGGTTTTGTTATATAGATGATATCTTCGGGAATGATTATGACGGAAGTATCAATATTCTTTTGAAGCTCTATCAAAAGAAAAAGGGGGTCTGGGGTTGATTTAATAAACCGTTTATAGAAATCTTCTTCTTCGATCAAACAGACAAATCCTGTTTTTCCGTTTCGAAGTTCTTTTACGGCATAACCTGTAGTATAGGCATCCTTGAAGTGTAAATGATGGAAAAAATAATCCATATGACAGATAAAGATTTGAAATAGGCGTTTTACAGGCAGGAGAAGAAAAAACCTGAAATCAAACCCTATCTCCGGATATGGCAGGTTCATGGATTTAAGCTTAGTATGATAATATAGAAAATCCAGAATTCTTTTATTCTTGCTTGCATATACAATGATGCTGTTTGAATCAATATTTTTGATTTTTTCAATATTGTGATCGTCAAAATTGATATTATTTATCAGCCGTCTGATGAGCCTCTGGATAAGATACCCGGAGTCCCCGGGATAATAGCAGAGAAAATAATCATAGGAATTATCCAGCATATGGTTGATGGATTTGCGAAGCTTAAGCCTTGATTCTGCAATGCGGCCTTTAAGCCTTTGAAATAATGCCATTATTATTCCTTTTTAAGGATATTCTAATACTCAATATAATCCATATTTATTACCATTGCTTGGCTGTAATGGCAATCTTAAAATAGTCTTGTCAAAAGCAACACCATGTGCTATTTTTTTTGCTATCCTTATGTTGATAATTTCCAGATATGTTTATTGTAAATGAATACTTAATATTTTAATTAATTTTCTAGGAGGATCTCAGTATGAAAACATTAATCGGTGGAGCCATTGCAGTGCTTCTGGGCTTTGTGGGTTTGGCTGTTTTTTTTAATCAGTTTGTAAATCTAATTTTAGGTTGCGTTCCCCCTGTTCTGCTGATAGGCGGCGGTCTCGCTCTCTATCTTGGATTTGATGAACTTAAAGATACATGGAAAAATGAAAAGGGTAAAGACACAGAGGATTCAAAAGACTGATTTAAAATTAGACAGACGATCGGAAAACCCATCAGGATTTCAATTTCAAACAAATGATGGTAAAGGCCTGGTTTCACGACAGGCCTTTTTTTATGGCGGAAGTAGCCAGGAAATCTGCCACCTCATTTTCTTTTATCCCGGAGTGGCCTTTTACCTTGATAAAGGAGAGGTCGGAAAATTTTGTCATCAAAGATCGTATCTCAAAGACAAGATCCTGGTTTGATTTTGCTTTCCAGCCTTTTGCCAGAAGGCCGATCGCATAGCTTGAATCAGAAAAAACTCGGACAGGCAAATCAAATCGTTTGAGTTCTTCAAGCCCGACTTTAATTGCCGTCAGCTCGGCTTTATTGTTGGTCGCTCTGCCGATGAAAAAAGAAATCTCTTTTCTATTTTCACCATAAAGAAAAAGAACGCCGATCCCGGAAGGGCCTGGGTTGCCTGAAGATGCACCATCAGTATAAACCTTGATACAATGATCCGGTAGGTTTTCCATAATGGATATTTGGGTTGAAGATGAATTTTTTGCTGTTATCGGGGATGATCCGACAGAGGATAATATTTTTTTTCCGGCAGGAACCGCCTGATCTTCAGGAAATAAATTCTCTATTTTGGCTTTGTATTCATAGTCCTGTTGTAAATTATATTTGACCCGTACAGTTCCTTTTTCAACCTTGAGGTTTCCATCGGTATCGGTTTCTGCCCAGACTTTATTGCCTTTAAAACTCATTCTTTTCCATGGATGTGCCGGATCATTTTCAATCATATAAGTGATACTTTCTTGAAAGAGATTGAAATTGATCCAGTTCATCTTTCCATTGATCCGATAGATGGACTGGGTCTTCTTGGGCCGCAAGCTTTTCGCGCAGTGTTTTACTCCCTAGTATTAAATCGATGGGCATTCGCTCAAACTCGTATTCATAAGGAGGTTCCTTGAATTTAAACGCATTGGGATGATGCCTGAGAATCAATTGCATCAGTATCAGGGACGAAAGAAAGGAATTATACTCTTTTTTTGAAGTAATATGAATCTGAAAACCCTTGCAGGCTTGCCCATGCCATTTCCCAGAGGTGGGTTCAAAATAAACAGGGCGCAGGATTGCTCCTTTGATGGCCTTTTCGGCTTCTTTTTTTATGTTCTGGATGTCAAGAAAGGGAGCTCCAAACTGTTCAAAAGGCAGGGTTGTGCCTCGCCCTTCAGATATATTGGTACCTTCAAAAATAACCTGACCAGGATAAACCATGCAGGATTGGGGCGTAGGCAGGTTTGGGGAAGGAGAAATCCACGGGAGTCCGGTATCCTGCCAGTACAGATGTCTTTTCCAGTTTTTCATGGGAATAATGCTGAGATCAGCGTTAATTCCGCATTCCTGGTTGAAAAACTGTGAGATCTCTCCAACGGTTAACCCATGCCGCATGGGAATGGGAAATCTCCCGACAAATGAAATGCAGTCGTTTGACAGGATATTGCCTTCAACCTGCAACCCGCCGATAGGGTTGGGGCGGTCCAGGATCACCACCGGCTTATTGCATCTTTTTGCCGTTTCAAGACAATAAGAGATGGTATAAATAAATGTATATACCCGGGTCCCGACATCCTGAATATCGATGAGCAGAATGTCAATCTCATCAAACATTTCCTTTGTTGGGATCCTTGTATCATTGTAAAGACTGAATACAGGGATATTCAAGTTTGATTCAATAAAATGACGGGATTCAACCATATTGTCTTGCTTTTCCGCATAAAACCCATGCTGAGGTGAGAACAAGGCCGTCAGCCTGCCTGGAAAAAAGGTATGGATCAGATCTTTCGCATGCCTGAAATGACTGTGGATTGATGCCGGGTTGGATAACAATCCCAATCGTTTTCCGCGTAAATAGTCGGGCGGATGTTCAATGAGGTTTTCAAGCCCGGTTGTCACTTTATTAATCATAAAAATCCCTGTGCATTATATATTCTGAACTCCTAAGTATCATAACCATTGACAAAATTACAAATCCTAACTAATGATTGTTTTCTTTATCATTAGGAGCGAGCCGGACATGAAATTTAAAACCAGTGAAACACTATCAACCATCAATGCCTATGAAGCAGGCAAGCCTCTTAAAGAAGTCGAAAGAGAATATAAGATTACCCATATCATCAAGCTTGCATCCAATGAAAATCCGTTAGGGTTTTCCCCAAACGTTCATGATGCCGTCAAAGCACAGATGAGGGATATGAACCGCTACCCCGAATCCTCCGGGTATCTGTTGAAGCAGAAACTTTCCCGCAAATTTAAGGTCCCCCCTGAAAATATTGTCCTTGGAAATGGATCAGATGATATTATTGCACTTCTTGCCCACGGATTTTTAAATCCAGGGGATGAAGCGCTGATGCCATTGCCGTCTTTTTTAATGTATGAAATCAGTGTCAAGACCGCTAAGGGGTGTCCGATTATGGTACCTCTGGTTGATTTTTCCACGAATTTGAAAGGTCTCATCGATAGGCTTTCTCCAAAAACCCGGATGATTTTTATCACAAATCCGTTTAATCCCACGGGCAGTATTATTTCTTTTCATGAATTCAATGATTTTTTGGCAAAAGTACCAGAGGATGTTATCATTATTGTGGATGAAGCCTATATTGAATTTGTAAGAGATGAAACGGTTTATGATTCACTTCAAAAACCATTGGCTGACCCCAGAATTGTGACCCTGAGAACATTTTCCAAGGTTTATGGACTTGCAGGGTTTAGGGTGGGATATGGGATTATGGATTTTGAAATTGCTGACGTGCTCAACAGGATACGTCAGCCGTTTAATGTAAATACGCTTGCCCAGGCAGCAGCCGTCGCAGCACTTGAAGATGAAGAATTTTTTAAAAAAACCATCAACACGATACATGAAGGTCTTGATTATTTGTTTTCAGAGCTTGGGGCTCTTGGATTAAAGTGCTTGCCCACTCAGTCTAATTTTTTAATGGTGGATCTTAAAGCCGATGCAACAAAAGTTTTCGAGGAAATGTTGAAATTGGGCGTTATCGTGCGATCAATGAAATCCTATGGATTTGATACCTTTTTAAGAATTACTGCAGGAACCAAGGAAGAAAATACAATATTGATTAATTCACTTCAAAAGGTAATTCAAAAATAAAAGGTATCCGGTGAATACAAGAATCATTACCATAGATGGACCTGCGGGAGCAGGCAAAACAACCGTCAGCATGCTTTTGTCACAAAAGCTTGGATGCATCTATGTGGATACGGGTGCTCTTTACAGGGGAGTTGCATTTGAGATCCTTCGGCAGAATATCAACTGGGAAAATGATGACATTCTTGAAGGATTATTAAAAAAGCTTGATCTTAATTTTGTAATGGAAGAAAACCGTCTTGTTTTGATGTCATCCGGCCGAGACATATCCGGTTATATCAGAACTCCTGAGATATCCATGCTCGCATCTTCTTCTTCTGCAAAGCTCCAGGTCCGATCTGCCCTTCTTGATATTCAAAGGAATATAGCCCGGACAAAGGACGCTGTTTTTGAAGGCAGAGATATGGGGACAGTTGTTTTTCCAGAAGCATCTTATAAGTTTTTTCTTTATGCAGATCTGAATATCAGAGCAAAAAGACGGTTTGATGAAATGCAGGAAGAAACAAAGGATCTATCTCGTGTACAAAAGGATATGGAGATAAGGGATAACAAAGACTCAAAAAGGATGTCCGCACCCCTTAAGCCGGCAGAGGATGCCATTAAAATCAATTCTACCTTTCTGACCGTTGAACAGGTCGTTGAAAAGATGCTGGAATATATTGAAAAAGCTTGACAAGCTTAACAATCCTGTTGATATTTTATTTTTTACTTGGTATAAAGCCCAATTGTACTTGTCTATAATCCTGCTATTATGAGCAAGTATAAAAATACGATTAGGGGGATTATTATTAATGAACATCAATTCTAAAGAAAATCAAAGCCAAAAAATGAATTCTGAAACAGAAGAAAAATTAGAGAAAAAAGATGTCTCTTTGTCTGAAATTACAGGCGAAGAAACCATGGGAGAACTCTTAGACATCTATGAGTCAAGCCTTAAAAAATTTGAAGAAGGCCAAGTTGTTACCGGTACCGTAATATCTGTCGGAAGGGATACGATTCTTGTTGATGTTGGGTATAAATCTGAAGGACAGATTTCCATTCATGAATTCATTGATGAAAAAGGCAATGTTAATGTGCATGTCAATGATCAGATTGAGGTGATGATCGAACTCTGGGACGAAGAAGAGGAAACCGTCCTTTTATCCCATGAGAAAGCTAAAAAAGTCAAAGTATGGGATGCCATTAAAGACATTTACGATGCCGACGGAACCATTAAGGGTGTTATCACAAGTCGCGTCAAAGGCGGCTTCTCCGTTGATATCGGCCTGATAGGATTCTTGCCCGGATCGCAGGCAGACTTAAGACCCATCCGCAATATGGATGAAATGGTGAATAGAACCTATACATTCAAAATACTGAAATATAATAAAAAAAGAAACAATATTGTTCTTTCAAGACGTGTCCTTCTTGAAGCTGATAGAGATAAATTAAGAACCACGACTCTGGCAGCCATTGAAGACGGCAAGGTTATGGAAGGTATTGTTAAAAATATTACGGAATACGGTATTTTTGTTGATCTTGGCGGGGTAGATGGACTTCTGCATATTACCGATATTTCCTGGGGAAGGGTGAAACATCCGTCCGAACTCTTCTCAGTGGGTGACAAGATCAATGTAAAGATTCTTTCCTATGATTTTGAAAAAGAAAGAGTCTCTCTTGGCATGAAACAGCTTACCCCTGATCCATGGACAACTGCGATTCATAAATATCCGGTTAATTCCAAGGTTTCCGGCAGAGTTGTCAGTCTGACGGATTACGGTGCCTTCATTGAGCTTGAAGAGGGCGTTGAAGGGCTCATTCATGTGTCTGAAATGTCCTGGACAAGAAAAATCCGCCACCCATCTCAGATGGTAACCGTAGGTGAAGAAGTTGAAGCTGTAGTGCTTGATCTGAAACCGGAAAATAGAAGAATCTCTCTTGGTATTAAACAGACAGTGGATAATCCATGGGAAGTTATTTCTCAAAAATATCCTGTCGGTACCATCATTGAAGGAAAAATCAAGAATATTACGGAATTTGGTCTTTTTATCGGAATAGATGATGATATTGATGGTCTTGTCCATATCTCGGACATTTCATGGACAAAGAGAATCAAACATCCTTCTGAAGTCTATAAGAAAAACGATACCATTCAGGCTGTTGTTCTTGATATTGACAAGGCCAATGAAAGATTCTCCCTTGGTATCAAACAGACTCAGAAAGATCCGTGGGAGACTGTAAGCCAACGCTATGAAGTGGGTAAGGAAATTTCCGGTGTCATTACCAATCTGACCGATTTTGGAGTGTTTGTAGAACTTGAAGAAGGTATCGAAGGCCTTGTTCATGTCTCTGAAATCAGTAAAGAGAATGTGAAGAGTCCAAAGGAACATTATACCGTTGGCGATACTATTACGGCAAAGGTAATGAATATCAATAGTGATGAGAGAAGAATCGGACTTTCCATCAAGCGTCTTCAGGAAGATGATGATGGAAAATATCTTGAAGAGTTTGCAAAAAATATGAAGCCTGCTACTTCATCTTTTGGTGAAATATTGAGAAGCAATATCAAGGAACAGATCGAAGCAAACAGGATTCAGAACGCCAAAAAATAAGGACAATACAGATTTGTTATGCCTGGAACCAATCACTCAGGCATAACAATATCATCTTTTTTTGTACAAGGGCCGGATAACTTCGAGTTATACTGGCCTTTTGTTTAACCCGATTAATTTAACCATGATTAGGAAATTTATATGTTTTCGAGACGACACCCATTTTTATTCTTTGTAATGGTTATTACCTCCTGTTTTACTCTGATGTTTGCGAGCATTACGGTTTTTTTGTTTTCCGGCACAAAAATGCTTACTTCTCAATTCTCTGAGCAATATGGTGATTCCGATGGGAATATCGGAATCGTGGAAATCAATGGGATGATCCTTTCTTCCAAACAAATCATCAAGGACATGAAAACATTCCGGGAAGACACAGCCATAAAGGCGATCATCTTGAGAATTGACTCTCCCGGCGGTGGTATCGGTCCTTCCCAGGAAATTTACCGTGAAATCATAAAAATGAAAACAGATAAGAAAATTATTGCTTCCATGGGATCTGTGGCAGCTTCCGGCGGATACTATATTGCTTCTGCAACAGACGGGATTATAGCCAACTCCGGTACCATTACCGGCAGCATCGGTGTCATCATGGAATATGCCAATTTATTGGAAATTGCAAAAAAAATCGGCATATCTCCAGTGGTTATCAAAAGCGGTGAATTTAAGGATATGGGCTCTCCATTGAGAAACCTTGAAGAACCTGAGAAAAAACTTTTTCAAGAGCTTGTTGATGAGCTCCATCTTCAATTTGTAACCGACGTGGCAAATGCCCGGAAAATGGAAATTCAAACCATCAGATCTCTTGCAGACGGAAGGGTTTATACAGGACAGAAAGCCGTCACATTAAAATTAATTGATCGCATCGGCAATCTGGATGATGCTGTCCGATGGGCCGGTGAGCTTTCGGGAATTGACGGTGAGCTAAAGCCGGTATATCCGAGAGAAGACAAAATGACCTTTTTTAAAAAACTCGCCGACACCTTATTCAAAGATATCAATATTTCCGGCACCATAACGGATAATCTCCGGTATATCGTCAATTAATGAAATGATGCTGGAGGGCGATCCGGGAACAGGCCCACCATCAATCACGACATCAATGGTTTTGATAAAGTGATCATGCAGCAGTGAAGGGTCTTCAAAAATTTTTCCATCTGAACCAGAAGCACTGGTAGAAAGAATCGGGTTTCCTAACTGATGGGCCAGTGCAAGGGCAATTTTATTGTTTGGCACCCTGATTCCTGCAGTTTTCCGTTTGGTCAGCATGATTTTCGGAACCATTTTTGACCCGGTCAGAATGAATGTATAGGGTCCTGGCAACAGTCTTTTCATGTTTCTATAGGCAAAATTGGAAACTTTCGCGTATTTTGAAATATCTTTCAGATCAGGACAAATGAAGCTAAACGGCTTGTTCTTATCTCTTTGCTTTATGGTGTAAATTTTTTCAATGGATTTTTTATTCATGATATCACAGCCGATTCCGTAGAATGTATCGGTCGGATAGGCAATAATCCCTCCTTTTCGGATGATATCGACTACAATCGAAATCTGTCTTTCACTCGGGTTTTGTGGATTAATCTCCAAAAGCATAATTTTTTTTTCTCGTTATTGTTGTCCTGGCCTTGTAACAAGCCATCCAAAGTCAGCTCGAGACAAATTATAGAGAAAAACCATTTCTGTCAATCAAATCATATGATCGAATAGATCTTGCCAAAAAGGGTCATTTTTGTTAGAAATCAGTGTTTATATACTGACTTGGTTTCAAGCCCTGCTGATCGTTTACCCACATAGGATTGACAATCAAAAGGTATCTGTAAACATTTTCCTTTCTGGAGGTTAATTTATGTCCGATTTAGTATTTGAGGAGGGGCTGTCATTTGATGACGTTCTACTAATACCTGAGTATTCATCCATTCTGCCGGATGAAGTACAGACCCATACCCGCTTAACCAAAGAACTTGAACTGAATATCCCCATTGTCAGTGCAGCAATGGATACGGTTACAGAGGCACTAACCGCCATCAGTATGGCAAGGGCTGGCGGTTTAGGGTTTATTCATCGAAATCTGAGTATTGAGGATCAGGTGATCGAGGTTGACCGTGTAAAAAAATCAGAAAGCGGAATGATCGTTGACCCGATTACGGTGCATCCGGATGTCACCATCTCAGATATCCTGAAGATCATGGCCAAGTACAGAATTTCCGGAATTCCAGTAACCGAAGGGGATAAGCTTGTCGGTATTGTGACCAACAGGGATTTGCGATTTGAGACCCAATTGGAAAAAACAGCCAGAGAGGTCATGACCAGCGAAAATCTTGTTACGGTTCCTGAAAAATGCACCCTTGAAGAATCCAAGATCATGCTGCATAAACACAGGATAGAAAAACTTCTGGTAGTAGACAAGGAAGGAAAGCTCAAAGGTCTGATTACCATTAAGGATATAGAAAAAATAAAAAAATATCCCAATTCATGCAAGGATTCCTATGGAAGGCTTAGGGTAGGTGCTGCCATTGGTGTCGGTTCCGATATGATGTCAAGGGTTGAAGCCTTGCTAAGGGCTGGAACAGATGCCCTTGTGATTGATACATCCCATGGTCATTCGAAAAATGTAATTAATGCCGTGTTGGCCATAAAGCATGCTTTTCCGGATTGCCAGCTTGTTGCCGGTAATGTGGCTACGGGAGCAGGCGCAAAAGCCCTGATTGATGCCGGAGTAGATGCTGTTAAAATCGGAATCGGTCCGGGTTCCATCTGTACCACGAGAATCATTGCAGGTGTGGGTGTGCCGCAATTGACTGCTATATTAAATTGTAGAGATATTTCAAAATCAACAGGGGTTCCTATTATTGCAGACGGCGGGATTAAATTTTCCGGGGATATGGCCAAGGCTCTTGGGGCCGGTGCAGATACGGTTATGCTGGGAAGCCTTCTGGCCGGAACAACGGAAAGTCCTGGTGAAATTGTTATTTTTCAGGGCCGTTCATATAAGACCTACAGGGGGATGGGTTCGGTTGAAGCTATGAGAAAAGGCAGTTCAGACCGGTACTATCAGAAAGATATAGATGTTGATGATGAACTTGTCCCCGAAGGTATTGTCGGCAGGATTCCCTTCAGGGGGACTGTTAGAGAAAACCTGGTTCAAATGATCGGCGGCCTCAAGGCAGGCATGGGGTATATCGGGGCTTCAACCATTGCCGATCTTCATAAGAAAGCAAGGTTTGTCAAGATAAGTGCGGCAGGGCTAAGGGAGAGCCACGTCCATGATGTCATTATTACCAAAGAAGCTCCTAACTACAGGGTTGAAAGCAGTTCATCATAAATGGATCAGGGCAGTTCACCATTTTATCATCTTCACCTTCATACAGAGTATTCACTGCTTGATGGTGCCATAAGACTGGATTCTTTATTTCAGAAGTGCCTTGAATACGGTATGGATGCAGTTTCCATGACCGATCACGGCACCATGTTCGGTGTGGCGGAATTCTATGAAAAGGCAAGGAAAAAATCTATAAAACCGGTTATCGGATGTGAAGTTTATGTTGCCCCGAGAACATTAAATGATAAAACCCCGCTGGACAGCAAAGGCTTGAGTCACCTCGTTTTGCTTGCAAAAGACCGGGAAGGATATGCAAATTTATGCAAACTCGTTTCCATTGCCCAGCTCAAAGGATTTTATTATAAACCCAGAATTGACAGGGAGCTTCTTCAACTTCATTCAAAGGGCTTGATCGGACTTTCGGCCTGCCTTAAGGGAGATATCCCAAAAAATATCCTTCTAAGCAGGATGGATGCTGCAGATGATGCTGCCAGATTCTATCTGAATATTTTCGGTGAAGGTAATTTTTTCCTTGAAGTCCAGGAAAACGGAATGTCGGTTCAACATAAGGTCAATGAAGGAATCCTCGACATCAGTCAGCGCTTATCGATCCCAATGGTGGCCACCAATGACTGCCATTATCTTTCCAAAGGAGATGATAAGGCTCATGAAATTCTGCTCTGCATACAGACCGGAGATACCTTTGATAAAAAAGACAGGTTTAAATTCGACTCGAATCAGCTTTATTTCAAATCTTCTGATGAAATGATGAAATCCCTCGGGCAGTATCCCAATGCCATTGAGAACACAAAAGAAATAGTATCTCGATGCAATGTCGAGTTTGACGATAAAACCTATCATTTTCCCAGATATGCCATGTCCCCTGATGAATCAGAAGATGATATTTTCCGTAAAAAAGCCATGGAAGGATTTGAAGATAAACTTAAACGGATTAAGGTATCTCATCCGGATATTGACGAAAAGATTTACAGGGATCGGATTGAATATGAAATCGGTGTTATCCTTGGGATGGGATTCTCAGGATATTTTTTAATAGTTGCCGACTTTATAGAATATTCGAGAAAAATCGGTGTACCTGTAGGCCCTGGGAGAGGATCTGCCGCAGGATCCATGGTGTCCTATGCGATGGATATTACAGCCCTTGATCCCATTGAACACGGCCTGATCTTTGAACGTTTTTTAAATCCTTCCCGAATCAGCATGCCGGATATTGATGTGGATTTCTGCATTGAAGGCCGGGATAAGGTGTATCAATATGTAATTAACCGGTATGGCGGCCCTGAATATGTCTGCCAGATCATTACCTTTGGAAGACTCAAGGCCAAAGCCGTTATCAGGGATGTTGGAAGGGCTATAGGCATTCTTTTATCTGAAGTGGATGAAATCGCCAAAATGATTCCGGACAATGCAAAAAACCTTGCATCCGCCATTGAAGAAGTCCCTCTGATCCGGGAGAAATGTTTGGAATCCGAAGAAAAGACCCAGATGCTTGAAATCTCCATGCTCCTTGAAGGCCTTCCCCGGCACGCTTCCACCCACGCCGCAGGGGTGGTTGTTTCAGATAAACCCTTGAATGAATACCTTCCCTTATACAAAGGAAAAGATGGAGAAACGCTGACCCAGTTTGACATGAATTATGTTGAAAAACTGGGACTCGTTAAATTTGATTTTTTAGGGCTTAGAAATCTAACGGTTATAAAGAATTGTATGGAACTTATCAGAAATCAAGGCAAAACGCCGCCGGATTTTCTGAATCTTGATTACACTGATGAAAAAACCTTTGAGCTTCTTCAAAGAGCTGATACGACCGGTGTGTTCCAACTTGAAAGTTCAGGCATGAAGGACCTTATCCTGCGGCTGAAGCCCGGCAGTTTTTCAGACATTGTGGCTCTTGTCGCCCTTTACCGGCCGGGCCCTTTGGACAGTGGTATGGCAGATACCTATGTCGAACGTAAACATGGACGTGAACCGGTTGTTTATCTGTTTGACGAGCTTGAACCCATCCTGAAAGAAACCTATGGCGTCATTCTTTACCAGGAACAGGTCATGAAGATTGCAGGTGCTTTGGCTAATTATTCAATGGCTGATGCAGACGGTCTTCGAAAAGCCATGGGGAAAAAAATCGTATCCATGATGGAGGCACACCGGGAGCTTTTTCTGAAAGGGGCCAGGGAAAATAATCGTGATCTTAAAAAAGCATCTGAATTATTTGATTTAATGGAAAAATTTGGTGGATATGGGTTTAATAAATCCCACAGTGCCGCCTATGCCCTGATTGCCTATCAAACCGCTTATTTAAAAGCAAATTTTGCCCTTGAATTTATTGCTGCCCTGATGACCAGTGAAAAAGGCAATACAGATGCCGTGATAAAGTTTATGGAGGAATGCAGATCTCATCAAATTAAGGTTTTACCTCCGGATGTCAATAAAAGCGGGGCTTATTTTACTGTTTTCGACGGATGTATTCGGTTCGGGCTTGCTGCCGTCAAAAATATCGGGGAAGGTGCCATTGAATCCATTGTTGAGACAAGAAATAAAATCGGTGAATTTAAAAACCTGTATGATTTCTGTGAACAGGTTAATGTCAGCAAGGTCAATAAAAAAGTCGTTGAAGCGTTGATTAAATGCGGGGCCTTTGATTTCACCCATAACAAGCGAAGCCAGATGATGGTTGTGCTTGAAGATGCGCTTGAGCATGGCTCCAGAGTACAAAAGGAAAAAGCAGATTCCCAGCTTGATTTATTTGCAGATTCCAACATGGGGGCTCTGCTTCCCAAGAGTACACCATCTCTTCCCGATATTGAAGAGTGGGATGAGCATATACGGCTCTCCTTTGAAAAAGAATCGCTTGGTTTCTATGTTTCCGGGCACCCTTTGAACAAATATGAAAAAATCGTTCAGAAATATACTTCGGTGAATTCCATCAATATCCACGATAGTTCTGATGGGAAAATGATACGCATGGCCGGAACCATAAAACCCTTAAAGGTTCATAAAACCAAAAAAGGCGATATGATGGCTTTTGCAGCCATCGAAGATCAGTCCGGCAATATTGAAGTCGTTGTTTTTCCGGATCTTTATGGTGATGTGCATATGTATCTCTCAGGCGAGGAAATAGTAATTCTGGAGGCTATGGTTCAAAAAAAGGAAAATATTGTCAAACTAATCGCAGAAAAGATTATCCCCATTGAAAAAGCATCTGAAGAATGGGCAAGCGGGGTCATAATAAAACTTAACGCAGAAAAAAATTCTCTTACAACCCTTGAGCAACTGAAGATCATTTTGAAAAAATATCCGGGCGATTGTCCAACCTTTCTGAATATAGAAATAGAAGAGACACTGCCGGTTATGATTAAACTGTCTAATGACTATCATACGGCATCTGATGCATGTTTCCATAAGGATATCGAAGAATTGATCGGTGAAGGCACAGTTGAAACATCCTGTGCCCCAGTTAAAGCAAAGCAGATAATCAGGAAAAATTGGAGGAATAAACAAAACGGAAACGGTAATTAACCGTAAACGAGTTCAACGATTAATGCGTAAAATGGGGATTCAATCCATTGCGCCAAAATCGAATTGGCATAGCCGGTATGTCCTCTCCTGAAAGCTTTCAATCACCATGGACAACGAATTTTGTGTATCTGCCCTGGAAAGGGCCAGGCGATGGACAATATATTCATAGAACGGCTATGGCGCAGTGTGAAGTATGAAGAAATTTATGTAAAAGAATTTAAAAAAAAATAATCCCAAAAACCGTAATCATGCCGTCAAAAATTTATTCATGCGTCAGCACTGGTTCATTCAGGATAATATTGTATTAACTTCAATATTGTGGCATAGTATAGATCAGTCTTTAGCTTTCAGTAGCGCAGGAATAATAAATAATAACCTGAACAAAGATAAAGAAGGGTACAAAAAAGACATTATGAATCTTCAGGGTGATTTCGAGGGATTAACACTTGCAAGCATCCTTCAGCTTCTGTGTAATGATCAGAAGACAGGAGTTTTGACGGTGACCTCTGATGATGATGAAAGTAGGGTTTTTTTTGACCAGGGAACCATTGTGTATGCCTCTGCTTCTTTAAAAGAGGCAAGGCTTGGATCTTTGATGAGGGCAGACGGCGTTATTTCCGCTGAGCAGCTTCAAAAATGTCTTATCATAGTCAAAGAAGAAAAGATGCATCTGGGTAAAATCCTTGTAGATAAGGGATATATTTCTCTTGATACGCTGAAGAAATATAATACAAAACAGGTAGAAGCCATTTTATATAATCTCCTTTTCTGGAAAAAAGGCAGGTTTGAGTATAAAGATGCCAAATTGAACCTTAAAGGCATGATCATTACCCAGCTTAATCCGATGAAGCTTATTCTTGAAGCATCCAGACGGATTGATGAATTATCGGTTCTTCAGCAATATATCTCCAGTGATAGGATCGTTTTCAAAATGTCGGGGAAAATGCAGAGCAAGGAAGAGATAAAGCTAAATGCCAATGAATGGCGCATTCTTTCCCTCATAGACGGCACCCGGACTGTCCGGCAGATTATTGATGAAAGCGGATATGATGAATTTGCAGTTTATAAGATTTTTTTTTCAGTGATTTCTTCCGGTCTCATCGAGCAAAAAGAAGACGTGCTTTCAGCTGATCCTGAGGGGGACGATGATTATTCATCCATTCTGGTTGTGTTTAACGACATTCTCATCAGCATCAGGAAAAACATTACCGAAGAACTTGGAGACAGGAGCTATTCTTTGTTTGAAGAAAGTAAATCAGGGCTTGCGGGTGAATACAAAAACATGCTCAAGGGCTATCACCCGGACAACCATAAGCACTCAAACCTGAAGAGTATTGTCTCTGCGTTGGAGTCATTGGATTATATGAGAAACCCAAAGGAATTTCTTATCACAGGATTTACAGAATATTGCAGATGTGTCCTTGAAAAAATCGCCGAGATTCTGGGGGCTCAACCGCTGATAAAAATCCTTGATGATATTGAAAAAGTTCTGGGGTATGTAAAAAAATATCAGGCAGGATCAAAAGAAAAGAATAAAATTGTCAATGACATGAAACATGCGCTTGACACTATCCAATCAAAATTCAAAATAAATTCAGGGGGCTGGTCAAAAAGAGGTTTTTTTTTCAGATTTTCCGAAGGGTCGGATGATTAGGAATCCGCTATTTTTGCTCCACCATAGGCCAAAAATGCGAGAGCCGAAGTTCTGAACAGAGCTCGGATGATTTCAAGAATTTCAGTTTTCATGACCTGATCAAAAATCACCACATAGTCAGCGATGAACAATAAACAGACAGTGACCAAGATCAGGTTGATGACTTTTCCGACTTTTCCACCGGCATATTTTATTCTGGCTTTGTTAAAAACAAAGATGATGATGAGATAAATTACAAGGGTGAAAATCAGAATTATTGTCTGTGCGGTCATAAATCCCTCCTAGTATGATTAAATTCCTATTTTCCGGTTGAGAAAATCCTTTAGAAATCGAAGGACATTCTCTGCAAGTAAGTCATTGTTGATACTTTCCTGTTTTATCACTCCAAGATAATACTTGCCAACAGGAAAAATAAAAAAATTAATATGGTTTTCCCTTGAAAACATGACATAGTTGACGCTGGTTTTTCCAATTGTGTGTGATTTAGAGCCACAGATGGAAGTGATTTCTGCCATTTTTTGAGGGTCTGCCATATTATGGGCGAAAATTTTTGCCGCCTTATCCACAAGAATGTACTGATCTACGCCTGCAACATTGATGATGGATTTGAATCGTTTAATATTCGACATGGCATATGTTCCGTTTTAAGACCAGTCCTCGTCGATCGGTCGAGAGAGTTTTTCAGCTAATTCATGGCGCAGGGTCTCGGTTTTACAGGCGATGATTATGAACAGGGTTTCCCCCATCATCTTTACAATCATATTTTTGTCTGCAAGCGCCAGAACCATTTCATTGACATCATCAAGCGTCGATCGACCGGCCAGAAACATTTCGGCCATATTTTTTCCAAGAAGATCAAGGTCGATTTTCTTTAGTATTTCAGACATATGGTTTTTTAGTACGCCAGCCTGGCTATGAAAAAGAAAAGATCCGAGAATTTCCGGAAAAGAAGAAATATCTTTAAAAATGCGATCTGCATTTTCAAGAATGAGGTTTTCCTTTGGCTTGAAATAATATGGATTCAAATATCCGCAGGAGGTACATCGAAAACTTGGTCTGCCGATTTTGAAGTCAATAGAATTTAATTGATTTTTCTTGCCGCAGTCTTCACAGAATACAATCATTTTAATATTATTGTTCAATTATGAAGTGAATAGAGCCTTGATTCTTGCAAATATCCCTGGAGAATCCTTTCTATAGTGCAGTGGAATCCGGTGCTTCCCCTGATGACTCACTGTTCTTCTTGCCGACACAGGAGTTTTCATCGATTTTTCAAGTAACTGGAGGGTCAGGATAAATAACTCCAGCATGCTTGTTTTTTCAGGGTCATTCAGCAAGAGGTGTTTTAATTTGAACACATCATTTTTTATGGATAAAAAATCAGGCTCCGGATTAAGAGTATCAAGAGTATCCATGAAGGTTTTAAGTCTACCAAGAATATCCGGAACCCATTCTTTTTTCTGTCTTTTATCATCATCATCATCATCATCATCATCATCATCGTTTTGTTCAAAGGATTCATCCTCATATTGAAATGGAACGATGCCTTCTGTCTTGTCTTCTTCCGGTTCAGCAGTAAGTTCAACTAATTGGTCGGGAATGTGTGGCATCTGCCGGATTGAAGTTTCGGAAGAAGATTCCAGGTTAAAAAAATCATTTAGCCGGTCTTCAATTTCCGAAATCGGTTTGTTGTTTTTAAGCTCCGGTGTAAACTGTTTTATTCCGCTGGAAAGTGAATGAACATTTCGGTCAAGCATGGGCGATGTCCGTCCCTGGTCCGAACCATGAACATCCATCAGGTGGATGGCATCCAGCAATTCATCGGCTGGCGATTCTTTAAGACTGAAGAGATCTCCCATCACATCCCTGGGAGCCGAAGGAGGTCTTTCCTTGTCTGAAAGGGCAGGTTTAAGGGTATCAGTATCGTCCATTACATTTTTGAATTTGGATCCATCCAGTTCGGAAAGCGTCGTAATCGGTGTGACATCCCCGGATGGAATTTTGGACGCTGTTTTTATATGTGAAAGGGCAGGCGGGAGAAATTTCTCTTCGATATTATCCACAGAAAGCGTTGTTTTTTTCTTTTCTTTGGAAATTCTGATTTTCAATTCATAAAATCGATTGATGGTTTTTTCGAGGATTTCTTTTTGATTTTGATAGGACATGCCGGGGGTTTGAACCACCTTTTCAAAATTGTCAAATACGGAACGAAGAAAGGATATGGCATCCGGGTGGGCATTGACCTTTCTGGAACCAATGTAATGTCCCAGACTCTGGATTATTTTTAAGAAATTTTGATAGATTTTCTTCTGCTGGTATATAGATAAGCAATTTGTAACAACTTTTTCAAAATGTTGAAGCGAGTGATCTGAAATTTCCCAATCAATAGTCAGAATCACTGCTTTTAGATTATTAAGATCAGAATCCGTGACAATCAACTTTGAATTAATTTTCCTCTGCAAGGTTTTATATTTTTGAATTTCTTCGGAGATAATTCGGTTGGCACCATCTTTGTTTTTATCAGGATCAGAGCCCGAGTGGTTTATCATATTTTCAAACTGACTTGCAATGGAGAGCATAACAGGTATTGAATCCGGGTGCGCCTTATCTTTTCTTAAAACAAGGTATTTTACTAAAGATTGCATCATTCTTAAAAGCGGGGCCATGGTTGGATTGTCAGAATATTGCAATTCTATCTGCATAAGTTTTTTCTTAAGAAGGACGATTTCATGATTTGTGATGTTGTGATTCAACATCTTTATGATATCTGTGAGTTCATTGAATGAAGTCAAAGCAATTCTCCTTAAAAAATCTGGTCCTGAATGGATGAAAGCGTCAACGTAATGATCTTTCTTAACGTCGGAATAACATTCCCGCCGCTTAACGCACTGGCTTCAAAGGCGGGAGCCCCTAAAACACTGTTTAGATCTTTTTGCAGGATCTCAGTCGGCAAAATTTCATTGCCTGAATTCTTCAGATCTATTTTATTGTACTGCATGACCAGAGGTATCTTAAAAAGATCGATTCTATAGGTTTCAAGGTTTTCATAGAGCTGATTCAGAGATTCAATGTTCTTTTTACGCTGTTCCTTCTGGAGATCTGCAACAAATACAATACCGTCAACCCCCCTCAATACAAGCCTTCTTGTGGCATTATATTTCGCCTGTCCGGGCACAGTATACAATTGAATGGTAACATCGAATCCTTTTATCTGTCCGACATCAAAGGGAAGGAAATCGAAAAAAAGGGTCCGGTCATCCTGGGTTTTAAGGCTGACCATTTCGGTTTTTATCTGATCCCGGTATTTTTTATTGATATATTCAAGGTTTGTTGTCTTTCCTCCTCTTCCAGGGCCGTAATACACAATTTTGATTTGAACTTCCCTGGTTTTGACATTGATAAGCGCCAAATTCAATTCCCCTCAAATGAGAGTTTAAGATAATGACAGAATCTGTTTTTAAGTAACTAAATCATTTGTCATCAAGAATATGAATGATTTCCTTAACGGTTTCAGCCACTTTTAATCTCACAAGGCCAAGGGCGATATCTTTATTGAACATGGTTATGAGGAGAGTTTCCTCATTGACCTTGCTGAAGTGAATACTTAATTTTTCACCTTTATGAAAGAGGAGTGAAAACTCAGATTCTCCCACAAGTTTTGCCATGGCATCAACAGCGGCAAAATTGCCTGCTGCAAGGGCGGCAAAAGCAGTTGAATCTAGGCGGCTTTTCCCGTTGTTGTGTTTTGCAATGGTATTTCCGGCCATATTCATAAAAATAACATGATCAATTCCCGATTCAATCAGATTGGTAAGAATAGCACTGTCGATTGCATCAAGCTGGCTTTGATTAAACATATAATAAGGGTAGCCCAAAACTTGAATTTGTGCAACATATTAAGCGATTTATTCTGTTCTTTCTTTTAAGACGAGTGAGCTTTCGAAGGAATCCCATTTGTCGAATTTTATGCAGGCTTTTCAGGAATAAAAAATTTTAATGGTGTTTTTATTCGAGCCCCGGTAAATTGATGACAGCCGTCAGAAAGAACAAATGAAAGGGAAAATTCATGGAAAAATACAGAATCGGCATTGATCTGGGCGGAACAAAGATTGAATCCGTGCTCCTTTCTTCAGATAGGAAAGAAGTATATCGGAAAAGAGTTCCTACACCTGCCGGGAATCAGTACGACCTGATCATAAAGGCAGTCTACGAACAAATCAGAACAATGACTGAGAAAATTCATGGATACAGTGATTTTTCAATTGGAATTGGTATTCCAGGAGCTGTGAATAAAGAGACAGGTCTGGTCCATAATGCCAATACCACCTGTCTGATCGGCAAACCCTTTCAGTCTGACCTTGAAACCCTTTGCGGCAAAAAAATTGCCATGGAAAATGATGCCAACTGTTTTACCCTGATCGAGAGTTTAGAAGGTGCGGGCAAAGGATATGGAATGGTCTTCGGTATCATCATGGGAACCGGTTGTGGGGGCGGAATCTGTATAAATGGAAACATATGGAGCGGGGCGAATGGGATTGCAGGAGAATGGGGGCATTTCTCAATGGACCCTGGAGGACGACCCTGTTATTGTGGCAACAGAGGCTGCATTGAAACAAAAGTCAGTGGATCGGGAATTGAGGCCTCATTTTTTGAAAAGTTTGGGAATCGCCTTAAAATGAAGGATATTGTTGAAGGGTTCAGACAGAACGATGAACCCTGTAAAACGATTTTTAATCAATTCATGAATGATTTCGGCAGAGCGCTTGGCGGTTTGGTTTCAGCCCTTGATCCTGATGTTGTGGTCATTGGCGGAGGATTGTCCAATATTGATGAGATTTATGCCACAGGTGTTGAGCAGGTCCGAAAATATGCGTTTCATAAAAATATCAAGACACCCATTTTAAAAAATAGATTAGGGGATTCTTCAGGTGTGATAGGGGCTGCGTTGCTGAATGGATAAGAAGCATGGCTGTATTATTCCTTGACACATTTTTAAAAGGGTGATAAAAATTGCCTTGTTTTTATGAAAAAAAACTCGGGGCGTAGCGCAGTCTGGTAGCGCACTTGACTGGGGGTCAAGTGGTCACTGGTTCAAATCCAGCCGTCCCGACCAAAAAAATACAATGAATTATTTCAACCGGGTAAATCCTTGTGAGTTTTTAACGTGAAGGTCCTGTCAGAAAAAAGAAAAGGCCCAGGGGTTAGCCCAGGCCTTTGAGGGTCTCATCCGAAAATGGTTTAAGCATTACTTAAGACATTATTGCAAAATGGATGAATATTATTAATTGTTCTGGACAGTTCTTCATTGTCCATTGCCGTGTCAATATCGTAGTCGTTTTGTAGACCAAGCCAAAATTCAATAGATGTTCCAAAATATCTTGACAACCGCAAGGCGGTATCTGTTGTAATTCTTCTTTTCTTTTTAACTATCTCACTGATTTTCATTTGGCTTACATCGATATCTTTTGCCAATTTATATTGACTAATTTTCAAAGGCTTTATAAATTCTTCAAATAAAACCTCACCCGGATGAAGCGCATTTATTTTTTGTACCATATTCGTACCTCCTTTTAATGGTAATCTACTATTTCAACATCATAAGCATCTGGATGTGTCCAGGTAAAACAGATACGCCATTGATCATTTATCCTTATGCTATATCGTTCTTTTTTATCACCCTTTAATTTTTCTAAGCGGTTAGAAGGCGGTATCCTTAAGTCATTTAATCCATTTGAGTTCTTGATCATCCTCAATTTTCTAAAAGCCAATATTTGCAGATCTTTTGACCATTTTTTTGAGAATGTTCTATTAAAAACCTTCTCAGTTTCTTTGCATTTAAAAGACTTTATCATGAGCTATATTATATACAACACAATAGTATTGTCAAGCGATAGTATAAGCGTTCTCTCTTTTTGTAAAGCCTCCCCCACCGGCAAAACCGAAAGGGAGGCTGGTTTTTATTGCATCTGCTGCTTGAGATTTGCAGCCATTGGTTTTCATATCCGCAATATCCGCAAAACCCATTTTACCCAAGGTCAAAATGCTCTCCTGGTTGCATAGAATTTTTTCAACCGGGTAAATTGCCCGTGACTTTTCATCCAGGAAGGCATCTCCCCAAAAATGGGGAAGTCTCTTGTATAGACAGGCTTAAAAATCAGCCGGTCTTAATGTAGGAATTTCCCACCTTTAATTGTCCCCAGGCAGTAACCTTTAAAATTTTCGATTACTGCATCCCTGGTGCAATAATCTAAATACCCCCTGCAAGGGTAATTAAAATGATCCCCACATTGCATATTGTCTGTTCTTTGACTGCCTCCTTACCCAGTGTGGCCGCCTCATATGCGATTCCTGTTCGTCAGGCCAGTGCTTTTCTTACAGCTTCCTTCAGATTCTACCTCACGGTAGACACCCTTGCCGTTCAGCTACCCGTTCCCCTTGTCGGGCCGGTAGTAGCGCCAGTCAAGGCGCTGCGCGCCATGCCTGGTGCACAATAAAAATGGCCTGATAAGAAACATCCTTATCAGGCCATATGAATCAGAATAAAACATGAAGTTATCAGTTATAACATGGGTCTTGGCAGAACTCCGGCTCTTTCAGCAATCTCTGGGACCTTGTGTTCCCATTCAATGGCCATGAGATGGACACCTGCCACACCTTTCATTTCTTTGAATTCCGCGATCTGCTCCAGGGCGAATTTAATGCCTTCTTCGGCCTGATC
>JFJP01024476.1_pt1 | contig 28104 bp, 27 predicted proteins | sample 431651 | NCBI WGS metagenome assembly JFJP01 (sample SAMN02602958, study PRJNA72255) | Microbial mat metagenome, whole genome shotgun sequencing project. | biome: fresh water; feature: sink hole; material: water; isolation source: purple microbial (photo- and chemosynthetic) mats found in... | reverse complement strand
CAAAAACCCCGCTCTCTATCTCGCCCAGCACCTGATGCAGTCCATTTCTAATAGACTCTAGCTCCTGTGTCGTTAGTATCCCTATGGAGTGAAGCATTTTGGCGTGCGCCAAAGAGCCTTTGATGTCCTCCGCAAAAAGCTTTTTATCAAAAAATATAGAGGCGTTAAACTCCTCTAGCAGCTCACTGCTACCCTCTTCAAATCTTCCGTCCCACATTTTCTGTTTCATAAAACGCCCTTGGTTTTTACTCTATTATAACAAGCGAGCGGTAAAGCCTCTATTTAAAGCCCTTTTGGTTAGTATTTATAAAATTTGTTAAAAGGAAAATAAATGCTCAAAAAAGCCTTATTTATATCTCTTGCCGCTTCTGCGCTCGTGGCTGGACAGTTTGCCACTCTAAAAGACGGTAGAACGATAATAATGCACGATAACGGCACATGGGAAGAGGTGCAGGCGGTAAAATCAGGCAACGACCAAGTTGCAGCTATGGCGGCTAGAGATATAGCCGGAACAAAGGCTGTATCAGTAGAAGAGCCGTTAGCTAGAATGATTGTCGGAGAGTGGAAAAGTAGCGACGGCGAACTTTACTATAACTTTAGAAACGACGGCACGGTATCATACACAATAGACGGAACTTCAAAAACGGAAAGCTACACGATACAGTTTATCGACAGTAAAGACAACACAATCTCTGTAAGTATAGGCGATGCTAGCAGATATGGAAAAGTCGTATTCGGCGGACTACTCAGAAAGTTTGAAGTAGCAAAAGACGGTAAAAGTGCTGTAGATTACTCGGATGAAATAACGAACCTAAAAAGAGTAACTATCAAAAAAATAGGCGCTCCGGTAGAGTCAAAAACAAGTACACAAAAAGTAAACAGTTCAAACAAAAAAACAGAAGAAATATCTCCGAAAAACGGCTTTGTGAAATAAAGAAACTTAATTTTAAAGCTATGGTTTTCTTAAAACTATAGCTTTAGAGTGCAACCTCTTTTGCTCCATATAAAATAGAGGCAAATACTACCACAGCAACAATAACTATAGCAATAGTAGCAAGCATTTACAAATCCCTTCAATCAGCGCAAAATCAATAATGTTTTTTTGTGTGGGTCATAGTGCGATATGTCGAATAAATCATAACACCAAAAAAGGCAAAGGTTGTTATATAAAAAAATATTTCTAGCATCATAAATCCTCCAGTTCATCAATTTTATTCAAAATTCTCTCATTAATTGCAAGCACAGCAACTAAACAAATCAAAATACCGATAATTGCAAAAAATATTTTAATACCAATCAACTGCTCAAACGATGAAAAAAGAAATCCAATAATTGCAAAGCCGCCTGCCGCAAATAAAAACAAAAATGCCCTAAGATGAGCTATATCTTCTTTAACTTTATCTAATTTACTCATGCGGCTATTCTATCAATAATTTTGGAAGTTTGTCAATGAAAAAAGGCATAAAAAAAGCCGAGAGGGAAATCCCTCTCGGCCTGTAAAAAGCGTGTAAAAGCTTAAATTAGAAGTTGATAGTAGCTATAACCCTAACAGCTTGTCTGTCTTGTTTTGCAGCATTGAATTCTGATTGGTTGATGTAGTATGCAGCTACATTGATGTCGCCAACTTTTGTACCAACGCTTAGGTCAATCTCAGATGGATCAAACTCAGTATTTCTAGCGCCAAACCAGTCATTTTGACCGTCATTTTTGCCTACAGAGTAAGAACCGTAGCTTGCACCAAGGTCAAAGCCTGCAAGTTTTGTAGATGCAGAAACTTTCCAAGAGTTAGTATCCGGTTTTGCAGCTATTTCGCCATCAGAGAAGATAGAAGCTGTATAAAGTTTTGTTTTCTTAAAGCCTGTAGCCGTATTTGCTACCGGTAGGAAACCTTTGCTTACAGATGTATAAGCAGCTGCAAGATTTACGCCAGCAACAGCGCCTGACACTTGTACGCCATATGCATCAGTCGTATAGTCTGTGCCACCGTTAGAAGTTCTTACATTTAGAACATCTCTAAGAGCCATTTCAGTAGCGCCTACAGTATCTAGAGTAGAGTAAAGAGCTTCTACTTTTACAATATTTGGCACATTATAAGTAGCGTCCATCCAGAATGCATTTGCAGTATCTGTTACAGCATAATATACAGGGTGTAGAGTAAGATTTGGGATAGATTTGTTAATCATACCAGCCGCATAAGCGCCGCCGTTGTCAAGACCACCAAGAGCTCTTGCACCGTTACCAAGAGCGTTAAGCGCCCAGTAGCTTGTGAAACCAGTAGAGCCGCCGTTTACAGTGCCTCTGTTTACAGCAAGATTGTTATCAAAACCGTTACCTCTAGAAACATAAGCCGCTACCAAAGTAGTGTCCGGTAGGTCTTGATTTACAAGTAGAGCTGCTTCGAATGTATTTGGAGCTGCGTTCCATGTCTCTGTAAACGCTAGAGGAGTATCAAGTTCCATTCTACCGATTTTTACAAGTGTTTTACCAGCTTTGTAAGTCATGTATGCTTCGCCAAGCCACACTGGCATATTGCTGTCGCCAGAAAGAGTACCTGTTCCAGCAGAAGAACCAGCGTTAAGGTTAAGAGCCTCAGCTGTTACAAGGTTTTGCTCAAGACCAAGAGTTGTTGCAGCATAAAGCGTAGTGCCAAAGCCTACTGCTTTAGTAAGATCACCTGTAGCTCTTAGTTTTGCAACTAAATCGCCAGTAGCACCTGCTTGCTTGAAAAGACCAGAATTTACATCTGCGTCAGTATCTACTGTTTGATACCAAAGTTTAACGCTACCGTCAACTTTTACATTTTCTAGCGCAGATGCGTTAGAAGCGATGCCCATAGCGACTAGAGCCGCAAGAGATAATTTTGTAAAGTTCATAAACACTCCTTGTTTTTTTCGTGATTGAGGTACACGCTTTTGTACTCACGGTCTAAATTTTAATCAACTAAAAATTAAATGAAACTTAATTATGCTGATAAAGTGCCGTTTTTTATGGTTTTTGTGAAAGTTTCTTAACGAAAAATTAACAAATGCTAAAAACAATCTGCTGATTCTCCATTTTAAGCAAGCCTGCTTGATAATTTCGCAAAAAGAAAAGAAATATATGAATAACAAGTATTGGCAAGACCAAAAAACCGGGCTCCACTGGGAGCTGAAGACATTCGGCAATAGGCGAATGGAGTATACAATTGTAGAGGCATTGGAATACGCAGGCGAGTTAAATGCCGACAAGTGCGGTGGGTTTGATGATTGGCGACTGCCTAGTATCGAGGAGCTTTCGACGCTTTGCAGTATAGAACCGTATATATACAGCAACAACTACAACGAGTGGCGCACATGGTTTGAAGGGGTCAAGGGGACGACAAACGGCGGGTTTTTTATCGTTAAAGAGCTGGAGGATAATATCGGAAAAGATGGGTGGTATTGGAGTATTACGCCAAAAAATGACAATGAATACTACCTGCTAAACTTCAAGGAAGGAAATATAAACTCACATCTTCCAAATCAAGCATTTTATGTACGGTGCGTAAGGGGCTAACGCTTGAGATATTACGAATTTTTGAGTGAACATGAGTGCGGCTACTTTGAAGAGAAAAACGCCGTTAGTGTTAACAATATATTTGTAGACGAGTGTCCTGCATTTTTTGCGGATATGCTGATGGCTAGAGGGTGGAGACGGTTTGGCAAAGGGTATTTTCGTCCGATGTGTCCTGATTGCCATAAATGCGAGAGTATACGCATCATAGTAGATGATTTTAAGCCCTCAAAAACATTTCGCAATATCCAAAACCGCAACAAAGAGACACTCTACTCCTTGCATCGCCCGGAATACTCCGATGAAAAGCTCTCGCTTCACCAAAAATACCATAAAGAGCGAAGCAAGACAAGAGGCTGGAAGCTGCATGATATGGATAGTGAAAAATACGCAAAGATGTTTGTAGACGGAGCAGGAGAGTTCGGCTACGAAGTGCGCTATTTTAGAGATGCCAAGCTGATAGGCATAGACTATATAGACATACTAAGAGACGGTATCTCCTCTATATATTTCTTCAGCGACCCGGATTATGCTCATTTGTCGCTAGGCACATACTCCCTTCTTACTCAGCTCAAAATAGCCAAAGAGCTAGAGCTCAAATACATCTATCTGGGCTATATAGTAAGAGAAAATCAAAGTCTGTCATATAAGCTAAAATACAAACCACACGAGATATTAGAGGGTAGGCCTCAGAATGAGGAAATGGCGGAGTGGAATACCAAAAACTTCCGGGAATAAAGATATAATAATCTAAGATTTTAAACAAAGAACGGGAGGGCGTCAAATGACGGCTACTTACAGACTATCTGCCAATCAGATTGGAATAAATCTGCTTAACTCTATCAAGGATACATTCGGCAATAACGAAATAGAATTGGTGGTGCACACGCTAGACGAAACAGATCATCTGCTAAGCACAAAAGCCAACAGAGACCATTTGACGGATGCGATAGAGCGAAGCAAAGAGACTCAAAATATCGTCACGGTAGACATTAAAGAGCTTGATTGAAAGTATCGTTCGATATTGAGGCTTGTTCCGATTTCAACGAATGGGCAAAAGAAAATAAAAAAATCCACCAAAAAATCATCGAACTAATCAAAGATATATCAAGAAATCCATTCGACGGCATAGGCAAGCCCGAACCGCTCAGAGCCAATCTATCCGGATATTGGTCGAGGCGCATTACGGACGAGCATAGGCTTGTATATAGAGTCGAAAACGGAGAGATTTTTGTGCTTTCTTGTAAGTTTCATTACTAGGGTTATGGTTTTTGTATTGTGCGTTTGTGAATGCGGATTGGTTCTTTGTTCCAATCAGCTGGATTGCCGTCCATTCGTTCCGTGACTACTACATCCATAATGACTGTGCCGCTGAGGTCGGAGTCCGATAAGTTGCTGGCAAAAACATTATTGTCGTTACAATTTGCAGGTTTGCCATCCTTAAATAGATAATTTATCGTCACATTTATGTCGAAAGGGTCAGCTTTTATATCTAAATTTTGAAGACAGCCGTTATCGTCAGTACCACCAATTACCCCATCTGGACCGTTAACTTTGTCATACCCCTGTACCCTCAAAATAGCAAACTCCGTAGCACTATCCAACAACATTGCAGCTTGTATCCTCAGATAATCATCTGTGGCTTTTTTTGAGCTTGTGGTTGCTATAGAAAGTATCATAATGCCTACCGTAGATATAAGCACCAAAAGCACAATTGCCGTTATAAGTCCAAATCCCCTGTGTTTGAAACCTGTATTCATCAAAAAACCGACTTTTCTTTGCGTATCGTAATCGGATAGCCACCCGGCATTATTTTTTCGGCTACAACATTAATGCGTATTAAGCCGCTATAATTTTGGATTACAACCTCTTTGATATTTTTACCCAATGTGTACACTTTTGCGTTTGCATGGGTAGCACTCTCACCAAGCCACGGTCTAAAAGAGTATAGTTTTAGCACTCCGATTTTTGTGATTGGGTCTATATTTTCCAGCTTTATTGCGTATGCGGAGTGGCTTAGCGAATATTCATTAGATATTTCACTTACCGGAGGATTTTCAAAATCCATTTTATCTACACCGTTTCTTTTTACTTTATGCATTTTGGTCGGAGTATGGGCGGTATCAAGCCCAAAATCACCGCAGGTTGTCGACGGCGGCAACTGCGTATACTCTTCCGCAAAATATAACGCAATAGGCGAATTACTAGCTTGAGAAAATGAGTTTGTTTGCCCTGTTAAATCATCTAAAACAATCTCTGCAAAGTCCAATTTAGAGCCTGGCGTAGCTATGGAGCTAAATGAAGAGCCATTTACATCTACAAAACCGCTCCACCCTCGATAGTCGCTTATTGTCGTATCCCAAAGTCCTATGTTTGACTCGTCGCTCTTACCAATCCATGCGGCAATTTGAGCTTTGGAAGTATTTATATCCACCGTATCATCTATAATATAACAACCGGTTCCATCTAGCCCAGTCAAGCCGACTAGCGACTTTATAATACTGCCGCTACTGCCGAGTCTTGACGCTAGCTGTTCGATAGTCACCTTGGTTTCACTCTCTAGCTCGCTACTGCCTTGTTTTTGGATCATATCTTCATATATGGTAGAAATCTGAATAAATGTTCCGCCTGCGATAATACCCAGTATCACAATAACAAAAATAAGTTCCATCATAGTAAATGCTGATTTTTTCATTTTTTTGTCTTTAGTCCTGGGTTGCCAACATTTGGGATAAACGATGAAAAACCGACATTCATGGTTTCACTCCCAATATTTCTAGTAGCTACAATCCTAACACGCTTGAGATTTGTGGATTGTGCGGCGGTAAGATATTCATTACCTCCGTTAAGATACCAAACCGCCGTTTGCCTTTTTGGATTTGCTGCGTCAGTCATGACATTATCATCAACATATCGCACAGCAATATCGTATCGCACATTGGCGCCGTCTGCCTGGGTCTCCGTAAGATAATTATCGTTATATTGGTTGATGTATGTATGTGTCTTTGGCATCGGCATTGATGTGTTCGGAATAGCTGAAGCAGTTGTATCGCTAATATCTTGCGTGGAATAAAACTTCCTATTGCTTCCCTCTCCTACAGCGCTACCATATCTAAAAAGCGTTGGCGACTGAGGCTTTAGGGTCACATCTGGAGTTGGATTTGGCAAGTACCAAATTAATGTGCTATTTGCATCACTGGTATTCAAATCCACGCCGTCAGATATTCTTATTGTATTCTCCGGTATCTTGTCCCAAGAGTTATTAAATATATCATTCATTACCGTAGTTGATTTGTAGAAGATATCCTGATTGATAGTCTGCTCTTCTAGCTTATTTGCGCTAGATAGCATCATAGGCAGACTCACGGACGCTATCGCAATAATAACAATAGATATAACGAGCTCAATGAGCGTAAATGCTTTTTTAGTCGAACAGTTCACTATGAGTTCCTATATCCACCAGTTTTAAAATACCATTTTCAAGCCTATATACAAGTAGTAAATCGGGTTTAATATGGCACTCTCTATAATCAGATAGCTCTCCAACAAGGCTATGGTCTTTGTATTTCTTATCCAGAGCCAAGCCGCTCAACAACTTAAAGACAACATCGATAAAAGCCTGCTCCTCAGCATCGTTTAATTGTAACTTCTTATAAGACCTTTTAAACTGATTTGTCTTAAAAAGCTTGTAAATCATAACGATTTAATATCCTTGATTAGCTCCGGTATATCCCCATGGAAACTTCCTTGATTCTCTTCGGCTTCTTTTATTGCCGACAACAACTGTTTTGATGGGACTTTTATATCAAAAGGCATCCCGCCCTCCAATCTAACCTTATTTAAAAATATATTGATAGCATCGGAGAGGCTAAGATTGTACTCATTAAAAATCTTCTGTGCACTCTCCCATGCTACAGGGTCTACTTTGATTGATGTTTGTCGTCTTGCCAACATATCTATCCTTTTTGAAATCTATTATACTTCTAGTGAATTATAAAGTCAATGCACACATATCTTACAAATTTTACCCACTAATGATTTGCCCTAGGCATTCTCTTGCCTTTTCTTATTGTCTTTATAGCCTTATCCGGCGTAGCAAGTGAACCTGTAATGCCGAATATATCAACGCTCATACAAGGGTGCTTCGTACAATCTGAATCAACCGAGAAATCATAAGCTTCCGTGCCGTACCATAGATACTCCGGCACCGCAATATGAAGTTTGATTTGCTGGTCTTTATTTGTCGCACCGGACATATCTATTTTTATCTCACCTATACCGCCAAAAATATTTGAGTTCACCGATGTTGCTATGCCTGTATATGTATTTGCTGTATTGTTATCTTTCAAAATAGTAGAGGCTCTAGGTAGGACGGCTACTATCTCCTGTGGCGTACCTCCAGATGTGTCAAGCTTATTTATCCACCAAGTCGTACTTCCTGGAGCATTTGTCCATCCGCTACCCGGAAGATCACTGGAGTTTACAGCATAGACTTGTGCATAGGCTCTGACCGTCTGCGGCGTATCTTTATTGAAGTCAATCATTGCATTCGGAGCTGCTATTTTGCCGTATAGGAAGGTGGCATCTGTGTCTGCAGATGAGATGTTGTCGTATGTCGCAGAGTTAGTGCTTGATTTCCAGCTTCCAAATTTGACATTAATCGGCTCGCTGGCAGGGGATGTGCTGCTTTTCTCACTGTTTAGATCAAAGCTCAAAGAGGCATAACCATTTGAAAAAGATGATTTTGAAATGGCGATGTTTAGCTCGTTTGTGCCTTTTTCGTATGTCGCTCCAGAGACATTTATATCAGCTAATGATTTGGATGATGGTGAGATAATCGCATCAAGAGCTAGTTCCACATCATCAGCAAAGCATCCAGACGAGAAATTGCTAGTTTTGTTTCCATTCATTGCTGTTGCATTAATGTCAAATGAAAACCCGAATTTTGGAGTTGAGTCTACACTCATATATTGCCACATAGGTTTATTTGTGTTTGTATTTGTGGCATTGATGTCATAAGGGATTACTTTGATAGTGGCGTTTGTCTCGATATCACATCCCACTTGACCATTAGCTGCATCTGGCGTATTTGAGTTACTGCCTTGAATACAGTCGCTATATTGATCCACGCTCGTCCAAGTACTGTCTTTTATGCTGATATTTATATCCCCAACATCTTTTGAGATAAGAGATTTCGTTTGCGATGAAGTTGCAAAATTAAGCTCATCAGGCTCAGTTATCAGAAAGCCTGATTTGACCGTACAATTTTGATTATAGGTGGCTGTTGTAATGCTTGCATTTCCATTGTAGCTGCCAGTAGTATTTGAAGCATTGAATGTAAAGCTATCACCAGCTTTTGCGGGGCTAGGCGATATGGATGCTGTGAAGTTATCTGGCTTTATGGCGAAAGTATCGGACGAGTTACTGTCTGTATATCCAGTGAAGTTTTCAGGCACAGTACCACCTATTTTTGTCGTGTTTTTTGACTTTATGTTTATCATAGCTACTTTATGAGCCTGAGTGATGCTCCAAGTGAAAGAAGCCGCAGTGCTGTTCACATCTTTACATTGATAATTTCCGCCGCTGAGCGCTGTGCCAGAGCTACTCACGACGGCCGCACACAAGGTGCCATCAAAATTGACACCATCAACAGTGCCTATAGTCAGACTAAAGCTTTGATTTGCCACTTTGGTATATAGCTTTGCACTATTTTTGGTAAGAGTGGTTTCCCACGCATCAAACGCTGAATTGTTTATTATCTCTATTGTTACACTCTTCGTATTGTCTGAAGGCTCTGCTTCATTTGTATAGTTTACGACGGCTGTTATCGTCTTTGTTCCGGTTGTCTTTGCCTTAATTTTTAGGGTCAGCGTGCGTGTGTCTTTATCGGCTATAGCTGTCCCGATAGTCCAAGTGCCGTTTACGGCGTCATATCCGGACGGCAGAGGTTCTACTATATCCCACTCTGAGCTTTTTGGAAGACCTGTGACTGTTATCGTGTCATTTGTGTCTGCCGGACCATAGTTTTTTATCGCTAGATAAAGATTTATCTCATCTCCTATCGATGCAGATGTAGGAGTGGCTACAAAATCAGTAATGATAATGTCAGATTGATTTTCAGGAAATGAGACGGAGCAAATCTCGAGGTTGTCTATATAGTAATTTCTATTAGCGCCACCTGTTCCGGAGGTAAAAGAGACGGCAAAATAACTGGGTATGGCGGCTTGGCCGGATAGTTTTGATACATCAAGCCCCTCCGATGGTACTGCAGTATTATATAAATCTTTCATCGAAATGACCTCATAGCCATTGCCGCTATTTTTATTGACCTCCACACTTACGGCGGTCTTATTCTCATCCATACCGTCTATCTTTAATCTATATCTTTTTGATGACAATGAACCTGCCGTACTACCAAATATATTTGCGTCAGTACCCATAATATAGTCATACCCAACGAACTTATCGCCGGAGCCTCTTACGGCAATGGAGTTTTTGCGAGCCCCTACACCACTTGTTTTGTATGAACCTTCTTTGTTGGAGAAATTACCATACTCATCAATTGCCACACCTAGCCACCCACCTTGAAAACCATGATATCGCGTTGCGTTTTCTATCCTTTGTGCATAACCAATCGAACCGCCGTAACCACCGGCTATCGGTGTTACATCGGCATCTGATAGACCAACCACTATACCATCTCCCGGTGTGGATGTTCCATTTTCTCCATAAAAATCAAACTCCACTGTTACAGTTTTGTTTTTTGCGGGCGGTAAAAAATTTTTTTGCGTTACGAATGAGTTTTGATTGCCTTGTGCTTTCATAAGCTTCAATCTGCCATTTTCTACTAATGGCACAAAAGAGCCGCTCGCTTGCCAATCACTTCCTAGGGCAGTCGAAAAGTCGTACAGTTTGCACTGATAAGATGCATTCGCGCTGTCGTCATCCGTGATTCTGACGCTACCGTTTGCATCCAAGACAGTTACGGCAGTGCTTGATGTAGATATATCAACATAAAAAAACTCATCTCCCTCCGGTTTTGTATCCCCAAAGACTTTTACACTCACGGTCTGCGAAAGAGCTCCTGTTGGCGTAAATGTTATACTTCCGCTTGTTGTCTGGTAGTCGCTTCCAGCCATTGCGGAGCCATCTCTTGTAGTGTAATTTACCACCACATCGGACTTCGGAGCAGAGCTTAGGCTAATTACAGCAGAGACGCTTTGAGTCCCGCTATTACCCTCTGTGACTGTAGCGTCTGAGATACTGAGCGTCGGTCTTTGAGGGGCGTTTGTAAAACCGGGGGTACCGTTGCAGCCGCTATCTACATCCCATTCAGGCTCTCCTATGTCGCCGTCCGGAAGTGAGCATACATTATCATAGTTGCCTTTGATATCGGCATCCATGATGGTGGCACCTACATCAGTTGTAGTAAATGGCCATATCTTGCCATCACTATTGCCCTCCCAAGCCGATACATAGTGGACAAGTTTGCCAGTGCTGTCAAATAAAATAACTTCGTTTTGTGTCTGATGAAAATCCACAGTACTGCAATTAAAAGTAGGAGAGCCGTAGGTTTCTATCGCTCCTGCATTGTAGTTGTAGTTGACCAAAAAAGTGTCTTTTGGATAGACTGTGCCAGCCGGAAATGCCGGACACTCCACTAGAGTGGTTCCTCCTCCGCCGTTTCTGTGATTTACTTTCAAAACCCAGCCGGATATATCTGTCTCTTTGTTGAAATATAGCTCAATATAGCCGTTCTCTCTACTTACCTCATTGATCATGACATCGTTAACAAGAGATGATGTTTCTGGTTTGACATTGCCTGAGCAGCCGTCCTTATTTGTCCAATCACACCAGCTGACGGCTTCGCAACTTGTTTCCGATGTATAGTCACCACAGCTTGCCCCCCACCCCTGCGTAAGCGCCGCAAAAAATAGCATAAATCCCAAAAATAGCTTTTTTATCTTCATCTCGCACCACCTTGAAAATCAATCTCTAGCTCTTTCAATATTTGCTCAACTATCGTAAACGCTTTTTGTGACTCTTTTTTGGTTGGTTGCCCGCTAGGCAGCAGCCCCAAAGTCGCTGGATATCTTGACTCTATATAGACGCTGTCTATAAATTCCAAATCTTCTAGTTCGATTTTTATCGGGGTATGCTCGGATGCCATAGAGTATAGTTTTTTAGTGTTGTGAATTTTTGGTATATCGATACCGTGTTGCTCCAGAATGCCCTTGAATAACTTTTCTATGCATTGCTGACAATGAAAGAGCACGATATTTGCCAAATACTCATCGTCAAGTAGTCGCTTGGCTGCATGATAGTCTTTTTTTGCAAATTCCATCCACTCATTTTGCGTCAGTTTCAAGTCGGACTCCTCGCATATTTATCTCTCTAATAAATGAACTTTTTTTGGCGATAAGCTCTTCCCACTCTTGTTTTGTGTAGGCTAGTATATCGATGGGAATTTCGATGCCTCTCAAGCTTTTCAAAACTTCCATTTTCATAGCTATTCGCTCCTCAAAGCTTTTGTAGCCATCTTCATTGCTCACAAAAAGAACATCTATATCACTATCTTTGTGCGGTTCCCCATAGGCGTATGAGCCAAAAAGTATGACTTCATACGGATTGAAAGGTTTTGCGGCGCTTACGATCGCATCTTGAATGTTTGGCGGCAAGTGTGTTTTTGTCATATCTCATATCCCTGTGTCAAAGTCGCAAAAAATAGCTTTTTTATCTCTCTCGTTCCCACGGTCTCCGTGGGAACGCATACCAAGCACTCGTAAATATCACCATATGCATTCCAACGCAGAGCATTGGAACGAGCAAAAAATAGACCTGCTAAAAACTTTTTCATTTTTTATCTCTTTCGTGATGGATTTTAATACACTTCATCGTGAGTACCTATATTGAATAACACTATCTCACCGTCTACTATTTTCAAAAACAGAACGATTTTATACTCATAAGTCAAACTAACAGCATAAAACTCAGACAGATTCCCTTTGAGCGAGTGCAATTTCAATGACCGATCGAACGGGTCAACTGAAAGTTTTCGCAAAACCGCTCCATATTTGTCTATCAATTCGGGATGTTTTCTCAAGAATTTTCTCTCTTTTGCACCATACCGTTCAGTTTTGAGCAATTTCATGCTTAAGCTCCGCCATATAGCTCTCGATGTTTTCGATTTCAGTTGTTTTTAGGCGCCCACTTTTATATTTTGCTAAATCTTCAAGCAATTCACTCTCAAGCATAGAACTCTCATCAATCGTTACAACATCTTTCAGATGCTCCAAAAACCATAGAACTTTATCAATTGCGCTATCTTCTACTCTTAATGTTAATGTTTTCATATACCCCTCTACTCCCGATGAAATTTGCTCCATATCGCTGCTGCATATTATTTATTATACACCCAAATTTTTGATATGTGATATTTATTTTTAAGAAGATTAGAGGTTGGTAAAAGATATAAAGCCGAGATTTTAGTCTCGGCTGAGGATTTGGTTAGTGTGTATCAAACGCTGCAAGATTGGAGTTTTTCTACGATGCTTGGGTCTTCTAGAGTTGAAGTGTCTTGTGTTACTTCTTGTCCTGCGGCTATTGACCTTAGGATTCTTCTCATGATTTTACCGCTTCTGGTTTTCGGTAGTCCCGGAGCGATTTTGATTTCGTCGCATTTTGCTATTGGGCCTATTTCTCTTACGATTACATCGTTGATTTCTTTGAATAGTTCTGCTTCTTGTCCTGCATTTTCAGGTACTATTTTTGGAACTACGAAGGCAAATATACCCTCGCCTTTTAGTTCATCGGGCTTACCGACTACCGCAACTTCAGCCACCTTATCGCATTTTGCTATAGCAGCCTCTATTTCAGCAGTTCCAAGTCTGTGACCTGATACATTGATAACATCGTCCACACGACCCGTAATCCAGATATATCCGTCTTCATCTAGCCTTGCGCCGTCGCCGGAGAAGTAGATGCCCTTAACCGTCTCGAAATATCCGCTAACAAATCTATCGTTGTCGCCCCAGATAGTTCTTATCATTGAAGGCCATGGTTTCATGATGCATAGTAAGCCGTCGTTGCCTCTGGCTACTGGCGTGCCGTCAGGGTTTACTACTTTTGCCATAATGCCCGGGAGCGGGAATGTAGCAGAGCCCGGTTTTGCAGGTGTAGCCGCAGGAAGTGGGGCTATCATGTGACCGCCTGTTTCTGTTTGCCACCAAGTATCGACTATTGAGCATTTGCCGCCGCCGATTTCGTTGTAGTACCATAGCCATGCGTCAGGGTTGATAGGCTCACCGACCGTTCCAAGCACTCTCAGCGATGAAAGGTCGTATTTTGCAGGCTCATCCGCACCAACTTTGTGCAGTAGTCTAATGGCTGTTGGAGCCGTGTAAAATTGATTTACTTTGTACTCTTCTATCATTCTCCACCATCTGCCAGCATCCGGATAGATTGGCACGCCTTCATATATTACCGATGTTGCGCCGATAGCTAGAGGACCGTAAGTGATGTATGTGTGTCCAGTGATCCAACCCACATCCGCAGTACACCAGTAAGTGTCGTTTTCTTGAACATCAAATACCCATTTCATAGTCATTTGCGCCCATAGGATATAGCCCGCAGATGAGTGCTGTACGCCTTTTGGTTTGCCTGTAGAGCCTGATGTGTATAGTAGGAAAAGCGGGTCTTCGCTATCCATCGGCTCAGCAGGGCAGTTTGGAGATTCTAGCTCTACAAGTTCGTTGTAGATGTAGTCTCTTCCTGCCACATAAGGTATCTCTTCTTTGTTTCTTTGGACTATTACGCAAGCTTCGATGCTTTTGCACCCTCTTGACAATGCGTCGTCAACAACTGGCTTGAGTAGGTACGGCTTGCCTCTTCTGTAGCCGCCGTCACTCGTCACGACCACTTTCGCCTGTGCGTCTTCGATTCTATCTCTTAGCGCTTCAGCAGAGAAGCCGCCAAATACTACCGAGTGAATAGCGCCTATTCTCGCACACGCAAGCATGAAAAATACCGCTTCAGGAATCATCGGCATATAGATGACTACTCTGTCGCCTTTTTTTACATTAAATCTATTTTTTAGCAGGTTCGCCGTTTTACATACTTCGTAATAAAGCTCTCTATATGTTATAACTCTTTTATCTCCGGGTTCACCCTCAAATATGATAGCCGCTTTGTTTTTTCTAGTTTCTAGGTGTCTGTCAAGGCATTGCTCGCTTACATTTAGCTTGCCGCCTGTGAACCATTTGTAGTTTGGTGCGGACGATTCGTCAAGCGTTTTTTCAAACGGCTTTTTCCAATCAAGCATCTCTCTGGCGTGGTGCGCCCAGAAACCTTCATAGTCTCTTTCAGCCCATTCCATAAGTTCTTCGTATTCGCACATATTTTTTATATTAGGGCTTTTGAAAAGCTCTTTTTTTGGTTTAAAAACCATTCCGTGTAGTTCTTCCATTTTCTGTAACCTCTCCTTTACATTTTAAGATGAATATTTTATCTTTCTGCTGCTTTAGCAGCTAGCTTTAGTGCCTCAGCGGCAGCGTAGCCAAATGGGTTTTACTCATTTGGCGTGTTTTTTAGATAGTTTCACAAATATTAACGCCGTCATTAAAGCGTCATAGAATGCGCTATGCTGCCCGAACATGGGCAGGTCTAGTTCTCTCATTATCGATTCAAATTTCAAATCTACATTTTTACCCCCGAAAACATCGTTTTTTGCGTCAAAATACATCGCCGACACCTCTATTTGAGGGTTTGGCAGACTTGTTTTCAAAAACTCCTTTGTGTATCTGTTTATCATCGCCACATCAAACTCAAGGTAGTAGCCTACAAGTGGTCTATTACCTATAAACTCAAGAAAAGCCTCAATCGCCGCTCTAGGCTCCATAGCCCCCTCAAGGTCGCAGTTGCGGATGTGGTGGATTTTGATACTCTCTTCCGCTACTGCCGCCCTTGGCTTTACCATGACCTCAAATTTTTCGCTTACCTTGACTTTGTTGCCAACTATTTTGACCGCCCCTATTGAGATGATTTCATCTTTTTTCGGATTTAGCCCCGTAGTCTCACAGTCATACGCCACATACTCCTCAAAGCTAGGCTCATCAAACAAAAAAGCAAACCGCTCATCTTGTAGCTTTCTTCTAAGATACGCCCTCCTTAGCCTCTCAAACATTAAGAGAGATACCCTAGCTTGAAGTGGGCAAAGAGCAGTTTTTTTAGTTTATCTACCGTCTTTAGCACATCTTTTAGCAGGTCTCTCTCCAGTTTTGAGAGTCTGGACGGGCTTATGTAGTTATTTGGTGCATGTCCTGTTTTTATCTTATAGAGCCGCTCTTTTAGCCTGATTTCCAAAAGAAAGTTATATGCCTCAATAATCTCTTCCGCAAACGCCCTATCTATAAAACTGGCGTTATTAAGCTCTTTTATCCGTTCAAAGGTATTGACGGCGGCAATGTTTTTCTCAAACGCCAAAGCCCTGACGGAATTTACTATCGGGAAGATACCGCCTTTTTTGATGTCAAGCTCCCCGCTGTGCTCCTTTTTGTCGAGCACAAAGCCCCCTAGCATCCCTAACGGCGTTTCAAACGAGAGAGAGCCTCCCGCCATCCGTGCTAGCACCCCTGGATTTGCGCTTAGCTTTTTTACTAGATACGCATGCACCTCGTCCGCCAAAGCCTCATTTCCCGCCACAAACTTCATATCCATTAGTATCGGGATATTCAAAAAGCTCTTCTCCGATGGACTCAAAACCATGTCGTATATATCTTTTTTGTAAGCCTCAAGGCTTTTGCCCCACTCTTTCGTCTTCGCCATCACGCCACCCTCGCACGGCGGATAGCCTAGAGCAATAAGCGTCTCATTGAACGCCGAAGTCGAAGCCGCAAGCTCATCCTCATTCACGCCCTCTGCCGCAATAACACCGTTGTCTTGGTCGGTTCGCAGGATTTGCTCTCCCCTGCCCTCGCTACCGAATATCACAAGAGCTGTCTTCTCTCTCAGGTGCGGCGCAAAAGACCACTCGTATACTTTTTGGAATATTCTCACATTTAGCTCGCTGACAAGCTTGATAATGTGTTTGACCTTTACGCCTTCGTTTAGTAGGTTTTTGACGGAGGCATCTATATCCGCCATTGCCGCTTTTAGCTCATCTGCCGTCTTTGCAAGCTCTATTTTTCGGGCGACAAACTGTGTATGCGATGAAAAAGCGCCCAAAATATCAATATCTTGGAGCACGCCGCATATCGAGCCGTTCTCGCTCAGGGCGACTCTTTTGATATTATGTTTCGTCATCATTAAGAGGGCGTTAAACAAAAAGTCATTTTTTTCTATCGTTTTGATGTTTTTGGTGGCGATAGCGCCTACACTCGTGTCTATATCTACTCTTTTTAGTAGGACTTTTTTGCGTAGGTCGGAGTCGGTAACTATGCCGACACCGTCTGCGCAATTTATTAGAACAAAAGTCTTTCCCTCTTTGCTCATAAGAGTGACAGCCTCGTGAATGGTGGCGTTTTCGTCCACGAATATAGGAGACTCGTACGAAATGTCTGATATTTTTTGCACCAGATAGCTTTCCGAAGATTTGTATTTTTCCTCTAGTTTTTTTGTAGCAGAGAGAAAGAAGTAGTTTTCTATTCTAGTATTGGAGTGTACGGCAGCCAAAAAATCTTCTTTTGCCACCGTATAGACAAGCGCCTCTTCGGCTATTGCAAACGAGTTTTTATATGCGCCTGCAAGCAAGGACTCAAAATCAAAAAAATCTTTTACACCGTAATAAAACTCGCTCTCCGACTCCTCTTTGACTACGCCTTTAGCCACAATATAAAAAAATTCGGCAGCTTCTCCTGCTTTGATAAACTTCACATCTTCCCTAAGATACAAAATGTCAATTTTTTGGCATAGTTTCTCTAGTTCGTATTGGCTTAGTTCATCAAAGGGGTGTATGCTTTTTATGAATGTTTTTATATCGAGACTGCTCATTTTACCTCTTAAATTAGGGAGAGCCGAAGCCCTCCCACAAAAGCGTGTTTTTAGTGTTTAATTGGCAAAACCCCAAACTCTCCCGCATTTATGCGGGTAGCTTTAGGGGGTGCAGGGACATTTATGTCCTTGCCGCCAAATACGGGCTTTGCTCATATTTGGCGTATAACTTAATGTCCAGAAACGCCGTCGATACCGATACCTGTTTGAGCTCTGATATATTGAGCCTCAAACCCTTCTCTGTCTTGTTGTCCTCTAGCCGAATTGTCCATTTTTGAAACAATCCATGTCACAAAGAATGTAAGAGTCATAGAGATGATGGCAGGATTTTTGAGGCTGATAAACGCCTCTTTATTACCAAGCGCATCTTTCCATACCGCAGGCCCCATGATAACAAGGATAATAGCAGATATAAGACCTACCGTACCGCCCCATAGAGCGCCTTTTGTCGTTAGCTTGCTCCAGTAGATTGAAAGAAGTAGTATCGGGAAGTTAACCGATGCCGCAACTGCAAACGCAAGACCGACCATGAAGGCAACATTTTGTTTTTCAAATGCAATACCTAGAAGGATTGCAAGAATACCAAGTACAAGAGTAGCTATTTTAGAAGCTTTCATCTCTGTAGCTTCGTCAACTTTACCTTTACCGATTACGCTAGCGTATAGGTCGTGGCTGATAGCCGATGCGCCGGAGAGCGTAAGACCTGATACAACCGCAAGGATGGTTGCAAATGCAACAGCTGAAATAAAGCCTAGGAACAAGTCGCCGCCGACCGCTTTTGAAAGGTGAATAGCGGTCATATTGTCGCCGCCGATAAGCGCTTTTTTGTCGCCTACAAGCACTTGTGAAGCGTTTGTATCGCTTACTATTGTTTGAAAGCCGTTAACTATACTTACAACACCTTTTTGGAAGTACGCCGGATCCATAGCAAGAAGCGTGATAGCTCCAAAACCGATGATGAATGTAAGGATATAGAAATATCCGATAAGACCTGTCGCATAGAAAACTGATTTTCTAGCTTCTTTTGCATCGCTTACCGTAAAGAATCTCATAAGAATGTGCGGAAGACCAGCTGTACCAAACATCAAGGCTAGGCCCAGAGATATAGCGTTCCAAGGGTCTGAGACGAGTCCGCCCGGTTCCATTATCTTCGTATGAGATTTGTGTATCTCCGTTGCGCTGTGGAACATGTTTTCAAAACTAAATCCAAAGTGAAGCATAACCATAAACGCTATGAATGTCGCACCTGAAAGCAGAAGCACCGCTTTTATTATCTGAATCCAAGTGGTCGCAAGCATACCGCCAAACGCCACATAAAGAATCATGAGTACACCGACAAGCACAACCGCTGTTGAGTAGCTAAGACCAAATAGTAGTTGGATAAGTTTACCCGCACCGACCATTTGAGCGATAAGGTAAAGGATTACCGTAACTATCGTACCCGCCGCCGCTATCGTCCGAATGTCTGTTTGTCTAAGTCTGAAAGACGCAACATCTGCAAATGTATATTTACCTAGGTTTCTAAGAGGCTCCGCAATCAAGAAAAGAATGATTGGCCAACCGACTAGAAAACCTATAGAGTATATAAGACCGTCAAATCCGCTCGTATAAACAAGACCGGAAATACCCAGAAACGATGCAGCAGACATATAATCCCCCGCTATCGCAAGACCGTTTTGTTTGCCAGTGATTCCACCGCCCGCAGCGTAGAAATCTTTTGCTGTTTTCGTCTTTTTGGCTGCCCAGTATGTAATACCCAGAGTTGCGCCGACAAAAATAAGGAACATTACAATCGCATTAACATTCAGTGGCTGCTTGTCAACAGCGCCGTCAACACCACCTGCTGCAAACGCAGTTGCCGCAAGCGATAGAGCGGCAAGTATCATCAAAAATCTTTTCATTCGCCCGCCTTTTTCACTTCTTCTTTTACTTTTTCGCTAAGCGCATCAAATTCACTGTTTGCTCTTTTGGTATAAATACCCGTAAGAATAAATGAGAAGACTATGATTCCCATACCGATAGGAATACCCACGGTTGTCACACCGCCTGATAGCGATACGCCAAGGAGCTTTTTGTCAAACGCTATTACAAGAATAAACGCATAGTACATAACAAGCATCACTGCCGCAAGCTTCAAACTAAAAGAAGTTCTTTTGGCTATAAGCTCTTTATAGCTAGGGCTATTTTTTACTATCTCAACGATATTTGCTTTCATGCCTCTTCCTTAAAAGTTATAGTTGGCGATAAATCTATACTCATTCCAACTTGTTGTTTGCCCGCTAGCTTCTTTTCTGAAGTCATTCGGGAAGTTGCCTCTAAGTCTCAGTTGAAGATTTTTTATTCCGGCATCGTTATAGATAATGTCGAATCCAGGCTCGCTAGTCGTTACTTTTTTTGTATAGCTATTATCTGTTCCTACTTTAAATGAAGCGTAATAAGCAGAAGCAGTTATGTCTTGACCTAATGCGCTTTTTAGGTTGTATCCTGCTGAAAGTTTGTATGCAGTAGTGTCTGCAAAGAATTGATGTCTGGTAACCATACCTTGCGTAAACGCAGGCATACCGCCCCATGGACTAAGCACACTACCGTTAAAGCTAGAACTGCTGTTTTTGCCTGTTGATGAGTATGCGGCAGCCGCATTAAAACTTCCTGCTTTCATAGCAAGCTGAGCGCCGTAATATGAAGCTGACGATAGATTTAGCGTATCGTGCATATCGCTCTCTTTGATGTACTGCACAGAGCCTGTCATAGTAGCCGCAGGATTTAGCAGACATTTCCAGCTGTAATCGGCTTGAGCATATACGGCGTTTAGTATCTCTTGCGCGTAATAATCCCACACTTGAAGAGTTAGCCCCGGTATGCCTTTGTAGATTACAGCAGCCGCAGCTACGCCTGAATTTTGCGCAGCATCACCAAGAGCCGCTTTGCCCATATTTTGGAAATATCCATTTTTATAATCAGTTCTATTACCGTAGCCGCCGGTTAGAGCCAGCTCGCCGCCGCCGTATGCATTGGCAAATGTTCCGTATGCTATTTTGCTTACATATGCGCCGATAAGAGTCGTATCTTTAATATCGCTATTAATCACAACGGCCGCCTCAAATAGGTTTGGAAGCATTCTAGCATCATCGCTTCCAGCAAGAGGCGTATCTAGTTGTTGTCTACCGACCTTTACGGTCGTAGCGCCGAATTTGCCTTGCAAATAAGCTTGACCCAGATATGACAAACTGTCGTCATTGCCGTCAAAAAGAGTTTTGTCGTTCTTTGCTGCAGTCGTACTTTCGTCATCTAATTTGTTCGATGTGTAAAATACCGCTCCGGCAGATATACCGTGAAGCGGCGCAGTTTCATAACCAATCTTACCGCCTAGCGCAAGACCGTCTCTGGTATAGTCGTTTGTGGCGCCGCCCTGAAAGTCATAAGCTCTGTTGATATAAAAAGTTCTTACTTGTCCGGAAACTTTTCCTTCCTTGAACATCTCGGCCATGTCGCTAGCCGCAAAAGAACCTATCGTAGCAACCGTAGAAGCCGCTACAAGGCTTAATACAATTTTCTTCATCCATAACACTCCTGTTTTGATTTACGAATTGATTGTAAAAACTTTATGTAGCAAAACCGTAGCAATGAGTAAAAAGGTGTATAAGAGGTGCGGATTTACATTTTTGTAGTGTATATTTGTAACATTATTGTCTTTTTTTGATGGATGAGCCCCCAAATAAACAGGGGCTCAAAAGAGCGGCTAGTCGCAAGAGTTCTCTCGCTGAAGAGCCATTTTACGGATTTGTTCGTTAATTAGGGCGCTATTAGGCGGTCCTGAATTTTGAAAGCTCAATATCTAGGCTCTCTGCTAGCCTTGACAGATGTCCTGCGGCAGCGCTTATCTCTTCCACGCTTCTAGCATTTGTTTTTGCTATCTCGGCAATATTTTCAATTTTACCTAGCAACTCTCCAGTTTTTTGATTGCCCTCGGCGGCGTGCTTGGCTGTTTTCTGTGCGGTTTCCGCCGTCTTGCCGATGCGAAAGCTTGTCTCGTTCATCATCCCTTCAAGAATTTTTGCTTTTTCGCCGACCCTCTCCACGCTCCGTGCACTTTTTGACATTGAGTCGGTGGCGTCATTCACCGACTGTACAATGACAGAGATTGTAGCGTCGGTCTCGGATAGACTTTTTTGCGTTCTCTCCGCAAGCTTTCTCACCTCGTCGGCGACAACAGCAAAACCGCGCCCGTGTTCCCCTGCCCTAGCCGCCTCTATCGCCGCATTTAGCGCTAGTAGATTTGTCTGCTCGGCTATGTCTGAGATGACCGTAAGAACAGTTTTCACCTGCTCTGCCTCGTGCGAGAGTCTCTCAAGTTTGCTCGATAACTCCGTTTGCTCGTTAACGACATGCTGTAGCTCCTCCGAGACTTCTAATATGTTTTTTGCGGCAGTATTGACATTTTTGGATGTTTCCAAAATATCCCCCTCGCAATGCTTCAACTTCTCTTCGCTACCCTGTAGCGCAGATGATACCTCGCGAGACATCTCAGAGCCGTCTACGACTATCCTGCCCATTTCCTCGGTTCTTATGCCTATTTGCATACTTGAGGCTGAGAGCTCCATTGCGGTGGAGGCGTTTTCTCTAGCCGATTTTTTTGCCTCGTCGATAATGCCCCTAAAACTCTCCAACAATCCATTAAACACCCTAGCCACTTTCGATATTTCATCGTTTCCGCCAACATCTATATTTTTAGAAAAGTCGTTGTTTTTTATTATGTCGCTCGCCGTACGCTCTATATTTGCGACTCTTGTGGTAATACTTTTTATAATCCACAAGGAGACAAAAAAGATAACAGTCATATATAAAAATACAATTATGGAAGATTCGATAAATCTGGCAATAGCCTCATCTTTTACATCGTCTACATATATACCGGAGCCTATTACCCAGTTCCAACCTTCAAGTTTTTTTACAAACGAGAGCTTTGGATATACCTCTTCAGTAGTTTTACCGTCAGCCAAAGGCTTAGGCCAGTTGTAGTTAATAAAACCGCTACCTGATTTTTTTGCTACTTCGTTCATTCCGATAAACAGATTTTTTTTGCCGTCTGTTTCGACTTTTTCGCCATCGATACCGAACTGCATTGCGGTTGCGCATTCAAATTTTTTGGCGTCTAGCACCTTGCCGTTTAGCTTTGCGACAGTCGGGTGCATTATCATTTTCGGGACGGGATCGCCCATATCCTGAATCCAAAAATACTCTTTCGACTCATATCGAATGGCTTTCAATGCGGCTATCGCCTCTTTTTGCGCCGCAGCTTCGTCCATTTCGCCGTTTTTACTTTTTGCCGCAAAAAACTCGGCAACTCCGTACGCTACATCTACGACATGTCTTGTTTTTAGTTTTCTTTCTTCCATCAAATTATGGTATGACAAATATGTATTCAAACCCACCATCACAAAGCTACCCATAAAGGATAGCAACACTATCAACCATAACTTTAGCTTAATGCTCATATTAATGCTCCTCAACTTACATGTAGCATTATTATAGCATTAATATAGCATTTCTTAGGTATCGCTCAACAAAATTGTTACTTTTTTTGCAAAATAACTCTATTTTTGTCACATTTTTGTCACATTTTTGTCAAGTTTGTAGCCAAGTCCTTTGGCATTTATAATCAAATCTTCTTTGAGAAGTTTTCTAAGGCGGTTAATCTCCGTGCGTATAGTAGCATCATCGATGTCATCTCGTTCCCACACTCTACGACGAAAAGCGTCAAAATCAAAAGTAAAGCTAGTATTGGACGCTAAAAGGTCGATTATATGCAGATGTTTACGGCTAAGCGCCTGCTCTTTGTTCTCATAATAAAGCGCTTTGTGCTTCTTATCGTAACGGTATTTTTGACTTAGTATCAAAATGTTTGAATTCTTACCCTCCATGAGCTTGAATATCTGACTGATTCTCAGCCATAACTCCTCTAATTTAAAGGGCTTCTTAAGATAATCGGAACAGCCTAGACTATATGCTTTCGTTATATCATCGATGTCCGTCATTGCGGTGATAAATATCACGGGTAGGTTTTTGTCTTTTTGCCTCACTTCATCCAGTAGTTCATAGCCGTTTAGCGTAGGCACATTGATGTCTACGACAAGTACATCATACACGCACTCTCGTAAAGCCTCCAGAGCCTGCGCCCCGTCAAAAAAATCATCCACATTGCTCCCGTGCGCCTCCAAAAACTCCTTTATAGAGCTTCGAAGCATCGCCTCATCCTCAAGCAACAAAATTTTCATCGTATCTCCTAAAACCCGTGCGAACTAAACGCATCTTCAAAATAATCCTTAAATGCATACGCAAACCATACCCGCCCGTCTTCCAAAGCGGCGCAACAGATACCCACACCGTTTTGCACCGCTATTTGATACACGAGACTAAGCCCTATTCCAAAGCCGCCCTTAGCATCCGAGCCTCTGTAAAATCTATTAAACACTATCTGCATATCGGGTCTATAGAGCGCCTCGTTGACTATCTCAAATATTATCTTACCTTTTGTGTCCGTAAATACCGATACTTTTATCTCTCCGCCCTCTTTTGAATACTTCACGGCGTTAAAAATATTATTATCAACCATCCTCACAAGCTGCGTCATGTCAAAAAAGATAAATAGCTGTTCCGAACCCTCAAAGCTCATCTTGAGGTTTGCGCCCTCGACCACCTCTTTGAAATACTCCACCCTCTCCGACAAAAACTGCGTAAGATTGAGCACCTCTTTTTTAACTTTAAACATATCTTTTTTGATGAAGTAGCTAAGGTCTTCGTAGATATTCGTCACTATCTTTGAGGCGGCTTCTATCTTCACAAGATGGCGGCTATCCTGCCCCGTTAGCCGCATTAGCTCTATATTTGCCTGTATGACGGCGAGCGGCGTATTTATCTCATGGATAGAGTCTTTGATGAATTTATCCCTTGACGCAAGTACCTTTTCTATCTGTTTTTTGGCAAGGCTAAGCTCTTCGTTTTTTTTGGCAAGTACCTTTGTTTTTACCTCTACGGAGTGCTCCAGATTTTCGTTTAGCTCTTTTAACTCTCTATTTTTCTCCTTGATTTCGACAAGCATCTCATTGATATTTTCAGCTATCTGAGAAAACTCTGCTATTTTGAAATCACCCACATCGAGAGCCGCCTGATCGGCGTCGTGGTTTTTGAGAAATACGGATATTGTGGTAAGCTCTCTCGTCACCTTGGCGACAAAAAAGCCCCAAAAAAGCCCCACGCCGATGACGACGCAAAGAGCCAATATAATAAGTTGAAAAAGTATCTCAACGGAAGGCTCCGTAAAGCGCAGATACTCGCTATACATGATATACAGCGTAAAGCTGGCAAAGACAGACACGACGCTAAGCGTCATCGTAAGAGCGGTTTTACCTAGGGTCTTTGGATTATTCAATTTTTTTCCATTTTAGTTGTCAAGCTTCAGTCATAAAGAGTTGTTATTTTACCCCAAAAATTTTTGGATACAAACAATGAAGCTTCTCGCCCACAAGTACAAAAATATCGGTCACTTGCAGAAGTTTTGCGAAGAGAGCATAGACGAACATAGCTACACATCGGCTATTGCCCTCATAGCATTTGATGATGGATGCAAAAAGGAGGCCTTGGAGGCTTCTGAATTTTTGCAAAAGGCATACAAAAAAATAGTAGTCGTATCTTTCCCCGTAGAAGCTGGGTGCATGGGCGAGAGGCTTATCTCAAAAGGCGTGATGATAACCGTCATGCTTACCAAAAAAGCTACAATCAAAGCTGTTGCGTGCGAAAGCTCAAAGATAACCGATAGTTTTTTGGCGGAGCATAGAAACGACGAACTAAAAGCCGCCATAGTATTCTCCTCCATCTCATACCTACCGCCGCAAGAGTTAAACAATGCGCTAAACTCTCTAAACACGAAGATAGTGGGTATCAAGTCATTTTCCGAACACTCCAAAGCCTCCATATATCTAGACTCAAAAGAGATAAAAAACGGCGTAGTCGTGGCAGTATTTAGCGGTAAAAACCTGCATGCCCAAATCTATAAAAACTCAGAGATAAAGCCGATAAGCAAAAAGCTTCAAGTGACTAGCGCAAAACACGGTTTTGTATATGAATTGGAGGGGCTCGAACTCTTAGAGGCGTACAAAAAGCTTTTGGGTGAAGACATCGTCATAGAAGACCCGCTGCTTGCCGCCTGCCGATTTCCTCTTATCTCTCAAAAGAGCGCAAAAGCTCTTTTTATCGAGGAGTTTGGCTTCAAAAAAGCCGTAATGAGGGGCGATGCCAATGACGGCGATATGCTCCAAATCGGATACGCGAGTCTCAAAAATATTAGCCAAAGGTCATTTGAAACCGCAAAAGAAGCGAGAGTACACTCCCCATCAGCCATACTCATTTTCTCAGACTACACGCTCAGAAAATTTTTTAAAAACAAGACCCAACTCGCCATTCCCGGTAGCCTAGCCAGTCTGTGCGATAGCGCCTCGTTTTTTGGAGAGTCGGAGTTTTTTGGAGATAGGGACTCTGATATAGATGAGCTGAGCCACTCAAGCGTAGCTATTGCCTTTAGCGAAAAAGAGGATACGGCAAGCGAGTCATACCTAAAAGAGATAAAAATCCCACTAACGCCGGCGGACGCATTCGTAAACCTTGTGGACGACGCATTAAAAGAGCAGATAGAGATAAACGCAAAACTAAAAAAAGCGCTCAACACCCAAAAAATCTTCGTCTCCTCTATATCTCACGACATTCGCACTCCGCTCAACTCCATTATCGGCTTTTTGGAGCTACTGGAATGCACCGACCTTGACAGCGAGCAGCAGGGCTATGTACACAAAAGCCTTACAAGCTCAAAACATCTACTAAGACTCATAAGCGATGTGCTAGATGTCTCAAAAATAGACGCAAACCAGATGGAGTTTTTTGAAGCGCCGTTCGACTACGGCGCTCTCTTAGAGGACATCAGAAATATCGTAAGCTCAAGATGCGACAGCGGCGTCAAGCTGGAGTTTAACGATCCAAAAATAGACAGACAAGTCGTAGGTGACGCCGACCGTATCAAGCAGATACTTATCAATCTGCTCTCGAATGCGCTCAAGTTCACAAAAGAGGGCTTCGTCAGATTGGAAACAACCGTAAAACACAGGCAAAAACATAAATTAGAGCTTGAGATATGCGTCGAAGACTCCGGCATAGGTATCGAAAAAAGCAAGCTAACTGAGATATTCAAACCCTTTTATCAAACCAAAGAGAGCGGCTCAAAGAACTTCGGCGGTACGGGTCTGGGGCTATATATATGTAAAAATACTTGCGAGATGATGGGTGGCTCGGTCAGGTGCGAAAGCAGGCTTGGAAACGGGGCGAAGTTTTTTGTAACCCTTCCGCTCAAGCTAGGCAAAAAAATAGACAAAAACCAAGGCAAGCTAGAGCTCAAATATGACTTTAAGACCAATGTTTTTAAAGATTTTAAACTACTAATCGTCGAGGATGTAGCGTTTAACGCAGAGCTGATGACGGCGATGCTAGACAAGAAATTTGGAATCAAAAATATCAAATTCGCAAAAGACGGATTAGAGGCGCTAGAGATGGTGCGAAGCGGAAGTTTTGAGATGGTGTTTATGGATATTCAGATGCCTCGACTTGACGGCTTCGGCGCCATCCGCCTAATGCGAGAATTTGACAAAACCACGCCAATCATAGTAATGAGTGCAAACGCCTTCAAAGAGGACATAGCAAAAGCGCTCAAACTCGGAGCAAACGACTACATAACCAAGCCAGTACGGGTAGACAAGGTAGCCGAAGCGCTCGGCAAATTCGCTCCGAAATGCCAAAACAGCTCGTGCGACATACTGCTAGAGCACCACGACCCCACAAAACTAAATATGCAACGACAGATGTTCGCCTACTACAAAGACAATCTAGGCTTAATCGGCAAAGACGCAAAAACGCTATACGGCGTATGCCTAGACTCGATAAAAAAGACGCTAAAAAGAGCTGACGGCGCACTACAAAAAAATGATTTTAAAGAGTTATACGCTGCAATGCACAACCTCAAAGGCATACTTGCAAGCACGGGACTAGACGAGTGTCTACACACCGCCTCAAGCCTCAATGCAAAAGCAAAAAATGCCGCGGACGGCGTAGCAAAAGGCGTAAATGATGAATTTATAGATAGTTTTGAAGAGCTAAAAAAAGCTCTGCATTTGCTTTACGAGGAGTAGGCGGATGATACGACTAGATGAAAAATGGCAAAAAGTAGTAGAGAGCGCAAGCTTTTTATTTTTACCCATCGCAAATCCGCACAACGGCGAACTTTTTGGCGTAGAGGCACTACTAAGAGGAGTTGAAAAAAGCGGCTTTACAAGCCTTGAAGATATGCTCGATGAGGCATACAGAGATGGGGTGCTGTATGATGTAGACTTAGAGCTTCGCAAGGCAGTGTTTGTCAAATTTAGCGAACTGCAAGAGCAACTCTCAAAAGAGGGGGCGGCTCACACCGTGGCATCGCTAAAGCTCTTTTACAACCTCGACACCAGAATACTTGAAATGCTCGACTACAGCCCCGGAAATACGAGACAG
>JFJP01005388.1_pt1 | contig 28112 bp, 23 predicted proteins | sample 431651 | NCBI WGS metagenome assembly JFJP01 (sample SAMN02602958, study PRJNA72255) | Microbial mat metagenome, whole genome shotgun sequencing project. | biome: fresh water; feature: sink hole; material: water; isolation source: purple microbial (photo- and chemosynthetic) mats found in... | reverse complement strand
CCCCTGAAAAAGCACGGCGTGTCGATGACGCGGTTCGAATCGCGCCCGGCGCGCTCCGGTCAGTGGGAGTATTACTTCTACATCGACCTGGCCGGACATCCGGCGCAACCCAATGTCAGCGCCGCACTTGAAGAACTGCGCGGCCTGTGCGCGTTTTACAAGCTGCTGGGCACCTACCCGGTTGAAGCCGATGTTTGAACAACTTGGCCTGATTGGCTGCGGCCTGATGGGTGGCTCGTTTGCGCTGGCGCTGAAAAAGGCCGGTCTGGTCAAGCGCGTGGTGGGCTACAGTAAATCGCCCACCACCACCGAGCGCGCGCGCCAGCTTGGCGTGATCGATGTCGAGGCACCGTCGGCACTGCTGGCAGTGTCGGGCGCTGACATTGTGCTGATCGCCGTGCCGGTGTCGGCGTCGGAGGCCACGTTCAAGTCGATCCGGCACATGGTCACCCCGCACATGCTGGTCATGGATGTGGGCTCCACCAAGGGCGATGTGGTGGCCGCGGCCGAGCTTGGCCTGCGCGAGCAAATGGGCTCGTTCGTGCCGGTGCACCCGATTGCCGGCAAAGAACAGTCCGGCATCGAGCATGCCGAAGCCAGCTTGTATCTGGACCGGCAGGTGATTCTGACGCCGGTTGAGAAAACCCTCAAACCCCAGGTGGCGCAGGCTGAGCAGGTCTGGCGCGCCATAGGCAGCAAGGTGGTGCAGATGACGCCCGCCGCGCACGACGCCGCCTTTGCCGCGGTCAGCCACCTGCCGCACCTGCTGGCGTTTGCGCTGATGCAGTCCATCGCCGCCCAAGACCGAGGTGCCGAGTTTTTGTCGCTGGCCGGTCCGGGTTTTCGTGACTTCACCCGCATTGCCGCGAGCGACCCCACCGTGTGGCGCGATATCTTTCTCAGCAACCGAGATGAATTGCTATTGCAAAGCCGAGCAGTGGTGGCCCAATTGCAAGCGCTCGAAGGCTTGATGCTCGCGGGTCAGGGCAGTGCTCTCGAAGACGCGATTGCCCAGGCCAGTGCAGCCCGCAGCCAGTGGCGCATGAATGCGTCCGACTGACTTTTGATTCACACCGCAGGCTTTGGCCAGCGGTTTTTTTGATGCCGCCGCCATGTTCACCACCGCCTTTCTTGATTTGCCGCCGTTGACGCACGCTGGCGGCACGGTCACCCTGCCCGGCTCCAAAAGCATCTCCAACCGGGTGCTGCTGCTGGCCGCGCTGTGCCAGGGCCAGACCACTGTGCACGACCTGCTGGACTCGGACGACACCCGGGTGATGCTCGACGCGCTGCAGGCGCTGGGTTGCAAGCTGCTCCAAAACGGCAGCACCGTCATCATCACGGGTCTGGCCGGCCAGATTCCGCAGCGCCAGGCCCGTCTGTTCATGGGCAACGCCGGCACGGCGATTCGCCCGCTGACGGCGGCACTGGCGGTGCTGGGTGGTGACTTTGAGTTGCGCGGTGTGCCGCGCATGCATGAGCGCCCAATTGGCGACCTGGTGGATGCATTGCGCCAACTCGGCTGCCAGATTGACTACCTGGATCACCCGGGCTACCCACCGCTTCGCATTGGCCAGCCAAGCCTGCGGCTGGACGCCCCGATTCAGGTGCGCGGTGATGTGTCAAGCCAATTTCTCACCGCCTTGCTGATGGCGCTGCCGCTGGTGGCCGGGCAAAACATCGTCATCGAGGTGGTGGGTGAACTCATTTCGCGCCCCTACATCGAGATCACGCTGAACCTGCTGGCGCGATTTGGCGTGCAGGTGCAGCGCGACGGCTGGCAGCGTTTCACGATTGCGGCGGGCAGCACGTTGCGCTCGCCTGGCGAAGTGCATGTCGAGGCCGATGCCTCATCTGCAAGCTATTTCATAGCGCTTGGCGCAATTGCATCAAGCGCCAGAGGGCAAAAAGGCATCAAAATCCAGGGGGTCGGTGCGGCCTCGATTCAGGGCGACATCCGCTTTGTCGAAGCGGCGCAAATGATGGGTGCCAGCATTCTCAGCGGCCCCAACTGGCTTGAAGTTAGCCAAGGTGCTTGGCCGCTCAAAGCCATTGACCTGGACTGCAACCACATCCCCGACGCCGCCATGACGCTGGCGGTGATGGCCTTGTACGCCAATGGCACAAGCACACTGCGCAATATTGCAAGTTGGCGGGTCAAGGAAACCGATCGCATTGCGGCCATGGCGTGCGAGTTGCGCAAACTCGGTGCCACCGTGGTGGAGGGTGCAGACTTCATCGAAATCACCCCGCCAGCCGGATTGGCAGATTGGCGTGCGGCCAGCATCCACACCTACGACGACCACCGCATGGCGATGTGTATCTCCTTGGCCGCATTCAACCCGGCGGGTTTGCCTGTGCGCATCGAAGACCCTCAGTGTGTCGCCAAGACCTTTCCGAACTATTTTGAAACCCTCTTTGAACTGGTGCAATCGCCGCGGGTACCAGTGATCTGCATCGACGGCCCGGCGGCGTCGGGCAAGGGAACGCTGGCTGCAGAATTGGCACGCCGTCTGGGCTATCACTTGCTGGATTCGGGTGCCCTGTACCGCATCACCGCCCTGGCTGCCGAGCAGGCTGGCGTACCCGTTGATGCAGCGCATGAAGCCGACATTGCTGCGTTGGCACATCGGCTGGACATTGAGTTTCGTGGCGACACCCTATTGCTGGCGGGCGCCGATGTAACCGACGCAATTCGCGCCGAAAACGTCGGAAGTCAAGCCTCCAGAGTGGCGGCGCTGCCCACTGTGCGCAGCGCTCTGATCGGTTTGCAACACAGTTTTGCCCGCCTGCCTGGTCTGGTGGCCGATGGACGTGACATGGGGAGCGTGATTTTCCCCGAGGCCGAGCTCAAAGTCTTTTTGACCGCCAGCGCCGAGCGACGCGCACAAAGACGCTTCAAGCAGTTGATTTCAAAGGGAAACACCGCTACACTCGACGCTCTTTGCGCAGACCTGCAAGCGCGCGATGCGAGGGACATCTCCCGCAGCAGCGCACCATTGCAGCCCGCGCAAGATGCCAGGCTGCTGGACAACTCGGACTTGACAATCGAAGCATCGGTTGAGTTGGTGTTGCGCTGGTGGCAAGGCATTCGGCCCTTTTGATTTGTCCGGGCTGAAACCGGCCCTCAACCGCCCTTTCGCGCCGCATTGGCGCATTGCTTTTGAGGTTCAAAAAACTTAACCCCGTGGCTTTTTGCCACATTAAAAATGTCTGAATCTTTTGCCGCCCTGTTTGAAGAGTCCCTGCAACGCACAGAAATGCGCCCAGGCGAAGTGATCACCGCTGAAGTGGTGCGTATCGAGCACAGCTTTGTCGTCGTGAACGCTGGCCTGAAGTCCGAGGCCTATGTGCCGCTGGAAGAATTCAAGAATGATCAGGGCGAAACCGAAGTCCAGGTCGGCGACTTCGTGTCGGTGGCTATCGGCTCGATCGAAAACGGCTACGGCGACACCATTTTGAGCCGTGACACGGCCAAACGCCTGGCTTCCTGGATGAGCCTTGAGAAGGCGCTTGAGTCCGGTGATTTTGTCACCGGCACCACCAGCGGCAAGGTCAAGGGCGGCCTGACTGTGCTGGTCAACGGCATCCGCGCCTTTTTGCCCGGCTCACTGGTGGACACCCGTCCGACCAAAGACTTGTCTCCGTACGAGAACAAGACCATGGAGTTCAAGGTCATCAAGCTTGACCGCAAGCGCAACAACGTGGTGCTGAGCCGCCGCGCCGTGGTGGAAGCCTCGATGGGAGAAGAGCGCAGCAAGCTGATGAACACCCTCAAAGAAGGCGCAATCGTGCAGGGCGTGGTCAAGAACATCACCGAGTACGGCGCGTTTGTGGACCTGGGCGGCATCGACGGTCTGCTGCACATCACCGACATGGCCTGGCGTCGTGTGCGCCATCCTTCCGAGGTGGTACAGGCTGGCCAGGAAATCACAGCCAAGATCCTGAAGTTCGACACCGAGAAAAACCGCGTCTCGCTGGGTCTGAAACAAATGGGTGATGACCCATGGATGGGCGTGAACCGCCGTTACCCCACCGGCACACGCATGTTTGGCAAGATCACCAACATTGCCGACTACGGCGCATTTGTTGAACTTGAACCCGGCATCGAAGGCCTGGTGCATGTGTCCGAGATGGACTGGACCAACAAAAACGTGGCCCCCGCCAAGATCGTCGCCTTGGGTGACGAAGTCGAAGTCATGGTGCTCGAGATCGACGAAGACAAGCGCCGCATCTCCCTGGGCATGAAGCAGTGCAAGGCCAACCCGTGGCAAGAGTTTGCGCAAAACACCAAGCGCGGCGACCGCGTCAAGGGCCCGATCAAATCCATCACCGACTTTGGCGTGTTTGTCGGTCTGGCGGCCGGCATCGACGGTCTCGTGCACCTGTCTGACCTGTCCTGGAACGAGCCCGGTGAGCAAGCCGTGCGCGAGTACAAGAAGGGCCAGGAAGTCGAAGCCATTGTGCTGGCGGTCGATGTGGACCGCGAGCGCATCAGCCTGGGTATCAAGCAGCTTGATTCCGACCCCTTCACCACCTTTGCATCGATCAATGACAAGGGTGCAGTGGTCACAGGCAAAGTGCGAACTGTGGACGCCAAGGGCGCCGAGATCGACCTGGGCGCTGATGTACTGGGTTATTTGCGTGCATCAGAGATCAGCCGCGACCGCGTTGAAGACGCGCGCAATGTGCTCAAGGTCGGTGACGAAGTAACGGCCGTCGTTGTCAATGTTGATCGCAAAACACGCAACATCCAGTTGTCGGTCAAGGCCAAGGATGCGGCAGACCAAAACGAGGCCATGGCCACGCTGAGCCAGCAGGCAGCGCGTGAGAACGCGGGAACAACCAGCCTCGGGGCCCTCCTTCGCGCCAAGTTGGACCACAACAACTGAGTCCCGGTTGTCAATCTGATGAGACGACCGGTCGCTTCGGCTGCACCGGTCGTTTTTCTTTGTCCAGCACAGCACCGTCATGACCCGCTCTGATCTCGTTGAAGAACTCGCTGCCCGCTTCAGTCAGTTGACACAGCGTGACGCCGAATATGCTGTGCGTGCCATTCTGGAGGCCATGAACGACGCTCTGGCGCGTGGCCACCGTATCGAGATTCGGGGTTTTGGCAGTTTTTCTGTCAATTACCGGCCCCCGCGCATGGGCCGCAATCCGCGCAGCGGCGCCAGTGTGGCGATCCCGGAGAGGCATGTGCCACACTTCAAACCCGGCAAAGCCATGCGTGAAGCGGTCGATCAGTGCCCCAGTGCATCATCGACACCAACAACGCCAAGCCAGGGCTGATGTGGCAACAGTTGCGGCCAACTCGACCTTTTTCTATCCGACGGGATCCATGAAACACATTCTGTGGTTGCTCAAGTGGCTACTCAAGGCGGCAATTTTTTTCACATTGTTTGCTTTTGCACTGAACAATCAGCAAGATGTCACAGTGAATTTCTTCTTTGGTAATCAGTGGCAGGCGGCGCTGGTCTTGGTCGTGTTGGCAGCCTTTGCACTGGGTGTCGGTGTCGGCGCACTGGGCATGTTGCCATGGTGGTGGCGTCAACGTCAGCGCGACGTCAGCCAACATCCGGCACCAGAATCCGACCGCGTTGACCCGCCGACCAGCGTTCACACCCCAGGCGCGCCAGCGACAGCGCCGTCGTACGCCGATGGAATTTGACTTCAGTTGGGTATTGCTGGGCTTGCCAGCAGCTTTTGTGCTGGGCTGGTTGGCCTCACGGTTCGACTTGCGCCAGGTCCGGCTAGAAAACCGCCAGGCTCCCAAAGCCTACTTCAAAGGCCTGAACTACCTGCTCAATGAGCAGCAAGACCAGGCCATCGACGCCTTCATCGAGGCGGTGCAAAGTGACCCGGACACCTCTGAACTGCACTTTGCACTGGGCAACCTGTTTCGTCGCCGGGGCGAATACCAGCGGGCCGTGCGGGTGCATGAACACCTGTTGTCGCGCGCCGACCTGAGCCAGGACGACCGCCAGCGAGCGCAGCACGCACTGGCGTTGGACTTTCTGCGTGCTGGTTTGCTCGATCGCGCGGATGATGCGCTAGGCAAGCTGATGGGGACCCGGTTTGAAACCGAGGCAAAACTGGCGTTGCTGGCGAATTGCGAACGCAGCCGCGATTGGGTCCATGCCAGTCAGATTGCCGAGCAGCTTGACTCGACTGACCTAGGCAGTTTTCGGCTGCGTCTGGCCCATTACCGATGTGAACAAGCTGCCCTGCTGCGCGCCCAGGGCGATCGGCGCGCCGCCCAGGACTTACTGCAACAGGCCAGCCAGCGCACGCCAGATGCACCCCGACCCCGAATCGAACTGGCCCGCATGCAAGCTGAAGAGGGCGAGCTCTTGCAGGCTTGCCAGACGCTACTGGCAGCGCTGGACGCCACCCCGCAAGCGGCCACCTTGATCACGACCCCGCTGGCCGATCTGGCCTTGCAGCTTGCCCGGCCAGATGTCGCGCTGGCACGGCTGCACGCTCTGTACGCAGAGCAACCGTCCCTCGACTGCCTGGAAGCCCTCGTCCGATTGACCCAAGCCAGCGCACCGCAGGCCACACAACTCGCACGCGATTGGTACATCCGTCATTTGCAGGCACAGCCCTCTTTGGTGGCCGCCACTCGTTGGCTCGCCAGCGAGAAACTTGAGCAAGAACAGCATCATGCTTCGGTGCAGCGCGCGTTGGAGCATGCCGTCAAACCCCTGCTGCGCTACCGGTGCGCTGCCTGCGGCTTTGAAGCCAGCCAGCACTTTTGGCAGTGCCCAGGCTGCCAGACCTGGGACAGTTACCCCAGTCAGCGAATCGAAGAGCTATGACACTGACCAAAGCAACCCTGCAAGCCGCCCGCGTACTGGTCGTTGGAGATGTGATGCTGGACCGCTACTGGTACGGTGCGGTTGAGCGGATCAGCCCTGAAGCCCCCGTGCCAGTCGTACGCGTGACGCGCGAAGAAGAGCGCATTGGCGCAGCCGCCAACGTCGCATACAACGTCGTCACCCTGGGCGCCAGCGCTTCGCTGTTAACCGTGGTGGGTGACGACGAGGCTAGCCGCAAACTCGAGGCATTGGTAGCACAGACCGGAATTGCCGCGCATTTTGGCCGGGATGCCGGGCTGACCACCACCGTGAAGCTGCGCGTCATCGGGCGGCAACAGCAGTTGCTGCGTATGGATTTCGAGAACACGCCCAAGAACGAAGTGCTGGCGTCCCAGACCAGCGCCTTTGAGACCTTGCTGGGGCAGCACGATGCGGTGCTGTTCAGCGACTATGGCAAAGGCGGGCTGGCCCACGTGGTGGACATGATTGCCCACGCCCGGGCCCATGGCAAGCCGATTCTGATCGACCCCAAGGGCCATGATTACGCACGTTACCGGGGTGCGACCTTGATCACGCCCAACCGGGCTGAACTGCAACAAGTCATCGGTCACTGGCCCGACGAAGACACCTTGAACGAACGCGCCCAGGCGTTGCGCCAGCAATTGGGTTTGCAAGCGCTGCTGCTGACTCGCAGCGAAGAGGGCATGACGCTGTTTGATGAACAGGGCTGCCTGCATGTCGCAGCCCAGGCGCGCGAAGTATTTGACGTCACAGGCGCAGGCGATACGGTGATCGCCACCTTCGCAGCCCTGGTGGCCGCCGGCCTGAACCTGCGCCAGGCGCTGCCTTGGGCCAACCGCGCCGGTGGCCTGGTGGTGGGAAAATTTGGCACCGCCACGGTGTCGTATGAGGAGTTGTTCGCATGACCCGAATCGTTGTCACCGGCGCTGCCGGATTCATTGGCTCGAATCTGATCCAGGGGCTCAATGCCCGTGGCCTGACCGACATCATTGCCGTCGATGATTTGACGCAAGGTGACAAGTTTCGCAACCTGGCTGACCTGCAAATCGCCGACTATATCGACGCTGCCGAGTTTTACGACGACTTTGCCGCTGGCAGGTACGGCCAGGTCGAAGCCGTGTTTCACGAAGGCGCCTGCAGCGACACCATGGAGCAAAATGGCAAGTACATGCTGCAAAACAATTACGCTCTATCGGTGCAGTTGTTTCACGCCTGCCAACGCCGGGGGGCCCGGCTGCTGTACGCCTCCAGCGCGGCCACCTACGGCGGCTCCGACACGTTCCGGGAAGCTCCGGCGTTCGAGCGCCCACTCAATGTCTATGGCTATTCCAAACTGCTGTTCGATCAGCGCATGCGTCGCGAATGCGGCGCTGACTTTGGTCGTGCCCGTGACGGCCGCACCATGCAGGTGGTGGGATTTCGCTATTTCAACGTCTATGGGCCGCGCGAACAGCATAAGGCGCGTATGGCCAGCGTGGCCTTCCACCAATTCCATCAGTTCAACCGCGACGGCCGGGTGCGTCTGTTCGGCGCTTACAACGGGTACGCTGCCGGGATGCAAGATCGTGACTTTGTCTGGATCGATGACGTGGTGGCAGTCAATCTGTGGTTTTTTGACCATCCATCGATCTCGGGCATCTTCAACCTCGGCAGCGGACGGGCCCAGCCGTTTAACGATGTGGCCTGCAGCGTGGTCAACACCCTGCGCGCGCGACAACAGCAGCCCGCGCTGCCACTGGCGGAACTGGTGTCGCAAGGATTGATTGAGTACATCGATTTCCCCGAAGCACTGCATGGCAAATACCAGTGTCACACCGAAGCCGACCTGTCCGCTCTTCGCGCCGTTGGCTGCCAGCACGCCTTTGCCGATGTAGAAACCGGTGTGGCGCGCTATATGCACCACCTGTCCGGGCCAGACTGAAGCCCTTGACTCGACAAGGCCAAAAAAAACACCGGACGAACCGGTGTTTTTTTAACTGCGCAAGCCTCTGGCGGGCTTCTGATGTCATTGTGCTGCCGATAGGGGTTTTGCCACCCCACCTGTCTCCTGGGTGCTTTCACCTGCTGGTGATGGCATTGATGGTACGCCCCATCTCAGTGCCCAACCATCCGGACTAACCCTTGCGCGGTCAGCCTTGGTGCATTTTTATCGCATCTTGAATGATCCAGCCGGCAGCCTTCTCTGCCATCATCAAAGTCGGTGAGTTGGTGTTGCCACTGGTGATCAGCGGCATCGCGCCGGCATCGACCACGCGCAGGCCTTGCACCAGGCCGCCCGGACCACGCACGCGCAGGCGTGCATCCAGCACCGCCATCGGATCGCCATCCCGCCCCATGCGCGTGGTGGCCACCGGGTGAAAGATGGTGGTTGCAATGTCGCCTGCCAGTCGGGCCAGTTCGTCGTCGGACTGGTATTGCAAGCCGGGCTTGAACTCTTGTGGCTTGTATTTGGCCATGGCAGGTTGCCCCACAATGGTGCGTGTTAGACGAAGTGAATCTGCCGCCACCTTGCGATCGGCGTCGGTACTGAGGTAATTGGGTGCAATCGCCGGTGCCTGGAGAAAGTCGGGTGATGTGATGCTGACAGTGCCCCGGCTGCCTGGGTTGAGGTTGCACACGCTGGCAGTAAAAGCCGAGAAGTCATGCAGCGGCTCGCCAAATGCGCCCAGGCTCAAAGGCTGTACGTGGTACTCAATGTTTGGATAGGCTTGCGCCGGGTCACTGCGGGTGAATGCTCCCAACTGGCTGGGCGCCATGCTCATGGGTCCACTGCGCGACCACGCGTACTGGGCCGCAATCGCCGCCTTGCCCCAGAGTGAATTGGCCATGGTGTTGAGTGTTTTCACCCCCTGGACCTTGAACACGGCACGAATTTGCAAGTGGTCTTGTAAATTGGCGCCAACGCCGGGCGCGTCGTGCCAGAGCTGAATGCCCATCGAGTGCAGCAGTGCAGCCGGCCCGATGCCTGAAAGCTGCAGCAATTGTGGCGAGCCGATGCTGCCGGCACTCAATATCAATTCGCAGCGCGCGCTGGCTTGCACCATTTGGCCGTCTTTCAGTACCTGCACACCGGTACAACGCAAGCGGCCATCGTCCTGGCGACTAAGCAACAAGCGACTGGCCTGCGCGTGCGTCCAAAGCACAAAGTTGGGCCGGCGCACGCAATCCGGGCGCAAAAAGGCCTTGGCCGCATTCCAGCGCCAGCCGCTGCGTTGATTGACCTCAAAATACCCCACGCCCTCGTTGCTGCCTTGGTTGAAGTCGTCCGTGGCAGCAATGCCAGCCTGTTGTGCAGCCTGCGCAAAAGCATCGAGCACCTCCCAGCGCAAGCGCTGACGCTCCACCCGCCACTCACCGGCGGCACCGTGGAATCGCGCCATGTTTTTGATCGAATTATCACCCGAGACCTTATCGGTATTGTGCTGAGCACTATCGAGTTTATAGTGACTCTCATGCCGCATGAAGTCTGGCAGGCAGTTCTCCCAGCGCCAGGCGTCATCCGCGAGCAAATCAGCCCAACCGTCATAGTCGCGCGCCTGACCGCGCATGTAGATCATGCCGTTGATGCTGCTGCAGCCGCCCAACGTCTTGCCACGCGGATACAACAGTCGCCGCCCGTTCAAGCCCGCATCAGGCTCGGTCTGGTAGCGCCAGTCGGTACGCGGGTTGCCAATGCAATACAAGTAACCGACCGGGATGTGTATCCAGGGATAGTTGTCTGGCCCGCCGGCCTCGATCAGCAACACCCGTTTGGAGGCGTCGGCACTGAGCCGATTGGCCAGCAGGCAGCCGGCCGTGCCTGCACCCACGATGATGTAATCAAACTCGTGATCCATGTTCTGGTCTCCTTGCTGCTGCCAAGCGGTTGTCACAACCCCGCCCATGAGAACATTTTGCCTCAAGGCGGTGGACCAAATCGCAACGCTTGCCGTTACCATGGCATCTGCATCCAGTCAGCCCATGAACGAGCCTGCACCAACCCTGAACCTGCACAACGACGGCACCCGCTGGCGAGCCGAGCTCGGTGGCTGCTGGGGCGCGGCCCGCCTGGCCGAGCCAGCTAACTGGGACCATGTCACACGAGGCTTGCAAAGCTGCCAGGTTCAGCCAGACTGCGACTGGGATTTGCGTGGCATCCAGCGACTGGATCACACCGGCGCCCAATTGCTCTGGAATACCTGGCAACACCACTGGCCGGCGCACCTGATGCTGGCTCCGGTGCAACGCGCCATACTGGAGCGGGTGGCGCAGTTCAGTCGCAACGCACCCATCCCGCCACAGCTTGGTCTGTGGCAATTGTTCCTGCGTCTGGGTGCCGGGGTCTGGACGGTGCTGGAGCATCTGCAGGGCTTGCTGGTGTTGTTGGGCCAACTGTTGCTGGACGGCCTGCGCCTGCTGCGCGCACCCCGGCGCGGGCCCTGGCGTGATGTTTCAGGCCATATCTATCACATTGGGGCCACGGCACTGCCCATTACCGCTCTGGTGGGTTTCATGATCGGCATTGTCCTGGCCTACCTGATGGCCTTGCAATTGCGCCAGTTTGGCGCCGACACCTTCATCGTCAACATTCTGGGCATTGCGCTGATCCGCGAGTTGGGTCCGATGCTGGCGGCCATTTTGCTGGCCGGACGCTCTGGCTCGGCGATCACGGCGCAGATTGGCGTCATGCGTGTCACCGAGGAACTCGACGCAATGCGGGTCATGGGCATTGCCAAGGGCTTTCGGCTGGTGTTGCCGCGGGTGCTGGCTATGGCAGTGGTGCTGCCGCTGATCAGCCTGTGGACCACGGCTGCCGCCATGCTGGGCGGCATGCTGGCCGCCGACCTGGTGCTCGATGTCAACCCGGACTACTTCATGGCCACGCTACCCAATGTGGTTCGGGTCGGCAACTTCTGGCTCGCGGTTGGCAAATCGATGGTGTTTGGGCTACTGATCGCGCTGATCGCCTGCCATTTTGGCCTGCGCGTCAAGCCCAACACCGAGAGCCTGGGTCAAGGCACCACCGCCTCGGTCGTCACCAGCATCACGCTGGTGTTGCTGTTCGATGCCTTTTTTGCCGTACTGTTCAAGAACGTCGGCCTATGAGCAAACCGGTGGTCCAGATCGACAAGTTGTGGTCGGTGTTTCGCAACGCCGGGCGCGACGCGGTGATCCATCAGGACCTCGACCTCCGCATTGCCCCGGGCGAGTTGCTGTCCATCGTTGGCGGCTCGGGGTCTGGCAAGACAGTGCTGCTGCGTCAAATGCTGGGGCTGGCGCGCCCCAGTCGCGGCCAGGTCACGGTGCTGGGCGAGCCGGCCGCCGACTTGGGCCGGGAGGGCGCTGCCAGCCGGGTTGGCATGCTGTTTCAACATGGCGCATTGTTCTCGGCGTTCAGTGTGCTGGACAACATTGCCTTTGCGCTGCGCGAACTCGGCACACTTCCGGCCGGGTTGGTGCGCGATGCCGCCATGGTCAAACTGCAAATGGTTGGACTCGACCCATCGGCGGCTTACAAGATGCCGGCAGACCTGTCTGGCGGCATGATCAAGCGTGCGGCACTGGCGCGTGCGCTGATCATGGACCCGCCCCTGCTGCTGCTGGACGAACCCACCGCCGGCCTGGACCCGGGCAGTGCCGACGAGTTTTGCGCGCTGCTGCGCTCCTTGCACGCCGAGCTGGGCCTGACGGTCGTGATGGTCACGCACGACCTCGACACCCTGCTGGAGTTGTCCACCCGTATCGCCGTCGTCGCTGACAAGCACATCGTTGCCAGCGGCAGCGCAGCCGAGGTAATGGCCCAACCGCACCCCTTTATCAAGGAATTTTTCCTGGGAGAGCGCGGTCAGCGCGCCAGCGCCCTGCTGCAGTCGCTGCCTGTCAGTGCCCCCACTTTGGCCCCACCGAACACCTGAGCCGTTGACCATGGAAAACAAATCCCACGCCCTGGCCGCAGGCCTGTTCATCGTGATCTTCAGTGCCTTGCTGGCTGCGGCTGCGATGTGGCTGACACGCGACACCAGCCGGCTCATCCCGTATGAGTTGGTCGGGCGCGTCAACGTCACCGGACTGCAAGTGCAAGCCAGTGTGCGCCTGCGCGGTGTGCCAGTGGGCAAGGTACAGTCGATTGCACTCGACCCGACGCGCCCTGGGCAGGTGCGGGTGCGCATCGCCCTCAATGCCGGCACCCCGATTGACAGCAGCACCGTCGCCAGCCTGGGCTACCAGGGTGTGACCGGACTGGCCTTTGTGCAACTCGACGATGCCGGCGACAACGGCCCGCTGCTGCCCGCCGGAAGCCAGTTGCCGCTGAAACCCGGTCTGATGAGCCGCCTGAGCGACCAGGGTGAGCGCATCCTGGGGCAGATCGAGCAGTCTGGCCAGCGCGTCAATCAACTGCTTTCTGCAGAAAACCAGCAAACTCTGATGTTGACGCTGCGCCAACTCGGCACGGCGGCTGCCGAGTTGCAGCAACTCAGCGCCCAGGTCCGCAAGGATTGGCCGCAGTTGGCCGAAAGCGGCCGCGACACCCTGGCGACCCTGAAAACCACCTCACTGGGCGTCGGGCGCAGCGCCGAAGAAGCGCGCGTGTCAGCACGCGCCTTCCGTCTGGTGACCGAACGCATGTATGGCCCTGACGGCACACTCGACCGACTTGATCAGGGGGCAGATATTCTGGTGGCCACCGGCAACAGCCTGCGCCTGAGCACCCTGCCCCGGCTCGACGAGACGCTTCGCGCAGCGTCCGGCGCCACACAGCACATCGGCCATCTGGGCCAAGCCCTGGCCGACAACCCGCAGTCGCTGTTGCTGGGCAAGCCGGACACTGCGCCCGGGCCCGGCGAGCCAGGCTTTCAGGCCCCTGTGCCCGTGCCGCGCTGATGCCCGGCGCACCCACTCACTATCAACCTTTGTTCACTATGAAAATCAGAGCTATCAGCGCAATCAGAATAAGCGCCAGAGGCATTTTTTGTTGTCTATTTTTCGGCATGCTCGCGAGCTGCGGCGTGACTCGGACTGGCACCGGCACGGTGTTGTACGACCTTGGGCCGACAGCCGCTGCCACCCCCCATGGCGGTCTGGCTGCGGGTGCTGCACTGGCAGCCATTGAACTCAGCAGCACCCAGGTGCCAGACACGCTCGCTGGCGTGTCGCTTTGGTATCGACTGGGCTACGCCAACGCGCAACAAATCCAGCCTTATGCCTTGGCACGTTGGAGCATGCCGCCGGCGCAACTCTTTGACCAGCGTGTGCGCGAGCGGCTGGCTCAGGTGCGCCCGGTGCTGTCCAGCGGCGAGTTGGTCCAGGCCCCACCCCCGCGCCGAGCAGCCTCGGCACCTGCCGCGCTGCCCGCAGCACCGGTATTGCATCTGCGCCTGCACCTGCTGGAGTTCAGCCAACTGTTTGACAGCCCAGCCCATAGCCACGCGCAGCTCCGTCTGCGAGCCACCTTGAGCTGGCGCAGCGTGACCGGCGATCGTCTGCTGGGTCAGCGCAACCTCGACATCCAGACCCCGGCACCCAGCCCCGATGCAGCCGGCGGTGCGCGTGCCCTGGCCAAAGCGACCGACCTGGCCATTGACGAACTGCTGCCGTGGGTCAACCAGCTTGCTGCCAGGCCGGCGCGCCCTGAATGACATCCACACCAAGGCGGCTGCCCGCCCTGTCCAGTCTCAGGCAGAGGTGGCTGCGGCCGCCCGCCACCGCCCCCCGGCCCCTCTGAGTTCAACGCCATGTCCCTGCCATCACCTCGCACACTTGACCCCGGTGAAGCCTTCTTCACTCTGTCAGACCGCATTTCCAGCATGAATTTCGCGGTCCTGGCCGAGCGCAGTGCGACACTGGACAGCACCCGCCTGCGCACCGCACTCGATCGGGTGCAACTGGAAAACCAGCTTCTGCAAGTGTGCATCGACTGGAACCCCGCGCTTGGTTTGCGCTTTGTCGCCGCGCCAGACCAGCGCATCACCCTGCACTGCCAGGACGTGCCAGCACTGCACTGGCAATGTGCCGTCGAACAGGAGCTCAGTCTGCCCTTTGCAGCTCAGACAGCGCCGCTGCTGCGCTGCCGCTACCTGAGTTTGTGCGATCAGCAAGGCCAGGCCACGGGCCACTCAGTACTGGTGCTGTGCTTTCACCACGCTGTCACCGACGGGCGTGGCGCCATTGCCCTGCTGCAGCGCCTGCTGAGCCTGATCGCCGACCACGAGGTTTGCGCACCGGCTGCCCCCACACATCAAGCATCGATGCAACAACTGCTTCCAAGCTGCTACCGCTGGGCCGAGCAGCCACTGGCCGCACGCGCTCTGCGCAGTACCTTGCTGGCCGACTATCGCCGCCATGGTGCACCAATCGCCCTGCCATGGCAAGACGCCGCTGCCCCGGGTTCGACACCGCGCATCCTGCGCCACGCCTTGCCGCCGGATCAGACGCTCGCCTTGACCCGGGCCGCGCGCGCGCACCACACCACTGTCCACGGCGCCTTGTGTGCCGCGCAGTTGCTGGCGCAGGCACATGTGCTGAACAGCACAACGCCCAGCACCCTGTTGCTGTCCTGCCCGGTGGACATGCGCCCCTACCTGCAGCCGGCGCCCGCAACGCTGCCGCTGGGGCTGCATGTTTCCATTGTTTCAGCCACTTACCCGGTGGCGGCGCAAACCTCGCTTTGGGAGCTGGCTGGGAACATCACCCGACAGACCCGGGTGCAGATTGAACGCGGCGAAGGGCATTTGTTTTACCACCTGTACGGACTCGATGGCGCACCGGTGCTGCCGGATCGTCTGCCAGAGTTCAGCGCCAAGCTGCGCGGCTCACTGCACAACACCATGGTCAGCAATGTTGGCATCGTTCCCGAGCTGAGCCACGATCCGGCGCTGCAGGCCATCTCGTTTGCGCTGTGCCCCATGCCCTACCAAAGCCTCTTTACCGCTGCGAGCAGCTACCGTGGGCAACTGCTGTTGAACATCGGATTTGATGCCGTGCACACGCCAGAGCCGCAAGCACTGGCGCTGGTGCAGGCCATGCTGCAGGCCTTGCGCGATGCAGCAATGATGCCGGCCTGAGCGCCCCCGCAGCACGTCGGGTGCGCGTGGCCCGACGGCGATGGCCAACTGCCAGCCAGCTCAGCGAAACCAGACCAGGGCCAGCAAACCCAGCAGCAGCACAGCCAGGGCCAACAAGCGCTTGCGATTGAGTTCCACCCGGGCCACGAGCTGGGCATTCTGCTCGGCCAGCGCATCAATCAGTGCACTGGACTGCTGCATCTGCTGCTGCAGGTCCGTCACCGCCTGCTGCAACTGCTGCAACTGGGCTTGCAGCACCTCAGGGCTGGCGGCGGTCGTGGCCACCAAGTCAGGCGCAACGGCCACGACATCAGGGCCGGGGCCTTTCTTCTTGCCCACGCTGTTCCAGAGCTTCTTGGCGCCCTGCGCGACCTTGGGAGCGTTTTCAATCACGTCACCCCAAGGCACCATTTTCAGAACCGTCCACCAACCCAGCGCCATGGCCATGCCTCCAAAAATTCTGACGCATTGTGACGCCTGCTGGCGCGCCAGCCCAATCTGCTACCCTTGACCGCATGAACTCTGCGCCTTCTCCTACCGCCCCGGCGGCCATGCCTGCGGGTGTGGTCGTGCTATTGCTGTCACTGCTGCTGGGGCTGCAACCCGTGACGACCGACCTGTATCTGCCCGCGCTGCCAATGCTGACGGCACAACTGCAGGCACCGATGTCGCAGGCGCAGCTCACACTCACCGCCTTGTTGTTGGCTTTTGGCGTGTCGCAACTGGTCTGGGGGCCGCTGTCGGACCGTTACGGGCGCCGCCCGATCTTGCTGAGCGGCCTGGCGCTGTATGTGCTGGCCTCGTTGGCCAGCAGCGCCGCACCCGACATGCATTGGCTGATCATCTGGCGCACACTGCAAGGCGTGGCCATGGGCGCTGCGGTGATGGGTGCGCGTGCCATCGTGCGCGATTTGTATGCGCCAACCCAAGGTGCGCGCGTGATGAGCAAGGGCCTGAGTGGCCTGGGCGTGATCGCCTGCCTGAGCGCGCCACTGGGTGGTCTGCTGACCGACTGGCTGAGCTGGCGCTGGGCTCTGGGCGCGCTCGGGGTCTTTGCGGCGGTCACACTGGCGGTGGTGGCCTGGCACTTTCAGGAGTCGGTGCCACACAAAAACCCTCGGGCACTGCAAGTGCGCACCCTGCTCGCAACCTGGCGCAGCATTTTGCGCCACCCGACCTTTCTGGCCTTTTCAGCGCTGTCAGCGGCATCCTACGGCGGTCTGTTCACCTTTTTGGCTGCGTCGTCTTTTGTCTTCACCGGGGTCCTGGGCCTGAGCAAAACCCAATACGGCCTGGTCATGTTTGTCAACTCGCTGGCCTACATTGGCGGCACCTTTGTCTGTCGGCGCTGGATTGCGCGCCATGGCGTGCGCCGTGCCGTCGCGCAGGCAGGTGTCCTGTCACTGGGTGGGGGCGTGTTGATGGCCTCTTGCACCCTGGCGGGCTGGACCAGTGTGTGGAGCATCATGCCAGCACAACTGCTGTTCATGATCGGGCATGGCATTCATCAGCCCTGTGGCCAAAGCGGCGCGGTCGGGCCGTTTCCACAGGCCGCAGGCGCGGCGTCGGCCGTGAACGGCTTTCTGATGATGCTGTGCGCCTTTGTCATGGGCGGCTGGCTGGGCCAGCATATGGATGGCACCGCGCTGCCGATGACGCTGGGCGTGTGCTTCTGGAGCGTGCTGATTGCGCTGTCGGCCTGGACACTGGTGCAGTGGCATGGCGAGCTCCCTGCCCCGGCACCCAACGCCTCTCGCCCGGCCTGAGCGGTCAAGCCCCTGCCATGCAATAGGCCGCAAAGCCGGCCTTGAGTTGATCCACAGCAGGCTGACTCAGGCGATTGCCATACTGCGCCACGACCTGCCCGGCGCACTGATTGGCCAGCCAGGCCGCCTGCGCATGACTGTGACCATGCGTCACGGCATACATGAAGGCGCCGGCAAACATGTCACCGGCACCATTGGTATCAAGTGCGCGCACCGCTGCGGCCGGGACCTCGATCTGGCCACCTGCTTCCAGCACGATGCAGCCCTTGGCGCTGCGCGTCAGACACACCACACGCGCTTGGCGCCCGAGGTGGTCGCAGATCTGCGCCAGATCTTTGCTTGCGCACCAGGTTTGTGCCTCTTCCTCGTTGCAAAACAGGTAGTCCAGCCGGCCATGCGCCGCGTCGCCGACCATGGCATCAAGCCCGGCGCGACAAAAGTTGATCATGGTCATGTCGCTGAGCGTGGTGGCCAGCATCACACCGGCCTGGTGCGCAATGGCACGCCCCTGCAAGGCCGCATCCAGCCCGGTGGCCGAGGCGGCCAGGTAGCCTTCCATGTAGTAAATGCGCGACTTGCAGATGTCCTGTGGCTGCAACGAGCTTGCATCAAGATCTGCCGTGGCCCCCAAAAAGGTGTTCATGCTGCGCTCGGCATCGGGCGTCACCATCACCATGCAACTACCGGTCTGCCCGGCTGGCGGTGCACTGGCTGTCAGGTTGGTGGCCACGCCATGGGCGAGCAGGTCGCGGGCATAGAACTCACCCAGCTCGTCATCGGCCACCCGGCATGAGTAAAACGCCTGTCCACCCAGTTGCGCCAGCGCCACCACGGTGTTGCCAGCAGAGCCGCCGCCAGTGCGCCGCGCATGCAGACCCTGCACATGGCGCAGCAATTCGGTACGGCGCGGCGCATCGATCAAGGTCATGTGCCGCTTGGCCACACCTGCCGCCTGCAGCAGCGCGTCTGAAACCTCGTACTCTGAATCGACCAGCGCGTTGCCGATGGCGTACAGGTCGTGGCGGTGGGCGCTCATGTTCACTGATCCACGAAAGCACGCTCCACCACAAAGTCTCCCGGGCGCGTGGTATTGCCTTCGACAAAGCCACGGTGCTCCAGAATGACCTTGAGGTCGCGCAGCAAGCCAGGGCTGCCACACATCATGGCGCGGTCAGTGGCAGGGTCAAACTTGGGCAATCCCAGGTCGGTCTGCAGCTTGCCGGTTTCGATCAGCGTGGTGACCCGGCCCTGGTTTTTGTAGGGCTCACGTGTCACTGTGGGGTAATAGAGCAATTGCTGGCTGATCATCTCGCCCAAAAACTCATGGTTTGGCAACTCATTGCTCAGGTAATCGTTATAGGCCAACTCAGCCACCTGGCGCACACCATGCACCAGTACCACTTTTTCAAACTTCTCGAACGTGGCGGGATCACGGATGATGCTCATGAAAGGCGCCAGACCGGTGCCGGTCCCAAACAGGTACAGATTTTTTGCCGGCAGCAGGTAATCAATCAACAAAGTGCCGGTCGGTTTCTTGCCAACCACAATTTGCTCACCGACCTGGATGTGTTGCAGCTTGGATGTGAGTGGGCCGTCCTGCACCTTGATGCTCAGAAACTCCAGGTGTTCCTCATAGTTGGCACTGACAATGCTGTAGGCACGCAACAGTGGCTTGCCATTTTCCTGGCGCAGGCCAATCATGGTGAAGTGACCGTTTGAGAACCGCAATGCCGGATCGCGTGTCGTCTTGAAGCTGAACAGGCGATCTGTCCAGTGGTGAACACTCAAAACGGTTTCATTCAAAAATGCGCTCATGGGGGATGCCTTGAAGATGGAACGGTGAAAAGGGTCAGAGTCTAAGACAGTGCCCTCTGCGAGCTCTGACAAATCTCAAACCTGGCCGAAAAATGATGAATAAAACGGCTGATAACCCTTGTAACAACAGGGCGACCAGCTATGAGACTCATAGTGTTACAAGCGGGCCTGCACCCAGCCGCGCACGCTTTGCAACGCACCGTCCAGCGCCGTCGGGTCGGTGCCGCCAGCCATCGCCAGGTCGGGCTTGCCGCCACCCTTGCCACCCACCTGTGCGGCAACAAAGTTGACCAGTTCACCCGCCTTGACCCGCTCCACGGTGTCGGCCGTCACACCGGCAGCGATCTGCACCTTGTTGCCATCCACCACACCCAGCACCACCACGGCGGTCTTGAGTTTGTCCTTGAGCTTGTCCATGGTGTCACGCAGCGTGCGCACATCTGCACCGTCCAGGCGCGCGACCAGCAATTTGACACCTTGAATGTCCTGCGCCTGATGCACCAGCTCATCGCCCCGCACCGACGCCAGCCGACCTTTGAGCGCGCCCAGTTCCTTCTCGAGCGCGCGCACCTGATCCAGCACGCTGGCAAGCCGCTCGGCGACATCCGCCACAGGCGTCTTGAGCGCGCTGGCGGCGTGGCCCAGTGTGTCTTCCAGATGCTGCAGGTAGGCCAATGCCGCATCGCCGGTAATCGCCTCGATGCGGCGCACGCCCGAGGCCACGCCACTCTCGGCAACGATCTTGAACAGACCAATGTCTCCGGTACGCCCGACATGGGTGCCGCCGCACAACTCGCGGCTGCTACCAATATCGAGCACCCGCACCGTCTCGCCGTATTTTTCGCCAAACAGCATCATGGCGCCGGTTTTCTGAGCTGATTCAATATCCATCACCCGCGCTGCCGTGGCCATATTGGCCAGGATCTCGGCATTGACACGCGCCTCGATGTCGCGGATCTCGACCGGCGTCACCGGACCGTGGTGGGCAAAGTCAAAGCGCGTGCGCTCGGCGTTGACCAGACTGCCCTTTTGTTGCACATGCGCGCCCAGCACCTCGCGCAGCGCCTTGTGCATCAGGTGTGTCACCGAGTGGTTGCGCATGGTGGCCGCGCGCAAGCTGGCGTTGACATGTGCGGTGACACCATCGCCCACCTTGAGCGTGCCAGTCCTGAGCACACCATGATGCCCGAACACATCGGCTTTGATTTTCTGGGTATCGGCGACCTCGAACAGCGCGTGGTCGCAAAAGATGGAACCGGCATCGCCGACCTGGCCACCGCTTTCACCGTAAAACGGGGTGCAGCCTAGGACGACCACACCAGTTTGACCTTCATTTAGCAATGGAACGCTTGCCCCGTCTGCGTAGAGTGCTACGATTTCAGAAGTTATGGTGAGATGCTCGTAGCCGACGAATTGATTGCTCTGGGCGTTGTACTCGAGCGCCTTGTCCTGCTTGAACTTGCCTGCGGCACGGGCCTGTGCCCTTTGCTGCTGCATGGCGGCATCAAATCCGGCAGCGTCCACCGTCACACCCCGCTCGCGGCACACATCGTTGCTCAAATCGAGCGGAAACCCATAGGTATCGTGCAGCTTGAACGCCACCTCGCCCGGCAGCAGTCGCGCGCCCCCTGCCAGGGCCTCATCCAGAATCAGCATGCCGTGTTCCAGCGTTTCAAAAAAGCGCTCTTCCTCGATGCGCAAAGCCTCCAGGATGCGTGCCTGCTGGGCTGCCAGGCCGGGATAAGCCAGCCCCATCTGCGCCACCAGGTCAGGCACCAGCTTGTGAAAAAACGGCAGCTTCTGCCCCAGCTTGTAGCCATGGCGAATGGCACGACGAATGATGCGCCGCTGCACATAGCCGCGCCCCTCGTTGCTTGGCAACACGCCGTCGCAGACAAGAAAGGCGGTCGCACGAATATGGTCGGCAATCACTTTCAGCGACGGGTTGGCCAGGTCGCTGGTGTGGGTTTCGCGCGCGGCAGCCTTGATCAGCGCATCAAAGATGTCGATTTCGTAGTTGCTGTGCACATGCTGCAGAATGGCCGCCAGGCGCTCCAGGCCCATGCCGGTGTCCACACAGGGTGCGGGCAAGGGCGTCACCGAGCCGTCTTCTGCCATGTTGAACTGCATGAACACATGGTTCCAGATTTCGATAAAGCGGTCGCCATCTTCGTCCGGGCTGCCAGGCGGGCCCCCGGGGATGTGCGGGCCGTGGTCGTAAAAAATCTCGCTGCACGGGCCGCACGGGCCGGTGTCGGCCATCATCCAGAAATTGTCAGACTTGTAGCGACCCCCCTTGTTGTCACCAATGCGGATCACGCGCTCAGGTGGCAAACCGATTTCTTTCGTCCAGATGTCATACGCCTCGTCGTCTTCGGCATACACCGTGGCCAACAGACGCTCAGGTGGCAGCTTGAAGACCTGGGTCAACAGTTCCCAGCCCCACGCGATGGACTCGCGCTTGAAATAGTCGCCAAAGCTCCAGTTGCCCAGCATCTCAAAGAACGTGTGGTGGCGCGCGGTGTAGCCGACGTTTTCCAGGTCGTTGTGTTTGCCACCGGCACGCAGACAGGCTTGAACCGATGCCGCGCGCACGTAAGAGCGCTTGTCAGTGCCCAGAAACACGTCCTTGAACTGCACCATGCCCGAGTTGGTGAACATCAGCGTCGGATCATTGCCGGGCACCAGCGGACTCGACGCCACCACGGTATGGCCTTTGGAGGCAAAAAAATCGAGAAATGTCTTGCGGATGTCGGCGACAGAAAGTGTGGGAATGGAGCTCATAAAAGATAGAAAAGATCAGATAACAACATGCGAGTGCCAGCAGACGACACCGCATCGGACAGATCGACAAAGGGCACAACACCGGTCAGCAACTTCTCCCGTCGGGGGTCTGCGAGAAGCTCGCTGCGGTGCGATTTGGCTTCAAACGAACCCAGGCTCTTCAAGGCAGAGCGTCAGATGGGTGAAATCAGCCAAATTTTAGGCCACCGTCGTCAGGGCGGGAGGGACTTGGCTTTGCAGAAACGCGAACAGCGCCGGCTCGTCACAAAAAATGACATTAAAGCGCAGCCACGGGCTGGTTTGCAGATCGGGACTGAACAGATGACCCGGACCCAACAGGATGTCTTGCTCGGCCGCCTTGTAGGCCAGTTCGGCCGAATCCGCCAGCGCCGGGTGACGCGCCCACAAAAAGATGCCCGCCTTGGGCTCACAAAAGATCTCGAAGCCCGCTTTCAGCAACTGCGCCGCCGTGGTGGCGTGCGCGCGTGCCAGACGTTCGCGCAAGCCCTTGACATGCTTGCGACAGCGCCCATCGGTCAGCGCCCCGTGCGCCAGGCGCTCGCTGAACTCACTCGATGTCAGGCCCGAAATCATCTTCAGTTGCGCCAGGTCTTCAAGCAAATCTGGGTGTGCTGCCAGGTAACCGACACGGATATTGGGCGAAATGGTTTTTGAAAAGCTGCTGATGTAGATCACCCGGTTGAGCTGGTCCAGGCTGGCCAGCGAAGGCCGGGGCTCAGGGTCGAGGTCGGCATAAATATCGTTTTCAACCACCAGAAATTGGTGCTTGTCGGCCAATTGCATGACCCGGTGCAAATGCGCGAGTTGGGCGATCGATCCGGTCGGGCTTTGCAGGCGCGGCTGGGTAAAAAAAACCTTGGGTTGCTCCTCTGCCACCAATCGCTCCAGTTCCATCAGGTCGTAGCCTGCCGGGGTGCGTGGCACACCAATCAGGCGTGCACCCAAAAACCTCAGCGAAAACAACAGATTGGGGTAACCCGGGTCGTCCACCAGCACAGCATCGCCGGCCCGCACCAGGCGCCGCGCCACCAGATCCATGGCTTGGCTGGAGCCCTGCGTCAGCAACACCTGCTCAGCGGTCACGCTGATTTCCTGCTCGGCCAACAATTCGCACACCAACTGGCGCAGCGGCGGATAGCCCTTGGGCTCGCCGTAGCCCCCCAGATCGGCGTCTTCAGCCGCCAGGCTGCGCAGGCCACGGCGCACACCCTCCTGAAACAGCCAGTCACCGGGCAGCCAACCGCAACCAGGCTTCAGGCGCAGCGCCCGATTTTCAAAGATGCGACGCAGGTACCACATCGAGTCAAAGCTGAAATTCGGCCCCTGCCCGGCCTGCCCGGGCAGCGACAACGGACGCTTCTTGACAAAAAAGCCCGAATGCGGTCGCGAGGCAAAGTAGCCCTGCGCCACCAGCCTGTCGTAGGCGTCCACCACGGTAAAGACGCTGACTTTGTGCGCGTGCGCAAACTGGCGGATCGACGGTGCCTTGGAGCCTGAACGCATCTCGCCTGCGTCAATGGCAGCACGAAAACCATGAACGATCTGCATCACCAGCGGCGTGGCACTGTTCGGATTGAGTGTGAGCATGCGCGTGCCTACATCGGTTGCGGCTTGGCTGCAGCGGCCTGGGCGTCCCATTGCCGCAGTTGCGCCAATTTGTCGGCAATGCGCAACTCCAGGCCGCGCTGCACCGGCCGGTACCAGCCGGGCTCGGCCATGCCTGCGGGCAAATAGCTTTCGCCGGCGGCATAGGCATGGGGCTCATCGTGGGCATAGCGGTACGCATGCCCATAGCCCAGATCCTTCATGAGCGGGGTCGGCGCGTTGCGCAGGTGCAAGGGCACTTCTTGTGTCTTGTCCTGTTTGACAAAGGCGCGCGCCTGCTGGTAGGCCACATAACCGGCATTGCTTTTCGCCGCCACTGCCAGATAGATGACCGCCTGTGCCAACGCCAGTTCGCCTTCGGGCGAGCCAAGCCGCTCGTAGCATTGCGCGGCGTCGTTGGCGATCTGCAGCGCCCGCGGATCAGCCAGACCAATGTCTTCCCACGCCATGCGAATGACGCGCCGTGCCAGGTAACGCGGGTCTGCGCCACCATCAAGCAGACGGGTCAGCCAATACAGCGCAGCATCCGGATGCGAGCCGCGTACCGATTTGTGCAGTGCCGAAATCTGGTCGTAAAAATGTTCGCCCCCCTTGTCGAACCGGCGCGCGCCCTGACTGATGATGTTTTGCACAAACGCACCATCCAGCGCAACCCGTCCGGCCGCCCGCGCACCGGCATGGCACTGCTCCAACGCATTGAGCAGGCGCCGCGCATCGCCATCGGCATAGGCGACCAGCGTTTGCAAGGCGTCCTCATCCGGCGTCAGATCTACCAGTTGGCGTGCGCAGGCACGCTGTGCCAGTTGCCTGAGCTCGGCGTCGCCCAAAGGCTGCAACACATAGACTTGCGCCCGGGACAACAAGGCCGAATTCACCTCAAAGGACGGGTTTTCTGTGGTCGCACCGATGAAGGTGATCAGCCCCGACTCGGTGTAAGGCAGCAAAGCGTCTTGCTGCGACTTGTTGAAGCGGTGAATTTCATCGACAAACAAGATCGTGCGCTTGCCTTGGCTCAGGTTCTGCTGCGCCTGTTCGGTGGCAGCTCGGATGTCGCGCACACCCGAAAAGACGGCCGACAAGGCGATGAACTCACAGGCAAATGCATGTGCCGTCAGCCGCGCCAGCGTGGTTTTGCCGACCCCGGGTGGCCCCCACAAAATCATGGAATGCGGCTGGCCCGACGCAAAAGCCAGTCGCAGCGGCTTGCCTGCGCCCAGCAGGTGGGCCTGACCAATGACCTCATCGAGCGAAACCGGGCGCAGCAACTCGGCCAGTGGCGCAGTTGCCACCGGACGGTCAAACAGCTCGCTCATCGATCACCTCGCGTCGCATCCAGGCGGCCGACAGCGGGCGGTGCGGCCAGCGCCGCTTGCACCCCCCGGTTGGCCAATTGATCGGCGCGTTCGTTGCCCGGGTCACCGCGATGACCACGCACCCAGCGCCACTCGATCTGGTGTCCTGCGGCCTGAGATTCTTTACCGGTGTCTTGCCGGCTGTGACCCAGCCACGCGCTTTCCAGCCAGGCAGCCATTCGGTCATTCCCTTGAGCACATACTGGCTGTCCACATGCAGCACCACCTGGCACGGGCGCTTCAGGGCGGACAGCGCCTCGATCACGGCCTGCATCTCCATGCGGTTGTTGGTGGTCTGCAAGGCCCCGCCAAACAACTCCTTTTCGGCACCCTGCCCTTGCAGCAACACACCCCAGCCACCCGGGCCCGGGTTGCCCTTGCAAGCACCGTCGGTATAGATGTCAACCCGATTCATGGGTGTGCGGTCCTTTCCTGGTTTTGTATAACATTTTGGCCTCCAGCGCTTATCTGACTTGCGCTTCCAACTACTGAAACAGGAGCATTCGCAAGCCAGCGCGAAGCCTTCCAGCCCGGGCTGAGCAGGGTCATGCCGCGCACCCGCTTGACCGCAACCACCAAATACACCGCCCCCAGAATGGGCCACCAGCGCGCACCGGCACGATCCATCCAGCCAAAACGCTGCAACCAGGCCGCATTGGTCAAAGCCGGACGCCAACAGCCAAATCGACCCAATTCGATGTCCAGATCCAGCAGGCGCAGCCAGTCGCGCAGCCGCAAATACCCGATAAATTCGCCCGCCTCCGGCAGAAACAGCCGCTGCAGCCCCAAGCGCCGATACAAGTGCGCCCGGCGCTGGCGCAGGCCCCACAAGCTCATCGGATTGAAGCCGCAAATCACCACACGGCCTTCAGGTACCAGCACCCGAGCCACCTCGCGCAGCGTGCCGTGCGGGTCGGCACTGAGTTCCAGCGCGTGCGGCAGCAAGACCAGGTCCAGGCTGTTGGCGGCAAAGGGCAAGGCAGCAAAGTCACTCACCAAGGCCACCCGGCTAGGCGCGCACGCGCCCGGCAGCAGCGCTTCGGCCACCGTCTGTGTCGCCAGCCAGCGATGCGGCATGCGGTTGGCCTGCAGGCCGTCGAGTTCGGGCAATCCAAGTTGCAAGGCATGAAACCCGAACAAGTCGGCCACGATGCTGGCCAACTCGGCGCGCTCCCATTCCAGCAGGTACTGCCCCGGCGCGCTGTCCAGCCATTGGTGCATCCCTATAATTTCCCCGCTCATGAACTTGATTCCGATCCCCGCTTTCGACGACAACTACATCTGGATGCTGCACGATGGGCAACAGGCCGTGCTGGTGGATCCCGGCGATGCCGAGGTGGCGCTGCAGGCACTGCAACGCCTGGGCCTGGTGCTGCAAGGCATTCTAGTCACGCACCACCATGGCGATCACACCGGCGGCGTGAAAGCCCTGCGCCAGGCCACTTCGGCCCCGGTGTTCGGGCCGCAGCGCGAGCGCATGCCTGAGCCGCTGACGCGACTGGCCGAGGGGCAGCCGCTGCGCCTGCTCGGGCTGGACTGGCAGGTTGTGGAAGTGCCAGGCCACACGGCCGGCCATATCGCCTTTTTGGTGCAACCGCCGGGCCAAAGCGCCATCCTGTTCTGTGGCGACACCTTGTTCAGTGCGGGCTGTGGCCGACTCTTTGAAGGCACGCCGGCGCAAATGCTGCGCTCACTGCAAAAACTGGCAGCCCTGCCGGATGACACGCGGGTTTGCTGCGCTCATGAATACACGGCCGCAAGCCTGGTGTTTGCGCGTGTGGTTGAACCGGGCAACCAGGAACTGGCACAGTATCAACAGCGCGTCGCTACGCTGCGGGCAGGCGGGCAACCGAGCCTGCCCTCGACCATTGCACTGGAGAAAGCGGTCAACCCATTCTTGCGCACCCACGTCGAAGCGGTGCGCCAATGCGTGCATGCCCACGACGACCGTGCGCTGGATGCGCTCAGCACCTTTGCCGCCCTGCGTGCATGGAAAGACCAGTTTTGAGTCGCCACGCACTGGCGACGCTGCTGTTGTCACTGTGGTTGGCCGGTTGTGCGGTGACCACCCCGGCGCCCGTCGAGCCGTCCGCCAGCGTCCGGCCACCCCCCTCGGAGATCCCGTTTGTGGCCGCAGAGCCACAAGCGCCGGGCCTGCGCCCACCGCTCTATCCCAGTGGCAGCCTGCGCCCGTTGCCAGTACAAAAGCTGGACGCCTGGACGGTGCACGCCTTGACCCCACCCGCAGACATCTGGGAGCGCATCCGGCGCGGCTTTGCCATGCCAGACCTGGACAACGACCTGGTGCATGACCGTGTGCGTTGGTACAGCAGTCGTCCCGACTACCTGCAGCGCATGACCGAGCGCGGACGCAAGTACCTGTTTCACATTGTTGAAGAGTTGGAGCGCCGTGGCATGCCCACCGAACTGGCACTGCTGCCCTTTGTCGAAAGCGCGTTCAACCCGCAGGCTGTCTCCAGCGCCAAGGCGGCGGGCATGTGGCAATTCATGCCGGCCACCGGGCGCACCTTTGAGCTCAAGCAAAACATGTTTCGCGACGACCGCCGCGATGTGCTGGCCTCGACCCGCGCGGCGCTGGACTACTTGCAAAAGCTCCATGACATGTTTGGCGACTGGCATCTGGCACTGGCTGCCTACAACTGGGGCGAAGGCAGTGTCGGACGGGCCATTGCCAAAAACCAAAAACTGGGCCTGCCAGGCAGCTACACAACGCTGAAGATGCCCATGGAGACGCAGTTCTATGTCCCCAAGCTTCAAGCTCTGAAGAACCTGGTGGCCTCGCCCCAGACGCTGGGCGTGCAATTGGCTGACATCCCGAATCACCCGTTTTTCCAGACCGTTGACATCACGCGGGACATCGATGTG
>JFJP01030181.1_pt1 | contig 28131 bp, 20 predicted proteins | sample 431651 | NCBI WGS metagenome assembly JFJP01 (sample SAMN02602958, study PRJNA72255) | Microbial mat metagenome, whole genome shotgun sequencing project. | biome: fresh water; feature: sink hole; material: water; isolation source: purple microbial (photo- and chemosynthetic) mats found in... | reverse complement strand
TGTATTTGCAGGATGGGCGGCTCGCCGACTGGTATCGGGATGGCGGCGCTGCCGTTCCTGCTGATGATCGGCTTGTCCAGTTGCTCGAATTTTGGGCGGCGGCCGATCCACGCCCCGCTGTATTACTGTTGGACGAGGTGGATGCTCTGGTGGGCGACACGCTCATTTCGCTGTTGCGCCAACTCCGGGCGGGCTACAACCAGCGGCCTACCGCTTTTCCACAGACGGTCATTCTGTGCGGGGTGCGCGACCTGCGCGACTACCGGATTCACGCCCGCTCCGAACCCAGTCCGATCACTGGCGGCAGCGCCTTCAATATCAAGGCGGAATCCTTGCGGCTGGGCGATTTCACCACGGATGAGGTCACGACCCTGCTTCAGGAACACACCACGGAAACCGGGCAAGTTTTCACCCCCGAAGCGCTGGATCGGGTCTGGTATCTGACCCAGGGCCAGCCGTGGTTGGTCAATGCCCTGGCCTATCACGCCTGTTTCCGCCGACCAGAAGGACGTGATCGGAGTCGACCGATAACGGTGGCTACGATTGACCAAGCGAAGGAGTACCTGATCGTCAACCGGGTTACGCATCTGGATCAACTCGCCGACAAGCTGCGCGAGGACCGGGTGCGGCGGGTGATCGAGCCGATGCTGGCCGGGACGCTCATGGACGCCGCGCCGGAAGATGACCGCCAGTATCTGGTCGACCTGGGTCTGCTGCGCCGTGATGGCGTGGGGGGACTGGTGGTCGCCAATCCGATCTACCGGGAAGTGTTACCACGCGCCCTGGCCAGCGGTCCCCAGGATACCCTGCCCCAGATCGTTCCGACCTGGCTGAATGCCAACGGGAGTCTGAATCCTGAACGCCTGCTGGCCGCCTTTCTCGACTTCTGGTGTCAACACGGTCAGCCACTGCTCGGCAGTGCGCCTTATCACGAAATCGCCCCACATCTGGTGCTGATGGCGTTCCTGCACCGGGTGGTCAATGGAGACGGGACGCTGGAACGGGAATACGCCATCGGCTCCGGGCGGATGGATCTCTGTTTACGGTATGGCCAGGTCACGCTGGGGATGGAACTCAAGGTCTGGCGCGATGGTGCCCCCGATCCACTGCAAAACGGCTTGGCCCAGTTGGACAGCTATCTGGCCGGACTGGGCCTCGATACCGGCTGGCTGGTGATCTTCGACCGGCGAACCGGGCAGCCGCCGATTGCTGAACGCACCACCAGCACCGAGCAGCGCAGTCCCCAGGGTCGGCTCATCCAGGTCGTGCGCGCCTGAACGCCCGCCCAAATACATCCCTCTCCCTAAACCGAGAGATTCCGGCTACACCGGGAAAGGCTACACGAGTAAAGGGACCCAAATCCCCCCTCACCCCTCTTTGCTAAAGGGGAGGACTGAACGGTTACAAATGCTCAATGGGTTCATTTATAAGGAGATAAGCAGCTCACGGGCTGAAGGGGATTGAGCACAATGAGGTCCACACGCCGCCTGCTATACTTCCCTCCTGCCCCTGTCCCCCGGAGTTTCGCCATGCGCTTCTTCAACACCGAAGGCCCGGTCCGGCCCGAAGATCACTACTATCTGCCGCCTCTAAGTCGTTGGAATCTCGACGAGATCCTGACACTCATCGACCAGAAGAAATATTTTTTGCTCCACGCCCCGCGCCAGACCGGCAAGACCTCCTGCCTGCTGGCGCTGATGGACTATCTCAACCGCGAAGGCCGCTACCGGACGCTCTATGCCAATATCGAGGGCGTACAGACCGCCCGTGAGGATGTCAACGAGGGGATGGCGACGATCTGCAGCGTTCTGGGTCGCTCAGCGCGGCTGTATCTGCAAGAGCCTCGACTCGCCGACTGGTATCGGGAGGGCGGTGCCGCCGTTCCCGCCAGTGACCGGCTCGTCCAGTTGCTGGAGTTCTGGGCGGCGGCTGATCCGCGACCGGCCGTGTTGCTGTTAGACGAAGTGGATGCCCTGGTGGGCGACACCCTGATTTCACTCTTACGGCAGTTGCGGACGGGCTACAACCAGCGACCCGCCGCCTTTCCGCAGACCGTCATCCTGTGCGGGGTGCGCGATTTGCGTGACTACCGGATTCACTCCCACGCTGAGGCTGCGATCATCACCGGCGGCAGTGCCTTCAACATCAAAGCTAAATCACTACGCCTCGGCGATTTCACCGCTGTCGAGGTCGCCACTCTGCTCCAGGAACACACCACGGAAACCGGGCAAATTTTCACCCCCGAAGCGCTGGATCGGGTCTGGCATCTGACCTTGGGCCAGCCGTGGTTGGTCAATGCCCTGGCCTACGAGACCTGTTTCGAGCGGACCGCTGGCCACGACCGCAGCCAACCGATCACCGCTGACCTCATCGACCGAGCTAAAGAACGACTGATCGTCAACCGGGTTACGCATCTGGATCAACTCGCCGACAAGCTGCGTGAGAACCGGGTGCGGCGGGTCATCGAACCGATGCTGGCTGGGACTACGCTGGACGGTGTCCCTGACGATGACGTTCAATACCTACTCGATCTGGGTCTGTGCCGCATGGCGGGCGGTCAGGGTCTGACGATTGCCAATCCCATTTACCGCGAAGTCCTGCCCCGCGCTTTGGCGTTTACGCCGCAAGCCTCCCTGCCGCAGATTGCGCCCACCTGGTTAAATACCGACGGGAGCCTGAATCCCGAACGCCTGCTGGAGACCTTTCTAGCCTTCTGGCGGCAACACGGCCAACCGCTCCTCAGCAGCGCCCCCTATCACGAAATCGCTCCGCATCTGGTGCTGATGGCCTTCCTGCATCGCGTCGTCAACGGTGACGGAACGCTGGAGCGGGAATACGCCATCGGCTCCGGACGGATGGATCTCTGTCTGCGCTATGGCCAAGTCACGCTGGGGATGGAACTCAAGGTCTGGCGCGATGGTTATCCCGATCCACTGCAAAACGGCCTGGCCCAGTTGGACAGTTATCTGGCCGGACTGGGACTTGATACCGGCTGGCTGGTGATCTTCGACCGGCGAACCGGGCAGCCGCCCATCGCTGAACGCACCAACTGCACCGAACAGACCAGCCCCCAGGGTCGACGCATTCAGGTGGTGCGCGCCTGAACGCCTGCCCGACAACGTCCCTCCCGCGAACCCTTCATTTCAAATTTAAAATAGCCAACATCGTACCGGGGAATGCCCATGCCTGACTGGCTCATCATCCTGATTCCCGCCCTGCCGCTGGCCGCCGCCCTGTGGATCGGGCTGGCGATCCTGTTCGGCCACGCCCACGGGGAAGCGCAGGAACCGCGCACCAGTCGCATCGCCCTGACCGCCAGCGCCGGTTCCCTGACAGCGACGCTCGTCCTTATCATGGCCTGGTTCGCTGGAATCGCGCCGGAAACCATCACGCTGAGTGGTTGGTTGACCAGCGGCGATTATCAGGTTCATCTGAATTTTCTGACCGACGGTTTAAGCCTGACCTTGCTGGTGATTACGACTCTGGCCAGTTTGCTGATCGCCCGCTTTGCCGTGAATTACATGCACCGGGAGACGGGCTTTCATCGCTTCTTTATGATCCTCAGCCTGTTTGCCGCGGCGATGACGCTGCTGGTCGCCAGCGGCAATGCGATACTGACCTTTATTGGTTGGGAAGTTGCGGGACTGTGTTCTTATCTGCTGATTTCTTTTTTCCAAGACCGTCCAGTCGCGGCGGGCAACGCCACTCGCGCTTTCGTGACCAATCGGGTCGGCGATGCTGGGTTTCTGCTGGGCATTGCGCTGGCGTTTCATTGGCTGGGGAGTGTGGACTGGGCGGCCATCAATGCCGGCGCAGCGGATTTAAGCCCGATGCAGGCGGGTATTTTGGCCGGGTGCTTCCTGCTGGCGGCGGTCGCCAAATCCGCCCAGGTGCCCCTGATTCCGTGGCTGGCTCGCGCCATGGAAGGGCCGACGCCCTCCAGTGCGCTGTTCTACGGGATGGTGATGGTTCACGCCGGGGTTTACCTGGTGCTGCGCCTGCAACCGCTGTTTGAGCAGTCACCGGTGGCCATGGCGGTGATGGCGGTCATCGGTCTGGCCACCGCTCTGTACGGCTTTCTGAGCGGATTAACCCAGACCGATATTAAAAGTGCGCTGATTTTCTCGACGTCCGGGCAAGTCGGGCTGATGTTCCTCGCCAGCGGTCTGGGCTTCTGGCGGTTGGCACTCATTCATCTCGGTTGCCATGCCCTGTTTCGCGGCTATCAATTCCTCACCGCCCCCTCAATCCTCCGGCAGATGGCGGGGGAACGCACCCGCCCGGTCTCCAAACTCCTCGCGCAACGCCCCGGCCTGTATGCTGCCGCCCTTCAGCGATTCTGGCTGGAGGAGTTGGCGGATCGGTTGATCGTTCACCCGGTGCAGCGGCTGGCCGGGCGCTTGATGCGGTTCGATACTTTGGTCGTGGATCGAGCGACCGGCTTACCCGCTCCGGCGGTCAACGCCCTGTCCTCGGTCGCGCAATGGGAAGAACGGCAACTCGGTGCCGGGCGGGTGCTGGAGCGTGCGCCCAGAGCCGCTGATCAGGAACCCGGCATTCTGGCGATGGCGACGGAATGGATCGCGGCGATTTCCAATCAAGTCGAAGACCAGTTGATGTTGAAAAGCGCCGGTCACGGACTGGCCGTGGCCGGACACCGGTTGGGACAAGTCCTGAACCGGGCAGAACGCTGGCTGGGACGCTCCTGGGCGTCGATGACCCTGCTGATCGCCGCACTGGCGGCGCTGGTCGGGATCAGTGCGATGATGACCGAGGCTGAACCGGGTGCGTCGGGCGTTCCGCTGTTGAGTGCGCTGCTGCTCGTTCCTTTGGCCGGAATACTCGCCACCTTCCGCGTCCGGCAAGCGTCTACGGCCTTTGCCTTGGCGCTGGGAACCGCCGCGATTGAACTGCTCCTGGCGCTGCACCTGTTATTCCATTTCCAGCCGGATGCACCAGGAATGCAGTTCGTGGAAGCCTTCAACCTCTTCGGCTTCAACGCTCTGATGGGAGTGGATGGGATCAGTATTCTGTTCCTGCCCCTGACCGCGCTGCTGACGTTGTTTGTTCTGCTCTACACCCAGTCGCACCGCCAGCAGCAGGAACGTCCGGGGCGGTTTGTGGCGAATATCCTGGCGCTGGAATGGGTACTGATCGGGATGTTCACTGCGTTGAATCTGTTGCAATTCTGGCTATTCGCCCTAGCCGAAGTGATTCCAGCGGCAGTGATGATCGCCCGCTATGGCACCAGTCCGGCGCGGAACCGGGTGGCGTGGCATTTTCTGCGCTTCATGGGGGGCGGTCTGGCGGCATTGCTGATTGGCATCGGCTTGCTGGGCTGGAACCATGCGGCATTGAGCGGACAGGGCTGGTCCTTCGCCCTGGCTGATCTGCTGGAAACACCGATACCCGCGAATCAGCAGTCCTTGATTTTCATCCTGCTGTTTGCCGGGCTGGCGGTGCGACTGGCGCTGTTCCCCTTGCATACCTGGCTAGCGATTGTGGCCAAACATGGCACGATTGCCATTGGCATTGTCTTTCTGGTCGGTATCAAGGTCGGTATTTACGCGTTATTGCGCTTCGTCTTCCCGTTGCTGCCCGCTGCCGCCCAATACTGGGATACCGCCATCATGGCCCTGGGTTTGGTCGGAATGCTCTATGGTGCATTACTGGCCTTCCGGCAAATCGACCTGCGCCGGTTACTGGCTTTTGCCGCGATCAGCCAGTCCGGATTGCTGGTCGCCGGGCTGTTTTCGCTGAATCCTGCTGGATTGCGCGGCAGTCTGCTCTTGGCGCTGAATCTGGGGCTGGCCGCCTCCGGGTTGTTCATCGTCGCCGGATTGTTGTACCACCGATTGGGAACGACCCGTTTTAAGCGGGTGGGCGGGCTGTTTGAGACCGCGCCGCTGCTGGGACTGGTGTTTCTGGTGGTGGTGCTAGGCAGCATCGCCATGCCGGGTACACCGGGCTTCGAGGCGGCGCACCTGGTGCTGGAAGGGTTGCTGGAATCCCAGGGCTGGATGGTCGCGACGCTGGCGGCTTCCGGGAATGTGCTGGCCGCCGGCTATCTGCTGTGGGCCTATCAGCGCATTTTCCTGGCCCGCCACCCACGCGGCGTTGCGGCACCGATCCGCGACTTGCAGCATCGGGAATTGATTATGGCCGGACTGCTCTGCGCGGTGATGATCAGTGTCGGGCTGTACGCCGACCCGTGGATCAAGACGATTCGCGGGGCCGTTGATGCCACGGCGCATCGCCTGGAAGCCGTTGTTGGAACCGGTCATCATGCGCCGGTTGACCACTGAATAGAGAGCCTGAGCGATGACGCCCGAATCCACCCCCTTCAATGTCCCCATCCTGAGCCTGCTCATTATCCTGCCGCTGGCCTGGGCGGGCCTGCTGCCGTTCCTGCGTGAGAGTCGCACCGTGCGCCGGGTCGCGCTGGTTGGCGCGGGGCTGGAACTGGCGCTGGCGGTGCTGATGCTCATCGCCTTTCGCCCGGACGTCGCCGGGATGCAGTTCGTGGAACAAGCGTCCTGGATTCCCAGCCTGAACGTCCATTATTTACTGGGCATCGACGGCATCGCTGTGCTGTTTCCGCCGTTGACTGCGTTGCTGTTTGGCGCGGTCATTCTGGCGTCCTGGACCAGCATTCAGTCCCTGCCTCGGCTCTATTTCGCCCTACTGCTGGCGCTGGAGAGCTTCATCATGGGCATCTTCTGCGCCCTCGATCTGGTGCTATTTTTCCTGTTCTGGGAACTGACCCTGGTGCCAATCTATTTCCTGATCAGCCTGTGGGGCATCGGCCCGGAACGCCGCTACGCTGCCACGAAATACACCCTGTTCATGCTGGCTGGGGGCATTCCGCTGCTGTTTGGCATCATCCTGTTGGCATTGAATCACCCGGGCGGGCTGAGCTTTGACTATCGGACGCTGCTGGAGCATCCCCTATCCGCCCAGTGGCAAACGCCGGTATTTCTGCTGCTGTTCTTCGGCTTTGCGGTGAAAGCGCCGCTGTTCCCGTTCCACACCTGGCTACCGACCGTGTTGCGGGAGGGACCGGTGGGACTGAGCGCACTGCTGGTCGGTCTTAAACTGGGCGTGTTCGGCATTCTGCGCTTCGCCCTGCCCCTGGCCCCGGAAGCGGCAAGAGAGAGCTTCTGGCTGATGACCGTGTTGGGTCTGATCGGGCTGATCTACGGGGCGCTGATCGCGTTGCGCCAGTCCAATCTGCGCAAGCTGCTGGCGTTTTCCAGCATCAGCCATGTCGGGCTAGTCGTTGTCAGCCTCGCGGCGATGACTATTCAGGGGATTCAGGGCGCAGTCTTGCAACTGGCGAATTTTAGCCTCATCGCCGGTGGCCTGATGCTGATGGCCGGGTTTCTGCACCATCGGCTGGGTTCCACCGATCTCGCCAGCCTGGGCGGACTGGCCCGACCCCTGCCCCGCTTTACCGCGCTGTTCCTGCTGCTGGGGATGGCATCGATCGGCTTGCCGGGCACGAATGGCTTTATCGCGGAACTGCTGATGCTGCTGGGGATTCTGCACTCTTCAACCGGGGTCGCGGTCGTCGCCCTGCTCGGCGTGATCCTGAGCGCGGCCTATTTTCTAAGTTTCTTCCAGCGGGCGTTTCTGGGGCCGGTCACGCAACCAGTAGTCGCTTCCGTCATGGATCTGCGGCCCCGCGAACTGTTTATTGCCAGCGTCATGGGCGTACTGGTGCTGACTGGCGGACTGTTCCCCGGACTGACGCAAAACCTGACCGCTACCGCCGCAAACGCCTGGGTGATGCAGATGATGTCCGCGAAACCGGCGTCGCCATTAGGCGATTTCCTGAAAAGAGGACACCCGCCTTGATCCCCACTCCAGCCAAACCCGAGAATTTTAGCCACGGAATAACACAGAATGACACAGAAAAAGAAAGAATTTTCCGTGTTTTTCCGTGTTTATCCGTGGCTAAGTTCTGGCATGAGGATCAAACCCGTTATTCTCTTTATGAGAAATCACCTTAGCCAGCATAGTCTCTGACCGCCAGCCAGGCGTCCTTCCCTGAGCCGCGTTTGAGCTTCAGCCGCCAGGCCCAGTAGCTTTTGCGACGGTTATAGCGCCGAACCACGCCGAGCAGTTCCGCCGACGTCAGCGCAATGGAGTCTTCAAACAGATCATATTTCGCAGCCGCCCGGTAATGGGCGAGCAACCGGGGCTGAATGACGTGACTTGCCCATTCATGCGAGGCGATCTGGGTCATGAACAGCTTCTCCTCCAGTTCGCGGGTGTGGTGCTGACGGACGAAATCCTTGAGTAGCCGGAAGATGGGGAAGTGAACATGCAAGCGTTCATCATCAACGCTGATGTCCTGTCCAGGCCGCTGCTGGCGGTAGTTGTAATAACAGGCGTTCACCACCGACAGCCGTTCCGCCAAGGCCAGGGTCATAAAGTGAAACGGCAGGTCATCGAAACGCCGAATGGCGGAGGGAAAGTCGATGGCGTTGCCGGTCAGAAAATCGCGCCGGTAAAGCCGCCGCCAGATCGTGGGACGCCAGGGGATCAGATCTTTCGGGTTGGCGATCAGCCCGTTGCCCTCGCCAATTTTTTGGGTCAGGGAAAAATATTCCCGCTCATCGGCCCACGTCTGGTCACTGTCATAGCAGTGGCGGTATCCACACTGGGCAATATCGCTGGTAAACCGGACCGCTGACTCGGCCAGCGCCTGGAACATCGGCGAATCCACCCAGTCGTCGCCGTCCACCAGACCCACAAACATCCCGGTAGCGGCCTTGAGACCGTTAGAGCGGGCGGCGGCACAACCGGCATTGGGCTGGTGGATCACCCGAACCCGTGCATCTCGCTTCGCCCACTCGTCGGCGATCTGCCCGGATCGGTCCCTGGCCCCATCATCCACGATGATTATTTCCAGAGAATCCAGCGTCTGGCTGACCAGACTTTCCATGCAATGATCCAGATAATTTTCAATGCCATAGGCCGGCACCACGACGCTGACATCAGGCCCGTGCCGACCGCTACCCGGCATCGGCAGACCGGTGGTCAGGTTCTGCCAATGAAAGGTTCGGGCCGCCTCACGGCTGACACGATGCACCCACAATGGATTGGCCTGTGCTTCCGCAAACTCCCCGATCAAGTGCTCAATGCGAAACGATCCAGTTAGTTCCGCCAGCAAGGCTTTTGAAAAAACCGTCTGCTCGACGCAAACCAGCCCGAGGTCGGTGCCAGCGGTTTTCAGAATGCCCAAGCACTCGGCGGAATTTTCATACAGTTTCAGATGGCTCAGGCCCAGGTGATGGGCGGATTCATCAATAGCGGTTCTCAGGCCGGCATCGCGCTCGACGACAAAGATCTGCTGATGAGGATTTGCCGCCGCCAGCATTAACGCCAACAGTCCCGAGCGCCCACCGATAATCAGGGAGAACCGGCTGAGAGTCCCCGTAAAGAGATAAGGTCCATAGTAGTGCCGGTTGAGACGCAAGAGGTCAGTTTTCAGGAGCCGTTCAGCGGTTCTGGAAGATAACTGACTGACGATAGTTTGAATATGGTATTGCATAGCTTTACTAATATTAGCCCCATTTTAACCGGAATTTAACCAGCAGCTTTCCAACCATTTGCCGGATTCGCCGCGTGATGAGATCCTGCCGACTAATCTTCAGTAAAAAAATCAAGGATTGCAGAGGGTATCGGCGGCCATAAGACATCCGTTTCAGTCGGCTCACTTCGTTCCGGATCAGACTACCAACAATGAGATAGTGAATATCATCCGGGAGTCGGCTTGCACCAAATTGAATGATCCAAGGTACCGGTGCGTATTCGGTAAAGATCATACAGGCCTTTTGGAAGTATTCACGACGATGTTCGGGCAAGGTCATGGAACCACACCACCAAACAATGCGAGACAAACCATAGATGATAGCGCCGCCTGCTTCCGGAGTAATGTCCATCTGGCGTAGTTCACTAAAGGTTTCACGGGTCACTTCGAGAATATCGAAGCGCCGTAAGCTTCTTTCTGCGGTAATCTTGCCCGGACGGTTCACCCGGTAACCATAATAAGGGACATCTACCAAGCCAATGCGGGCGGCGGACGCCAGCATTTTATAATGCACGGGCGGGTCTTCAAACAGACGTCCGACCGGGTAAGTGAAATCAAACTGTGTGAACAAGCCGCGCCGGATCAGTCGGTAATTAGCATTCGGTTCGAGAAAGAACAAGGCCGGATCTTCATGCTTTGACACGACACGCGTTGTAGCACTATTCAGCAAGCGTTGCCAGGCCCAGTCATCATAGAACGAATAAACATCGTGGCTTTTAGAGTCGAATACATAGCTTTTACCCAGCACCATATCGCACTGATGATTCTCCGCAAAGTCCAGCAAAATCCGCATGGAACCGGCGGTCAGCATATCGTCGCTGTCGAGGAACCCGATATAGTTACCCATTGCCAATTGGACTCCCCGGTTCCGCACAGCAGAAAGTCCTTGATTAGTTTGCTTCAGATAAAGCGTTTGCGTAGGCTTCCGGGCCGCGAGAATCTCGGCAACGATTTCACCTGACGCATCTTGCGAACCGTCATCAATGATGATGATTTCCAGATCAACCGTCACGGCAGTTGCGAGTACTGATGCCAGGCACTGCTCGACATAGTCGGCAACATTGAAAACCGGAATGATAAGCGTGGCCTCGGGAGGGTTATTCCGATCCTTCCCCCGGTTGTCATAGCGGATTTCTGTTGCTGATTGTGCTGTATCAGTCAGACTTTTCTGATCATTTTTATCCACAATATTTGCCGTTTTTTGTCGAATGCTACGGATATTTTTTATACTTCCCGGATGGGGCCTGCTGCGCCATACAATAGACCCATCGCTCGCTCTTCAACTAGCGGACTGATCCGGTTTTCACGCAGCATCCGGTAGTAAGCCCCTTGCACCACGTCAATCGTCTTGGCGTGCAGAAAACTGACAGCGTCAATGACCGCAATGTGTCCAGAACCAAACATGCGATTCACTAGATCGCCCAGTGCAAAATCCAGACCCCAACCACTAATGCTGTGAGCAAACAAATGACTGCCCAATTGCAGTGCTTCACGGGATAGCAGTGGCATCATGATCTCAACCGTATTCAGTGTGCGTAGGAATGAATCAGGCTGGGTGATGAGCACGCTCCAGGTATGAGCCGATTCCGGCGCTACACTAGGCTGCGCCAATTTCAGGTTTTGCGATTGAGCAATGGTAAACAACTGGGTGATGGCTTCTTCAGTGACCAGGATGTCATCATCCAGAAATAACACATACTCATAAGGTTCAAAAAAATGTGGATCATCTTCCAAAATTCGGTACATTGCCGAGAATTTAGTCCCCTGATTTTGTGATAATACGATGTCAGCGTTAATAGCCTGATGATAAGTCTCATCATAGCAATTCAAGATCAAATGCCAGGGTTTGGGGTTTGTCGTTAGCCACTGTGGGTGTAGTGAGAATTGACCGCATTGCAGAAATACGGCCCAGGGCAATGTTGTTGTGCGCTGATCTAAAATTTTGTGAACCGTCACCCGATCCAGAAAATGCTTCTGAATGAACGACAACTCCTCGACTGACCGATACACCCCGGTGCAGGGCGGTCGGGAACCGGAGAGAAACGCTTCGAGAGGCGTCATTTGCGGTGGCAAGAGACCACAAACCTCGCGGTAGGTACGCGTATCGAACAGCGGATGAGGATCCCGATTTTCGGCAGCGCCGACCGTCAGGTAGTGAACCAACGGGTTGATACCTACCTGAGCCACATCCGGGTTGACGGCCAGATACCAGTCACTATCAAACAGGGGGTTCGGGTTGCGCATTTCCCAAGCGCCATATTCAAGATAGTGCTGGAGAGGATCACCACCGGCCTGGGCAATATCGGGGTTTTGATCCAGATACCAGGCCGTATCGAACAAGGTGCCAGCACGGTTTAGGTCGATGTCTGGTGGTAATCCGTTTCTGTTCAAATCAGCGATGCCTCCACCGGGCTAACTGGGCGTTGAACCCGCGCAGGGGAACGGTCAACCGCCAGGACAGGGAGGCGTACACCCCACCGAGTTCGACCAGGCAGTTCTCATAGTTCTTCTCCAGGCGTACCCGTTCCACCATAGCGTTAGCGAGTTGGGTCTCAAGCCGGTCCCGCTCCGCCCAAACTGCGTCAAGTTCAGCTAAAGCGTTATGGAGCCTCGCTTCGAGGTCGCGCCGCCTGACCGCGCCGTCGAGCAATCGCGCTTGGAGCTGGTGCTTGATGCGCACCTGATCCTGCCTGGCGTGCCTCAGTTGCGCTTCAAGATCGCGAATTTGCCGCTCAAGCTTGAGCAGCGACGGGTCACCGGTGCGATCAGGCATGGGTTCTGGCTGGAGATTAAGGTTCATCAACGGAGCCAGCGGGAAACCGCATTTCAATCCATTCAGCCGTTTTTTGTAACAGTTGGCTTTCCGATGGCGTCAGTGGTCCACGCGCTGCAAAATCAAAGTTGCTGAAGGACTGGAGAACATAAGAGCGCTCCATCTGATGGCAAATCTGATCGAGATAGGCATCGACGCTCTCCCACGCTCGATCCCACATTGCCTGATCCTGTTTATCCGGGGTATTGCCATCGCCCGTGATCCGAAATTCCGACAGGGCGTCTCCCACCGGGAAGAAGTTTAACTGCAAGGCCAGAAGCCGATGCAGAAAATTCCAGTCTTCGAGAACCTCCAGCGATTCATCGAAGAAGAGGCGAGCAGACTGGATGGCGCTCAGGCGGATGACATAGGCGTTAATAGGTATGAAGTTCTCGATCAGCAAGCACATCGGTGGCAACGGCGCGTAACCTGGTACAACAGCTTCTCCAGGAACTCGGCGGTGACTGGCGGCATACACCACATCGACATTCTGCTGGCGCATCGCGTCGATCAGGGTCTGGCAAAATGACGGATACACGATGTCATCGTCGTCCAGAAAAAACAGGACATCAAACGCCGCACCCGCCGCATAAATCTGCTCGAGGGCAAGATTCAGGGGATAACCGCGACGGCGCCCGGTATCTGGGGCATGAACAATTCGCAGGTCTTGCTGGATACCCGAAATGGCGTCCTTGACCTTTGCAAGCGCCGCGTGATCGCCATGCACCACCACGAATGCGGTGACGGCTACCGATTGCGCGGCTACCGAGGCCAGCGCTTCGGCTAACAGATCAGATCGGCGTCCCTGGGTGCGGATAATGACAGCGCCCCGGGCAGGGTCAGGAAAATCCGGAACCGACCGGCGCAGAACCATCTTTTTCGGGTCAGGTATCCTAAAAAAGTTCAAGGGTAAGATTAACCGCCACGCCTGAATCAGATCGACTAACTGCTTAATTAGCATTTATAAATAAAATTTTTTATTGAATTATCGAATTTCTTGTTTCTGCCTCTCGGCAACTTTAGAAGATTCTGATAAAAGTAATTTATTAATGAGAGACTCAGGATCCATCTGATCCCGACCTACTTCTAAGCCCGAAAAGTTCGGGTCGAAGTTAATATCATTGGGTGTAGGAGTCTCTACACGTTTTCGCACAATGGTCAACCCGGGTGATCGTGTACCACACCCATGTGTGCGGGGAGTGGGTAAGGTAATAACCTCGAACCGAGTAGATTTCATGAGTGCATATACGGCATGTGCTACGCCATCGTAATAAATACTATCATGCAATAGCATAAGCCCTCCTGCCTTTAGCATCGGCTCAAATCTAATGATCTCTTTTATAATAGTATCGTAGCTATGATCGCTATCAAGCACTAGCATATCAGCAACGATTTCCTGGTCAAAGGGTACCTCGAGACTTGAGCCTTTCATAAATTTTATATTTTCTTCCAATTCTGTTTTTTTGAATAAATGTTCGGATACCCCGATGTCTATAGTATATACAATACCATCCTCACAATAAGATCTAAGTCCTGCAGCAATCAATGATGTCGAATAACCAGAATTAGTTCCAGTTTCAATAATAACTTTTGGACGAACTAATTGTATTATGCTTTTGTAAAAATGTGCGACCTCACGCTCTACAGGTGCATAATGTGGTTCATATTTCTTAAGCCATTCTTCTACAAGATAGGGTTCAAATAAATCGGCTAGCCAGCCGGGAAATCTCCAACCACCGGTATTTGAATCATATAGTAAATCAAATGCTTTTATTTTATATGGAATTGAGTCAAATACACTAGGAACACATGAATTTGATACCTGTTTTTCACTATTAAAAATAGTGTTTATCCGCTTCCTGAAAATTAGGTAACCACGATCTAGTCTGTTACTTAGTCGATTGATAAGCCTGTGATAAAAAGTTGCCATTTTATTTTCTTGCCTTAATCGTTGCGTTTCAAAAGAGGCGATATAAACATACTTGAATGCATCATACCCGTCGAGTCTATCCCCCTGGAGTACCCAGCCTACCCGCAATACCATCAACCACTGATCGCCAGAGTGTCCGCCAACCGGCGCTATTTTTCCAGCCTCCGGCGATCATCCAGAGAATCACCGCGTAGATCAGGCCTTCTATTGTAACAAAACTCCGTAACCACGCATACCGTCGCTTCACGATAAGACGATTGCGGATATTGTAATAATGTTTATCGCCAAACGGGCTGCTATGCAAGCGTGCAGACCGGCTTCGCAGATGATGAATGACGCTGCCTGGGACTAGCCATAAGCACCAGCCCGCGTTTTGCAGGCGCAGGGAGTAGTCGGTATCGTCGTAGGCCAGAAAAAAAGCCGCATCAGGCAGCCCCACTTCCTGGACTGCTTTGGCGGACACCAGGAAGCCGACAAACGAGCCAGTGTCAATCTCTACAAAGTCCTGGTTGTAAGCCGAGGTGCCCAGCGCATGTTCCCATCCAGTCCAGCGATTGAAAGACCGCCGGTGCCGACGTCCCCAACTCCCGTATTCACGAACCCCACAACACAAAGCACCGACCTTGGCGGGCAGATCTGGCAGCACCGCCAACAAGCGAGCCAGGGCGTCTGGTTCCGGTATGGCATCGTCATCCAGCAGCCATATCCAATCTGCGCCCCGCGCCATCCCCGCTGCAAGTCCTCGGGCAAAGCCGCCCGCCCCGCCCAGATTTTTTTCACTATGAATGATGTCGAGCGAATCCGCCTGGTCTTTGAGGATGGAACCGGCACGCACCAGACCCCCGTTGTCAAAAACGATGAGGTGATCGAGGGGGCGGGTCTGCCCCTGGAGACCCGCTACAACTTTTCGCAGTTCGTCAGGCCGGTTATACGTCACGACTACCGCGGCAACACCGAGGTGGTAAGCGCCCGCTTCGCTCGGGTGGGATGCCATTTCAGGCCAATGGGTCATTGACAAAGGTGGGCATCAATGTTCCGGTGCGCTGCGCCGCCAAAAACCGGTCAGCCGTTTCCAGCGCCTCACGAATCGTTACGTCCATATCGAGATAACGATAAGTCCCCAGTCGCCCAATAAAGGTCATATTCTGTTCATCCTGAGCCATAACCACATAACGGGCTAATTGCACCTTTTCAGCGACCAGTCGAATCGGGTAATACGGTATATCGCTAGGGCCGCATTCACGACTATATTCCCGATAACTGATGCTGTTGGGGTGCTGTTCCCAGGGTGCAAAGTATTTGTGATCGGTAGTCCGGGTAAAGGGAACACTGTTGTCGCAGTAATTCATAACGGCGCAACCCTGAAAATCCCCTTCCGTCAAAATCGGTTCAAAATCCAGCGTCCGATAACCCATCCGACCCTCAATAGCGTCGTACCACTCATCAATAGGGCCACTGTAGAAAACCTGCATAAAGTGGGCAGCGTCGGCGCGTTCAAAGGTTTGGCCAAGGTGGACTGCGATATTGGGATGATCCAGCAACCGAACCGCAAGGGCAGTATAGCCATCCCGGGGCATCCCCTGAAAGCGATGAGCAAAGTAGTTATCGTCGTAATTGAACCGGATGGGCAAGCGCTTGAGAATACTGGCGGGTAGCTCCGATGGGTGAACCCCCCATTGCTTGATGGTGTAGGCTTTAAAGAAGGCTTCGTACAGTTCATGACCGACAAAGCGCAACGCTTGTTCTTCAAATGTTTTTGGCTCATCAATACGGCGGTCGCCGAGAGTGGCAATAAATTTAGCTGCCTGTTGGGGATTAAAGATTTTGCCAAAGAATTGATTGATCGTGAGCAGGTTAATAGGCAGGGAAAATACCCGCCCCCCCGTCACCGCTTTAACACGATTAACGTAGGGTTCAAAGGTGGCGAACTGATTAATAAATTGCCAGACCCGTTCGTTATCCGTGTGGAAAATATGCGGGCCATAGACGTGCACCATCACCCCGGTTTCTGCGTCCCGTTCAGTATGACAATTACCCGCAACATGCGGACGCCGGTCAAATACGCTGACTCGATAACCCTGCTGGGCAAGTCGATACGCGATAACTGCTCCGGAGAATCCGGCGCCAACCACACAAATTTCTTGCATTTTTGAAATAGCCACGGAAGTTTAAAAAGTTATGATATAATGGGTGGCATTATAGACGAGAACAGCCATACCTGACAGTATACCTGTGATAAAAATTTTACCGAGCAGGCGGCGTCTATCAGTCAGCAATCCTCGCTTTTATAACCGGAATATGCATCAACCAAGCTCCACCAGCCTTCACGGTTGCGTTGGTGTAATGCGCTCTAAGAATAAACCATCCCAGAGAAAAAACGTTACGTTTTCCAAACGAGAGATTCACCAAAAGCGCTGCTCCATCACTTGCCATCAATGCCCCGAGAACAATATGCCGGAGATCCTGGCCATTTTGTGCCAGATAAGCCTCAACCCATGGTCGAGGGATATGGACTGAAAATAATTGACAAGCCCGACTGAAAAATGCCATTCGTTGCTCAGGCAGAGTCATCATTCCACACCCCCAGACCAGTCTAAACAGACCCCGGAGTGCTGCTCCCCCTTGCTCAGCCGTTACTGTGCAGGACAGCAAATCATTGATGGCCAGTTTAGCAATTTTCAGTACGTCAAAACGCCGTTGACTTTTTTCATCAGTGATCTTGCCGGGTCGATTAACTCGGTACCAATAATAGGGGATATCCAGAAGACCAATTCGATCAGCTTTAATCAACGCCCGGAGATGAATCGGCAGATCTTCAAACAGAAGCCCTTCAGGAAATGACAGTTGGTGATTAATCATGAATTGCCTTCTGATCAGACGATAATTAGCATTAGGTTCGAAAGAGAGCGCTGTTGGGCAGGTTGCAGCCTTGATAGTACGACAGGACTGCCCGCCTAGTAAAATATCCCAGAGCGATTGATCGTAGAAGGGTTTAACACGTTGTGTTTGTGAATCAAAGATCAGGGAACGCCCTAAAACAATATCACAGTTCATATTATCTGCGTATTGAACCATACAGTGCAATCCACCTTGCAAAATAAAATCATCGCTGTCGAGAAAACCGACATATTTTCCTCGCGCTAGGTGCATGCCTGAATTTCTGACTGCCGACAACCCTCGATTCTCCTGCTGTAAAAATAATATCGGTGGCCAGAACCCGGTTCCGATAAGTTCTTTAATCACTTTCACCGATTCGTCATCAGAACCATCATCGATAATAATTAACTCAAGCACCGTATTAACTGAATTAGCGCGGATGGATAACAAGCAATCTGTAACATAATTTTCAACATTATAGACCGGCACAATCATGGAGACTTGCGGTAATGGCGTACCCTCGAGACGTCGCGTATCCTGAATAATTTTCAAATCACCTTCAATCATGGTTGCTGCGCCCACGAAACACCCCCGACAACATTTTCCGCAGATAATGATAAGATAAATCCGTCAACCGAAGGGGTGCCGGAACTGAAAACCGCGACCGACCCGAAAATAAAGGCATTAAAAGTTGCCAGGAGTGACCATTATGCCGCAACCCATTAAACAGACCTACTGATGGCCACGTTAAGGTCGGATCAATGTCCAGCCCCAGCCGTCGCTCCCCTTCGAGTTCGCTGGGGCTTAGCCAGTCGGTTGTCATTAGCTCTGACGGGCGCAGCAGCCCTGGTGTTCGCCACTGCGTTCTATTACAACTTCCAGGAATCACGCCAGTACATTTTAAACAGCACCCGCGAAACCATCACTAGCCTAAGTAGCGCGATCATCAGCGATCTGGGCGCTATTCTGAAGGATTCTTCCGACGTGGCCGACCATCTGGCGAAAGGGATCGAGTCCGGTCTGGATGAAGCCGGGCTACAGAAAGAAGTGGAGACCGCCGTCTTGGACTGCTCCTATTGTAATGGTGCCACGCTTATTTTCGATGCTGGCGGGGATGCCGGTTCGCCCGTTGAACGGCGGATACTGCGCTGTCAATATCAGCGTTCACCTTTATCCTGGCAAGTCATCTGTGATTCGACCGTAGCGCCGACGGATGTTGATGCCATAACCGCCCCCGAAGTGGAAGGCTGGCATATGACCTCGGCGCGCCTGACTGACCGCGAGCAATCCGTCGCCATTTATACGCGGCCGGTTCACCGCATGGAACACGGCGTTGTAGTCCGCGTTGGCAATGTCCGTGCCGAATTTCCGCTATATTTGTTAAGTACCGCAGTAGCCAACCTGCGGATTTTCCAGAAGGGCTACGTTTTTATCCTGTCCAGCATGGGCCAGTATTTGGCAAACCCTGATCATGAACGGGTCATCAGTGAAAAACTTATGAACCAGATATATCATAATAATAACAGGTTGCTGGAGCGGGTCAACCGTGAATTGTGCGCGATTAATGAGGAAATGCTGTTTGTAACACTTTTTGCCGCGGTGCTGAATCCGCAAACCGGCGAACTCAAGTTCAGCAATGCGGGGCATAATCCGCCACTGATCCGCCGTAGCGACGGCAATGCCGAATTTATGGTTATTCCACCCGGCTTGCCGCTGGGCATCGGTCCCGACTGTCATTACCCATCGGTAGGCGCACACCTGGATCCTGGCGATATCCTGTTGCTGTACACCGATGGTGTCACTGAAGCGATGAATAGCGCCAATGCCTGTTTTGAAGCGCACCGCCTGTTAGCCGTGAGCCGGATTTCCGCCACGATCAATCCGCGTCAATGGGTAGACGAGGTGGTCACCGCCGTCGCTGCCTACGTCGGGATGGCGGAGCAAAGTGATGATCTGACCTTGCTGGCGGTAGCCCGCCCATCTTCCATGATTGAGCCGACCGTGGAGTAGTCGCATGACCACTGAACCTGCTGATAACCCAACCTCCAACCTGCAATTACCGGCGGAACTCGAGCATTTGCCGACCTTTCTCGATCATGTCCGGCAGGCGGCTGAAGTGGCCGGATTGGCAGAGGCGCACGGAACCCGGCTGGAACTGGCCGTCGAAGAAGCGCTGGTCAATGTCTTTAACTACGCCTACGCCGGACAGAACTACCCCGGCGCGGTGACCTGTCAGGTCCTCGGCGGTGAAGAAGGTCTGACCGTAGAAATTGTGGATGAGGGACCGCCCTTTGATCCGCTGGCCCGGCCAGACCCGGATACGACGCTGGAACTGGATCAGCGCCAGCCCGGCGGGTTGGGGATTTTCATGATTCAGAAGTTGGCGGATGAAGTGCGCTATCGCCGTGAGGATAACCGGAATGTGCTGATGATCAGGATGCGGAAGGCGCTGTAATGGGCAGATTTAAACCAGTCCCGCTGCGATACTTCCCGCTATGGCTATCGCACCCAGCGCCAACCCCCAATCCCGCCCCCGGAATCGATAGTCTTCCAGCGGGGTGCGGCACCGTCCGCCGAAACCCCGCGTTTCCAGCGCTTCGGCCAAATCGTCGGCAAAGCCCATGACGCTGGCCAGTAACGGTCCGAGCAGGGCAACACCGTTACGCAGCAGGTAGAAGCCATCCAGCCGGAGGCCCCGGCTTTCCTGCGCGTCCCGAACCTCACGGGCCAGTGCGGCCATGGTCGGCGCAAACCGCAATGTTCCTTCCAGCAAAAAGACGGCGGCTGGCGATAAACCACTGGCCAGTAGCGACTCTCCCAAATCTTCGGGCGGGGTCCGGGCGAAGAACAGCACGCCGGCCGTGACCAGCGCCAGCAAACGCAGCACCGCGCCAGCCGCCGCTTCCAGACCACTGCCCAGACCGACAATGAGAGCGAACAGCAGCAGGGTCGGCCATAACAGTCGCATGACCCGCCGCCACTCCGTCCAGCAGCGCCCCAGGGCAATACCCAGTAATGGCGCGGCCAGCAGTGGCAATACTTCCAGCGGCTGAACGGCCAGCAGAACCAGTCCGCAGTAAAGCAGGTAGACGGTCAATTTCGCCCGTGGATCAAACCGGGGTTCGCTGACGCGGGTGGCTCCCTCAATCCAGTCATTCCCTTTCAGCGGGGAGTACGCGGGCTGTCGAGGAGATGAACGGGGAGCCGGGGTTGCCGATAGGCGCCCATCCGCCAGCACCGCCTGCCGATGGCAGAAAGACCCGGCCCAATGAGGATCATGCGTCGCCACAATGATCGCCACGCCTTCCCTCGCACATTCCACGAGGAGCGCCCGCAACGTCGTCCGGGCGATGGCATCCTGCCCGGCGGTCGGCTCATCGAGCAGCAAGACCCGGGGTCGTGATGCCAGCACCGCCGCTATCGCCAGACGGCGCTGTTCACCGGTGCTGAGGGTGTGCGGGGGACGATCCCGCAGGGCGGTCAGGCCGAAGCGGTCACTCAGTTGCTCACACCAGGCCGGATCATGGCGACCCAGCGCCTGTGGCCCGACCGCCAGTTCCGCCCGCACCGTCGGCGCAAATAGCATGTGCGCCGGTTGCTGCATCACCAATCCGACCTCACCGGCCAGTTCCGCCACCAGCCGTTGTCCCACCGGTTGCCCCAAGACCCGCACTTCGCCGCCCTGGACGCGCAATAGCCCGTTGCCATGCCGTAGCAGCGTGCTCTTGCCCGCGCCGTTCGCCCCGAATAGCGCCACGATCTCGCCCGCGCCGACCGCCAGGTTCACACCCTCCAGCACCGGACGGCCATCGCGTTGGCATTCAACATGATCCCACTCGATCACGGGTTTCCTGGAACCGACTCCCGCCAGAGGAAAGGGCGTCTGGGCGTTCATACCAGGCCGTTCCAGCCCCCAGGCCTCGATACCGCGGGCCAGCACGGTGGTCGGGGAACCGTCAGCGACCCGGCGGCCCTGGTGTAGAACCAGTATCCGGTTGGCGAGATCGGTCAATTCGCCCAGGCGATGTTCCGCGACGATCAGGGTGATACCGGAGTTATGCAAGCGGCGCAGCAACTCGCGTAATTGCGCCGCGCCTGCTGGATCGAGAAACGCGAACGGCTCATCTAGCACCAGCAATTTCGGGCGCATCGCCAGGACGCCGGCGAGCGCGACCCGCTGTTGTTCACCGCAGGACAGCGTGTAGGGCGACCGCTCCAGCAGATGCGCGATCTCCATGCTGTGGACCGCTTCTCGCACCCGCGCCGCGATAGCCGCCCGATCCAGTCCCTGACAGGCCGGACCGAAGGCAATATCGCGGGCGACGGTGGCCGCCAGACACTGGGCATCGGGCCGTTGCAGCAACAGCCCCACTTCCCGGCTTAACTGGCAGGGCGGGGTTTTGCCGGGATCAACGCCCGCCACGGTCAACTGGCCTTGCACCTCGCCGCCATGCAGGTGCGGAATCAGGCCATTGAGCAATCGGCACAGCGTGGATTTCCCGGAGCCGCTGGCCCCAGCCAGCACGACAAATTCACCGGCGTGGATCGTGACATTCAGGTCTCGCAAAACCGGCGTGGCAGCGAGGGGATAACGGTAAGAGACGTCTCGTCCAACGATCAAGGGATCCGCCATCCTGGCTTAACGCAGATAGCCGAGCTGCCGCAAGACCCGCAGACCCCAGACGCCCAGCATCGCGCCCGTTATCGAGGACAGCAGAAACGGCAGAATCAGCACCGTCAGGGCCAGATCCTTGCCCATCAGATAGGGCGCGACCAGCAACGCGCCGACCGTCGCGCCGATCAGTCCGGTGCCGATCACCTCGCCCAGGGCGGTGAGATAGATATTGCGGGTATAGCGGAAAGCCAGTCCGGCCAAGACCACCCCAAACACGCTGCCGGGAAAGGCCAGCGGGGTGCCCAGGCCGAGCGCGTTACGCACCAGCGACGTCACCAGTGCCATCCCCAGTCCCCACCAAGGTCCCACCAGCGCCCCGGCAATGACGTTGATAAAATGTTGGGAAGGCGACACTCGGGCAACGCCCACCGGAATGCTGATCGGCGACAGGGCGACCGCCAGCGCTGCCAGCGCCACGCTATAAGCGATCAGGCGGGTGATGGGCACCGCGCCGTTGAGGGAATGAGAAGCTTCTGGACTCGACAGGGCCATAAGAAAAACTCGGGATAGCGTTGAAAATAGGCGCGAAGATTGGCACAACTCGCCGCCGTTCGCCAGATTTCCCTGAAAACCGGCATTTTGGAAATCGTGATAACCGCCCATCTGTTAAACTTTATTTTCCGCCTACCGCGAGAGCGTTATCTCCCAATGTCAGCAAAATCCCTCGTGCAAAGCACCCATACCCTGTTTTCTCTGCCGGATGCGGTGATCCGGGTTAATGAGATGATCGACGATCCGAATGCCCAGACGCATGAAATCGCTGAGACGATTCTTTGTGATGCTGGACTGGCGGCGCGCCTGCTGCGATTAGCGAATAGCGCCTACTACAATCGCCGTAACCGGATCGAAACCATCTCACATGCGCTCATCCTGCTGGGTTATCAAAAACTGCGCGACCTGATCATGGCCACCGTTGCTGTCAGTGTATTCAAGGGCTTGCCGTCGAAATTGGTGAATATGGATCGTTTTTGGCTGCACAGCGTTCGTTGTGGCAGCGCCGCACGCAAACTGGCGCAATACCGTCGCCTTCCGCAAGGCGAACAATTCTTCATCACCGGACTCCTGCACGGCGTCGGCAAATTGATTTTTTACAGCCAATGCCCGGAAGGCTACCATGAAGTGCTGAAATCCGCGGGTGAAAACGCCACAGCCCGCACCGCCGCTGAACGCCGGGTCTTTAAATGCACTTATGCCGAACTGGGCGCCGAATTGCTAAAGACCTGGCGACTGGCTGACCATCTCTGTCTGGCGGTTGCTCATCATCTGGAGCCGACCAAAGCGCCCGCGCCTTACCGTCTCGAAGCGACGATTCTCCATGTCGCGGTCCAAATCGCCGACAGCATGCCCGCGGATGCGGACGCGCTCTCCGATGCGCCCATGGAAAGTCCCCCGGTCAATTTTGCCCCATTGGCCAAGCTACTGAGCCTGAAACCGGAGTTGCTGGAAATGCTCCCTGCGGAGATTGATTTACAGTCCAGGGAAATTTTCGAGATGGTTCGACCCATGACGCTGCCGACCTGGCCCTGATTCTTACTATCGACGCTGTGCTGCCTGGACGCTTTATGCCCACTATGACTCCCCTCTTTTCCCACCGCAAATACTGGGCGGCCCGCTTTGGCGTAGCCCCGTTCCTGCCAATGTCGCGCATCGAGATGGACGCACTCGGCTGGGATTCCTGCGACATCATCGTGGTCAGCGGCGATGCCTATGTTGATCATCCCAGCTTTGGCATGGCGATCATTGGCCGGTTGCTGGAGGCGCAGGGATTTCGGGTCGGTATTATCGCCCAGCCGGACTGGACTTCGGCGGAACCGTTGCAGGCGCTCGGTCGGCCCAATCTATTTTTCGGGGTCACGGCGGGCAATATGGATTCGATGGTCAACCGCTACACCTCGGATCGTCGATTGCGCCATAACGACGCGTACACGCCGAATGATGAGGGTGGGAAACGGCCGGATCGGGCGGTGATTGTCTACAGCCAGCGCTGCCGCGAGGCGTATCCTGATGCGCCGATTGTGATTGGCGGCATCGAGGCGTCGTTGCGCCGGATCGCCCATTACGACTACTGGTCGGATAAAGTCCGCCGCTCGATTCTGCTGGACGCCAAAGCCGATCTGCTGCTGTACGGCAATGCCGAGCGGGCGATTGTCGCCGTCGCCCACCGGGCTGCTGCCGGGGAAGCACCCCGGGAGATGCACGACCTGCGCGGAACCGCCTTTATTCATCGCGGCGACTTACCGGAAGGTTGGCTGGCCATTGATGCGACCGAAGTGGACTCCCCTCTCCCCGTGGGAGAGGGGCCGGGGGTGAGGGCGCTGACCGACCAACGGCGCATTGTCCGCCACGACCGCGCCCAAACTGTGCTGCGTCTCCCCGCCTACGACCAGGTGCGCGATGATCCGGTGCTCTACGCCCACGCCTCCCGCCTGCTGCATCTGGAGACCAACCCCGGCAACGCCCGCGCCTTAATCCAGCGGCATGGTGACCGCGAGGTGTGGCTGAATCCGCCGCCGATTCCTTTGACCACTGCCGAATTTGACGCGGTATTCGATCTGCCCTACGCCCGCGTCCCGCACCCGAGTTATGGCGATGCCCGGATTCCGGCCTGGGAGATGATTCGCTTTTCGGTAAACATCATGCGCGGCTGCTTTGGCGGTTGCACGTTCTGCTCCATCACCGAACATGAAGGCCGCATCATTCAATCCCGTTCCGAGGCGTCGGTTCTGCGCGAAGTTGAGATCATCCGCGACCAGACGCCGGGCTTTACCGGGGTGATTTCCGACCTGGGCGGACCTACTGCCAATATGTACCGGCTGGCCTGCAAATCGCCGGAGATTGAACAGAGTTGCCGCAAGCTGTCCTGCGTCTACCCGGATATCTGCCCGAATCTGCAGACCGACCACTCTTCGCTGATTCGCCTGTACCGCAAGGCGCGGGAATTGCCCGGCATCAAAAAGGTACTGGTCGCTTCCGGCGTGCGCTACGACCTGGCGATCCGTGATCCGGCGTATGTCCGGGAACTGGTCACGCACCATGTCGGCGGCTATCTGAAAATCGCCCCGGAACATACCGAAGCCGGGCCGTTGTCGAAAATGATGAAACCGGGCATGGGCGCTTATGAAAAGTTCAAGACCCTGTTCGATCAGTACTCCAAAGAAGCTGGCAAGGAGCAGTACCTGATTCCCTATTTCATCGCCGCCCATCCGGGGACGACCGACGAGGACATGCTGAATCTGGCGTTGTGGTTGAAGCGCAACGGGTTCCGCGCTGACCAGGTGCAGGCGTTCCTGCCCAGTCCCATGGCGCTGGCCACCGCCATGTACCACACCGGACGCAATCCGCTCAAGGGCATCCATCGTGACCGGGGCGATCTCGTGTTCGCCGCCAAGGGGTTGAAGCAGCGCCGGTTGCACAAGGCGTTTCTGCGCTACCACGACGCCGAGAATTGGCCGTTGCTGCGGGAAGCGCTCAAGCGCATGGGCCACGCGGATCTCATCGGCAATGGCAAACGGCATCTGATTCCGCTCTGGCAACCGGCGGGTACCGGCGTTGGGGGTGGGGAAGGCGGACGCACCGGGCGCAAGCATGGTGCGCAGACCTTTCTAACCCAGCACACCGGCTTACCGCCGCGCCCCAGTACCGATCAACGCCCGGCGCGTGCCTTTACCCAGGGCAGTCCCTGCGGCGGCGGCAAACGGCGTGACGGACGCTGATCGATTCTCCATGGACTCCTGACGATGGGCTGCCAACAACTCTATTTCGGCGACAACCTCGCGATCCTCCGTGAACACCTCGCGGATGAGAGCGTCGATTTGATTTACCTGGATCCGCCGTTTAATTCCAAACGGGATTACAACCTGTTGTTCAAAACGCCCAAAGGTCAGCAGGTGGATGCGCAGATCATGGCCTTTGAAGACACTTGGCGCTGGGGACCGGAAGCTGAACGGGAGTTTGCGGAAATTCTGCACCAAGCCAATACGCAGACTGCCGAGGTGATGCAGGCGCTGCGGTCATTTCTGGGCGAGAATGACATGATGGCCTATCTGGTGATGATGGCGAATCGGTTTCTGGAATTGCATCGGGTGTTAAAAGCGACGGGTAGCTTATATTTACACTGCGATCCGACCGCTTCGCATTACCTGAAAATTGTATTGGATGCGGTATTTGGGAAAGAAAATTTCAGAAATGAACTGGTGTGGAAACGCACCAGCGCCCACAGCGACGCCCATCGTTATGGCGCAAATGTTGACATCCTGCTTTATTACTCCCGTTCGGCAAACCCGGTATTCAACCCGATTTATCAGCCCTATAGCGACGAGTATAAAGCGCGATTTCGCAATATGGACCCGGATGGCCGACACTGGGCAGATGATAACCTGACGGCCAAGGGACTCAGTGGGGGTGGTTATCAGTATGAATATAAGGGTGTTACCTCGTTATGGCGTTGCCCCCCCGAAACGATGCAACGGCTTGATCAGGAGGGGCGTTTACATTTCACGAATAAGGGCGGTCTTCGACTCAAACGGTATCTCGACGAATCCCCTGGGATCCCCTGTCAAGCGATCTGGGATGACATTCCGCCGATTAACTCACAGGCTGCCGAGCGGTTGGGCTACCCGACACAAAAACCGCTGGCGTTATTGGAGCGCATCATTCAGGCCAGTAGCAATGGAGGCGATATTATCCTTGATCCGTTTTGTGGCTGCGGCACCGCCATTCATGCCGCGCACAAGCTGAACCGCCAATGGATGGGGATTGATATTACGCACTTGGCGATTGCCGTCATTGAAACCCGGATTAAAGCGGCTTTTCCCGGCATTCAGTTTGAAGTGCTGGGCGTTCCCAAAGACCTGGCTAGCGCCCGGGATTTAGCCGCCCGCAATAAATATCAATTTCAATGGTGGGCCTGTGCGCGGGTCAACGCCCAACCGTATCAGGGCAAGAAAAAAGGCGCGGATTCCGGCATTGACGGCCTGATCTATTTTCAGGATGCAGCCGGTTCCGCCCGAAAAATCATCGTGTCCGTCAAAGGCGGCGATCATGTCAATGTCAGCATGATCCGTGACCTCGGGCATGTGGTGGAGCGGGAAAAAGCCGCTATCGGCCTGTTCGTGACCCTGACGCCGCCGACCCAGCCCATGCGTACCGAAGCACTCAGCGCCGGTTATTATCAATCGCCGCACTTCGGCGCATTCCCGAAATTGCAAATTCTCACCATTGAGGGCGTGTTGGACGGGACTGAACGGCCGTTGTATCCCGACCTGAGCCAGGGCGGACTGACCTTCAAAAAAGCCGAACGGGAAAGCCCGCCGGGTGAACAGGAGAATTTGTTGTGATTGAACTGGAGCAATTGCTGGAACTGATGGTTCGCTTGCGCGATCCGGAGCGGGGTTGTCCCTGGGACCGGCAACAGACCTACGCCACGCTCGTCCCCCACACCATTGAAGAAGCCTACGAAGTGGCCGACGCCATCGCCCGCGAGGACTGGGCGGAATTGCGCACGGAACTCGGCGACGTGTTGTTCCAGGTGGTGTTCTATGCCCAACTGGCCCGCGAGGAGGGGCGTTTCGATTTCGCGGATGTGGCGCAGGGCATCGTGGAGAAGATGACCCGCCGCCACCCGCATGTGTTCGGCGATGAACGCTATGCCAGCGCTGCTGAACAGATGACCGCCTGGGAGCAGATCAAATCGGCGGAGAAAGTTGGGACGGCTCAAGCGCCTGCCGGGGTGCTGGATGGCGTGCCGCTGGCGTTACCGGCGCTGACTCGGGCGGTGAAGTTGCAGAAGAAAGCAGCGCGGGTCGGGTTCGACTGGGGCGCAGTGGAACCGGTACTGGCCAAGATTCAGGAAGAAATCGGTGAAATTCACCACGAGATCGCCACTCATGCGCCGCCAGAACGTTTGGCCGATGAGTTGGGCGATGTGCTGTTCGCCGTCGCCAATCTGGCTCGGCATTTGAAAATCGACCCCGAAGCCGCGTTACGCGGTACCAACGCCAAATTTGAACGGCGCTTTCGGCGCATTGAACAGGGGCTGGCAGCAGAGGGTCGCACCCCGGCGGAATCCACTCTGGCGGAAATGGATGCGCTGTGGAATCAGGCGAAGCGGGAAGAGAGAAGGTCGGCGACCAACGGGTTGTCGGAACCTGTCAATCACCCCGCCCTAAAGGGCGAGGCTTGTGGTGGATGAAACCGCAAGTCTGGATTGACCAGACTCAGCCCAGAACATCGGGCTACGT
>JFJP01000013.1_pt1 | contig 28131 bp, 21 predicted proteins | sample 431651 | NCBI WGS metagenome assembly JFJP01 (sample SAMN02602958, study PRJNA72255) | Microbial mat metagenome, whole genome shotgun sequencing project. | biome: fresh water; feature: sink hole; material: water; isolation source: purple microbial (photo- and chemosynthetic) mats found in... | reverse complement strand
CGAGAGCACCTGATCATCCAGGCCACCGAGAGTCACAGGGCCATCGGTGAGGAGCGGTTCGCGGAGGGCTTCAGGAAGGGCCACGGCCTTACTCATGGGCGGCTCCTTCGCGGTTAGAGGCCAGGGCAGGATTTTTCAAATCCGCTAAGTACGTGATCGCTGGTCGTGCGCCTAATTCTTCCAGCACCTTGAAGCCCCGCTTGGACTTGGCGAGCTTGGAAACCTCGCTGTTGGGATCCTTGAGATCGCCAAAAACAATGGCATGACTGGGGCAGGCGGCGGCGCAGGCGGGCTGCACTTCGCCATCCTTGATGGGGCGGTTGTCACCCTTGGCGCGGATCTTTACATCCTGGATGCGCTGCACACAGAAGGTGCACTTTTCCATGACGCCGCGGGGTCGCACGGTCACTTCGGGGTTGTAGACTAGGCTTTCGGGTTCGACCTTGTCCGCCGTGAACTCAAGGAAGTTGAAGCGCCGCACCTTGTAGGGGCAGTTGTTGGCGCAGTAGCGAGTGCCCACGCAGCGGTTGTAGGCCATCTGGTTCAGGCCATCGGGGCTATGGTTGGTGGCGTTTACGGGGCACACGTTCTCACAGGGGGCGGCATCGCAGTGCTGGCAGAGCATCGGCTGATGGACGACCTTGGGATTATCGATCTCGCCTTCGTAATAACGGTCGATGCGCATCCAATGCATTTCGCGGCCCTTGGCGATTTGGTCGGGGCCTACGCTGGGAATGTTGTTCTCGGACTGACACGCCAGGGAACAGGCACTGCAGCCGATGCAGGCGGAAAGATCGATCACCATGCCCCATTTGTGATCGGGGAATTGTTGTTCCGGATAGAGAGTGGGATGTTCGTGGGCTTCGTGGTGGTGCTTGGCTTCCTTGGCGAATTCGGCCAGGGAGAAAGAACGCACCAAATCGCGACCCTCCAGGCGGTGATGACTCTGGGTGACAGGTAGATCCATGTGGCCACGAGCCTTGGTCACCCTTGCGCCGAGGCGCAAATTAGGTGCAGAGCTACCAATGGCAAGAAGAGAGAAGGCGTTGAAGCCCACGCCCCGCGCGACGCCACCGGTCTTGCGTCCGTAGCCAAGAGAAAGCGCAAGGGTGCCCTTGGCTTGGCCGGGCTGAAGAATGACGGGATGTCGCAGTTTGGTGCCCGCGACCTCCAGTTCCACCATGTCCCCATCTTTCACGCCGAGTGTCTGGGCATCTGCCACGGAGAGGGAGAGGGGATTACCCCAGGTGGCTTTGGTGATGGGGTCCGGAAGCTCCTGCAGCCAACTACTGTTCCCGTAGCGCCCATCGTGAACCTGGGTGCCAGGGCGTAACAGCAACTCGAAGCCATCCGTCGGGGTGCCGAGTGCGCGAACAGCCATTTCGCTCACAGCCGCGGTCTTGAAGGCTGGCGTTGCCGAACTCTTTCCTTCCAGTTTCACCACACCATCGTGCAAGGCGCTTTGAAAAAATTGATCAAAGGAAGCCAAGCTTCCTTTGCCGTGGACTTCCTTTTGCCAGCGGGCTTGAAGGTAGGCGTGGTAGTCCGCTGGCTTGGCGACACCGAGGCCCTTGAGCAGGGTCAGGACTAGGTCTTCGCCCTGCTTGGAATCGTAGAGGGCGCCGATGGTGGGCTGCTGGAGTGTGAGGATCGTGCCGTCAGTGTGATCGCCCCAGGCTTCCAGCCAGTGATGTTCCGGCAGGACCAGGGAACACTGTGCGGCGCTTTCGTCTTCAATCAGCCCGATCCAAGCCCGGACGGGAATTTTTTCGAAGGCCGTCTTCCATTCCGCTGTTTTTGGGAAGGCATAGGCCGGGTTCACATCCCAGAGAATTACTGCGGCGAATTTGCCGGCATTCATGTCGGCCAGTGCGGCATCCAGATCCTTAAGGGTGGCCAGGGTTTCCGCGGGTCGAGCCTCGAAGGCCTGGGATCCCAAGATGGAATTGAGCAGTGCGGTGGCTACGTGAGCCTCGGCGGGCATGGCTTCACCGCAGAGCACCACGGCATCCCGCCCGGCAGTCTTCAGGTCGTGGATAAGCTTCGTCCAGGCTTCGGCTGGAATGCCGAGCTTTTTGGGTGTTGGCAGCGTGGGGATTTGGGCCGCGCCCAACTCCTTAGCCAGGGCAAAGGCCAGGGCGGCGATGCGAGAAGGGAGCACGGGAAAACGCTGATCGGCATTGGTGCCCGTTAGACTCATGGCCCCTTCCAAGACCCAGAGCCGATTCATGGATTCCACAGGTTCCGCCGGGCGCCGTTTGGCCATGAAGGCAGCGATGGCTTCGGGGTCATCGCCATTCAGGAAATCGGCTCCAAGGGAAAGAATGACCTTGGCTTGTTCGAGGCGAGGACGGATCTCCAGTGGCGCGCCATACGAGGCTACGGCGCCTTCTTGGGCGCCATCTCCCAGGGCGGGTTCCCAGGCCAGGTGGCGAAGCGTGGGAACGGCAGCTTGAAGATCCGCCAGAAGCGCTTTGCGGGTGGGGCTGCTGGTCGCACCGGTAAGCAGGAGCACGGGCTTGGCTTCACGCTTGGCTGCGGCCAGGGCGGCCAGAAGGGTTTGCTCGGCCTCAACCCAGGAGGCGGGACGGCCATTGATTTTGGGGGCTCGCAGCCGATCAGGATCGTAGAGTCGCAGGACATCGGCTAGGGCCCTGGGGCTGGTTTTGCCTTTGAGACCCGGATGTTCGTCATTGCCCGTGATGTGGATGGGGCGGCCTTCGCGGGTCTTGACGAGCACGGAATAGGCGCGACGACCCTCGGGGAAGCTGCTGGCGTAATAGTTGGCGACGCCGGGCACCACCTCGAGGGGGCGCTTGGTATAGGGCACAACCGTGGACCGGCCCTTCTTGTCGCAGGCTACGGTGGCGGCCAGGGCCGTGGTGGCGCCGACGAGGGTCAGGAAGGTGCGACGCGATAGATTCGTGCTGGGCCGGTCCGAAAAATTCATGGCGCCAGGCTTGAACTCATCGTGGGCCGCTTGGCGAGCCTCGGGGGTTTCCTCGCGCTCATCGAGGGACCGCCAATGACGGGGAGACCCGATGGGGAGAAGGTCAACTGGATCGTGATGAATGTGTTTAGTCACGTCGCTTCACCGAATGGGCAGGAGGGTTGATCTCGAGGGGAAGCTGAGGCTTCGTTTCGCTTTGGAGAAAAGTGCTCACGATGGCTTCTTTACCGAGCACCAGGGGGGCAACCAGCAGGGAGGCCACGCTTCCCAGAATGTCGCGACGGGCTTTGATTTCCATCGACAGGCTCCTATCGGTGGCAGGCGGCACAGTGCTCGGCCGCGCGGGTGATTTTGGAATCCTTGGGCAATGCCGTGTGGGGATCCCGGTGGCAGGCCAGACAGTTGCCCATGCGCATGCCCATCTCACGGGTGACGACCTTCATGTTCTGGACCTCGCCGTGGCAGGTCTGACAGGCGACGCCCGAGTTGACATGGGGGCGGTGATCGAAGAACACGTGATCGGGAAGGGTGTGCACGCGTTTCCAGGGCAGGGCCTCGCCAGCATTGAAAATGCGCGTCAATTCCTTAATGGCGGGCGTATCAGTCTTGGTCACTTTATGACAGCCCATGCAGGTTTCCACGCTGGGGATGCCGGCCGCTCTGGATTTGGTGACCCCGGAATGGCAGTAGGTGCAGGACATCTTGAGTGTTCCCGCGTGGAGCTGATGGGAAAAGGGAATAGGTTGCTGCGGGGCAAAACCCTTGGCATAGCGATCGGGCTGGGTGAACCAGCCCACTGTGAGGACCGTTCCCAGCACTGCGACTGCGCCCAAAGGCAGGACGAGACGGAATGCGCGGTCAAAAAGATGCATGGAAAACCTCCAGAAGTACCGAGCCCGTTCCCCCGGCTGGGATGGAACCGACTCAAATGGGACGCCGGATTGTCATCGGTTGTTCACGGCTTTTTTACACCTGATGGCTTTTGGGTGGGGTTTTATCTTCGAAACCCTTGGGAATAAGGCCTGTTTTGCTCGGACGTAAAATTTATATAAGCCACATTCTGATAGACTGACCCCATGCCCTCCCCCTGCTCCATGATCCGAACCATCTTGGTTCCCGTGATCGGCTCATGAGTCGGGACTGGCTGTTAGGTGGCCGCTGGTACGTGCCGCAATCGGATGTGGGCGAGGCGCAGGATGGCGCATGCTCTTGGCATCTTGTGCAGAGCCAGGAAGGCGGAGGGCCCATTCTTTGCCAGCGCTGGGCAACACGTCCCTCAATTCCAGAATTGGACCAACTGCGAGAGACCTACCTGCAGCGGTTCCTGGACGCCGAGGCCATGGATCCAGCCTGCTGCCGCTTTGGTTTTGGTGAAGACAGGGCCTGGTTTTTGCAGGAATTGCCGGGTGTGGCTCTTTCCGATGTCTGGCCGGAATGGTCTCCCGCTTGCCGGCGGGCCTTCTTGCTTCATTTGAATAGCCTTTTGGCGCGCAGCCATCACCAACGGTTTTTGGCTCCCTGCGCCATTCGCCTTCATCCTGGACGCATCCTGGTGCCCATGGTGCTCGGGAAGGCGCCCTTCGATTGGAAAGATCTTGAAGGGGCATTGGATGCCTTGAAGGGCTCGGGCAATCTGGACGGCCCTCGGCTCTGGGAGCAGGCCCCGGAGATTTCCGATGATCTGGCGCGGCCCGTTCGGGGTCGCTCCCAGGAATTGACCTACCTGAAATCGCTGGTCTTTGGACTGAATGCCCCGGCCCCCATGGAGCGGGTTTTGGTGCTCACAGGCGAAGAGGGTTTAGGGCAGGACCCGCTGGCCGATTGGACTGCCGCCGCTGCCGAGACCGAAGGCATTTGGGTCGGGGCCTACGCGATCGAACACAAGGAAACCGCCGGGAATTTTTTCGCTCGACTGCTTCAGGATTTGTTGCGCGGGTTCGAAGCGGATTTCTATGCTGGCCGCCCCGAAACGGCCAGAATCTTGGCCCGCAGGCTCGAATCCTTCGCCTTCTTGCGCGGTGGCCGCAAGGCGACTCCCGGGAGCGCTGCGGTGGAGCCTCGGGAAATCCAGGCCGCTCTTGAGGTTTTTGCTTTCGCCACCGGGCTCCATCCTCGGATGCTTTTCGTGCGCGATGTTGATCGCGCCGAGGAGGATCTGCAGCGCTTACTTTCAACGCTTGCCGTTCAGTCCAGCCTGCCCTGGTTCTTTGCGCTAGCTGCCGCGGGGCAATCGGGTGCCCAACGAGAATTCCTGGGACCGATGAAGGGGAATCCCGCCGTTTCTTTTGTCACCCTGAATCGCCTTGAGGATTCCGATCTGCGTCACGTTGTTGCCGATCTGCTGGGCGCTCACACACTGCCGGAATCCTTTCGCTTGGCCATACTCAACGCCAGCCTCGGTAATCCGGGCCTCCTGCGCGGTATTTTGGAAAGTGCCCAATTGGATGGAACGCTCAAATGGGGCCCAAGTGGATGGGCTCCTGCTCCAGGCCGCATGGGGAATCTCAAAGTTCACGAGGACCTCGGCGTGCAGATTCTTGCGGGCCGGCTTCAGCGGATTGGGCCGTCGGGCTTGGCTGTTACGCGTACCTTGGCCTTGGCCGACCAGCCACTGGAGCCTCGGACCCTTGGCATGGCGCTTGGCATTGCCGGGGATCCACTGGATGAAGCCCTTCGGGCAACCGTCAGCGCGCGCCTTGTCCATCTGAAGGATGGGCGGGCCTCCCTGGCGGATCCTCGGATTCAGGATTTAGCGTTGGCTGGGAGTTCTGCCCCGGAAACGCGACGCATCGCCAAGTCGCTTCTGCGGGCACTGACGGATGCAGCGGGACGGCCCGTGCTTTCCGTTCGTTTGCAATCCTTGGCCTCCGATGAAAAATCGGCCCTTGCGCATGTTTTGCGGGCCATCGAACAGGAGCCACCACCCCCGCAGGATGCCGAGCGGGTGGTGAATCAGGCTTTGCAGCTGGCCCCCAGTGCGGCCCAGCGAGCACGTCTGTGGGAATTTTTGGCAGATGCTTGGACCCTTGGCACCTTGGGGGGACGAGTGCCTGCTGCGGTTCTCGCAACCCGCTCACCCCGTGAATTCGCACTGGACGCACTTGGCCTGGCCGAAGTGGCCTTGAGTGAATGCCAGGAGACCAGCGATGCGATTCGGGGTCAATCTGCGAGAGTCATGCGCAAACGCGCGCTGCTTGAAATTCGAATGCGAGATCTACCCTCGGCCATGAGAGCCATTCAGGCAGGGGCCGAGGCTCTTTCGGGTCTGCCTCATCATCCCGAACAGGCTCGACTCTTTCTGGCCCTAGGAAGGGTCCACATGCTGGCCGGGTTCTATGGCAAGGGCAGCAAGGCCTTTGAGGAGGGCTTACAGGTGCTCGGCCCCGAAGGCGAAATGAGCGAGCCCAGAGATCGCTTTGCGCTACTGGTGGAACAAGGCCGCGGCCAGTATCAAAAGGGTCATTTTCAGCGTGCCATCAACACGCTGCAATCGGCCCAGCGCCTCCTGGAGCGCGACCGTGATTTGGATGGAAGAATCGAGGTGCACGGGGTGCTTGCCCAGACTCGGTTCGCCATGGGGCAGTCCGATCCGGCCTATGACCATCTGCACGAAGCCCTGCATGCGGCACGCATGCTGGATGATCTGGAGCAGCAGGGTCAGTGTCACCTGGATATTGGAATTTTCCGGAGTCTGGAGCAGAACCTAGAAACGGCGCTTCAGCATCTCGAAAATGGGCTGGGGCGATTCACGGCCCTGGGCGATAAGGTCGGTATGGCCCGAGCCCGGGTCTGGCGGGCCCGAACCCTGGCAGCCTTGGGGGAAGCCGTTGAGGCCGAAATGGAATTACTCAAGGTGCTGGGCATGCCTCCGGAGCACCTCACCGCTGCCGAGCGCGGCGAATTTACCTTTCTCCAAGGGGAAGTCGCGAGCTTCCGGGGGTCCCCAGAGGATGCCGGTCGTCTCTTCAAGAGCGCGGCCCTTCTCTTTCAGGAAGTGGGGCAGCTCTGGTGGGAGCGCATCTCCCGGCTACGAGAACTCCAAGCGGAGGCCCTCACGGCCTTGAATGGGGCTGCTCCGCGCTCGATGGAAACGACCTGGGCCAAGCTCGAGCACCTGAAGGCTCCCGTGGAGGGTTCCGGTTCACGGTGGCTGGAAATGGAATGGCAACGGGCACACGCACTGCTGCTGATGGCGGCGCCAGACCCCTCTGATGCCCTGGTGGCGGAAGGTCTCGCGGCCTGGAGTGAGGTTCAATCCGCTGCCCGGGAACTGAAGTGCCTCGCCGTGGCGCTGGAAGCGAGTGCCCAGAGCTCCGCTCTACTTCTGACCCGAGGTGAAAAACTGGGTGCCCGATCCCGGCTTCAGGAGGCTTTTGGCACCTTCCAGGAACTTTGGTCAAGGGTCCCGGAGGCCCATGGCATGGGATTCCTGGGGCGGCCCGATATGCACCAATTCCGCCAAGCGGTGGAAGCCGCCGGCCTCCGATTTGTTCTCCCCGAGCGCGTGGACCCTCTGGCAGACTGGACCCCCACTCAGATCTCGTCTCCGTTGGTGGGTTCCTTGCGAGGGGGTTCATGAGCCACGTTTCCAAGTCTCGATCCCAGGTCACCGTGCCGGATCTTGCCCGGTTCAAGGCCCAGGGTCGGCGCATCGTCATGACCACGGCCTATGACGCGCCTACGGCTCATATTGCCGATGCGGCTGGTGTGGACTCGATTCTGGTGGGGGATAGCCTGGGCAATGTTTGTCTCGGGTTTGAAAACACCCTGCCCGTAACCCTGGAAATGATGCTTCACCACGTGCAGGCAGTGGTTCGCGCTCGACCCAGGGCGCTGCTTCTGGCGGATATGCCCTACCTCAGCTACCACATCAGCGTGGAGGACACCCTACGCAACGGTGGCGCCCTTCTGAGGGTCGGTGTCCAAGGCGTGAAGCTGGAAGGTGGATCGGTCCGGGTACCGATGATCCAGGCGTTGGTGGGGGCAGAGATCCCCGTGATGGGGCATCTGGGACTGACGCCGCAATCCATTCACATCATGGGCGGTTATAAAGTGCAGGGCAAAGAGGGCCAAGGGGCCATCACGCTAATCGAGGATGCCTTGAGGCTGCAGGATGCAGGCTGTTTTGGATTGCTGCTCGAAGGCATTCCAGCGGATCTGGCGGCCAGAGTGACCGATGTCCTAGAAATTCCAACGATCGGTATCGGTGCTGGCCCGGATTGTTCCGGTCAAGTCCTTGTGTTTCATGACCTTTTGGGTCTGCTGCCTGGGGACGCGCCTAAATTTGTTCGAAAATACCTGGATGGCTACGCCTTGATGGTTGAGGCTATGTCGAATTGGGCCAGCGATATACGAGAAGGTGACTATCCGGGCCCCGCCGAATCCTATATTCTGCCAGAGGCCACACGGAAGCTCTTGAGCACTTGGGCGCCCCCGAAAAATTGAGCGTCCGAACCCAAAAACGTGAACAGGAGTCATCCCTTTGTCTATGCGAATCGTCCGAACCATTCCCGAGCTGCGCGCCTTGCTTAAGGCATTGCGTGAGGGTGGTTCTCGCATCGGTTTCGTGCCCACCATGGGGTATTTGCACGAGGGTCACGCAGCCCTGATTCGGCAGAGCACGGCTCGCTGTGACCACACCGTGGTATCGGTGTTCGTGAATCCCACGCAGTTCGCCCCTTCGGAGGATCTAGCTCAGTATCCTCGGGACCTTGAACGCGATCAGGCACTTTGCTTGAAGCATGGCGTCTCAGTGCTCTTCATGCCTGAAGCTGCCGAGGTTTACCCCACTGGATTCTGCTCGGTGGTGGAGCCCGGTGAGTTGGGCAACATGCTCTGCGGCCAGTTTCGTCCCGGGCACTTTCGCGGTGTCGCCACCATCGTCACAAAGCTCTTCAACATGGTTCAGCCAGATCTGGCCTTCTTTGGCCAAAAGGATTTGCAGCAGACAGTAATCATCAGCCGAGTGGTGCGTGATCTGAATCTTCCGGTCGATATTGTTGTGGCGCCGACGATCCGCGAGGCCGATGGATTGGCGCTGAGCAGTCGGAATGCCTATCTGAGCCCTGAGAATCGGCTTCGGGCGGTTTGCCTGAGCCGCGGTCTGCTGGCCGCTGAAAGCGCTTTTCGTGACGGCGAAAGGCGTTCGGAGCGCCTGTTGGCCATCGCCCGCGAGCATCTGACTGAAGTGGATGAGTTGCAGTACCTTGAGTTAGTCGATACGCAATCGTTGGAAACCCTGGGGGCGGTTGTCACCCGCACCGCTGCCATGTGTGTGGCCGCCATTGTGGGCCAGACCCGGCTGATCGATAACGTGCTGCTCACTCCCGATCCCGATTCGGCCCATTTCATCAGCCATTTGGAGATGGACTAAGTTTATTTTTAACCTCGGCCCCCGCGGGCTGCATCCTATAGATAGGCCGGGACCTCCCTGGAGGCCTGGACCCGGAGGTGGGCATGCTTCGACAATTTCTACTCGGGAAAATTCATCGCGTCACTGTGACTCGGGCTGACCTGGACTACGTTGGTTCGATTACCATCGACCCGCTTCTGATCGAAGCCGCGGGTTTCATGGAAAACGAAAAAATCGATATTTACGACATCACCAACGGTTCGCGCCTCTCCACCTACGTCATTCCAGGTATCCCTGGGTCTGGGGAAGTGGGAATAAACGGGGCGGCCGCCCATCTGGTGGCTCGGGGCGATCTCGTGATCCTGGCTGCCTACGGCTATCTGAATGAAGAGGAAGCCAAGCGCCACCTGCCCAGGATCGTTTTCGTGGATGAGCGCAATCGCATTACCTCCAAGGAGAGCCAGGAGCGAACCCCGGCCTTGGCCCATGCTTTTGATTGATTTTTTGCATAAACCCTTCCCAGGCTGTTGGGGTAATGGTAAAAAATGGAGGTCCCCTGGGCTGGTATGTCCCAGTGGGGTTTGGGAAGCCGCGTGTTGCGTCTTCGCCGAGTTCAAAGAGAGGTTACAGCTATGGAAGTCCGCCGGTCCCTGGTGGTCAATTCGACCCCCCTGGAGACGCGCATCGCCCTTCTTGAGAACGGGCAGGTGTGCGAGCTCTTCATCGAACGCAGTTTTCACGTCAGCCAGGTTGGTGATGTCTACAAAGGGCGCGTAGCCAAGCTTCTTCAGGGCATGCAAAGCGCCTTTGTGGCCATCGGTGGACCCAAGGATGGTTTTCTCTATCTTGACGAACTCGAGGCCCATCGCCTTGGCGCCGAGGAGATCGCCGAGGAAGATGACAAAGAGGCCGCGCTGGAGTTTGCCTCGCTCCCGGTTACCTTGCCCCCGGTCCGAGAAGGGGAAGAAGTGCTCGTGCAGGTGGTGAAAGATCCCATCGGCACCAAGGGGCCACGGCTATCCAGGCACATCAGCTTCCCGGGGCGCTTCCTGGTCTTCATGCCCGGGGTCGAACATGTGGGCATCAGTCGGAAGATCACGGACGGGGAAGAACGGGAAAGGCTTCGGCAACTCATCAAGAGCCATGCCCTACCTGGCGAAGGCTTCATCGTTCGCACCGCAGCCATTGGCGAAAAGGACGAAGACCTGGTCTCCGATGTGATCGCCCTGCGGGAATTGTGGGCCGAGGTCAAGACGCGCAACGCGGCATGCCACGCCCCTTGCCTGGTCTGGCAGGATTCGCGGTTGTTGCAAAAAGTCCTGCGGGACCTATTCCGCGAAGAGGTCGCCAGCCTTTGGGTGGATCATTCAGACACCTACCAGGAGGTGGTTGATTTTGTTGGGCATCTGCACCCCGAATGGGTAAGTCGGGTAAAGCACTTCACCAGTGATCTGCCTATCTTCGAAGCCTTTGGTATTGAAAAGGAAGTCGATCTGGCGCGCTTTCCGAAGGTGTTTCTCAAGCGTGGTGGCTCCTTGGTCATCAATCAGACCGAGGCGCTCGTCAGCGTGGACGTGAACACTGGGAAATTTGTGGGGAAAAAGGATCTGGAAGAAACGGTTTACCTGACGAATCTGGACGCCATTCCCGAAGTGGTTCGGCAACTGCGTTTGCGCAATTTGGGCGGGATCATCGTTATCGATTTCATCGACATGATGGATCCGGATCACCGGGAAACCGTGATGAGTCGCCTGCAAGAAGAGCTCCTGCGGGATCGCAACCACGCGCGGGCCGTTGAAATTAGTGAATTTGGTTTGGTGGAGATGACCCGAAAACGGACGGGCCCAAGCCTGGAACGTCTTCTGACTTCGGCTTGCCCCCATTGTGAAGGTTCCGGTCGGCGGATCAGCCCAGAATCCGCGTTACTCAGCGTCTATCGCGAGATGGCTCGACAAGGCGAGAAGCTCCGAGGCGCCACGATTCGTATCACCATGCACCCGGATTACCGTGCCGCCCTGGCCCCCGAATCCAAAGATGGCGTGTTCCAGCTTGCGCGGGCCTTTGGCGCCCAAGTGACTTGGCTTGATCGTGCAGATGGGCCTGCGTCGGCGGTAGGTTTCGAAGTTTGTCGCTGAGTTTTCACCACAAAGAACACGAAGGCCACAGAGAAAGAAAAGGCGGTCACAAAGATGAAAAGAAAGGCACCAAGCAAAGCCTGTCCCAGTTAAAGGGCCTTTCTTTTTCGCCTCCTCTGTGACTTTCTTTTTACCTTTGTGTCTGTTTTTCTTTGTGCCCTCTGTGTTCTTTGTGGTGAATTTTGTTTTTGGAGTTCGTCGATGACCACATCCAAGCGTTCGGTTCTCAAAGATCAGGTCTTCCTTCGCATGGCGCTGGAAATCAGTCGTTTGGGAACCTGCTGTCGGCTGAAGGTGGGTTGCATTCTGCTTCGCTCCGATGGCGGCATTGCTTCGGGCGGTTTCAACGGAGCGCTGCCAGGCATGGCCCATTGCACCCCGGAAACCTGCGGCCCGGATAAGCGCTGCCTGCATACCAGCCACGCCGAAGAAAATGCCTTGGGTTTTTCCGAAGGCGCCGTCGCCGTCGCCTACGTCACGGATGAGCCCTGCCTTACCTGCACCCGTGCTCTGGTTCGTAGGGGTGTGCGGCGCGTAGTTTTCCTGCGCCCCTATACCAGCATGGCCGAACAGGAAAAGGCGGAGCGCACGGCGATTCTTGCGCATTTCGGAGTGAAGTGGGAACAGGTGGAACTGCAAGCGTGAGGCTGCGCTTTCCAGCTAGCAGGTCATTCTTTGAATACTTTCTGGAGTTAGCATGTCGCACGAATTCGTTCTCCCTCTTTTTCTTGGCTCCTGTGAACCCGATGTAGCCGAGATCGCGCTCTTTGGTGTTTGCTGGGATGGCACCAGTTCCTTCAAGGCGGGCTCGCGCTTTGCGGGTTTTGCCGTCCGGGAAGCGTCGTTCGGTATGGAGGAGTTCAGCTTCTATCAAGAGCGCAGCCTGCTCGATATCAAGTTCGCAGATTACGGCGATTTGTTTCTCCCACCGGGGCAGAAGGATCGGGTCTTGGCCGATATCGAATCGGCGGTGAAGGAGATCCGCGCCAAGGGCCAGTTTCCCATCGCTTTTGGCGGTGAGCATCTGGTGGCATTACCGCTCATTCTGGCGGCTTTCGATGAACATCCCGACATGGCCTTGATTCACTTCGATGCCCATGCAGACCTACGTCCGGATCTCTGGGGCGATACGCTCACGCACGCTACGGTCATCGGTCGGGCGGCCGATCGTGTCGGTTTCGAGAATCTCTTCCAGTTCGGTATTCGCAGCGGTTCGGTGGAGGAATGGCAGCTGGCTCAGCGACACAAGACCCTTCGTCCCTTCACCCTGGAAGCCATTGATGAGGTGCTGGCAAAGCTTGGCGATCGGCCCATCTACATCACCCTCGATATGGATGTGCTAGACCCGAGCCTCTATCCAGGCACGGGAACTCCTGAGCCGGGGGGCATTGGATGGGATCTTCTGATTGCAGGGCTCAAGCGCTTTCGAGGTCGTAAGCTTGTTGGCATGGATTGCCTGGAGCTAGCGCCCCATTACGATTCAACCGGCGTGTCCGCCATGACCATGGCCAAGACCCTGCGGGAAATGATCATTCTGGCGCAGGATCGAAAGCGCTAGCCCTACTTGACCTCGATATCGCGGAGATCCTTACCGGCCTTGAAGCGGATGCTCTTGCCCTTAGGGATTTCCACGCTCTGACCGGTCTTGATATTGCGGCCCAGGCCGCGTTTGCGGGGCCGAGGTTCGAACACACCAAAGCCGCGGATCTCAATGCGTTCGCCATCCAGCAAGGCCTTCTTCATGCGGTCCGTAAGAAGATCGACGACCTGCAAAGCCGTAGCTTTGGAGACAGGCAGCGTCTGCATGAGGGCATTGGCGATTTCGATTTTGATCATGGAAGCCTCGGCCTTAGGGAAGTCTCAAAGGTTTAGCAGGTCAGGACGCAGGAAGGAAGGGGGAACCTCACCACACCGGATTTTTCGCAAGCAGTTCTTCTGCTTGCGCGGCTGGAAGGGGGCGTGAGAAGAAATAGCCTTGACCCTGATCGCAGTTGAGGGCCCTGAGCATTTCCAGTTGTTCGGAGGTTTCGATGCCTTCGGCGGTTACTCGCATGCCCAAGGACTTTGCCAGGGAGATCACGGCACCCACGATGGCAGTGCTTTCGGCGTCCTTGCCGAGGCCGTCCACGAAGCTCTTGTCCACCTTGAGGGTGTCGACCGGGAAGCGTTTGAGGTAGCTGAGAGAGCTGTAACCCGTTCCGAAATCATCAATGACCAGATGAATATCCAGACCTCGGAAGACCTTCATGGCTTCAAGGCTGGCCAGAGGATCGCGCATCATGACGCTCTCGGTGATTTCGAGCTTCAGGCAGGAAGCCTCGAAACCTGTGATATCGAGGGCTTCCGTGACGGTGGTGATAAGTTCGCGATGTTGGAATTGCCGCCCAGAAATATTTACATTCATAAGTCGGGGCGGTTCGGAGTGGAAATCGCTGTGCCATTTGGTCGCTTGGCGAATGGCTTCCTCGATCACCCATTTTCCGATTGGAACGATCAGGCCTGTCTCCTCGGCCAGTGGAATGAAGTTGAGGGGTGGGACCATGCCTTTTTCGGGATGTTTCCATCGGATTAGGGCTTCCCATCCTTCAATCAACCCGGTTCGAAGGGAAACCAGGGGCTGGTAGAAAAGGATGAATTCGTTCCGTTCGAGGGCTCGTCGCAGTTCTCCCTCGATTTGGAATCGCTCTAGGGCCTGGGAATTCATGCTGGGATCAAAAATCTCGATGCCGCCTTCGCCGCGAGCCTTGGCGCGATACATGGCAACTTCCGCGTCCCGCACCAGGTCCGAGGGAGAGGTGCTGGCCAAGGTGCAAAGGGCGAGCCCCATGCTGCAGGTGGCGTAGATCTCTTGAGAGTCGAGGAGGAAGGGTTCCTTCATGCTTTCGGATACCCGTTCCGCGACGTTCAGCCCGTCGTTGATCGTAATAAGGTCCTCGAAGAGGATGACGAATTCGTCTCCGCCCAGGCGAGCGACGGTGTCCTCGGGGCGCAGGCACCCGCGCAGGCGCTTGGCGACTTGGACCAACAGGTGGTCGCCCGATTCATGCCCAAGGCTATCGTTCACTACCTTGAATCGATCCATATCCAGGAAGAGCACAGCCGTGGATAGTTTGCGCCGCTCTGTGCGCAGAATGGCCTGGGCAAGGCGCTCCATGAAGAGGGTGCGATTGGGAAGGGAGGTCAGTCGATCCCGAAAGGTCTGGATGGCCAATTCGGTTTCAGCCGTGCGTTTTTTGGTTACATCTTCGAAGGTGACGATCACCTGATTGACCCTGCCTGCTTCGTCGAAGCGAGGCTCCGCAGAGACGGAGGCCCAGACCCAGTCACCATCTTTTTCATGTTCAACGCCCAGGACCACATCCTGCACGCGTCGGCCCGTGAGCAAGGCACGGTTGAGGGGGCGATCCGAGGGCTCCATCGGGTTGCCATCGGGTTGAAGGACCAGAAAGTCTGGGTGGGTCCAATCCAGAGTCTTGGCGGCTGTTTCGGAGAGTCCGAAAAATTCGAGAGCCTTCTGGTTGCAATAGAGCAAGCGCCCCGTTGCGTCGGTGATCTCGGTACCAACGGGAAGCAGGTTCAGGAAGACCTCGAAATCGCGTTCGGCATCCTCACGCACCGTCTGTCCCGCCGCCGCAAGGCTGGTCCGCACATGGGTGTGGATCATCAGGGCCGCGACAACACCGATGCCTCCTAAACCAAGCAACAGCAGTCCCACAAGAGAAGCATCCCCAGTGAAACGGGCTCCCCATCGCCACACGAAAAATACCCAGAGCACCGCCACGACGGCGAAAAGGGGGACCATCCAAAGCGGCGGGCGGCGCCGGAATGTTTTCGGTAGGTGGGTGGGCGTCATTTTGTGGCTTTGGACATGTTGTTCCGAACCTATCCTAAATCCTTTCGGGGATTTCCCCCCAAGGGTTAACTTGAAACAGGGAAGTTTCTTTTGGGAGTGAACGATGGAGATCCTCGAGCCTTTTCTTGTGGCCGCTCGCGCCTCCTTGAGGCATGCCCAAGACCGCCTGCGAGCCGAGGCCTTGATCCTGCACTGGGCTGCGGCTTGGCAAGGATCGACCCGGCGACTCGTTCCTACGGCATCGAATCACGGCCACTACCTCCATTTTGATCAGAAGATCGGCGCGGTTTGGACGCAGGTTTTTCACTTCCATGCCTCGCCCCGAGTAGGGCTTTCGATGCGCGGGCCGGATCCTGACCGGGGTCGCAAGGCGCATCGACATCGGGACAAAAAATTGGACAGGAACTCCCTCGATGCCCTGTACGACCTTTGGGCAGCCCATGGCGAGGCCCACCCCGCGAACAATGCGCTGGAGTTCCTCCTGGTGGAAACACCCGACGACACCTGGGAGGCGTGTCTGCAAGAGGCGCTCACCTGTTTGAATCCTTGAAACTCAAAAAGAATCACCACGGAGACACGGAGAGCACGGAGAAAAGACTGAGGGAAAAGGAAAAGAATCTGAGGAAGTGATTCTGTTTTTTCTTTTCTCTATTTTTTCTCTGTGCTCTCCGTGTCTCCGTGGTGAATTTTCTCTTCAGGCCTTGGTCCACCGCAGGATGGGCTTACGGGCCGCGGTGGTTTCGTCCAGACGGCGAACCACAGTGGTGGTGGGTGCCTGGTGCAGGAGGTCTGGATTTTCGTCCGCTTCCTTGGCGATCTTCTTCATCGCATCGACGAAAGCGTCCATTTCCTCTTTGCTCTCGCTCTCCGTGGGCTCGATCATGAGCGCGCCGTGGACGATCAGGGGGAAGTAGATCGTGGGCGGGTGGAAGCCGTATTCCAAGAGGCGCTTGGCGATATCCAGGGTGGAAACGCCCTTCTTGGTCTGAATGGAATCATCAAACACGATTTCGTGGAGCGTCGGTGTGTCGTATTCCAGGTGGAAGACGCCGGTGAGTTGCTTGCGGATGTAGTTGGCATTCACAATAGCTCGCAGCGTGGCAGCCTTGAGGCCATCGCCGCCGTGGCTCAGGCAGTAGGTCATGGCGCGAACCACGATACCGAAGTTGCCAAAGAACGCATGCACCTTGCCCATGCTTTCGGGGCGATCCCAATCCAATCGGTAGGAATGTGTGGCCACTTCGCCTTCGCCCACCTTGGTGGTCTCACGGACGATCACAGGACGGGGCAGGAAGGGCTCCAGGGCTGCGATGCAGGCCACGGGGCCAGAACCAGGTCCGCCACCGCCGTGGGGCGTGGAGAAGGTCTTGTGGAGGTTCAAGTGCATGACGTCCACACCGAAATCGCCGGGACGTGCCGTGCCCACCAGGGCGTTCATATTGGCGCCGTCCATGTAAAGCAAGGCGCCGATGCCGTGGAGGATATCGGCGATCTCCTTGATTCGGTATTCGAAGATGCCAAGCGTGTTGGGATTGGTGATCATGGCGCCGGCAATCTCATTGCCGAGCTCGGCCACGAGGGTAGCGAAACCCTTGCGGATCTTGCCGGTGCTGGGATCGGTGACATCCTCGAAGCTGATGGTGCCGTCCTCGCGGGAGGGCAGTTCCACCACGTCGTAGCCCGCCATGGCGGCCGTGGCAGGGTTGGTGCCGTGACCGCTATCGGGAATCAGGATCACGCGGCGATGAGCGCCCTTGGACAGGTGGTAGGCGCGCATGAGCATGACGCCCGTGAGTTCGCCGGCGGCGCCCGCGCTGGGGTGGAGCGTGACCGCTGGAAGGCCGGTCATTTCCTTCAACCATTCCTGGAGTGTAAACATCAGCGCCAGGTTGCCCTGTACGTGGATGTCCTGGGCCATGGGGTGGCTTTCCGTGAAGCCGGGCAGTGCAGCCGTCTTTTCGTTAATGCGCGGATTGTGCTTCATGGTGCAGGAACCCAAGGGGTACATTCCGTCGTCCAGACCAAAATTCCACTTGGAGAGCCGCGTGAAGTGGCGGATGACATCCACTTCGGAAACGGAAGGCAGGGCCTCGAACGCGTTGCGCTTCAGGTGCGCGGGGCGCGTGTCTTTGGCAGCTGGCACATCGAGATGGGGCAGATCCATACCGATCTTGCCGGGCACGGAGCTTTCAAAAATCAGGGATTCGCGGGTTCGGAGGGCCATGTGTGTGTCCTCAAGCCAGGCTGGGAATGCGGGCCAGCACTTCGACCAGATGTTCGATCTGCTCGCGGGTGGTGGTCTCGGTGGCGCACCAGAGCGTGCAACCCTGGAGGGCGGTGGCGTAGGAGCTAAGGTCCAGGCCAGCGAGGATGTCTTCGTCGGCACAGGCCTTCTGCATGGCCTTCACGTCCCCCTTGTAGCGCAGCACGAACTCGTTGAAGAAGGGCTGGGTGTTCACCGCTTCGAAGGTCGGCAGCGCCAGCAGGCGCTGGCGCAGATACTGGGCCTTGGCGGCGTTCTGCTCTGCGATGCCCTTAAGCCCTTCGGGGCCAGCGAGCTGCAGGTAGATGTTGGCGCGCAGGGCAACCAGGGCCTGGTTCGAGCAGATGTTGCTCGTGGCTTTGTCGCGGCGGATATGCTGCTCGCGGCTGGCCAGGGTCAGAACATAACCCGTCTGCCCGTCGAGATCCTTGGTCTGCCCAATAAGGCGGCCAGGAATTTCCCGCTTGTAGGCGTCCTTCACGGCCAGGAACCCCAGGAAGGGGCCGCCGAAATTGACGTAGTTGCCGAAGCTCATGGCCTCACCGCAGGCCATGTCGACGCCCAGCTTGCCGGGGCCTTCCAGCCAACCGAAGGCCATGGCCTCCTGGGTGACGGAGACGAGCAAGGCACCAGCGGGCTTCACGATTTCTGAAATGGCCTTCAGGTCTTCCACGCATCCGAGGAAGTTGGGATAGCCGACCATGACGCAGGCCACATCGGGGCCAAGCTTGGCCTTGAGATCCTCGAGATCGGTCACGCCATCCTTGAGCGCCACTTGCACGAGCTTCAAGCCTTCGTGGGGCGTGATGTTGGTGCAGAGCACTTCCTGGTAGTGGGGATGCAGGCCCTGGCTGATAAGGATGGTGTTTTTCTTCTTGGCCTGACGCACGGCCATGAGCGCGGCTTCCACCGTGGCAGTGGCACCGTCGTACATCGAAGCGTTGGTGACTTCGAGGCCCGTCAGATCGCAGATCAGAGTCTGGTATTCGAAAATGGCCTGGAGCGTGCCTTGGGCAACTTCGGGCTGGTAGGGCGTGTAGGCCGTGAACCATTCCTCGCGGCTGGTGATCATGTCCACGGCGGTGGGCACGAAATGGTCGTAGGCTCCGGCACCCAGGAAGCGGGCCGTGAAGCGACGGTTCTGGGCGGCAAAGGCCGTCATCGTGCGCAGCACGTCCAGTTCCGAGGCCTGGGGCGGCAGCTCCAGTTCACGATTGAGGCGAAGTTCCGGGGGGATACCCTTCAGTAGGTCCTCAGCGCGTCCAACGCCAATGGCGTCCAGGAGCGCCCGGTCCTCCGAGGGGGCCGATGGCAGATAGCGCATGGGGCATCCTTCGAGGTGGGGGGATGACGCCGCGCCATCCCGCAGGGCCAGAGTACCACGTTGGCCGGGTCTCCAAGCCTTTGCGCATGGTCACATCGAATCTCGGGGCAGAATGGAGGCAAACTCGGAGGTCCCATGCGCCTATTTCCCGCCCTTGTTCTCGGTGTCCCCATGATCGCCCAGACCCTTTCCCCGTACCAGGAGCGCGCCGAGCGCTTTTTGCAGTTGGTGAACCCCAGCTATCAGTCCTTAACGGCTATCCAGCAGGAAGCCCTTTGGGCGGCCAGCACCAACGTGAAGCCTGAAAATGACGCCGCCGCCGAATGGTCCAGCAAGGCGGCAGCGGCGTTCAACGGCAACCCATTTCTGATCAAGGAAGCGCGCGAGCTTTTGCAGCACCGTGCCGAGCTGAAGCCCATCACCGTGCGGGAACTCCAGCGGGTGCTGTTCAACGCCGCCGATGCTCCCATGACCAACCCACAGCTCACGGGTCGCCGCATCGCCATGGAGACTCGCCAGGCCTCCACCCAGAATGGCTTTACCTTCAAGCTGGATGGCAAAACCATTTCCGCCAACGGTCTCGATAAAATTTTGGAAGAGAGCAAGGATCTGAGTGAACGCCAGAAGGCCTGGACGGCCTCCAAAGAAAACGGTCCGGTGCTCCGGGATGGGCTGATTCAGCTTCGCGATCTGCGCAATGGCTGCGCCCAGGAATTGGGCTACAAGGATTTCTTCGCGCTGCAGGCGGCCAAGCATGGGCTGACCAGCGAGGAAATGCTGAAGCTTCACCGGGATTTCCTCACAGTTCTAAAGCCCCTCTACCTGCAGCTTCACACCTGGGCCAAGTACGAATTGGCCAAGAAATACCAGCAGCCCGTGCCAAAGGCCTTGCCCGCCCATTGGATTAACAACCGTTGGAGCCAGGATTGGACCGGCATGGTGGATGGTGTGAACTTCGATGCCTTCGTGAACAAAGAGAAGGGCTGGACCTCCGAAAAAATCGTGAAGACCGCGGAGAACTTCTTCCTGAGCATCGGCTTCTCCAAGCTCCCAGAAAGCTTTTGGCAGAAATCTGATCTCTACCCCGTGAGCCCCGGCGAAACCCGCAAGAAGAATAGTCACGCCTCCTGTTGGCACATCGATCTCGATCAGGATGTGCGCTCGCTCATGAGCGTGGAACCCAACTTTCAATGGTTCAGCACCGCCCACCATGAATTGGGCCACGGCTATTACCAGTTGGCCTATTCCAATCCCGCCGTGCCGCCCCTGCTGCGCGATAGCGCCACCACGGCCTTCCATGAAGCCATGGCAGAATTGGTTTCCCTGGCTACGCGCCAAGTTCCCTACATGAAGGCCACCGGGGTGCTGCCTGCGGACTACAAGGCCGACCCGATCCAGGTGCTATTGGCCGAAGCCCTTGAAACCGCGATCCCCTTCATGTTCTGGGGTAGTGGCACCATGACCGAATGGGAGGCTGATTTCTACGCCGGAAACATGCCCGCCGACCAGATGAACACCCGCTGGTGGAAGCTGGTGCGCGATATTCAGGGCGTTGAGCCCCCGAGCCCTCGCAGCGAAGCATTCTGTGATCCCGCCACCAAGACCCACATCAACGATGCCCCTGGCTACTACTTCAACTACAACATCGCCTTCGTGCTGAAGTTCCAGTTCCACGACTACATCTGCAAAAACATCCTGAAGCAGGATCCCCACGCCGCCAATTACGCCGGCAACAAGGAAGTGGGCAAATACCTGCGCACCTGGCTAGAAAAGGGTGCCACCGAGGATTGGCGCAAACTCCTGAAGGATGCCACCGGAGAAGAACTTAATACGCGAGCGATGGCCGAGTATTTCGCGCCGCTCACCAAGTGGCTGGAGAAGCAAAACAAAGGCCGTCAGGTTGGTTGGTAACAAGAAAAGAATCCACCACGGAGAACACGGAGAAAAGAGATCAAAGAAAAGGAAATTCTCTGTGTTCTCCGTGTCTCCGTGGTGAATTTCTATTTTTTTCAATCCGGCAAATGCATTCGAATACTCGTCACGATGACGCCGGGTTTCAGCATGAGCTGGGCCTTGATGCGCAGGGCCATCTGGCCATGCAGCACGCGCTCCCACCAGCTCTTGGTGACAAACTCCGGCAGGATGATCGTTAAACAGACATCGGGTTCCGCGAGTTTGAAGCGATCGACTTCGGCCAGGATGGGCTCGACGATTCGGCGATAAGGGCTGGGCACACTGCGCAGAGGCACGCCGAGTCCGTAGTAGACCCAGTCCGAGCGGAGTTTTTGAATGGCAGGGCTATCGTGAAAGCCGTCCGAGCCCAGGTCCACCGTCAATGCTTCCACGCGATCGCCGCTGATCAATCGGGCGTAGCGAAGGGCTTCGACTACCCCTTTGTGGAGGCTCGATACCAGCACGATGGCGTGATGTTTATTGGGCAATACCGCGTCCGATCGACTGGCAGCAAGCTTCGCTGTAAGGCCGATGTAGTGGCGATGAATATTCAGAAAGAGCATCACCATGGCGGGGATGATCACCACGATGATCCAAGCGCCTTGGCTGAACTTGGTGATCGCAATGTCCAGCATCACGACGCCAGCGGTGATTGCTCCAATGCCGTTGACGGTGGCTTTCACATGCCAATGGGGTTCTTTGCCTTTCAGCTTGATCCAGCGCATGACCATCCCGGCCTGGCTTAGGGTGAAGCCCGCAAAGACGCCCAGGGCATATAGGGGCAGGAGGAGATCCGTATTGGCATTCATTACCCAAACCAGAACGCAGGAAACCACCGTCAGAATGATGATGCCGTTGCTGAAGACAAGGCGATCACCCTGGCTGGCGAACTGTTTGGGCATGTAGGCGTCACGTCCGATCATGGCGGCGAGGCTCGGGAAACCTGCAAAGGCCGTGTTGGCTGCCACCACAAGAATGGCGAAGGTGAAGCCCTGGGTCGTGTAGTACATGAGTTTGGGCAGTCCGTGGGTTACATCCCCATAAACGGCCTTGGCTAGTTTGGAGAGCAGCGTTTCAGCCACGATTTCCGGGTTTGCACTATGGGCGTACACGACGCCGTAGTGATTGGAGAGGAGCGTGATGCCCAGGAACATGATTCCCAGCAAGGTGACCATCCAGACCATCGTGTAGGCGGCGTTGCGTTCGGGTGGATCGCGAAAAGCCTGCACGCCATTCGAGATGGCTTCGACCCCTGTCAGTGCCGTGCAGCCCGCGCTGTAAGCGCGCATGAAGACCCACACAAGGGCGAGACCGGAAAGGTTCTGCGCATGATCAAAGGCGCCTTGGACCTGCTGGGGTGTGGGCGCTGGGGCTCCGGGGTTCATGACCCAGCGCGAAAATCCGACCGAGAGCAGAATCAAAATGCAGGCTACGAAGCCATAGGTGGGAACTGCAAAAAAGGACCCACTCTCTTTCACGCCCCGCAGGTTGGCCATGGCGACGAATACGATGCAAACGATGGTCAGTAATACGTTGTGTCCATGAAAAAACGGTACCGCCGCGGTAATGGCGGCTACACCCGAAGAAACGGAGGTGGCCACCGTCAGAATGTAATCCGTGAGCAGAGAGGCACCGGCCACGAGAGCGGCCATTTCACCAAGGTTTTCCTTGGCCACGATGTAGGCGCCGCCTCCTTTAGGATAGGCCAAGATGGTCTGTCGGTAGCCTACCCCGAGGATGATCAACAAGCCTACGATGCCAAAGGCCACCGGAATGGACATTCGGTAAAGCGGATTTATAGCCCCTGAAAGGGCGATAGCGGCGATGCCATGGGGAATGGCCAAGGAGAGTGAGGCCATGATTTCCTGGGTGGCGTAGGCCACCGAGGAGAGGGCATCGGAACTGAATACGGAGAGGCCCACGAAGTTATTCAACTTCGTGTGCTCGGTCTCGTCGGTGGCTAAGCGACGGCCCAGGAGAAAGCGTTTCAGATCAGACATAGGAATGAATAAAGACTAGCTCCATTGCTTTCAGAATGGCGTCAAACCTTCGGTATTCGCGCTATTCCAGATCCGAGTCCAGGTGATAGGGAATGGAGATGACTACCGTTTTGGGCTTACTGATCAGGATTGCTTTCAGGCGCAATGCGGTCTGATTGTGCAGCAAGTTGCCCCACCATTTGGCCGAAACGAATTCGGGCAGAACGACCGTAAAGGTTAGTTCCGGTTCAGCGGCGCGCATTCGATCCAGCTCTTCTTCAATGGGTTCCACGATTTTGCGGAAACCGCTCTCAATCACGCGGAGTGGAATCCCCTCGCAGTAGCGGTGCCAATCGGCTTCCAGGCGGGCCCGTTCGGCGCTGGGCTTGCCGTGGGCATCCGGGAAATCCACGGTGATGGCTTCGACTTGGCCGCGTTCGGCGATGCCCTTGGCGTAACGGATGGCTTCCAGCGTGCCGCGGTGAATGCGCGAAACCAGCACTACCACGCGGTTTTTTCGCGCGTAGACATATTCAGTTCTACTGGCGGCCAGTCGCGACTTAACTCGAATGTAATGGCGATGGATGCGCTGGAACACGATGACCATCACGGGGATTAGCACCACAATAAACCACGCTCCATGCGTGAATTTTGTGATGGCGATATCGACCATCACGATGCCCGCAGCAACGGCTCCAACCCCATTGGTGATGGCCTTCGTCAGCCACCGAGGTTCCGTTTTCTTCAGCTTGACCCAGTGCATAACCATGCCGGTCTGGCTCAGTGTAAAGCCGGTGAAAACGCCTAAGGCGTAGAGGGGCAATAACAGACTGGTGTTGGCGTGCAACAACCAAACCAGGAAGCAACTCACCAGCGTCAGAATGATGATGCCGTTGGAAAAGACGAGTCGGTCGCCTTGGCTGGCGAACTGCTTGGGAAGGTAGTTATCGCGGCCCATGAGGGCGGCAAGGCGGGGGAAATCCGCGTAGGCCGTGTTGGCGGCGACTACCAAGATTGCAAAGGTGAATCCTTGATTCATTAGGTAAAGAAGCTTCGGGAGCCCATGCGTGACATCGCCATAGATTGCCTTGGCCAGTTGAGAAAGCAGTGTTTCGGGAACGAATAGTGGATCCGGATTGTGGGTTGCGATCACGCCGAACTTGCTGGCGAGAAGCGTGATTCCAAGGAACATCACGCCAAGCAGAATGATCATCCAAACCATGGTCTTAGCAGCGTTTTTGGCTGAAGGTTCTTTGAAGGCCTGGATGCCGTTGGAGATCGCCTCGACACCCGTTAGAGCTGTGCAACCGGCACTGAAGGCCCGCATAAAAATCCACACAAGAGCTAAGCCTGTAAACGTCGACGCATGGGGATCGGGCGCTGCCATGTGGGCCAAATCCGGAGTGATCGCCGCAACAGCGGGCACGGATTTCAGGGTTCCCCATAGGAGAAGGGTCAGCATCATGACCACAAAGCCATAGGTGGGGACGGCGAAGAGCGCGCCGGATTCCTTGACTCCCCGCAAGTTTGCGATGGCAATGAGCGCGATGCAGGCGATCGTGAGGGCTACGTTGTTGCCTTGGAGGTAGGGTGCCGCCGATGTGATGGCGGCAATACCGGCAGCCACCGACACCGATACCGTAAGAATGTAATCGGCCAGGAGCGAGGCTCCAGCCACCAGGGCCGAAACTTCGCCGAGGTTTTCTTTGGCCACAATGTAAGCTCCACCACCGCCTGGGTAGGCCGTGATGGTTTGTCGGTAGCCGATGCCAAGGATGACGAGGAGCCCTACGATGCCCAACGCCACGGGGATCGATAGGTGATAGATGGGGTGAACGGCCGCTCCGATCGCGGTGACAGCCACGATGCCATGCAGGTTCGTCGAAAGGCTCGCCATGATTTCCTGAGTGGCATAAGCCACCGAGGAAAGTGCATCGGAGCTGAATACGGAAAGGCCGATGAAATTATTGACCTGAGTGTGATGCGTCTCGTCATTCGCAAGCCGACGACCGAGAAAGAAACGTTTGAATCCGGGCATATCTTTTAACCACCGCTCTGCGTGAATCCGCAAGGGAACTATTTGAACACGGAACCAAGTAACCTTCGAAGCTCAGCGCAATTTTGTGCCGAAAGCCAAAGCCTCTGTTAGATGGAGCTGGTCTGGACCCAAGGGCCACAGCCAGCGCGATTGATGCAGAATTGGGTGGTTTTTCAATGCGGCCAGGACGTCTACCCCGCAGAGGGGATCCCAGGCTTCCAAATGGTCAGCGCCGCTCAGCTGGGCTCTCCAGTCCGGGGTGAAGGGATCGAGTTGCAATTGGGAGTTGGCCTCCAGTACGGCGCGGTCATGAACCAGCCAAAGCTCAGCACCGCTCTCGGTAAGTTCATGCAACAGGCGGCGTAACTGGCGTTCGGTCCAGCGTTCTAGGGCTTCCCCCAAGGGGTCGTTGGACTCCGGATCCTTTTCCCAGGGCCAGTGCGGGGCAAAACTTCGTTCCAGGAGGTCTTGGGCCAGGGGCGCTAGCTGACCCATGAAATTGGCGGCAAGAATACTGGCAGGCCGGTGGCGTTGGATCCACCGACGTAGGGCGATGGGGTTGGCGGGGAGAGTCGGCAGGATGGCAGCGAGGCGCAATCGCGCGATCTCTACCGGCCGTCTACGTCCCGACCAGCTCTCTTTTACGCATCGCTGCGCAGCGGCTTGAAGGGGCGCGAAGCCACCCGTGATATCCCCAAAGTTCCAGGGAGCAAAACGCCCATGCCGAAGCAGGGTGCGAATTCGGCTGGAGGGATCCGCATCCCATCCGGTCGTTTTTGGGGGTGCTTGGCGCCAGGGAATTTCAAGGCCCGAGCCCGCCCCCAGGATCAGAACGGGGCGCTTGGGGTCGGCCCGTTCCAAGCCTTCACCGAAGAATTCGCGGATGTGGGCCAGATGGATTTCCCACTCACGGCGATCCCGGGCGAGAAACGCCCATTGCTCACACGCGAGAAACCGCTGCAGGGGATTGAACATGTCTCTTACTTTAGGCGCTGTCACGGAAAAATCATGGTGATTGCTGGTGGCCAGCCGCGTGATCCGACCAGGAAAGCGGCGAAGGGGGATGCGGGACATCCTTCGAGCCGGTTGACGCAGTCGGGCGCTCCGTGAGCTTGCGAACGGGAGCCGCACATTGTGCGGCGTAAGGTGGAGCGCCTAGTGTTGTCGATGGCCCTTGACATGGAACCACCATGCCTGCGGGCAATCTCCTACCCATGCTTGCCCGGCGCTCTGCACAATCATCATGGTTTTTCCGTGACAGCGCCTGGACGCTGTCGCCATACCGTGACGGTTTCCCATGAAACTTCCGGCAAACTGAATTAGAGGTGTTGGATGCCCCGTTTTGCCAAGCGCGCCGGTCGAGAAGTGTTGGAGGGTCATGTGCGCCTTCCTGAATGGATTACCCGAGATCGCGTCAAACTTTCGGATCTTCACGGGATGAAGACGGGCCTGCGCGAATCCGGGTTGCACACGGTGTGCGAAGAGGCACGCTGCCCCAATCGGAGCCACTGTTTTACCCACGGTACGGCTACCTTTTTGCTCATGGGAGATACCTGCACGCGGGCGTGCGGCTTCTGTTCCATCAAGAGCGGCAAGCCGAATTTGCTTAATCCCCACGAACCCGAGGAAACCGCCGCCCGGGTTTTGGAATTGAATTTGAAATTCGCGGTGCTCACCAGCGTGAACCGTGATGATTTGCCCGATGGTGGGGCCGCTCATTTTGCCGAAACGATTCGCGTCATTCGTCGCCAATGCCCTGGCGTGGGTGTGGAAGTGCTCGTGCCCGATTTCCTGGGTGATCTGGAAGCGGTGGCGACCGTCGTGGCGGCGGGCCCGACCGTTTTTAACCACAACACCGAAACGGTACCGAGCCTCTATTCCGTGGTGCGGCCGGCGGCTCGTTTTGAGCGCAGTCTGGCGGTATTGCGGGAGGCCAAGCGCCTTGGAACGGCCCTCTTTGGTGAAGAGTTCCGCATCAAGTCTGGGCTAATGCTGGGGCTGGGTGAAACCGAGCCCGAATTGATGGAAACCTTTGCGGCCTTGGTCGAGGTCGGCGTCGATATCCTGACCTTGGGGCAGTATCTGCGGCCCACGCGCCATCAGCTTCCTGTGAAGGCCTACATTCATCCTGATGATTTTGCCGAACTGGGCCGAAAGGCGAAGGCCCTGGGCTTTCGCACGGTCTACGCCGGTCCACTCGTGCGCTCCAGCTTCAATGCTCACGAAGTGAGTCAGTACGAGGGCATCAGCATCGCCTGAAGTCTTAGCCTTCACCCCGCATGGCCAGGAGCCAGCGTCCTGCCAAGATTCGACGAAGATTGAGCGCCACGAGCACGGCCAAGGTAAGTGTGAAATTGAAGGTCAGTTCATGAACCCACTGGTATTGCCAGCGCGGGTGATAGATCCACATCTGTATGAAATCCAGAAGGGTGAAGGCCACGGTTTCCAGAATGGGCTGCCAGGCGGGGCGGCCCTCAGAATGGCGTTCCACCAGGTAGCCCGTGAAAGCCCCATACATCAGGCGGCTGTATAGGAAACCGCGGCGGCCGGTTAGGCCTAGCGGGATCGCCAGCAATGCGCCGAAAACCACGGAGATCAGCAGGCGGCGCCCGGGGCTGAAGTGCTGCCAGCGGCTGCGAACCAGGAAGATTCCGGTACCCACGGCAAAACCATGGGCCGTTCCGAACACCAGGGCGAAATACCAGGCCCAGCCGCCCTGAAGCCAGAGAAAGCCGCCGGTGACCAGTCCCAACAGGGCGCCGGCAATCAGCGCGGTTTCGGAACGATGGCTGATATCGCGGTTTTCGCCGGTGGCGATTTCCTTGGCCAATTGTTCAGGAGGTTCTTTTTCCGAGATGAGGGCGCGGAATCCGGCTTCTTCCGAAATACCACGAGCCTCGGCCTCATCCAGCAAGTGCCCTTCGAGTTCACGAAGCACCAAACGACGACGACTAGAGCTCAATTGCTTGAGCCCTTGAGCGACCTCATCTAGGTAGCTTTGAACTGCCCAACTCACGGCAGGATCCTCCAGGGAGGCAAGAAAATCAGGCTTTGGGACCTACGAAGACATCGACCATGGCGACGAAGCGGCTCCATTCTTCCTTTTTGGCCGTGAGGAAAGCCTTGCCCGCGGGCTGAAGGGAATAATATCGGCGATCGCGGCCATTGGGCTGGGTCTGCCAATAAGACGTAATGAATTCAGCGGCTTCCAGCTTGTGAAGGGCCGGGTAAAGGGCGCCTTCCTTCAACGTGTACGTGCCATCGGTGCGCTGACGAACGGTCTC
>JFJP01001195.1_pt1 | contig 28137 bp, 23 predicted proteins | sample 431651 | NCBI WGS metagenome assembly JFJP01 (sample SAMN02602958, study PRJNA72255) | Microbial mat metagenome, whole genome shotgun sequencing project. | biome: fresh water; feature: sink hole; material: water; isolation source: purple microbial (photo- and chemosynthetic) mats found in... | reverse complement strand
CCAAAATTTTTCCTTCTGGTTTCCAGGGCGTTGCGTCGAAAAGTTCGAGAAAAGGGAAAAAATGGGCGTCGGGGATTTGGCGGAATGGGAAAAGGGTCGCATATTCGCATCCGCTTCGGACGGGGGGACACACCCCCGGCGGCGGCCCGGAGGGGCCTCCGTAGGACGGGGGGAAAGACGCAGGAGGAAAGGGGCGCGGCCGCCAAGGGCGGACCGCGCCGGGAAGAAGGAAAAGAAAGAAAGAGGCGGCGCGAGCCGCCGCAGGATTGACAACGAAGAGTTTGATCCTGGCTCAGGATGAACGCTAGCGGCAGGCCTAACACATGCAAGCCGAGGGGCATCGGGGAAGCGATTCCGCCGGCGACCGGCGCACGGGTGAGTAACGCGTATGGAACCTGCCCCCGCCCGGGGCACAGCCCGGTGAAAACCGGATTAATGCCCCATGGACCCGGGGTCCGGCATCGGACCTCGGGCAAAGCCCAGGCGGGCGGGGATGGCCATGCGTGGCATTAGCTTGTAGGTGGGGTAACGGCCCACCTAGGCTTCGATGCCTATGGGGTCTAGAAGGATGGTCCCACACACTGGCACTGAGACACGGGCCAGACTCCTACGGGAGGCAGCAGTGGGGAATATTGGTCAATGGGCGCAAGCCTGAACCAGCCATGCCGCGTGCGGGAGGAAGGCCCTTCGGGTCGTAAACCGCTTTGGCCGGGGAGGAAACCGTCCCGTTTTGGGGACGCTGACCGTACCCGGAGAACAAGCGCCGGCTAACTCCGTGCCAGCAGCCGCGGTAATACGGAGGGCGCGAGCGTTATCCGGATTCATTAGGTTTAAAGGGAGCGCAGGCGGGTCCGCGCGTCGGGGGTCAAAACCGGGGGCCCAACCCCCAGGACGCCCCCGATACGGCGGACCTTGAGAGGACCCGGGGCGGGTGGAACGGACGGTGTAGCGGTGAAATGCATAGATATCGTCCAGAACCCCGATAGCGAAGGCAGCCCGCCGGGGTCTCTCTGACGCTCAGGCTCGAAAGCGCGGGTAGCGAACAGGATTAGATACCCTGGTAGTCCGCGCCGTAAACGATGGGCACTCGCCGTCGGCGCCTGTCGCCGGCGGCCAAGCGAAAGAAACTCAAAGGAATTGACGGGGGCCCGCACAAGCGGAGGAACATGTGGTTTAATTCGATGATACGCGAGGAACCTTACCCGGGCTTGAAAGGGGGGCGCGTGGGCCCGAGAGGGCCCTTTCCCACGGGACTCCCCCCTAGGTGCTGCATGGCTGTCGTCAGCTCGTGCCGTGAGGTGTCGGGTTAAGTCCCATAACGAGCGCAACCCCCGCCGCCAGTTGCCAACGGTTCAAGCCGGGGACTCTGGCGGGACTGCCGGCGCAAGCCGCGAGGAAGGCGGGGACGACGTCAAGTCAGCACGGCCCTCACGTCCGGGGCGACACACGTGTTACAATGGCCGGCACAGCGGGAAGCCACGCGGCGACGCGGAGCGGATCCCGAAAGCCGGTCCCAGTTCGGATCGGAGTCTGCAACCCGACTCCGTGAAGCCGGATTCGCTAGTAATCGCGCATCAGCCACGGCGCGGTGAATACGTTCCCGGGCCTTGTACACACCGCCCGTCAAGCCATGGAAGCCTGGGGCGCCTGAAGTCCGCCGCCGCGAGGGGCGGCCTAGGGCGAGACAGGTGACTGGGGCTAAGTCGTAACAAGGTAGCCGTACCGGAAGGTGCGGCTGGAACACCTCCTTTCTGGAATCCCGCGCGGCCGTCCGGCCCCGCCCCTTTCCCCCCGCGCCCCCCGGCGCCGAGAGCGGGCCTTCCCCAGTGGGAAGGCCGGACGAGTCCCGTAGCTCAGCCGGTTAGAGCACGACACTGATAATGTCGGGGTCGGCGGTTCGAGTCCGCCCGGGACTACGCGTTCCGGGGCGGCGCTCCGGGACGGTTCTTGAGGAGGGGGATTAGCTCAGCTGGCCAGAGCGCCTGCCTTGCACGCAGGAAGTCGCCGGTTCGACTCCGGCATTCTCCACACGGTATTCCAGTCGCCCGCCCCCGGAGGGGGGAAGCAGGGCGGAGACCGAAAAACACGCAGGGGACGCCCCCGGCCCGCGAGGGCCAGGGGGCTGGTGAAGCCAGAGGGAGGCCGCCTCCCGCCGCGAGGCGGGCTGCGGCCGCTGGACCCTCAGAGAGGCCCAATAGGGCGGTCGGAGGATGCCTAGGCTCCACGAGGCGACGAAGGACGCGACAAGCTGCGAAAATCCGGGACGAGGCGCAAATGGCCGGCGACCCCCGGGTGTCCGAATGGGGCAACCCGCCGCGGGCGCACCGCGGCACCCCGCCCCGCGAGGGGGGGGAGCCAACCCGGGGAACTGAAACATCTAAGTACCCGGAGGAAAAGAAAGAGAGATCGATTCCCCCAGTAGTGGCGATCGAAAAGGGAAGAGCCCAAACCGGGCCCGTCGAGGCGGGCCCGGGGTTGTAGGGCGGCCGCCAGGGGCGGCCGGAGCGCGGGGGAAGCGCCTGGAAAGGCGCGCCGCAGAGGGTGAAGGCCCCGTACCCCGCCGCGAAGGCCGTCCCGGCCGTACCTGAGTAGGGCGGGACACGAGAAATCCTGCCTGAATCCGCCGGGACCACCCGGCAAGGCTAAACACTCCGTGGAGACCGATAGTGGACCAGTACCGTGAGGGAAAGGTGAAAAGCACTCCGGACAGGAGGGTGAAAGAGACCCTGAAACCGGCCGCCCGCGAACTGTGGGAGCCGCCAAGTGCGGTGACCGCGTGCCTTTTGCATAATGAGCCTACGAGTTGCTCCCGTCCGGCCAGGTTAAGGCGCTCAGCGCCGGAGCCGTGGCGAAAGCGAGTCCGAAACGGGCGAAAAGGAGTCGGACGGGGCAGACGCGAAACCTTGTGATCTACCCCTGGCCAGGCCGAAGCCCCGGTGAAACGGGGTGGAGGGCCGAACCGGTGGACGTTGAAAAGTCCTCGGATGAGCCGGGGGTAGGGGTGAAAGGCCAATCAAACTGGGAAATAGCTCGTACTCCCCGAAATGCATTTGGGTGCAGCCCCGGCGCCGAGCGCCGCGGAGGTAGAGCCACCGTTTGGATGAGAGGGCTTCGCCGCCTATCGACTCCAGGCGAACTCCGAATGCCGCGGCGTGCTCGCCGGGAGTGAGGCGCGGGGTGCTAAGGTCCCGCGCCGAGAGGGAAAGAACCCGGACCGCCCGCTAAGGCCCCCAAGGGCGCGCTGAGTCGAACGAACGGGGTGGGGCTGCGCAGACAGCTAGGATGTTGGCTTGGAAGCAGCCATCCATTCAAAGAGTGCGTAACAGCTCACTGGTCGAGCGGCCCCGCACGGATGATGACCGGGCGTGAAGCGCGCCGCCGAAGCGGCGGGATAGGCCAGCGATGGCCGATCGGTAGGGGAGCGTTCCCGCGGCGTCGAAGCCGTCCCGCGAGGGGCGGTGGAGCCTCGGGAAACGAAAATGTAGGCATGAGTAACGACAATGGGGGCGCGAAACCCCCACGCCGGAAGGCCAAGGTTTCCGGGACAACGCTAATCGGTCCCGGGTCAGCCGGCCCCTAAGGCCAAGCCGCGAGGCCACGCCGACGGGAAACGGGTGAACATTCCCGTGCCGGCGGACGGTGGTCCGCGCGGGACGCGGCGAGACAAGGCGCGCGCGCTGACGGAACAGCGCGTTGAAGGGGAGTAGGGGGCGACCCCGAACCCCGACAGTACCGCGAGCCCCCGGGCGGACGGACAGCCGCCCCACAGAGCCGCCAAGAAAACCGCGCGTTCCTTCAGCCGTCCGCCGACCGTACCGCAAACCGACACAGGTGGCCGGGTAGAGGATACTGAGGCGCTCGAGTGAACCATGGCCAAGGAACTAGGCAAAATGGCCCTGTAACTTCGGGAGAAAGGGCGCCGCGCGGCGACGCGCGGCCGCAGAGGAACGGCCCAGGCGACTGTTTACCAAAAACACAGGGCTCTGCCAAGGCGAAAGCCGACGTATAGGGCCTGACACCTGCCCGGTGCCGGAAGGTTAAGGGGAGCCGTCAACCCGCGGGCCGTAACTATAACGGTCCTAAGGTAGCGAAATTCCTTGTCGGGTAAGTTCCGACCTGCACGAATGGTGTAACGATCTGGGCGCTGTCTCGGCCATGGGCTCGGTGAAATTGTAGTGCCGGTGAAGATGCCGGCCACCCGCGGCGGGACGGAAAGACCCCGTGCACCTTCACTGCAGCTTGGCGCAGGCCCAGGGCGCGTGACGTGTAGGATAGGCCGGAGGCCGTGAGCCGGGGGCGCCAGCCCCCGGGGAGCCGCCCTTGAAATACGGCCCTTCGCGCGTCCGGGGCCTAACCCCCGCGAGGGGGGACTGCGCCAGGCGGGTAGTTTGACTGGGGTGGTCGCCTCCAAAAGGGTAACGGAGGCTCCCAAAGGTGCCCTCAGGACGCATGGCAACCGTCCGCGGAGCGCAATGGCACAAGGGCGCCTGACTGCGAGGCCGACGGGCCGGGCAGGCGCGAAAGCGGGGCATAGTGATCCGGCGGTCCCGAGTGGAAGGGCCGTCGCTCAAAGGATAAAAGGTACGCCGGGGATAACAGGGTCGGCTCGTCACATCCTGGGGCTGGAGAAGGTCCCAAGGGTTGGGCTGTTCGCCCATTAAAGTGGCACGCGAGCTGGGTTCAGAACGTCGCGAGACAGTTCGGTCCCTATCTGCCGCGGGCGTCGGAGGATTGAGGGGAGCGGTCCCTAGTACGAGAGGACCGGGACCGACGCACCTCCCGTGAGCCAGTTGTCGCGCCAGCGGCACGGCTGGGTAGCGGCGTGCGGACGGGATAAGCGCTGAAGGCATCTAAGCGCGAAGCCCACCTCGAGATGAATCCTCCCCAAGCAGGGCCGTGGGAGACTACCACGTCGATAGGCCGCAGGTGCGAGCGGGGCGACCCGCCAGCCGAGCGGTACTAATCGCCCGAGGGCCTCCAGGGCCCCCGAAGGCTTCACCACCGGACCCCCCCGCCGCAAGGCGCGGGGGCCGGGTCCCCCGGACATGGCGCCGCGCGCCCTCCCCCCAAGGCGGGGGCGGGGGCCGCGCGGCCTGGACAGACATGGAGGCGGCAAGGCGGCGGGGACACACCTCTTCCCATCCCGAACAGAGAAGTTAAGCCCGCCAGCGCCGATGGTACTGCCCCTAGAGGGTGGGAGAGCAGGTGGCCGCCCCACCCATAGCGCGGGCGCCTTCCCCTTGGGGAGGGCGCCCGCCTCTCTTTTCGAACGGACAAGGAACGCGGCTTCTTCCCGAGGCGGCCCATGCGTTCGGTAAGCATCCACAGAGCCTTCCTCGATTGGCGCTGGGCGTGGATATGCCTGGGTGACCATGGACCACATGCCTGAAAAGCGCTCCCCAAACCAACCTCCCCATGAAAAGGCAAGTCATACTAGCATTGCTCTTGGCCACTTCGCTCGCCTTGGCTTCATGCAAGGTGCAGCAGCCCCAGTTCGGTGAGCTGCAGAAGCTAGAGTTCGCCCAGGCCAGCCCCGGGCGCGTGGCTTTCGACATCACCATTCCCATCGAGAACCCCAACCGGGTCGCCTTCAAGATCAAAGAGGTAGATTTGGCTGTTGGCATGGATGGGGTCGAGCTGGGCAAAGTCAATGCTACCAACAAGATAAGGATCCTCAGGAGGTCTGAAACCCCTTTCCTTTTTACGCTGGAGGTGAACCTTCTCGAGTTGCTCTTCAATAGCCAGAAGGTTCTCGCGGCCATGGCCGACCAGGATGCCAAGCTGGAGGTAAAGGGCTTCGTCGTGGTGGGCTTCTTGTTCCTCCGGAAGAAGATTGAAATCGACCAAATCAAACAAATGAACCTGAGCAGGCATGAAAACTAGAATCTTTTTTGCGGGCATGTCCTTGGCGCTGGTTGGGCTTCTGGGTCCAGCCATGGGCCAGGACCAGCGCTTCAGCCTAGGACAAGTCGCGGGCCTCCCGAGCTACAGCTCTTCGGATGGCGTGGTGCTGGTGCAGGATCCGCGGCTGGGCCACCTGGTGGCGCGCCATGTCGAACTGAACGAGGCGCGCGAGGGGGTGACGGGCTACCGGGTCCAGATCTACTACGGGTCGGGCCAGAATGCCCGGATGGAGGCGGAGCAGACCAAGGAGCTTTTCGAGAGGAGGCATCCTTTCATGTCGTCCTATGTCAGTTTCCAGTCGCCCTTCTGGAAGGTGATGGCCGGTGATTTCCGCAAGAAGAACGACGCGCTGGTCTTCAGGAAGCAGATCCTGGAGCACTACTCCAACTCGTGGGTGGTGGAGTCGGAGGTTGACTACACCAAGATCGAGTGACCCCTCAGTCTTTTGACTTGGTTCGGGCGTAAGGCTCGACGTAGCGCCGGATCTTCGTCTCGTAGATGTCGGCCAGGCTGATGAGGATTCCCGTCTCTTCGACTTGGCCGAATGTGCTATTCAGGGAGGTGCCGAAGGTGCGCATCGTCGATGAGAGGTTCATGTAGGCGTTGATCAGCGGCGGCACGGACAGCCCGCGGTCGCGGAGAAGGGCCACGAGCTGGCGGTGCTTCTCGGGGTAGCCTCCTTCGAGGAACAGCGTCTGCGGAAAGGTCTCGGGCTGGTGGAGCTCCAAGGGCGCCCATGGCCGGGCGAGCTGGCAGGCGTCGGGGAAGACCTGGCGGAGGAAGTGCAGGATCAGGTCGCGGCCGTAGGGGTCGAAGTTCAGGTACATGGTCACTTTTCCGAGGAAGTACCGCACGTGGGGATAGTCCACCACCAGGCTGCCCAGGCCGTCCCAGAGGTTGTCGAGCGAGAAGATGCCCTGCCGGTTATGGTTTTGGGAGGACTGGTACTTGGGCTGCACGAACGATCGGCCGAGCTCGATGGTGTGGGGGAGGAACTCCCGGACGAACCTCGGGCTGAAGTCGAACAGGTGCGTGGTCGCCATGCCGTTGGGGAAGAGCCTTGGCAGATTGCCGGCGTCCAGCGCCAGGAAGCGGTAGCCGCCCACGATCTCCTGGTCCTCGGGGTTCCAGACCACCAGTTGGCGGTAGGGCTCGCCTTGGGTGTCGAAGGGGTCGATGTCCAGCTCGTTTCCGGTGCCCCCGCCGCTTTGGCGGAACGAAAGCTCGCGCAGGCGTCCCACCTCGCGCATGAGCAGGGGGGCCTGGGCGGCCGTGAAGATGTAGATCTCGTTCTTGCCGAAGTTGGTCTTCCTGACGAAGAACTCGGGCCGGAGCTCCCGCCGCAGTTCTTGGCGGGGAGTCTCAGTTGCGATCGCTTTCATGGGCGCATTGCTCTTGGAAAGTGAGGGAGGTGGCTGGCATTTGGTAAAGATAGGATTTAAGCCTTTCCGTCCACATGCCCAGATCCCGGCCTTTGCCGAAAAAGCTCGGAGGAATCGGCTCTCCAAGCCGCAGGCGGATCGATTGGCGGCGGGTCTTGAACATCTCGTCCACCAGGAAGAGCATCTCGATGTTGGCCCTGATGCCGAAGGCCTTGCGCAAGCGGTGCAGGCGGTAGAAGAAGGGGCTGAGCTCGCCTTCGACATGGACGGGCACCAGGGCCTTGCCGTGGGCGAGCGCCAGCCGGAGGAAGGTGGTCTTCCAGGCCAAGTCGCGCACCTGGCCGCCCTGGCGCCGCGAGACCAGGCCCGCGGGAAACACTATCACGTTGCCGGGCCCGGCGAAGGCGGCCTCGAGCTGGCGTATTTGCTCCGGGCTGCTGCGGCCCAGGGTGTTCACCCCCACGAAGATCTCCCCGAAGTTCTCGATGGCCTTCAGCAGGTCGTTGACGATGAACTGGCTGGGGCCAAAATGGCGCGTGACCTCCTGCATGAGCACCAGGCCGTCCATTCCGCCCCAGGGATGGTTCGCAAAAAATACATAGGCGGGGCCCTTGGGAACTTTTCCGGCATTTTCGACCTCGATCTGGTAGCCGAAATGGGCGACCACGGCATTGTTGAAGTCGATTCCCCGCAGGTTTCCGTAGCGAATGATGATTTCGTTGATTTCTTCCTGATGGATTATTTTCTTTAGATAATGGGTCAAGATGCTTGGTAGCCAGCGGTGAAGCCTTGGGCTTTTCCGCGCGAGGACATCGTCTAGGTCAATAGTTTTTTTCATCCATTTAAAAAATACGGAAAAACTTTTTATTTTTGCACTCGAGCTGATGCCGATGGGCCTTCATGGGCAAATTTATTGAAAAATAAATTGGCCACAAGGGAAGAGCCGCCTTTTGAGCGGGCTTTGGGTCGGAGGACCCGAATGTGAGTCGGCAAGGTGGGGAAAAGTGGGGCAAAGTGGTTGGAAGTGGAGAAAATTCTTTATTTTTACACTTTGGCAACGCTCTAAAAAACCCGAGATTTTGGCCTGATTTTCAAGTACTTTCTGGCTATTGCTCTGGGGTATAGGAGATTGTCGCATTGTGCTAAACCCGTGCTTCACCTTCAACCACCGACCATGACCTCATTCATCGGAGATTACGACTGCAAGCTGGACGCCAAGGGGAGGATCAACTTCCCTTCGGCCTTCAAGAAGCAGATGCCTCCGGAGGCCTCTGAAAGTTTTGTGGTAAAAAAGGACATCTACGAAAATTGCCTGGTAGTTTACACGATGGAAGAATGGCAGAGACAAGTCGAATTGGTAAGGGCGAGGCTGAACCCCTACAACCCGGAGCACAACCGCTTCTTGCGGGAGTTCCACAGGGGAGAGGCCGAGTGCCCGCTGGACGCGAGCGGACGGATGCTCATCCCCAAGCGCCTGCTGGATGCGATCGGGGCCGACAAGGACCTGGTGCTGGCGGGCGTCGATGGCAAGATAGAGGTCTGGGCCAAGGAGCAGCACGAGCGGCTGGCCATGGACCAACAGCAGTTCGCCAGCCTGGCGCAAAAGATACTGGGAGGAGAAAACTGATGGCAGGAGAAGTTTACCACATACCGGCCTTGCTGGAGCCGACCCTGGAGCTGCTGCTCTGGGACGCGCAGGGCACCTACCTGGACGCCACATTCGGCGGCGGCGGGCACAGCAGGGCCATGCTCGAGCGGCTCGGGCCGCAGGCGCGGGTGCTGGCCTTCGACCAGGACAAGCAGGCGCAGGCCAACGTCACTGGCGACCCGCGGCTGCGGTTCATCCAGGCCAACTTCCGCCACACCTCCAACTACTTGCGCTTCCTCGGGGCGCCGAAGATACACGGCGCGCTGGCCGACCTCGGGGTATCGTCGCACCACCTCGACATGCCCGAGCGGGGGTTCTCCTTCCGGTTCGAGGCCGAGCTCGACATGCGCATGAACCAGGCGGCGTCGCTCACGGCCAAGGACGTGCTCAACCACTACCCGCAGGCCCGGCTGGCCGACGTCCTCTTCCACGGGGGCGAGGTCAGGGGCGCGCGGAAGATAGCCCAGGCCATCGAGGCCGGCCGCCGCGCCGCGCCCCTGCGCACCACCACCGACCTGGCCAGGGTCGTCGAGCAGACCGTGGGCAAGGCCGTGGCCCTGAAGCTGATGCCCCAGGTGTTCCAGGCCATCCGCATCGAGGTCAACCAGGAGCTCGCCGCCCTCAAGGATTTCCTCGAGCAGGCCACGCAGGCCCTGGTGCCCGGCGGAAGGCTGGCCGTGATCACCTACCACTCCCTCGAAGACCGGCTGGTCAAGAGCTTCTTCCGGACGGGCGAGTTCGAGCTCACGCCCGAGCAGGAAGTGCTTGGGGCGCCCACAGGGCCCCTCGTGCCCGTCAACCGCAAGGTGGTCGTGCCCGACCAGGACGAGCTGGACCGCAACCCGCGCGCCCGGAGCGCCAAGCTCCGCGTGGCACAAAAGCGAGACGCATGAGCGCCAAGAAGGTGGCCTTCCAAGGACTGCTCAGCGGGGACTTCCTCCGGCAGATGCTGCTGCGCCAGATCGGCGTGGTCCTCTTGGGCGTGGCCATCGCCGTGGTACACATCGCCAACCGCAACGGCGCCGAACGGGCCGCCATCGAGATGGCCCACCTCGAGAAGGACATCAAGGACCTCAAGTCCGAGTCCATGGACGTGGCCTCCCAGCTCATGAAGATGACCAACCAGGCCGAGGTGGCCCGCCAGATAGAGACCAACAACCTGGGGCTGTCCGAGTCGGACGTCCCGCCCAACGTCATACTCGAGAGACGGCCATGAACGAGACCATGAGGGAAATAGCTTGGAGGGCGAACTTGGTTTACCTGCTCTTCGCCGCCTTCGGCATCGCCGTGGTCGCCAGGGTCGTGTACCTGCAATTCTGGCAGGGCGACGTCTGGATCCTGAAGGCCGAGCAGCTCAGCCAGGCCGAGGAGCCCGTGCTGCCCAGCCGCGGGCAGATCCTGGCCGAGGACGGCAGGCTGCTGGCCGCGTCGGTCCCCCTCTACGAGCTCCGCATGGACCTGCTCAGCGACGGCCTCAGCGACCAGGTGTTCAGCCAGAACGTCGATTCGCTGGCCTTCTGCCTGGCCGAGGCCTTCCCCGACAAGACGGCCGGCCAGTACCTGACCGACCTGCTCAACGCCCGCCGCGAGGGCTCGCGCTACCATTTGCTGCGCCGCGACCTCAGCTACGACGAGCTCCAGAAGGCCAAGGGCTTCCCCATCCTCCGCCTCGGGCCCTACAAGGGGGGCATCATCGTCGAGCAGCGCAACACCCGCGTCAAGCCCAACGGCGACCTGGCCTCGCGCACCGTGGGCTACGTCCTCGAGGCCGCAGACGTCTCGGGCGTGGGCCTCGAAGGCGCCTACGACGCCGAGCTCCGCGGCGAGCCGGGGATGCGCCACGTCAAGCGCCTGCCCGGCGGAATCTGGGTGCCCGACTACCAGAAGAACCAGGTGGACCCCAAGGACGGCCTCGACATCGTGACGACCATCAACCTCGACTTCCAGTCCATCGCCCACCAGGCGCTGCTCCGCCAGGCCTCGAGCCACAGGGCCGAGTGGGCCTGCGCCGTGGTCATGGAGGTGGCCACGGGCGACGTCAAGGCCATCGTCAACCTCTCGCTCGACACCGTCTCGCAAGAGTACAAGGAGAACTACAACCACGCCATCGGCACCGCCACCGAGCCGGGCTCGACCTTCAAGCTCGCCTCCATGATGGTGGCCCTCGAGGACGGCGTCGTGGACCTCGACGACACCATCGACACCGGCCGCGGCAGCAGGACCTTCCCGGGAGACTTCACCATCCGCGACACCAAGCCCGGCGGCTACGGCAAGATCTCTGCCCAGCACGTCTTCGAGGTCTCTTCGAACGTCGGCGTGGCCTCCATCATCCAGGACAACTACCAGTCCATGCCCACGCGCTTCGTGGACAGGCTCTACGCCATGGGCCTGAACTCGCCCCTGGGCATCGAGTTCGAGGGCGAGGGCAGCCCCCACATCAAGTACCCGGGCGACTCGCTCTGGTGGAACCTCTCCCCGGCCCAGATGTCGCTGGGCTACGAGCTTCGCCTGACCCCGCTGCAGACCCTGGCCTTCTACAACGCCGTGGCCAACGGCGGGCGGCTGGTCCGCCCCAGGTTCGTCAAGGAGGTACGGCAGCTCGGCACCGTCGTGCGGGAGCTGCCCGTGGTCGTGCTCAACAACTCCATCAGCTCCAGCCAGACCATCCAGAAGGCGCAGCGCATGCTGCTCGGCGTGGTCGAGAACGGAACGGCCAGCAACATCCGCAACGAGCATTTCAGCATCGCCGGAAAGACGGGCACCGCCCAGGTGGCCGACCGCAACGAGGGCTACCGCCGCAACGGACAGCAGGTCAGCTACCTGTCCTCCTTCTGCGGGTACTTCCCCGCCGACAGGCCCAAGTACTCGTGCGTGGTGGTGGTGAGCAACCCCAGCGGCAACTACTACGGCAGCGCCGTGGCCGCGCCCGTCTTCAAGGAGATCGCCGAGAAGCTCTACGTGGCCAGCCTCGACATCCTGCCGCCCGTCAACGCCAGCCCCTCGCGCCTGGCCGACATGCCCTATTCCACCAGCGGCTACCGGCCGGACCTCGACAGGGTCTTGGACGCCCTGGGCGTGCCCGTCCGCCAGGAGGGGCCCATCGCCACCAACTGGGTGCGGACCAGCCGCCAGGACGACCACGTCCTCTACACCGAGGCCGCCTTCCCCTCGGCCCGGAGCGTCCCTTCGGTCATGGACATGGGGGCCATGGACGCCGTCTATCTGCTCGAGAGCGTCGGACTGAAAGTGGTGCTCCGGGGGCGCGGCCGCGTGCGCGCCCAGTCCTTGGAGCAGGGCACGCAGTTCAGCCCCGGGCAAGCCATAACCATAGAACTTGGATAAGCCGTGATGAAGCTCAGCCAAATATTGGAACAGGTCCCCTATCGGGAAATCATCGGCCCCGGCCAGGTGGAGGTCCGCCAGTTGGCGATCGACTCGCGGCGGGTGCAGGCGGGCGACTTCTTCTTCGCCCTGCCCGGCAGCCGCGTGGATGGCCAGCGCTTCATCGACCAGGCCCTCGAGGCGGGGGCCGTGGCCGTGCTGGCCCCGGAGGCGCCCGCCGCGCCGCGCCCCGGCGTGGCCTACGTCGTGGCCGCCGACCCGGCCCTGGCCCTGGGCCTTGCCGCCGACAACTTCTTCGGCAAGCCCTCGTCGAAGCTGCGGCTGGTGGGCGTCACGGGCACCAACGGCAAGAGCACCACGGTACACCTGCTCTACCACTTGTTCCAGGAGCTGGGCCACCCCGCGGGGCTGGTCTCCACCATCGCCAACCGGGTGGGCCGGCAGGTCGAGCCCAGCCGCATGACCACGCCCGACGCCCTGGAGCTGCACGCGCTCATGGCCCGCATGGTCGAGGCCGGGTGCGAGTACTGCTTCATGGAGGTCAGCTCGCACGCCATGGTCCAGAACCGGGTGGCGGGCCTGCGCTTCCGCGGCGGCGTGTTCACCAACCTGACCCGCGATCACCTCGACTACCACAAGACCTTCGCCAACTACCTGGCCGCCAAGAAGAGCTTCTTCGACCAACTGCCCAAGGACGCTTTCGCGCTCAGCAACTTCGACGACAAGAACGGCCGGGTGATGCTCCAGAACTGCAAGGCCAGCCAGCACGGCTACGGGCTGCGCTCCATGGCCGAGTTCAAGGCCCGGCTCGTGGAGAGCCACATGGACGCCCTCTGCCTGGAGCTGGGCAAGGACCAGGTCTGGGTGGGCCTGCCGGGCGAGTTCAACGCCTACAACCTGCTCGCGGCCTACGCCGTGGGGCGGCTGCTGGGCGTCGGGCACGAGAGGCTCCTGCCCGCGCTGAGCGTGCTCCCGCCCGTCGATGGGCGGTTCCAGGCCTTGCGCTCAGCCTCGGGCGTGGTGGCCGTCGTCGATTACGCCCACACGCCCGACGCCCTGCTCAACGTGCTGGAGGCCATCGCCAAGGCGACGCGCCCGGGCCAGCGGGTGATCACGGTAGTCGGCGCAGGCGGCGACAGGGACCCGGGCAAGCGCCCGATGATGGCCAAGGCCGCCGTCGAGCACAGCGACAGGGTCTATCTGACCTCCGACAACCCCCGCTCGGAAGACCCCGAGGAGATCCTCCGCCAGATGATGGCCGGGGTGCCCCTGGGCGACCTGGGCAAGGTCGAGACCCTGGCCGACAGGGAATCGGCCATTGCCAGGGCCTGCCGCGAGGCCCGGCCGGGCGACGTGGTGCTGGTGGCCGGCAAGGGCCATGAGACCTACCAAGAAATCAAGGGGCAGCGCTTACCCTTCGACGACCGCGAGGCCGTCCGGCGCGCTTTCCAATCCTTAGCCTGAGCAACCCTCCAAAAGAAGCCGACATGCTGTATTACCTTTTCGACTACTTGGACCAGTTGGACGTGCCTGGCGCGGGCCTGTTCGGATACCTCTCGTTCCGTTCGGCCCTGGCTGTGATACTGTCCCTGCTGATCTCGATGGTCTTCGGCAAAAAGGTCATCGGGCTGCTTCAGCGCCAGCAGATCGGCGAGACGGTCCGCGACCTGGGCCTCGAGGGGCAGTACCAGAAGCAGGGAACGCCCACCATGGGCGGGCTGATCATCATCGGCGCCATCCTGGTGCCGACCCTGCTGGTGGCCAGGCTCAGCAACACCTACGTCATCCTGATGGTCGTTACCACGCTCTGGCTGGGCGGCATCGGCTTCCTCGACGACTACATCAAGGTCTTCCGCAAGAACAAGGAGGGCCTCAAGGGCAAGTTCAAGGTCGTGGGGCAGGTGGGCCTGGGCCTGATCGTGGGCCTGACGCTGCTGCTGAGCGACCAGGCCGTCATCCGCAAGGTTTACACCGAGCAGGATGGGCGCTTCGTGGAAGTTACCGAGGGGATCGACCGCTCGCTGCCCTACGTGCAGCAGGATGTCAAGTCCACCGAGACGACCATCCCCTTCGTCAAGGACAACGAGTTCGACTACGCCTGGCTGGTCGGCTTCATGGGCGAGCAGGCGCAGCGCTGGGGCTGGCTGATCTTCGTGGTGCTGGTGATCGTCATCATCACGGCGGTCTCGAACGGCGCCAACATCACCGACGGGCTGGACGGCCTGGCCACGGGCACCTCGGCCATCATCGGCGTTACGCTGGGCGTGCTGGCCTACGTCTCGGGCAACGTGATCTACGCCGACTACCTCAACATCATGTACCTGCCCCACACGGGCGAGCTGGTGGTGTTCATGGCCTCCTTCATCGGGGCGACCATCGGCTTCCTCTGGTACAACTCCTACCCGGCGCAGGTCTTCATGGGCGACACGGGCAGCCTGACCTTGGGCGGCATCATCGCCGTCTTCGCCATCATCATCCGCAAGGAGCTGCTCATCCCCATCCTCTGCGGCATCTTCCTGGTCGAGAACCTGTCCGTCATGCTCCAGGTGAGCTACTTCAAATACACCCGCAAGAAATATGGCCAGGGCAGGCGCGTCTTCCTGATGGCCCCTTTGCACCACCATTACCAGAAGGCGGGCCTGCCCGAGTCCAAGATCGTGACCCGGTTTTGGATCGTGGGCATCCTGCTGGCCGTGCTAACCATCGTAACCCTGAAGATCCGATGAAGAAAGTCGTTGTTTTGGGCGCCGGAGAGAGCGGCGTCGGGGCGGCCTTGCTGGCCAAGGCCAAGGGCCACGAGGTTTTCGTGACCGACAAGGGCGCCATCAGCCCTGAGCACAAGCGCGAGCTGGCCCAGGCGCTGGTGCCCTTCGAGGAGGGCGCGCACAGCATGGAGCGCCTGCTCGACGCCGACCTGGCCGTCCTGAGCCCGGGCATCCCCATGGACGCGCCCGTGGTCGTGGGCCTGCGCGCGGCGGGCATCCTCGTGGTCTCCGAGATCGAGTTCGCGGGCTGGCACACCGAGGCCTTCATCATCGGCATCACGGGCACCAACGGCAAGACCACCACCACCAAGCTCATCCACTACATGCTGGCCAGCGCGGGCCTCGACGTCGGCTTGGCCGGCAACGTCGGCCACAGCTTCGCCCGGGCCGTGGCGGCCGCCGAGCGCCAGGTCTTCGTGCTCGAGCTCAGCAGCTTCCAGCTCGACGGCATCGTCGATTTCGCCCCGGACATCGCCGTGATGCTCAACATCACCCCCGACCACCTCGACCGCTACAACCACCGCTTCGAGCAGTACGTGGACTCCAAGTTCCGCATCGCCGTCAACCAGAAGGGGCACCACCACATGGTGTTCTGCCTCGACGACCCCACCCTGGCCCAGGAGGTGCTCAAGCGAACGCTCAAGGCCATCAAGCACTCCGTCTCGATCCACACTGAGAAGGGGCAGGCCGCCTTCGTCCGCGAAGGGAAGCTTTTCATCAACCAAAACAAACAGGAGGAAGAAATCATGTCCATGGACGAACTGGCCCTGAAAGGGCCGCACAACGCGAGCAACTCGCTGGCCGCCGCCGCGGTGGGCAGCCTGATGAAGATCCGCAAGCATGACATCCGCGAGAGCCTCCGCACCTTCGAGAACGAGGCCCACCGCCTGGAGCTGGTCATGAGCCTGCGCGGGGTCAACTTCTTCAACGACTCCAAGGCCACCAACGTCAACGCCACCTGGTACGCCCTCCAGAGCATGGAGGGGCCCACGGTCTGGATGGTCGGCGGGGTGGACAAGGGCAACGACTATGGCCAGCTCGACGAGCTCGTGGCCGCCCGCGTCAAGGCGATCGTCTGCATCGGCAACGACAACCGCAAGATCATGGCCCGCTACGCCAGCCGCATCTACACCGTCGAGGCCCGCGACATGCGCCACGCCGTGGCCGAGGCCTTCCGCCTTTCCGACCAGGGCGACAGCGTGCTGCTCAGCCCCGCCTGCGCCAGCTTCGACTGGTTCAAGTCCTACGAAGACCGCGGCGACCAGTTCAAGGCCGCCGTCCGCGAACTCTGATCTTGGCCGGAGGCCACCTTCCACCACAACCCGAAAAAAGACAAGGAATGGAATTGCTCGAACGCTTGAAAAGCCTGCTGCGCGGTGACAGGGTGATCTGGATGATAGTCCTGATCCTGTTCCTGGTTTCGCTCCTGGCTGTTTACAGCGCCACGGGCGCCCTGGCCTTCCGCTACCAGGATGGCGACACCTCCTTCTACATCTTCCGGCACCTGAAGTTCTGGCTGCTGGGCATCATCGGCATGGTGCTGGTCCACCAGGTTCCCATCCCTTACCTGCGCTCGGTGGCCATGCCCTTCTTCGTGGTGGGCATCGTCTTCCTGCTCTTCACGCTCTTCTTCGGGCTGAACGTCAACCAGGCCTCGCGCTGGCTGAGCATCCCCCTGATCGGGCTGAGCTTCCAGACCTCCGACGTGGCCAAGCTGGCCCTGGTGGTCCTGGTGGCCCGCAAGCTGGCCGAGAGCCAGGAGTCGGAGCCGGAGCGCCAGGCGGCGCTGAACTTCGCCATCGGCGCGGCCGTGCTGGCCAGCGGCCTGGTCTTCCCGGCCAACCTTTCCACGGCCGTGCTGATGTTCGCCACGGTGATGGTGCTGCTGTTCGTCGGCAGGGCCAGCATGGCCTACATGGCCGGGGTGGCGGGCATCGTGGTGACCCTGGCGCTGCTCTTCGTGCTGGGTGCCAAGCTCATGCCTGGCGAGTCTAGGGTCGAGACCTGGTTCAACCGCGTGGAGACCTTCGTGAGCGACCAGGGCGACAACTACCAGGCCGAGCACGCCAAGATCGCCGTGGCCTCGGGCGGGATCTTCGGCAAGGGCGCCGGCAAGAGCGCCCAGCGCAACTACTTGCCCCACCCGTACTCCGACTTCATCTACGCCATCGTCATCGAGGAGTACGGGCTGCTGGGCGGCATCTTCGTGATGCTCGTTTACCTGACCCTGCTCTGGCGGGCCATCCGGCTGGCCAAGCTCTGCGAGGACCACTTCTCGGCCCTGCTGGTCGTGGGCCTGGCCGTCAGCCTGGTCTTGCAGGCGATGGTGAACATGGCCGTCTCGGTCAACCTCATCCCCGTCACGGGGCAGCCGCTGCCCATGGTGAGCATGGGCGGCACCTCCATCCTTTTCACCAGCGCCGCCCTGGGCGTCATCCTGAGCGTCAGCCGCGAGCAGGAGCTCCGGGAAGCGCAGGCGGAGGCCGCCGTCGTCAAACCCCAGCAAACTGTCTTGAAATGAGCAAGAGGATCGTCATATCGGGAGGTGGGACGGGCGGACACGTGTTCCCCGCCATTTCGATCGCCGAGGCCATCCGCGCGGCCGAGCCGGATGCCGAGCTGCTCTTCGTGGGCGCCTTGGGCAAGATCGAGATGGAGAAGGTGCCCGCGGCGGGCTTCCGCATCGAGGGCCTGCCGGTGGCGGGCCTGGAGCGGCGCCTGACCCTGCGCAACCTGTCGTTCCCCGTCAAGCTGGCCCGCAGCCTGGGGCAGGCCAAGGACCTGCTCCGCGCCTTCCGGCCGCACGCGGCCGTCGGCGTGGGCGGATACGCCAGCGGCCCGGTGCTCTGGCAGGCCGCCCGCATGGGGGTTCCCTGCCTGGTGCAGGAGCAGAACTCGCACGCCGGCCTGACCAACCGCCTGCTGGCCCGCTCGGCCTCGACCATCTGCGTGGCCTACGAGGGCATGGAGAAGTTCTTCGCCAAGGAGAAGATCGTCCTGACGGGCAACCCCGTGCGCGAGGCCCTGGCCCAGGGCCTGCCCTCGCCGCAGGAGGCCCGCGCCAGCCTGGGCCTCGACCCCGGCCGGACCACCGTGCTGGTGCTCGGGGGCAGTGGCGGCGCGGCCAGCCTCAACCGGGGCATGGCCGGGGCCTTGGAGCGCCTGGCCGGGCAGCGCGGCGCGCAGTTCTTCTGGCAGACCGGCAAGGCCTACCTCGACGGATGCCAGCGCGCCTGCGACGAGCACGCCCAGCGCGGGCTCGACCTTTCCGGCGTCCGCCTCGCGGCCTTCATCGCCGACATGCGCGCGGCCTTCGCCGCCGCCGACCTGGTGGTCTCCCGGGCTGGGGCCGGAACCATCTCCGAGCTGGCCCTGCTCGGCAAGCCCACCCTGCTGGTGCCTTCGCCCAACGTGGCCGAGGACCACCAGACCCGCAACGCCATGGCCCTGGTCTCCAAGGGAGCGGCCGCCATGCTCGCCGACGCCCAGGCGCCGGCCCTGCTGGTCGAGCGCGCCCTCGAAATGGCCGGAAACCCTCGGCTGCTGGCCGACATGGCCCTGAAAATCAAATCCCTATCCAAACCCGACGCTTCCCGCCAGATCGCCGGGCTGGTGCTCGGCCTTTGCCAAACCAACACAATCTGAAGCATGAAAACTAGCCGACTTTCCTCCGCCTGGGCCTTGGCCTCCCTGCTGCTCCTCGCGAGCCTCAGCGGCTGCTACGAAACCCGCGGACAGGTGCAGAATCGCGTTGACCAGGCCGAGCTCAAGGCCATGAACAAGCTCGCCCAGTTCTACAAGATGCTCTACAAGCAGACCTTCGTGGACGAGCACCTGTCGCAGGAGGTGGAGGTGCTGATCAACCTCTCCGACACCTTCTACCGCTACCAGCCCTACGAGAACCCTTCCTACGAGAAGGCCATGCTCCGCATGAAGACCTACCGGAGCGCTCGCACCCTGGTGGAGATGTTCTCGGCCTACGCCAACGACGGCAAGGACTCGCTCATGCCCGACCCGGACGTCAAGTTCGCCCTGGGCGCCTACGACGAGCTGGCCGCCATGGCCGACTACCCCCTGGTGCAGCAGGAGCTCGGCGACCTGCGCGTCGAGCTGGTCAAGCTCAGCGAGAGCCGCCGCACCGAGAACCCCAAGCTGCTCGGGGCCATGTTCCTCGCGGCCTACCGGGGCCTCTGGAAGTCGGAGGAGCACGAGGTGAGCGTCTATCTCCAGGACTACTTCCTCAACGTCGAGCGCCGCATCAACGCCCTGCCCGACTCGATCTTCGACGAGGCCAAGCTGCGCGAGATGCTCCAGAAGCCCTACGGCGAGCGGCCCATCCTGGCCTCGCTCTACAAGATGCGCATGATCGACCAGTTCAACGTGGACAAGAAGGACGCCCTGGCCTGGATGGAGCGGCTCGACGCCATGCTCGAAAGCACCCGCGCGCTCAGCCTGGGCTACGCCAGCGAGCAGATGAACCGCGTGGACGCCTCCGAGCTGAGCGTGGAGCTGCTGGCCGAAACCAAAGAGTTCAAGAAGATGGGACTGGGCAAGGCCGCGCAAGGCGCCCCAACGACCGAAAACCAAGACTGACGATGGAAGATTTCCGCCGCATATACTTCGTGGGCATCGGTGGCGTCGGCATGAGCGCCCTGGCCAGGCATTTCCTCGCGCTGGGGATGCCCGTGGCGGGCTACGACCGCTCGGCCTCGCGCATCACCGACGCGCTGGCCGCGCTGGGAGCGGAAATCTCGTTCGAGGACGATGCCCGCAACCTTCCGCCTGCCTTCCGCGACAAACAGGGAGTGCTGGTGGTCTGGACGCCCGCCATGCCCGAGGCCAGCCCCCTGATGCGGCATTTCCGCGCCCAGGGCTACGAGCTGGCCAAGCGCGCGCAGGTGCTGGGGTGGATCTTCAACCAGGGCAGGGGCATCGCCGTGGCCGGAACGCATGGCAAGACCACGATCGCCACTTGCCTGAGCCACCTGCTGGCCCAGGGCGGCGCGCCGGTGGCCAGCTTCATGGGCGGCATCTCGGCCAACTACGACAGCAACTACCTGCCCTGCCCCGCGCCCCACGACAAGGATTGCCTGGTGGTGGCCGAGGCCGACGAGTTCGACCGGTCGTTCCTCTGGCTCAGCCCCTTCGGGGCCGTCGTCTCGGCCGTTGACCCCGACCACCTCGAGGTCTATGGCGACCTGGGGCAGGTCGTCGAGGCCTTCCAGGGCTTCGCCCGGCAGGTGCGGCCCGAGGGCTTCCTGCTGGTCAACGAGAAGGTGGCCGGGCTGTTCGAGGCCCAGGCCGGAGGCCCTCGGCGGCTGACCTACGGCTTCGGCCCGGCTTGCGACTTCCGCGCCGAGCAGGCGCGGGTGGAGCAGGGACGGCACCGCTTCCGCTGGGTGGGCCCCGGCGCGGCCATCGAGGACTGCGTGCTGGGCATGCCCGGGCGGGTCAACCTCGAGAACGCCCTGGGGGCCTCGGCCGCCGCCTGGCTGCTGGGGCTGGACGCCGGGCGGATCCGCGAGGGGCTGGCCAGCTTCCGCGGCGTCTGGCGCCGGTTCGAGTACCACTTGGCCTTGCCCGGCCTGGCCTACGTGGACGACTACGCCCACCATCCCCGCGAGATCGAGGCCCTGGCCGAGTCGCTGCGCGAGCTGCATCCGGGCCAGCGCCTGGCCGCGGTCTTCCAGCCGCACCTGTTCAGCCGCACCCGCGACCTGGCCGACGGCTTCGCCCAGGCCCTGGACCGCTTCGACGCCGTGGCCCTTCTGCCGGTCTATCCGGCCCGCGAGACGCCCATCGAGGGCGTGGATTCGCGGATGCTCCTGCGCCGCATGGCCCTGGAGGACAAGGCCTTGGTCCAGAAGGAAGAACTGCCCGGCTGGCTGCGCGCCCAGCAGGCCCAGGTGTTCGTCAGCCTCGGGGCCGGCGACATCGACCGCCTGGTGGGCACGCTGCGCGAGGTGCTGTTGGAAAGGCGGACCGAATCACCCAAAACGGTTTCCGCATGAAGATGGGCGCCAGGATATGGATGTGGCTGGGCACACTGCTCTACCTGCTGGTGGTGATGGGGATGGTCTCGTCCTCGCGCCGGTCCGAGCCTTGCCAGGACGTCCGCGTCGTGGTGGTCGATTCGTCGGACAATTACCTGCTGGACGAGAACGTCTTGCTGTCGGCCATCTACGAGGAGTTCGGCAGCCTGAAGAGCCAGCCCATGTCGGCCATCGACCTGGACGCGCTGGAGCGCTTCGTCCGGCTTCAGCCCGCCGTGCGCGAGGTGGAGGTTTACCAGGGCGAGCAGGGCCGCCTGTGGGTGGAAGTCTGGCAGCGGATGCCCATCCTGCGGGTCTTCACGAGCTCGGGCGAGAGCTTCTACCTGGACCGCGAGGCCAGCGTGGTGCCGCTTTCGAGCCGCTTCGCCGCGCGGGTGCTGGTGGCCAACGGGAGGGTCGAGGAGCACCCGGCCATCGGCCAGAAGCTGGCGTCGCCGGCCCAAGGCCAGGAGCCCTCGCTGCTCTGGCGCCTGTACGAGCTGGCCAGCCTGGTGGACGGCGACCCGTTCTGGAAGGCCCAGTTGGAGCAGGTTTACGTGGACGAGCAAGGCCGCTGGGAGCTGGTTCCCCGGGTCGGGCTGCACACGGTGATGCTGGGGCAGCCCCAGGAGCTCGAGCGCAAGCTCGCCCGGCTCAGGCTCTTCTACCAGGAGGCCATGCCGAAGGTGGGCTGGAACCGATACAAGGAAATTGACCTGACCTATGAAGACCAAGTGGTCGGAAGGCTTCGAGAATGAGCCCAAGACACGCGAAACGCAATCAACGCTAACCTGAAAAATCGTTTTCAAGACATGGAGAATGAACAAATCGTAACGGCAATCGACATTGGCACGACCAAGATCGTGGCAATGGCCGGAAAAAGGGATGAGACCGGGAAAGTCACCATCCTGGGCGTCGGCAAGGCCCAGTCGCTGGGGGTAAAGCGCGGGGTCGTCCTGAACATCGAGGAGACGGCCTCGGCCATCCAGAAGGCTGTCGAGGAGGCCCAGCGCAACTCGGGCGTGACCTTCAAGGAGGTTTACGTGGGCATCGCCGGGCAGCACATCAAGAGCATCCACAACCGGGGGTACAAGTTCATCGACGAGGCCGTGGGCGAGATCACCCTGGGCGCCGTCGAGAGCCTGACCAACGACATGTTCCGCATCCCGATCGGGGCGGGCGAGGAAATCATCCACGTGATCCCGCAGAACTACATCGTGGACCACGAGACGGGCGTGAAGAACCCCGTGGGCATGTCGTGCAAGCGCCTGGAGGCGGACTTCCACATCGTGGTGGGGCAGGTGGCCTCGGCCCGCAACATCAAGAAGTGCGTCGAGCGCATCGGCCTGAAGGTCATCAAGCTGATCCTCGAGCCCCTGGCCTCGGCCGAGGCCGTGCTCTCCGACGACGAGAAGGAGGCCGGCGTGGCCCTGGTGGACATCGGCGGCGGCACCACCGACATCGCCATCTTCCACGACGGCATCATCCGGCACACGGCCGTCATCCCCTTCGGGGGCAACATCGTCACCAAGGACATCAAGGAGGGATGCTCCATCCTGGCCCGCTTCGCCGAGACCCTCAAGATCCAGTTCGGCATGGCCCTGGCCCAGTCGGCCCCCGAGGACAAGTTCGTCAGCGTGCCCGGCATCAGCGGCCGAGGGCCCAAGGAGATCTCGGTGAAGTTCCTGACCGAGATCATCCAGGCCCGCATGGAGGAGATCATCGACGCCATCAACTTCGAGATCGACGCCTCCGGCATCGCCGGCCAGCTTGGCGCCGGGGTCGCCCTGACCGGCGGCGGCTCGCAGCTCCGCGACCTGTGCGAGCTGTTCCGCCTGCGCACGGGCCAGGATGTCCACCTGGGCAAGCTCAACGCCGACAAGATCAACCGCGGCGGCAAGGACGAGAGCCTGCAAGACCCCATCTACTCCACCAGCATCGGCCTGCTGCTCAAAGGGTTCGCCGAGGAGGACCAGTTGCGCCTGCGCCGCAAGGCCAACGCCCCCGAGCTGGCCGTGGCGCCCCCCGCGCCTCTCGAGGAGGTCCATGAGGAGCTCCCCGCCGACCTGCCCGAGGCCCCCGTGGCCGAGGCCCCTGCCAAGAAGACCTTCATCGTCAAGTTCAAGGAGAAGCTGATCGAGCTCTTCGAGGACCCCGACCAGCGACACTGAACCCATCCGGGAGGCCAGCGGGCCTCCGCGCCGGGGCGGGCGGCCAGACCGACTTTCAGGTTAGCAAGCATCCACAGGCCCACACCAGACGCTTGGCCCAATACTGTCCGTCCTCCCTTCCGCGCAGGTGCCGCCGCTTCTGTTTTTTCATCAACATCGAACTTAAAACTCAAGCCATGCAAGAAGATCTGATGCCTTTTGATTTGCCAGAAAACCAACAGTCGATCATCAAGGTGGTCGGCGTAGGGGGCGGCGGCAGCAATGCCGTCAACCACATGTTCCGACAGGGAATACAGGATGTCAACTTCATGGTCTGCAACACCGACTCGCAGGCCCTGGAGAACAGCCCCGTACCCGTGAGGATCCAGCTCGGCTCGCACCTGACCGAAGGGCGGGGGGCCGGCAACAAGCCCGAACGCGGCCGCGAGGCTGCCAAGGAGAACATCGACGACGTCATCAAGTGCCTGGGGACCAACACCAAGATGGTCTTCATCACGGCCGGGATGGGCGGCGGCACCGGAACCGGGGCCGCGCCCGTCATCGCCGAGGCCACCAAGAAGCTCGGCATCCTGACCGTCGGCATCGTCACCATGCCCTTCGGCTTCGAGGGCAAGAAGCGCGTCAACCAGGCCATCGAGGGCATCAAGGCCCTCAACCAGCACGTGGATTCCCTCCTGGTCATCCACAACGAGAAGCTCCGCGAGATCTACGGCGACCTCAAGGTCTCGGCCGCCTTCAACAAGGCCGACGACGTCCTGACCGTCGCCGCCAAGGGCATCGCCGAGATCATCACCGTCAGCGGCTACATCAACGTGGACTTCGCCGACGTGCAGACCGTCATGACCGACTCGGGCGTGGCCCTGATGGGCCAGGGCAAGGCCGGAGGAGAGAAGCGGGCCATCCGCGCCATCGAGGCGGCCCTCAACTCGCCCCTGCTCAACAACAACGACATCCGCGGCGCCAAGAACATCCTGCTCAACATCACCTCCGGCACCGAGGAGGCCACCATGGACGAGATCGGCGAAATCAACGACTACGTCCAGGAGGCTTCCGGCAGCAACGCCGACCTCATCTGGGGCAACACCAAGGACGACAGCCTGGGCGACAAGATCTGCGTGACGGTCATCGCCACCGGGTTCCAGAACGAGATCATCCCCGAGCTGGCCTCGCCCAGGTCCGAGAAGAAGACCATGACCCTCAAGGACAGCAAGTCCGCCCGGAGCAAGCCCGACTTCTTCGAGGTCATCCGCCCCCGCGAGGAGACCGTCGATTACAACGAGGGCCACAGGCCGGGCCGCGACGTGGTCAAGCTCGACGAGGGCCTGGCCAACCTCTTCGCCATGGACGACGACGACGTGGTGGCCGACAGCGCCCGCGAGGCCGTCCGCGAGATCGAGCGCGGCCAGCAGGAGAAGCTCAACCGCGGCCGCCAGGAGGCCCTCTACCGCGACAACATCGAGGAGATGGAGAACATCCCGGCCTACCGCCGCAAGAACATCTCCAACAGCGAAGGCACGCCTTCCAGCCAGGACGACAGCTCGCGCATGAGCATCTCCCGCGACGGAAGCCGCCCGCGCCTGCGCGACGACAACTCCTTCCTGCACGACCGTCCGGACTAGGACTTCCCGGAACAGGCCCCGGCGGGCGGCCAGACCCCACCGCCCCGCCGGAGGCCTTTCTTCCCTTTCGCTCGAAAATCGACTCCACCCTAAACCCCATCCAGGAAATGAACCTCGAAGAACAAGTGGCCGAGCAGATCAAGGCGGCCATGCGCGAGAAGGACAGCGTCAGGCTGGCGGCCCTGCGGGCCATCAAGTCGGAGCTGCTGCTCTTCAAGACCGCCAAGGCCAACGCCCAGCCCAGCCCCGACGACGAGCTGCGCATCCTCAACAAGATGGCCAAGCAGCGCGACGAGGCCGCCGCCACCTACCAGCAGAACGGCCGCCCCGAGCTGGCCGCCAACGAGCTGGCCGAGCGGCAGATCATCGCCGCCTTCCTGCCCCAGCAGCTCGGCCCTGACGAGCTGGCCCAGCAGGTTGCCGCCATCGTGGCCCAGGCGGGCGCCAGCTCGCCCAAGGACATGGGCAAGGTCATGGGCCTGGCCAACAAGGCCTTGGCCGGAAAGGCATCCGGCAAGGACATCGCCGAGGCCGTCAAGGCCGCCCTCGCGCCCCGATAGGCCCCGGGCACAAGTTTTTGTTCTCCGCCCGGCGCGAACGGCATCTCGCCCGGAGCGGGCATGGCAGGCAGTCCTCGCTTTTCGCGGGGGCTGCCTTTCTGCTTTGGCGCTGGGCCGCTTTGCCCTTTTTCGCTTATCTTTGGCCTTGGCCGTAATTTCCGTGCCGCAAGATGACCATGCTCAAGCGCCTTTTCCAAATGCTCGGTTCGCGGGAAAAGCCCCTGCGGCTGACCGCCTTTTCCATGACCGGGCGAAGGACCCGGCAGGAGGACGCCTTCTGGCACTCCGACCCCGCGCAGGGGCCGCTGCTCGTGGTCGTGGCCGACGGGGTGGGGGGGCATCCCAAGGGAGACTTCGCCAGCCAGGAGACCGTCGGCGCCTTCCGGGCCCGCTTCCGCGACGGGTTCGAGAAGGGCCACCAGGTCGAGGCCTTCTTCAAGGAGTGCCTCTTCGCCGCCGCCGACAACGTCCTGCGCAAGGCCGCAGCCGACCCCGACTTCGCCAAGACCGGCTCGACGGCCACCGGCTTCTGGGTGGACCAAGACCACTTCATGGCCTTCAACGTCGGCGACAGCCGGGTCTATCTGCTCGACCAGGACGCCGTCGTCCGCGTCACCAAGGACCACTCGCTCGTGCAGCGCCTGATCGACCAGGGGCAGATCACCGAGACCGAGGCCCGCATCCACCCCCAGCGCTCCATCATGACCTCCGCCATCGGCCAGCCCATCCACCTCATGCAGGTGGACGTGCTCGGGCCTTTGCCCATCCGGCCCGGACAGATCCTGCTGGCCTGCTCCGACGGCCTGAGCGACTTCCTGACCGACAACGAGATACACCAGTTCACCAACGAGCTGGCCCAAGAGCCCAACCTCGCCGAGGCCCTGGTCAAGATGGCCTTCGACATGGGCAGCCTCGACAACATCACCGCCGTCGTTTACCGGCACTGAAACCTTTCCGCAAGCCATGCCCGACTCCATCAACCAGACCCTGGCCCTGCTCATCGACCACGACTACCTCATGGCCGCCGTCGAGCCCCTCGACGGCAAGTTCGAACTGCTCAAGGTGGCCGGCCAGGACCGCTTCCACTTCTACTTCTTCATCCAGAAGCTCAGCCAGCGCGTCGATTACGGCCCGGCCTACCGGCAGCCTTTCCTCGACCAGAAGCCCGACCACCACGGCGACCTGCTCGAACAGATGCTCGACCCTGGCCTGAAGGTCAGCATCAGCGGCATGGAGCGCCCCCTGACCGCCCTGCTCGACGGCCTGGTGGACGACCTGCGCGGGGCCTACTTCTCGCACTTCGAGCAGCGCCACAAGATGAGCCTCGACCGCGGGGCCACCCTCCGCGCCCGGCTTGTCTTCATGGAGGGAGTCCGCCCCGAGCAGCGCCTGGTGCTGGCCAGCTACCTCCAGGGGAAGCGCCTGGCCACCGAGGAATCCGCCCTCTCCTTCGCCGAGCTGCTCTGCCTCCACCTGGCCCGCAAGAACCGCTGGGACAGCCAGGGCGTCCGGCGCGTCGTCCTCGAGGCCACCGGGCCCCACCTCCACCTCCAGATGGTCGAGGCCAAAAGCCCTCTGGAGGCCAAGGCCACCCACAAGCACACCCACGAGAACTTCGGCACCGATCCCCGCCTGCGCGTCCTGGCCCGCCGCATCGTGGACGACATCAACGCCCAGGAGGGGATCCTGCACGGGCACGCCGCCCGCGAGCGAGAGTACTTGCGCCAGGAGTTCGTGGCCAGCCAGACCCTCGAGCGCAACCAGCGCGAGCAGTCGCCCTACCTTTCCGTCCGGACCAGCTTCGCCATCACCGGCGAGCGGCCCTTCGCCCTGACCCTGTCCCTCCAGGAAATTGAGAACCTCACGCAGTTGCAGGTCAACCAGATCGGCGGATTTTACGAGACCTTCGTCAAAGACCGCTGCGGGGTCCGCCCCGAGGACGTCCGCCACGTCGTGCTCGTGGGCCAGCCGCTCAACAACCAGTACATCGCCCGAGAGTTCGCCCGCTTCGGCCAGGCCAAGCTCGTGCCCATCCTCTCGGACCAGATCGACGGCGCCTTGCGCGAGCTGCTGGCCACCTCGGGCAAGGCGTCGGCCGGAAGGCCCTCGGAGCCCATTGCCCCGGAGCCGCTCAAGGTCTTGGAGGTGAATCAGTTGTCCGTCGGCCAAGTCGTCCGCATGAACAACAACGACCCCACGCCCAACAAGGGTAACGCCACCCAGGTGCTGCGCTACCTGGGCGACAGCCGCTTCGAAGTGGTCAGCAGCACCCGCTCGCTCCTGCCCGGCGACATCGCCTTGAGCCAGACCCCGATCTGGGCCGCAGGCAGCCAGGTGTTCTTCGAAATCAGCCGCGGAGGCCTCAAGCTCGGCCGCTTCGCGACCCGACGGGTGGTCAGCATCGACCTGCTCTGAGGCCAGGTTCCTTTCGATGGTGAAATATCCGAAACATCAGCGTCCGACAAAATCGGGCTGTTCCGCCCATTCCGAAGGGATTGAATGTGGATAGCCCCGGATGAAATCCGGGGAGCAGAGAACCGCCGCGAACCAGAACCCCCTAGGGGTTCAATGCCAAAACCAAGACGTTCCAAGTCAATCTATCACGTTGGGTGGCAACTTGGTATGAGGCCGGGATTTTGTATCTTCGCGGAAAAGCCGACCGCCATGCTGATCCTGAACCCGCTTTACGACTGGGCCTTCAAGTACCTGATGGA
>JFJP01037866.1_pt1 | contig 28145 bp, 25 predicted proteins | sample 431651 | NCBI WGS metagenome assembly JFJP01 (sample SAMN02602958, study PRJNA72255) | Microbial mat metagenome, whole genome shotgun sequencing project. | biome: fresh water; feature: sink hole; material: water; isolation source: purple microbial (photo- and chemosynthetic) mats found in... | reverse complement strand
TACCCGATGATCTGTGCCCAGATTTTATTGAAAACGGTTTCTCCGGTCTGGACATTCCATTCCCATGTGGCAACATGGGTACCTTCGATAATGCCTTCCAGCCTAAAGTGAGAGTCACGCAGGAGCTCTTCAGCCTTCTTGCGCTCGGTGATGTCACGACAGATACTCATAACCGCGCGTTGCTCCTCCCAGGTAATATGTCTTGCACTCACTTCAATCGGAATATCCAACCCATCCTTGCTCTGGTATAAAGTTTCAAAAGTCAACTGACCATCTTCCATCAGTCTTTTTATTCTATGCTCTGCATATTTTGATTCTTCCGGTGTGTTTACCTGGTCGATTCTCATGGCCATCATTTCTGCATGGGCGTACCCGAGTAGTTTGCAAGCCATTTGGTTGACAGCGAGCATTCGGCCCCCCTCGTCGTGGATAAAGATTGCATCCCCTGCGCTCTCGAACAAAAGTCGGTGTTTTCCCTCACTCTCCCGCAGTTCTGCCTCTGCAATTCTACGTTGGGTAATATCATGGATAATGGAATAAAGTAATTCTTTCCCCCTTACCTCTATTTTACTACTAAACACCTCCACATCCCGGGTAGTCCCGTCCGCCCTTCGATGTTTAAATTCCCATCTTTTTGAACTCTCAGATGCGGTCTTCTCCATTTCACTTTTCACAACTTCAGAGGGTTGGGCATTGATATCCTGGATGCGCATCTGTTTGAGTTTTTCAATCGGCCACCCATAAAACTCAACTGCTGCCTTGTTGGCTTCAACGATATTGCCTGTATTTGGGTCAATAATCAGTTTAACCGCAGCGGTGAGTTCAAACAGTTTTCTGAACCGATCTTCACTTTCGCGAAGAGCCTCGCTTGCCTGCCAGCGTTCCTTTTCCCTGACCTGCTCCCGTCTGAAACTAAGCTGGTAGAAGAAAAAAATACCGATCAGCAGAACCGTTGTCAACATATACGGAGTCTTGACCTTGTTCCACCAAGCTTCAAAGATTTCCGACACAGGTGTTGCGACAAACAGAGTGATCGGAAAATGATCCAGCCTCTGGAACGTATTTAAAAAATTCGGTCCTTCCAGGCTGCTGGCCCCCTCCACATAGCCACTGGCCGGAAAGTTCTCCTGTCTTAGGTAACCGATCAGGGCGCCGGTCCTTGCTTCCCCATAAATTTTTTCCATTTTCAATTTATCGGGCACTGGATAACGACTGACCAGAAATCCATCATCGCGCATGAGGCCGAGAGCCGCTGACTTCGTAAATGGTGCCTCTTTCCAGAAATCCAGCAGCATTTCGACGGGAAGATTGGCACTGATAATATAAGCAGGTCTGCCATCTCTGTCATTGATCATATATCGAAGAGGAATTATCCATTCATGGGTAAGCACCCCTTCCAACGGTTGGCCCACGCTGATTGGGTTATCGAGTTTCAGTTCGTCACAGAATTTTATAAACGATGGTTGCATGGCAAGCGTAGGAAGCTTCGGGCTGGGCGGTGATGTTGCTGCAAACAGTATCTGGCCGTCTCCCCGAATAAAGGTGACATTATAAAGTTCAGGGTGTCTTTCCTTGAATCGCCCGGTCAAGATGAAAGCCTGCTCAAGGTTGATCGGGTCAGCTTGTTCAATTATGTCCTGGCCCAACCCGAGTATATTATTCTCTAATTGCACGAGGTAGGTATCGATTGCCTTTGCTTCTAACTCCATGATGTCATTAAGGTTTTTTATTTTGTTGGCTTTTTCTTCTTGCCAGGACAGCCTGGAAAAAAAACAGACGTAAATAACGAAAATAAGCGCTATTACGATGAATACCCTGTTGAGATTTCGTGTCGAATGGTGAATGGCTTGTGTGGTGTTCATGTTAGGCTGAGGTGCCCTCCTCTATGATAGGTTGGTTTTTCTGACATCATTGTTCCATGTGCGTTGTTGATCTATCAAAGTTATGAATTCTTGCATTAGTCACAATTCTTCATTTTTGCTCAATGCTTCTACCATTATACTTTATTTTCAAGGTAATTTTTAAAAAGAACAATTTGCAAAACTCAGGTGAAAAAAACTCAGGTGAACTTCAGATAAAATCAAATTACAACATATTGTGGTGCAAGACAAATGAAAATTCAGGTCAGCTTGTAAAGTATATGGGAAGGAGCAAAATTAATAAAAACAAAATCCCATCATGGTATATTGGAGACAAAGCAAAATCTGTTTAAACCCTGGAAATAAATTTTTTCAGAATCTGCCGAAATGGTCTTTCTATATTATAAAAAACACTCTGGAAATATCGGTTGAATTAAAATTGTCAGGAAATATTGTTGAATTTTCTTGAATAAAATATTTAATGGCTTATCAGATAGCCATAGGGTTCTGTGGGTATTCCGCCCTGACTAGTAACGATCAAACTGCTTGCCTTTTCATCGGCAAACGCCGCACAACTGTCTCGAAGCAGGGAGCAAAGCTGAATTATGATTGACGAAGATTGTTTGAGCCTTACTTTAATCTTTACATGCAGGGCATGAAAAGGCCTTGGGACATAAGTCAACAATTGAGTGAAGGAGATAAAATGGGACCACAAAAAATAATCCTGAATGTAGACGGAATGAGTTGCGGACACTGCTCCGGCATGGTTCAGCGGACTCTTGAGGGGATCAGCGGCATTTCCAATGTTTCAGTGGACCTGAACGGGAAAAAGGCAATATTTGAAGCCGATGGTCAGGACTTGATTGCCAAAGCCGTTAAAGAGATTAATGAGGCCGGGTATAAGGCCTCTGAACTATAATTATTTGTAAGACATGCTTTTTTCTTATAGCAATGCGGATAATTCAAAGCTTTCAGACCGGTTGATGGTATGGATAAAGCGTTTTAAAAAATTAAAATTTCTGAGATTGTGTGCCAAATTACTTTTTACGAAATTCCCAACCGTTTGTAGGGTATTCGACTTCACAGGTCTTGGTCAGCACAGAGATCTGCGTAAATATCCCATCATTGTAAAAGCCTTACGTAAAAGAAAAACCTTACCGCTGATCCAGTTCGGATAGAAACGTCTTGAATTCAATGCTGTAGATGTATAGCAGAACCAGGGCAAGACCGAACAAGAGCGGTCCGTAAAGCAATCCCAACAGGCCGAAACTGTTGATCCCCCCCAGGATGGAAAAAAAGATCAGGGCGGTGTTCATTTCTGACCCGTTCTGCATGAAAAGAGGCCGAACGAAATTATCGATCCCGCCAACCACAATCGCACACCAAAGCACCAGAAAAAGGGAGAGCCAGGGGTTTCCTGAAATAACAAGATAAAGAGCTGCCGGAATCCAGATCAGGGCCGTTCCCACCATGGGAATCAGGGAAGCAAACGCCATGACCATGCCCCAGAAGAGACCGGGGAGACCACAAATATAAAAGGCAATCCCGCCTGCAATTCCCTGGGCCAGGGCAGTGGCAAAGGTTCCCAGCAGGGCGGATTTGGTAATCTCTTTGATTTTATTGATAATCTGTATTTCCTGGCTGCGGCTTAAAGGTGTCAGATGCAAAATCTTGTTCAATATCCGGGCCTCATCTCTGATCAGAAAGAAAAAGGTGAAAATCATCAGACAGAATTTTCCGATGAAGGAGCCGATGTTTCCAACCACATGCCCACCCTGGTTTAAAAGAGTTTTTCCCAAATTGGCCGTGGTGTCCATCACCAGCTTATCTATTTTAAGATTTGAAAGGTTCAGGTCTGGAAATATCTTCCGGATATCCGGAAGTTGATTGTTAAACCATGCATATAGCTTGATGGTCAGGGGATGCTCCATAATGATGGTGTATTTTTCGGCGGCTATCCATTCATACATGGCATTAAACGAGGAAACCCCCTGCTGGATGAGTGAAAGTAAGAGGAACATCAGCGGGATAACGACCACAATGGTGAGCAGGAGACAGGACACAAGGGCTGAAATGTTCTTTCGGTTGCCGAGAAGGTTTTCGATCCGATGATGAACAGGGCTGGCCACAAAAGAAAGAATCGTGGCGAGCAGTATGCTGTGGATGTACGGTAGAATGATGGAGAAACACCCCAGAAACACAACAGTCATTAGGAAAAAAAGGAAATAATAGGTGTTCAGTTGAAACGGTTTGTTTTCTTTATGTTGTGCCATAAATTTATAATCCTTTTAAAAACCGTCAGTTTCTGATCCATTTGTGAAATATGAGCATCATCAGGTAAGCTGCCCCGCTTAATATGATGATGGTGGGGCCGCTGGAAAGGCTGAACGAATAACTTATCAAGAGACCGGCAGAGGTAAAAAAAGAACACAGCAGGATGGAAAACAGCATCATCTGCCAGAGTCTTTTTGCGTAAAAAGAAGCAATAGCCGGAGGGATGGTGAGCAAGGCGATGACCAGGACGATTCCTACAATTCTGACCAGAAGAACCACGGTAAGCGAGGTGAGAATCAAGAGCAGAAGATAGAAAAAAGTTGTATTGATTCCCCTCAGGGCCATGAATTCGCTGTCAAAGCAGACACTGAAAAATCGGTTGAAAAAGAGAATGCTGATACCGAGAACCAGAGTATCCAGACAACCGACATAAATAAGATCCTTTTTTGAAATCAGGAGGATGTCACCGAAAAGATAGGAGGAAAGGTTGAAATAACCGGCTGTCCTGTCGATGAAAAGGATGCCGGCCGCCATGCCCACGGCCCAGAGCGTTCCGATAATGGTATCTTCCCTTTCTTTTGCATGAAGGCTGACAAGTCCTATAATAACAGCAGAGATAACGGCCGCAAGCGTTGCGCCTAGGATCGGGTCAAACCAGGTAAGTCCGACATTGACCTGAAGAAAAATAGCAAGACCGATACCGCCGAACACGGAATGGGAAATAGCGCCGGCAAGGTAGCCGATTCTTTTTATGGTCACAAAGGTGCCGATGATACCAAAGGAAATCGAGGCAAGGCCGCCCATGATCAAGGCATATCTTAAAAACAGGTTGTCCGGATCAAGAAGGGCATGAATCGCTTCAATCATGGCAGTGGCCTTCTTCACTGCACCGGTGGTCATGGCGGACCATTTTCAGGTCTCCGTGATAAATATCCTTTATCAGCATTCCGTTCATGAGGGTGGTGGGGTGGATCACCACTTTGCGATTCACGCAGATGACGCTTTTTACATATTTTGAAACAAAACCAAGGTCGTGGGAAACAACCAGTATGGTCATTTTTGAATTCAAGGCCTGAAGAATGGAAAAAAGATTGACCTCCGTCTCATGATCCACATTGGCCGTGGGTTCGTCCAGCAAAAGGATGGCCGGCCGGCTGCAAAGCGCCCTGGCAATGAGAATACGCTGTTTCTGGCCTCCAGAAAGCTCGTTGAATCCTGTACTGGTAAATCCGGACATCCCAACTTCATCAATGGCGGCCAAGGCTTCTGCCCTGTCTTTTTTTGAGAACCAAAGGGCTGTTCGGGTCAGTCTTCCCATCAACACCACATCCATGACGGTTGCCGGAAAGTCCATGTCCAGATGGGCATACTGGGGCATATAACCAATTTTTTGTCTTGCTTGTTCAGGTGGTTTCCCAAAGATGGTGACCTTTCCTTTGTCCGGCTTGAGCAGACCGAGGATGAGTTTTAAAAGAGTGGTTTTTCCACCGCCGTTGGGACCGACAATGCTTGCAAATTCACCTTTATGAATGAAAAGCGTCACATCTTCCAGAATCTGGTTCTGTTTGTAGGAAAAAGATATATTTTCCAGTATGATGTCGTGACCGGTTTCCATAGAGTTTCAATTTTATATCATTGCTGAATGATTTCAGCAATGATTTTCATCCATCCGGTCTATTAAAGCTTGACAGATAAACCCTTACAAGAATAATGTTTTCCCTGTATAATGTGTTGATCGCAAGACAACCCCGCAGCAGCGGCAACCGCTTCAATATCGGACAGGAAGAGTGATTTGGACGACAACAGCAAATACAAGATTTTGACCATTGATGATGAATCCTATATCCGGCAGAGCATCCGGACTTATCTTGAAGATTATGAATTTACGGTTTTTGAAGCAGAAAACGGGAAAAAGGGGATTGACGTATTTGATCGGGAGCACCCGGATCTGGTCCTGCTGGATTTAAAAATGCCGGAAATGGATGGGCTACAGGTTCTGAAAGTATTGCGGGGCAAAGCCCCGGATATCCCGCTGGTGGTTGCTTCCGGAACCGGTAATATTACTGCCGTTGTTGAAGCGCTCCATCTCGGGGCCTGGGATTATATCCTCAAACCCATTGAAGATCTGAACGTTTTATATCATTCCGTTCAAAAATGTTTAAAGGAAAGCCAACTTAAAAAAGAAAACAAACAATATCAGGAACGGCTTGAAGAACTTGTCATTGAGAGAACACTGGAACTTCAGAAGAGTGAAGAACGCTATAAAGCCATTTTTGAATATACAGGCACCGCAGCCATTATCATTGAACCGGATGATACCATTTCCATGGTGAATTCAAAATTTGCAGAGCTTGCCGGCATGGCCCGTCAGGATATTGTAAACAAGAAAAAATGGTTTGATTTTGTAGCGTCCAACGATATTGACGTCATGCGTAATTATTTTGAAGCCCGGATGAATCTTAAAACAGAAAATTATGCGCCCATGCAGTATGAGATCAAATTTACCGGCAATGACAGAGAAAAAAAGTATGTCTACGTCAGTCTCGGAGTTATTCCCGGAACCGATAAAGCCGTTGTTTCACTTCTGGATGTAACGGAAAAGAAAAAAGCCGAAAAGCGCTGGCGAAGCCTTGAAAATCAGCTTAGAAAAGCCCAGAAAATGGAGGCCATCGGTACCCTGGCTGGCGGAATCGCCCATGATTTGAACAATATCCTGAGCCCGGTTCTAGGGTATGCCGATATGATCATGAGGTCTTCTGATCCATCCTCAACCGTTTATCAGCGCAGTGAAAAAATACAGAAAGCCGCCCTGAGGGCAGCCGATCTGGTGAGCCAGGTATTGTCCTTCAACCGCAGGAATGAAGAAGAAAAACGTGTCATTAGGATACATCCGGTATCAAAAGAAGTGATAAAGCTTTTGAAAGGGTCCATCCCTTCAACCATTACCATTGTGGACAACATTGACAGAAACTGCGGATCAGTAGAAGCAGATCCAACCCAGATTCATCAGGTGATCATGAATCTGTGTACCAATGCCTATCATGCAATGGAGGAAAAAGGCGGAACACTCACTGTGGGCTTGAAAGAGGTGATCCTGTCTTCCTCGGAGACTTTGGAATATCCGAATCCGGAATGCAGTGCAGGACAATATCTTGCCCTTGAAGTATCGGATACAGGCTGCGGTATGACTGAAGACATCATGGAAAGGATGTTTGATCCTTATTTTTCCACCAAAGAAGAGGGCAAGGGAACGGGCCTCGGCCTTGCCACGGTTTATAGTATTGTGAAATCCTGTAAAGGTGTCATCCGGGTAAAAAGCGAGGTGAACAGCGGAACCACCTTCACCGTTTTTCTGCCGGTTGTCAGTACACAAAACAGTGCTGAGAGCGGTGAGACTACCCGGCAGGCGAAGACAGTCGGTTCAGGAGAAAGAATTCTCGTAGTTGATGACAACAAAGATATCGCTCTCATGTGCAAAGAAGGGTTTGAAGCCCTTGGGTATAAAGTAGACCTGTTTTTTTCAAGTTTGGAAGCCCTTGAGTTTTTTAAAAAGGAATATCACAGCATTGCTCTTGTGGTGACGGATCAGACCATGCCGGGGAAAACAGGATTTGATCTTGCAAAGGAGATGCTGTCCATAAAAAAGGATATCCCCATTATTCTCTGCTCGGGACACACCAGCGCCATCAGTAAGATGAAGATTGAAGAAGCAGGGATTAAAAGCTTTGTCATGAAACCTGCGACCGTGGAGGATCTTTCAAAAAAGATTCAACAGCTTTTAAAATAAAACATTACACCCTCGCGGCTTTTTTATTGGAAAGGACAGAATGAACATGCAGATTTTAAACCCATCCCGGTGGTATCTTCATCCTGTAGTTATTTTTGCCTGTTCCATCTTTGCCCTGGCCACCTTCCTTGTGATGACCGTGAGCTGGTATATGGAAATCACAAGGGCGCTTGAGGCGGTAATTTTAAAATTCAATATCGATCCCACCTCCATTTTCCCTTCAAAAACCGGCATGACCATCCTGATCCTCATCGCTTTGATTGCCGTGGTGCTGGCTGGCATTCTTCTTGCCTTTATTTATTATCAGAAGACGGTAAACCTTTTCCGGCTTCAGCATAATTTCATCTATAATTTTACCCATGAACTTAAAACTCCGGTGACCTCTTTACGGATTTATCTTGAAACCTTTATCCGTCACCCTCTGGGGCCCGATGACATCAAAAAATACAGCGAAAATATGCTCCAGGACGTCAGCCGCCTGACGGATAACATCAACAGCATCCTTAACCTTGCAAGGATTGAAAGTCAGAATTTCGGTTCAGAAGTGACAAGGGGAAGTCTTGTGGAACTTGTGGAAAATTTCTGTCATAAAAATGCGTCTCTTTTCCGGAACCTTGAGATTAAAATTGAAAATCAGGCCGACAACCCGCTGATTTATCCGGTAAACCTGTTTTTGTTTGAAATGCTCCTCATGAATATTGTTTCCAATGCCGTCAAATATAATGAATCGGAAACGCCGAAACTGATCATTCGCTTCAAGAGTTTTATCCAGAAAATAACCATTGAATTTATTGACAACGGAATCGGCGTGGATAAAAAGGAGCAGAGACAGATTTTCAAGAAATTTTATCAATCCGACCGGGAACATAGAAAAGACGTCTCAGGATCAGGTCTGGGGCTTTATCTTGTTTCCAGCATTGCCATGATTCATGGGTGGAGAACCTCGGTGACCAGTGAGGGAAAGTCAAAAGGGGCGACCTTTATCATTACCATTCCAACGACCGGTATCGCCGATATAAGGGAGAAACAGCTATGGAAGCGGCTGAAAAAAAGCGTGTCCTGGTCATAGAAGACGAGGCGCATATTGCAGAAGGGATACGCCTGAACCTGAGCCTCCAGGGATATGAGGTAAAGGTTTCGGCTGACGGCATTGACGGACTTAGCCAGTGGCGGTCCTGGAACCCGGATCTGATCATTCTGGATATCATGCTGCCCATGATTGACGGTTTTTCCATTCTAAAAACCATCCGCGAGGAAGATGAAAAAATTCCGGTCCTTATCCTTTCTGCCAGGGGGGATACCAAAGATAAGATTAAAGGACTCCGGTACGGTGTGGATGACTATTTATCAAAGCCCTTTGACCTGGAAGAGTTTCTTTTAAGGATTGAACGGCTCCTGAAAAAAAAAACCTGGTATGAGGATCAAAAAAAAGCATCCGGCAGTAAGTTTTTTGACGGGGATCAGTATGAATTCGGCAGAAACCATATCGATTTTACCACATTCAAAGCCCGATGTATGGCAGGTGATATCTTTTTAACTGAGCAGGAAATTGTTCTTCTCAGACTTTTTATTGCAAATGCGGGAAAGCCCCTGTCACGGGAAATGCTGCTCAATTCAGGATGGGGATATTCAAAGGATACAACCACCAGAACTGTGGATAATTTTATTGTCCGGTTCAGGAAATATTTTGAAAAAACCCCGAAAAATCCAATCTATTTTATCAGCAGGCGGTCTGTCGGTTATGTGTTTGACCCAAACGGTCTAGTGCCTGCCGGTGATGAGGGAGAGAATATAATTTGAATCAATGGCGTGGGAAAAGATATCCACATCGGCTTTGATATGATGATGAAAGATTTCATCATGGATCACTTCAACTTTGTGAAGGCTTTCGTTAAACCCTTTTTTGATATATTTGAGGTAAGCTTCCTTTATAGTCCAGTTTTTAAAAACAGAAGGGGCCTCTTTTTCAAGGGTTAACAGTTCATTCTGTGTAAAAGCGGTGTTTAAAAAATACTGATCCGGCATTGAAGCGATTTTTTCAAGATCAATACCGATGGGGTGGGTGGTGTCAACATTGCAGGCCACGGCTGTATAATCATTGCTGTGGGACAAGGATATGGGAATCTCAGGCCGGCATGACACAAAGGGTGCCCCTTCATTAAGATAGGAAAGGGTGATCTCATCAAGGGGGATATCCTGTAAAAAAAAATAGGCTATCATTTTTTTTATAAGATATCGGCCAGAGATCCATTCCACCTGCTTTTTCAGAGCTTTGAAACCGTTGACAGTCTTAAGTTCCGTCTCACTCAGAAAGGGTTGAATAAAATCATCTTTTTTAAATATTTCATTTACCATGGGCCTGAAATTATGGTAGTTACCTTTATGTAAAATCGAATCAATAATACCCGATATACGGGAATACCAGATAAAGATTCCCGGCTTTGGAAACAGGGTGTTGATGCGCAGTCCATTTTGGATCAGCGGTAATATCATGCTGGCACTTATACATCAGACACCTTGGTTTTACAATCTTTTAAGGGGGATATATGAGTCTGTCTGATTATGTTGGCAAGCACCGTTGGATTCAGTCAGCCGGTCTGATTTCAATGGTGGTGCTGTGCATCCTTGTTGCAGTGATCTTTATTGAATATTCTCATCAGCGCAACATGAATGAAAAAAATATGGAAAGCCGCTGTAATGAAATTTCAGCCTCAATTGTCGGGGGCATGACGAATGCACTCTCCGTCGGGGATAATGATATTGTCAGAGAACAATTTAAAAAGCTTCATGAAGTTTTGCCGGAAATTGATGTTTTTGTCTATGACTACCAGGCCAAGATCAGTTTTTCGACAGAGCCTGAATTCATTGGAAAATCATTCAATGATTTTCTAGGGGACCCGGAACATATCGTGCAAAACCAGGCCATGCTCAAAACCGGAAACAGCGTGGGCCTGATCAAGAAAAAAGTCAGTGATAAATTATATTATGGTTCCCTCATGCCGAGCCGGAATGAAAAAACCTGTCATCATTGCCATGGCAGTTCCCGTTTGATTATCGGCGGCATTGCTGTCCTGGTGGATAATTCCGATAGTTTGAAATCCATGGAGAAAGCCAGGAATCTCAGTATTCTGGTAGGTGCCCTGGGTGTGATCAGCGTGGTTTTTCTCATCTGGATTATTTTTTCCAGGATGGCTTCAAAACTGAATCTGACCATGGATAAGATCAGAAATACAAGCGATTCAGTGGCCGGTTTTTCCCAAGAGGTCCGGGAAATTTCAAACCGGATTGATATCAGCGCTAACCAGGGAAGCAGAATGGCGGATGAGGCATCCTCTGCTGCAGCGGAAATTTCAAATCATATTACCAGCATTGCATCTGCTGCGGAAGAGGTGAGTTCCCAGATCAATGATGTCAACAAAAATTCGGAAATCGTATCCACCGAGATTAAAAATTCAAACCTGAATCTTTATGAAGCTTCCACCAATATCGGGTCGGTTGCTGCTGCAGCGGAACAGATGTCCTTTGCGGTTAATACCGTGGCAACAGCCATGGAACAGATGTATGCAAGCCAAAGTGAGATTACCAAGAGTTCAGCCCGATGTGCCGCCATTACCAACAATGCTTCCAAAGAAGCCACAAGAACCTTTGATGTGGTAAAAAAGCTGGGTGATGCCGCATCCCAGATTGGTGATATCATTGACCTTATCACGGGAATCGCCGGCAAGACCAACCTTCTGGCCCTTAACGCCGCAATAGAGGCTGCGGGTGCCGGGGATGCTGGAAAAGGCTTTGCCGTGGTTGCCAATGAAGTGAAAGAGCTTGCAAAGCAGACCGCCGGAGCCACCCAGGATATCCGGAAAAAGATACAGGGGATGCAGAACAATACGGAAGAAGCCATCGAGGCGATTCAGGCCATTACAAAGGTGATCACCGAAGTGGATACGATCATGGGGGCCATTGCTGCCTCTGTTGAAGAGCAGACGGCCACGACCAATGAAGTGACCAGAAACATTGCCGAATCTGCGGATTCAGCAGACTCTGTTGCAAAGAACATCAACCTTGCAGCAGATAAGACCGAAGAAGTGGCAGAAAGCATGAAACAGGTCCAGAGTCTTGGAACGGCTGTTTCTGAAAACCTCTTGCAGACAGCAGTTGCCGTGGGGGACATTGCAAAAGAGGTAACCCTTTCTTCCCAGAGGGCAAGGATGGTTTCAGAACATTCAGCGCGGCTTTCCAGTATGGTGAATGAAATCCTGGAAAGTTCCCTGTCACAAAAGGAACAGACGGATCATCTTGCACGGATTGCAGTAGAACTCAAACAACTGACAACACTATTCAGAATATAATAAGAGGGATTGAATTTTTAGACCTTGATGAAATCGACCCGGAATCATAATTTTCAGTATATCACCTTCAGGCTGGCCCGAAACCTGATGGGGGTAGATATACTGGATATCAGGGAAATTGTCCATTGTATCAGGGTGACCAAAGTCCACCGTGCCCCCTGGTTTGTGATGGGACTCATGAATCTTCGGGGTCAGATTCTGACCATCCTTGATATCGGGGCGCTTCTCGGAATGGAAAGACCGGGACGGAATTCAGGCAGTCATGTTATTGTGTTCAAACATACCAATGTCGGATTTGCCGTCGATCAGATCGGAGATGTCTTCGATATTGAAACGGAAAGGATTGAAGCTATTCCAGTGAATTTTGCCCCCCGGATTCAACAATACACAGATACTATCATCAACCTTCCGGATGGCGTAATGATGATATTAAATGCCGAAAAAATCATATCCTGCATCCGGACCGAAACCCGGCCTTCAGAGGAAGCGCTATGAGCAGCGACGGGCATGATTCCTTAGATGCGATGTCATCGGAATTTATTGCAGAGATAAAAGATGATCTTGCAAGCCTTGAGCCCACACTCCTCGCCATGGAGCAAAAGGGCGCCGGTACGGATGATGATCTGATCAATCATGCATTTCGTTCTATTCACAGTATTAAAGGCGGGGCCGGATTTATCAATTTTAAAGAGCTTGCCGGCCTGAGTCATGCAATGGAAAATGTATTGATGCGGATTCGAGAGAAAACCCTTGTCATTACCTCGGACATTGTGGATGCGCTTCTCACGGGATTTGACAAAATGAAGCTCATGGTGGAACAGATAGGCAAAGGCGAGGCCAGTGACTATGAAAAAGAAAAGGCAGTGCTTCAAAAAATACTGAATCCCGAGATAAAACCTCCTGAATCCCGGCAAAGTTCCGGTCCTGCAGTGACGGAAAAACAGGTTGTAACACCGCTTTGCACAAGCACTATTTTTCAGGGGCACGAATTCCCGGTGGACAAAAAACGGCTTGACCATGCCCTTGCCGGCCAGAAATTTATTTATGCCGTGTATGTCCGGTTTGAGGCTGATCTCAAGGCCAAAAACAAGGATGAAGACGCCATTGTTGATGATATCAAAAGCATCGGAGATATTTTATTTTCAGACCTTGAACAGAGCCGCCGCGAAAAGGACGGTTTTTTTTGTGTGCTTTCAACCATCCTGGATCTGCCGCTGTTGTCCCAGGTGCTGGAGATCGGCAAAACTCAGATGACGCTGGTAGACCGGCAGTTCACCGGCTATGAAACCCTGATGAAGGGGATTTCATCACGGGCCGCCAAAGACAAACCGGAAGCAGAGCCAAAGTCTGTGGCATCCCTCATTGCCGAACCTGATCAGGCATCTGTTCAGGGAACATCGGAATCCCTCCCTCCCTCTTCTTTAACCACTCAGACCATCCGGATTAATGTGGATCTCATCTCCCGTCTGATGAACCAGGCCGGTGAACTTGTTCTTGCCAGGAATCAGTTGAGGCCCTTCATGGCATCGAACGTAAAAGAAAACAGCCTTGCATCCGGAATTATGCAGAATCTTGACATGGTGACAACCGATATCCAGCAAGCCATCATGCAGATGCGAATGCAGCCCGTCATAGATCTCATGGGAAAATACAAACGGGTGGTGCGGGATATCGCCAGAAGAATATCCAAAAAAGTGGATTTTATTCTGGAAGGCGGGGATGTGGAGGTGGATCGGACCGTTCTTGAAAAACTTGCCAACCCTGTGACCCATCTTATCCGAAACTGCATTGACCATGGGATTGAATCTCCGGAAGAGCGTGTGCGACGATCCAAACCTGAGATGGGGACGATCCGGATTAAAGCCTCTCACCAGGGCGGACAGGTTCATATCACCATCTCAGATGACGGGGCAGGCATCGATCCTCAGCTTATTCTGTCAAAAGCCTTTGAAAAAGGTCTTGTTACTGAAGACCGGCTTGACAAGATGACGGAGAAAGAGAAGATCGACTTGATTTTTCTTCCAGGGTTCACCACATCTGAAGAGATCACGGATATTTCCGGCCGCGGGGTCGGCATGGATGTCGTAAAAACCAATCTTGAGAGTTTGAGAGGCCACATCGAGATTGATTCGGTAAAAGGTGAAGGAACACGGGTTCATCTCATCATTCCCCTGACGCTTGCCATTGTTCCTTCCCTGATTGTCAGTACAGGTGAGTTCAAATTTGCCATCCCCCAGGTAAACATCAAGGAAGTCCTGTATCTTGAAAAGGGAACGGTTCAGAACCAGGTGGAAAATATAGCCGGTTCCGAAGTTCTGAGGCTTAGGGGACGTATTTTTCCCGTCATTCGGCTTCGCAATCTTCTTGGGATCAAAACCTATATTGAAGAGCCTGGAACCGGGGCAAAAGAAGAAGAGAAAAGAAAAGCCATTGCAGACCGGAGACAAAACGGGGAGGCGATTGAAGATTTTAAAAAAAGAATGCAGGGAAAAGACCGACGCAGGCATCACTGGGACACGACCTATGTGATTATTCTGAAACTCGGGGAAAATCTTTTCGGCCTTTGTGTGGATGAGCTTTATGATATTGAGGAAGTTGTTGTCGAGCCCTTGTCTGAATATATCAGGCATTTGAAATGTTTTGCCGGGACCACCATACTGGGAAATGGGGATGTGATTACAATTCTTGACATTCAAGGAATCGCCGCTTACTCCTCCCTGAAATTTGATTCCATCAAAACCGAAGAGGCAAAACGGAATCAGGCAAATGAAAAAGAGGCGCAGTCCAGAGGGGAGAAAAGAAATCTGATTATTTTTACCAGCGGCAAAAAAGAGTATTTTGCCCTGGAACTGAAAAGCGTTTCCCGGCTTGAACCTTTAAACGCCAAGGATATCCATTATACCGGCCATTTGAAACATGTTGAATATAAGGGCCATGCGGTTTTGCTGTTTTCAATGGATGAGTTTCTGCCGGCTGTTGAATGTGACCCTGCGGCCGAAGAGTTTTTTGCCGTTTTCCCAAAGCAGGTCTCTGCAAGGGTAGGAATTATCACCTCCCGCATCATTGACACCATTGAGACGGATCAGCTCATAGACAGGGATGACGCCTGCCCTGAGCCGGTCTTAGGAAAACTGTTTATAGACGATATGATGGTGCAGGTGCTGGACCATGAAAAATTCACAGAACTGATTGAACAAAAAGTGATGATGGCAAAAGGAGCCGGCGCCTCGCGTGAAAATACTCATAGTTGATGATAAAGCCTCCATCAGGGCTGCAATGAAAACCATACTGATTCATCTCGGACTTTCCGACATAACCGAAGCGGTTGACGGTGAAGATGCCTGGTATAAGATCAATGATGAGATAAAAAAAGGACGGGATCAGGTTTTTGAGTTGATTGTATCAGATATGGAAATGCCCGGAATGACCGGGCTTGAACTCCTGAGAGCCGTCAGGACCAGCCCTGAAATTGAAAATACCCCTTTTATCATGGCCACAACCGTTACAGCAAAGCAGATTATCCTGGAAACCATGCGCCTCGGCATCCAGGCCTATATCATCAAACCCTTTGATACACACATGGTCGAGCTCAAATTGAAACAGGCAGGAATTTTATAGAAAGCGATTCTGAATGAATGGTTGATATGCTGAACATCCTCATTGCTGATGAAGATCCGGGTCCGGCAAACCTTTTAAAAGAGAGTTGCGCTTCAATCGACGGTATTCAGATTCTTGGGATCGCCCGGTCCAAAGACATGCTCATGGCAAGGATCAACAATGTTGTCCCGGATCTGATCCTCCTGGACCCGACATCCGGCCTGGGAGGAATAGAAATCATTGAATCCATTAAAAAAATCCATCCGGACCTGAATATCATCATTACCTATCATCCGGATCATCATGATTCTGATATCCTGATCAGCGCCCTTGAAATGGGGGTCTATGAATGCATTGAAAAGCCCATAGATGCAAAGTCCCGGCAGTATAATGAATTCCGGCTCCATTTTTTGACCATCACAGGGCTTTTACGAAGCCGTAAACGATTTTCAAACAAGGCACCGGCCCATCAATACAATAACAGGTTTTTCATGCCTGGAAAAACTCCGGACCTGCCGGTTAAGAAATCAGTATTTTCTTCAGAGAAAGCACAGATTGTCGTTATTGCGTCCTCAACCGGAGGCCCTGAAATTTTGAGCCGGATTTTTTCCATATTACCCGGCACACTTAAAGTCCCTGTTCTTTTGGTCCAGCATATCCCGGCAGCCATGACCCAGTATTTTGCAAAAAGCCTGAACCAGAAATCAGAACTGGATGTTTTTGAAGCTGCCCACGGGGATGAAATTCTTCCGGGAAAAGTGTATATTGCTCCCGGCGGACAACACATGTCCGTATCAAAACCGGATGATCAAGGAAAACGCACGATTCTTTTAAACCGCAATCCCCCTGTGAACAGCGTCAGGCCATCAGCCGATGTTTTGTTTAAATCCGTTGCCGAGTCTTACAGCGGCCAGATCCTCGCCATTGTCCTGACAGGAATGGGCGATGACGGCAAAAAAGGCGTGGCTGCATTGAAATCCAAAAAATGCATCTGCATTTCCCAGACCGCAGAAACCTGCGTCGTATATGGAATGCCAAGGGCTGTAGATGAAGCTGGCCTGTCCGATGAAAGCCTTGATCCCCTGGACATTACCCAGAAGATCGTCCTGATGGCGCAGTAGATCGGAATCACCCGGTTTATCCTTTTTCTTTCTTTTTTTTCAAAAGGAAATGGGGAATGAACCTTGGGTCGATCTTGTCGGGATCAACCCCGCTGTATTCGGTTTCAAGCTCTTTTATCAGATCGCTTAAGATTCCCTGGAATTCTTTTCCCATGTCTGCCTCACTCATCCCTGTTGTCTCGGTGATCCAGATGAGAAGGTCACTCAGTTGAATCCGGCCGGGTTTTTCTGAATCCGGTGTTGAAAAAAGGGCGGCAAAAAACTTTTTAAAACTCCGTGTGTCTATGGGTCTAAGGTCTGGTGGAAGTTTCAGCCGGCTTTTGGCCCACAGGGTCAGGAGAAGGGTTTTATAGGTGAGGATGCCTTCTTCAAAGGAAGAAACATCAACGGTAAACTTTGTGAGAACCGCATCCAGAGCAATGACCTGATCCAGGAGCAAGCCGGTCCGGGTGATATCCGGGATGGATTTGAAATTTCTGTACAACTGCCCTGCTGCATAATTATCATGGTACAGGGGCCGATCCAGAAAAAGGCCACCCACAACCCCGAGATAGGTCTCCCCAAGAAAGCTTAAGGGAAGCCTTTTTTCTTTGAGAAAGCTCTGCTTGAACCAGTTGACGGCCTTGGTTTTCAGGACAATGCCCGCCCTTGACCCGGTTCTGAAGATATCTTCAAGAAAATACTCCTGGATGGCGTCTCTGGCAAGCTCCGGGTTCAGCCTTCCCTTGAGGATTACTTCGAGTCCGAGGTTGATATAATCACGGGCTTTTAATACTGCTTTTTCAAGGTCTTCTTTTTCCCGAAGCCTGATTCGGTCGGCAGAAATAATTTTATTGATCAAAGCCGCCAATTCTGATTCCAATTGAAGGGAAAATTCCGGTCCCACGAGTTTCATGGCAGATACAAACAGGTCGTCTCCTTCAATAAATGCTGAAAAATATTGGGGGGGTAAAGGGATTTCCGGATCAAAGGATTCACTTTTAAAGGACGGATTTTCCGGGCGCTTTCTAAAGGAGGACAATTTTGTCGGCTGATAAATACCGATGGCCTCATGGGGGGGTAAAAATCCTTTTTCTGCAAGTCTCAAATTCTTCAGGCGATATTGTTCTTCTTCGGTTTCAGATGTCAGAACAGCACAGGTTTCCAGAAGAAGCCCATGGAATACGGATAAATCCATTTCCGCCAGTTTTTTGAGCATCTTTTCAATCAGTTCACTTGCTTCTTCATTGTTTTCAGGAAAGAAGTCTTCAGCTTCATCCATGAGTTCAGGTCTGTCCGGGAACCTGAAATAAAATTTGTCATCTATGGTGATATAATCATCAAAATCTTCCGGAGGAAATTCATCATGTTCCCGGATGGCAATCGTCATGTTTTTGAAAAGGTAGAATTCAAGAAAATCCGGTTTTTCCTTGATGATCCAGCGCAGAAGCCTTTCAGGAGCAGCCTGGAACAGGACATCAAGGGTCTTTGTCATGATGCCGGTATGGAGCCGGTCATTATCCCAGACTTCCACATCCAGGATATATTCCCACTGGTCTGAGCGGGCCATGGACAGGACCGGGATAAAATCATAGGGCCCGATTTTGTGCATGAGATAATACAAATCCTGGTCCGGAAAAGACTGAATCAGGGTTGCGGGTGACGGTGCCCCCAAAATCATGTCCAGGGCTTTTTCAGGGTCGCTGATGAGGATATCGTGACGCTGGGCCCGAAGTTTTAATTCTCTTTTCTGAAGATTGGCCAGTTGATAGTCCGTGTTGTGGTCCATGGTGTGTCCTTAGCTGTTTTTTTGGCAGATTTGAATATAATGCCGGGTTTCCGGGTATTCTTGGAACGGTTTAAAAAATGTCAGCGCCGCATTGAACCGGCCTTTGTTCATAAGGCAGATCCCCATGCAGAGATTCAGATCCTTATTCCCTGGAAAATGGGCCATCCCGTTTTCAAGGATGTCCATGGCCCCATCAAAGTCACGGGATTTCTGCTTTTGCAGGGCAAGCCCGAGAAAAGCTCTCGCATCCGGGGCATAGGAAAGAGCTTGTTCAAAAAGTCGGCCCGCAGTGTCACCTTGATTTTTGACCCGTGGGTCAGCAGCGTACTCACCATGGGAAAAGGTCATGGCAAGCCGGGACAAAAAATCCGCATGAAAAGAGTATAATTCTTTTTTATCCAAAAGATCAAGGTTCTGTGAAAAGACATCCAGGTTATTGTAAAAGGCGGTTCTCAGGGTGTCCCCAAAGGCTTTGACCGTTGTAAAATCAAGGGTGTCATCTATTTCAAACCAGGGCAGATCCTCAATTCTCTGATGCCATAAATCGTCAAAGACAAGCTGCTTTTCCTTTGCCGACTGGTAAAGGAATGTTCCGGGAAAGATGACGAGCATATAGAAAATCGCACTCAGGGGCTGGATGATCCGGATCAAATCAATGCTTTCCTGAATCGTGTCTTTTGTCTCCCCTGGGGAGCCGTAAATAAAATAGGCACGGGGAAGAATGCCATGGGCCTTGGTTAAAGAAAAGGCAGTGATGATCTTTTCCCGGTCAATGGGTTTGCCAAGGGTTTTACGGATTTTTTCAGACCCGGACTCAACCCCGTAACTGATCTGGATGCAGCCAGCTTTTCGCATGGCTAAAAGGATGTCCTCGTCTACATAATCCACCCTTGAAATGGCATTCCAGGTGATGAAGAGGTTTTTCTCCATTATCAGGCGGCAAAATCCCAGAACCCTGTGTTTATCCATGGTAAAGGTGTCATCGGAAATATAAAAATGGGTGACTCCTTTTATTACAAGCATTTCGATCTCACGGCGGAACCATTCAGGAGAATGAAATCTTACCCTCCGGTTTCCCCAGAATTTAGGAGACCCGCAAAAGGTGCAGGATCCGGGACATCCACGGCTCATGGCCAAGTGCTGAAAGGTAAAATACTTTGAGGGATGGACAAGGGTGTCAAGGTTTTCAATCGACGGTCTCAGCGGAGTTTCGACAAGGCGGCCGCCCTTTTTCATCACAAGGCCCTGGATGTCTTCAATCGAGCCTTTTGCACCTGTCTCAATCTCTGTTAAGAGTTCAAGAAAAGTGATCTCGCCTTCTCCTTTGACAATGAAATCGATTTCAGGACAGGCTGAAAAAAGATGGTCAAAAAGAAAGGTGGGGGCAGGTCCGCCAAACACAATGACGATCTCCGGGTTGATCTTTTTGGCAGCCTTAGCACAGTCAATGGCATTCCATCGATTGGGATTGGTCACGGAAAAACCGATGACATCGGGCATCCGGGCCGTAATCGCTTTTGTGAAAACGCTGATGGGGTCTTCTGAATCGTCTGCAAGGTTGAGGATTTGTGTATCAAACCCGTTTTCCATGAGCAGTGCCCCGATATAAAAAAGGCCAATGGGCACAATTCGGGCATCTTCCCCGGAAATCCGTTTGTCAAGACAGGAGGGATTGACCAGAAGTATTTTCAGCCGCTTTTTTGTCATCACCTGCCGTATTAAAAGGAACCTGTGATCAGGTCGGCAAGCTTGCGTTTCGGGACATGATGGACCTGGTTCTCGTCCCGCCAGTATTTGATATCTCCATTTTCCCCGACGTCATCAATGCGGATCTCTTCCACCGGTTTTCCAAGGGCCACCACCAGTTTGACTTCCAGGTGATCGGCAATGGAAAGGTGATCTTTGAGCTTTTTGATATTAATGGCCCCGAACATGCACCCGCCCAGTCCCATGGCCCTTGCACCCAGAAGAAGGGTCTGGGCGGCAATGCCGTGATCGCACCAGAAATTATCAGAAATGGTGTGATCGCCCATGATCACGATATAGGCCGAAGGCTGCTCCGCTTTTTCAGGACCGGGCCAGTTTGTGAGATAGGCTGCCCAGCCAAGACAAGAGAAAATCTCTTCATTCTTCTGCTCATCCCGGCAGATGATGAATTTCAACGGCTGCTTATTGGCGGCCGAGGCACAGTTCCGGGCCAGGTCGACAAGGGCTTTAAGGGTATCGATGTCAATCTTGTGGCTATGGTCAAACCTTCGACAGGACCTGTTCTCCAGTACAAGCTGTTTAAAGTTTTCAGGATTCATGATTTTTCCCCCTGGCATCCCATGCGTTCAACGCCTGGTGTGTTGAACTGGATCCATTTCATGATCTTGTCCATTTCCTTTGCCATTTCCTGAAGCGCTCTTCCCCGATGGCTGACCCGGCCTTTTTCTTCAATGGTCAACTGGGCAAAGGTTTTATTCAAATCCGGGTAAAAAAATACAGGATCATAGCCAAACCCGTTGTCCCCGGCAGGTTCATCAATGATAATGCCTTTGCATTCTCCTTCATAGGTCAAGGCAGCCCCGGTCGGAACCGCAATAGAAATCACGCATTTAAAGGCGGCATCCCGGTTTTTTTCCCCTTTGACCGCAGCCAGCATCTTTTTCACATTCTCCGCATCCGAGGCGTTGTCCCCGGCATACCGGGCAGATATGACCCCCGGCGCCCCGCCCAGGGCATCCACGCATAGGCCTGAATCATCGGCCAGGGCTGGGTATCCCAGAATTCTGGCGGTAAAGGAAGCTTTTTTGTAGGCATTGTCGTCAAAGGTGGCGCCATCCTCAATGACCTCAGGGATGGGGCCAAAATCATCCAGGTTCAGGATCTCAATGGACGGGTGGTTTAATAATTCTGATCTGTTTCAATGGGAGTCTCCCTATCTTTCGGGTTGATTTTTGTGACGATAGTATAAGACCCCGGGCCTTGTTTGTAAACCCCGGAGCCGATGTAGCCTATGATGAATAAGGATAAGGGGTAAAGGATTTTCATCCCGAAATTGATGAAAACCACGCTCACACAAAGAAATGTCAAAATACCAAACAATTTTGACAAAGTCTTTTTTGATTTTTTGATAAAGGCGACCACAGCCAGGATATAGGACATGAAAAAGCTGATTCCGGCCAGTTCAAACATCAAACTCTGGGAAATGATACCGGAAAAATGAAGCAGTAAAATTAAAAAAATAGCTGAAATACTTGCAGTTACAGCATTCCTTGGGATTTTGTTATGGATTTCTGTCACCGCCAGGAGGCATGGAAGAAGCCCTTCCCGTGCCGAAGAAAAAGTCAGTCTGGAAAAAGCCCAGACCACACTGATAAAATTTGAAAGGGCAATTAAAATACCGGCAAAGGAGATGACCTTTCCGCTGAGATCCCCTAGGACTAAGGACAAAAGCCCTGCAATGGGAGCCTTAGATAGACTCGGGTGTGTGCTGGGCAAAATGATCTGGAGAGCGGCCGCAATGAGAAAATATAGAGCGCTGACAATGATAAAACTGATTGCGACCATCAGGGGAAAATCCCGTTTCGGGTTAATAAACTCCTCTGTTGTAAACGACATGAGTTCCCATCCGACAAAGGCAAAAAAAACAAGCCCCACGCCAGGAAAGGCATCAACGATGCGGGGCAGGGGTGCAATGCCTTCTCCCTGAGATGTATCGCCATACAAAAGTGCAACAATGGCCGTGGACGAAAGCATCACCACAAGGATAACGGCAATCACCTGTTGAACCCTGCCCGAGAGTTTTGCACCGAAATAATTGACCATGCCGCCGATGAATAAAATTAAAAAAGTTCCAAAAATCAAGGTCACTGTTCCTCCGCCCATAAAAGCGGCCATATATTTCCCGCCGGTCACCGCAAGGGCAGCTCCTCCAGGTAGGGTTCCCAAGATTAGAATTTCCGTAGCAGCACCAGCCCGGCGTGAAAAAATCGCCTGCATGAATCCTGCAATACCGCCGGCACCGGGAAATTCAGCCCCGAGGGTGGAAAAGACCATGAGGAGCGGTATGGATATGATTGCACTGATGATCCAGGCATAAACGGCCACATTCCCGACCTGCTGATAGACAAGGCCAGGTAAAATCAAAAGCCCGCTACCGACCACCATAGTAATGGCAAGACCGACAGCAGGGAAAAGTGTCAGGGTTTTTTCAAGCTTGTTTTCCATTTTATACCTTCTTCTTTGGTGAATGAATAATTATCTTTTGGAATCTTATGAAAATGGAGAAGGGTCGTATTGTGGATTATTGCGGTTTTTTTTGAAACAGGCCAGGCGTTGTGCCGACAATTTGCTTAAAGCGTCTGGTAAACTGGCTCTGATCACAAAAACCGGTTTCCTGGGCCACCTCGGCAATGGACATTCCCTGAGACAGATATTTTCGTGCGGCTTGAATCCTGACCTGGGTGAGATAGGCATGGGGCGGGATACCAAATTCCTCCGTAAACATTCGCAATAAATGATAGGGGCTGATGTTGACGTTTTCTGCCAGGGTTTTCAGCGACATATCCGTATGGTATTGATCTTCCAGAAATCTTTTCGCCTTTTTCACATAATACCGGCCCGGTCTGAATAATTTTTCAAGCCTTTTAGAATCTGAATGCTCAGATATCAGGTGCATCAGCATGCTGTAAAGCCGGGTTTCTTTTTCAATGAGGGCGGATGATGGATTTTCAAATATCTGATGAGCAGTTTTTATCTTTTGGGCCAGGTCAGGGTCTGAAATGCTCTGATTTGGAAAATACAGATCCCGCTCTGGTCTGCCGTGAATAGCAGGCATGAAATTTCGAAGGAGTTCGGGTTTAATATACATCATTCGATAGGCACAGCCGTTTCCCCCGACACATCTGCCGGTATGCACCTCATTGGGATGGATAACCATGATGTTCCCAGCCGGTATAATATCGAACAAAGATTTGTATCTGAAGGACTGGGCACCGGATTCAACCACTCCGACGGCATAGCCTTCATGGGTGTGGGGCGAGAATTCATGAGACGTATAGTGAGCTGATAAAAATTCGATACCCGTGATAGACGTATCCGACCAATAGGACGCCTTATTTATGATTTGTTTTTTTGCCATAATTGAAATATAGCATTCGGCTGGTCTGCATACAATCGCGAATCAGCAAATTTTATCAGACCTATTTATCCATTGCCGGTTTTGTGAATTGCATATATAGTCTGTCAGACAAAATTAAAGGCTGGGGGCCTTGTTCCGGTCTTTTTCGATTCTATAATAAGGGTGGTTTATTCAGCGGTTATGAAAAAAACAAAACACATGGATTTTGAAATCAAAAGATGGACCATCTTTCTGATTCTCATGCTGACCTATATTCTGGTGTATTTTCATCGCATGGCGCCGGGCGTTGTGTCTAAATTTTTGATGGCGGATTTTGCTGTTTCAGGCGCAGGGCTTGGCTCCCTGGCTGCGATCTATTTTTTTGTCTATGCCGTGATGCAGATCCCTTCAGGGGTCATGGCCGATATCCTGGGAATCCGTACCGCCATTGTGGCGGGCAATATCACCGCGGGTCTGGGATCGATCCTGTTCGGCATGGCCACAAATTTTGAAATGGCCTGTGCCGGGCGGTTCTTTGTGGGCCTGGGGGTTTCCGTTGTTTTTGTGAACATCATGAAAAACAATTCCGTATGGTTCAGCGAGCGGGTTTTTGGGATCATGAGCGGCTTAACGCTCCTGGTGGGCAATCTGGGGTCCATTTTCGCGGCAGGTCCGCTGTCTGCACTTCTGGATGTGTTTCACTGGCGCCTGGTGTTTGTGAGTATCGGGGGGCTGTCCTTGGTCCTGGCTGCTGCCGGTTTTTTAATCGTCCAGAACCGGCCGGAAGATGCAGGATTTCCAGGCCTGATCAAGGCTGGAGGCCTTCCCGTCTCCCAAAAACAGAGGCCTCCCTGGCTGAAAAGCCTGGCCAATGTCATCCGGGTCCGGAAAGTCTGGCCCGGGTTTTTTGTGCAATTCGGTATGGTGGGCGGCCTCTACGCCTTCATGGGGCTCTGGGGCGTTCCCTATTTAAGGGATGTGTTTGGAATATCCAGGGCATTTGCCGCCCACCACATTACTGTGATGCTGGTCTCTTTTGCCGGGGGTTCTTTTTTCTTTGGGTGGGTTTCGGACAGGATCGGAAAACGAAAACCGGTAATGCTGACTGCTTCGCTCCTGTATGCCGGATCATGGCTGATACTGATATATCTGCCCTGGTCTCCGGGGCTTTTTGGGATGGCGCTGTTCGGCCTCATGGGATTTGCCGGGTCAGGGTTTGTTCTGACCTTTGCCTGTGCCAAGGAGGTTATTGATCCTGATTTTTCCGGCATGGCCGTGAGTGTGGTCAATACCGGCTGCTTTATCGGCACCGCATTGATGCAGCCACTCTTCGGCAGGGTGATGGATCTGACCTGGGCCGGCACCCTGGACGGCAGTGCCCGCATCTATTGCGCCGCTGACTATCAAAATGGATTTTTGATCATGCTTGCTTTTGCAGCGGTGGGTGTCATGGGAGCCATGAAAATACAAGAAACAAATTGCAGGAATATATCTCAACAGAAAATGCAGGCATCAGATGCAGAGAAACCCTCACTATTCCAAAATTGAAGTCTTCAGGCAATCTCCCAGTTTTGCCCATCTGGGAGAAGAGGTACTGAATGAGTTGGCAGATATCTCAACCCAACTCCGTTTCTCAAAAGGGAAATTTATTTTTTTCGAAGGAGACCCTCCGCTGGAGGTTCTGTATATTGTCCGGGAAGGCAAGGTTAAACTCTTCAAAGAATCTCATTCTGGAAAAATACACACCTTCAGTATTGCCCATTATGGTGATACCCTGCATGGAATCGTTCTTTTTACCGGACAGCCCTGCTGGATTTCAGCCCAGGCCATGGATGAAGTGACGCTCTTGTGCCTGGGAAAGAATGCATTTCTTTCTTTTGTCACCCGGCATCCCGGTATCCTCATGAAGATTGTCGAAATTCTCGGAAATCAGATCAACACGACTCATACGAGGCTGATGGAGTTCGTGTCCGAAGATGTGCAGCAGAGGTTGTTAAATGTGCTCAGCATGCTTTTCGCCAAGTTTGGCGCCACTCTTTTTTTTACCAATGAAGAACTTGCCGAATTAGCCGGAACAACGACAGAGACAACCATCAGAATCATCGGCCGGCTTAAGAAATCAGGCATTATCGACACTCGTCGCGGAGAAGTCCGCATTCTGGACAGTGTCCGGCTGAATGATCTCAGCAATAATTTTATCATGATTTAAATATTTTTTTGCCGGACTATGATCCACATCATAGACGATGCCTGCCGCCCTGTATTAATCATAACAAAACAATAATCGTATCAAAGGAGGTTGACCTTGAAAATTGTTGAAGTTGAAGCAATCCCTATTCGTATTCCTCTAAAAAAACCATTTACCATCGCAGTAGGAACACTCACCCACTGCAATCATGTCCTGGTGCGCATGACGGACGATAACGGCCGTGTGGGCTGGGGAGAGACCACGACCTTTCTTGAAGTCTATGGCTATGATCAGAAATCTTTGTGCCGCGCCTTGACCGATCATCTCATACCCGCGGTGAAAGGGATGGATCCCCACGATCTGGCATTGATTCACCAGCGGATGGATCAGGTCATGCCCAACAATCTGATGGCCAAAGCCGGGATCGATTTCGCGATCCATGATCTTCTGGCCCAGGCTGTGGAGCAACCGATTCACGCCCTGATTGGAGGGAAACGCCTGGATCGGATCCCCCTGATCTGCGGGATTGATATCATGCCAGCGGATCAGGCCATTGAAATTGCAAGAGAAATGGTCAACCAGGGATACCGTACCGTTAAAATAAAAATCGGGAAAGACCCTCGTGCGGACATTGAACGGGTCAAGTCCGTAAGGAAGGCGGTCGGCGATGAAATAAAGCTCCGTGTGGATGGTAACTGCGGGTATGACCGGGATATGGCCGTCCGAACCTTTTCCCGGATGGAAGAATATGGTCTGGAATGGATCGAACAACCCCTTCCGGCCTGGGATCTTGATGGAATGGCCATGCTGGCGGATCGCCTGGACACGCCCATTGCCGTGGATGAAAGCATGTATACGCCTTACAATGCCCAGCACTGCATTGCCCTGGGTGCGGCTGATATCGTGAATATCAAAATTGTCAAATGCGGCGGTATCTACCGCTCTCAGAAAATTGCCGCTCTTTGCGCTGCCGCCGGTGTTCCCTGTTTTCTGGGAGGGTGCATTGAGACGACCCCGGGAACTGCTGCGGCTGCACATTTTTACGCAGCCACGCCCAATATCATATCAGCCGCTGAAATATATGGTTCAGATCATTATGTGGACGACATTGTAAAAGAAAAATTTACGATTGATCATGGAGAACTGCGATTGCCTCTGACGCCGGGTCTGGGTGTGGTAATTGACGAAGAAAAGGTGTCCCGGTACCGGAGTGACCAATAATCTTAATGTGAAGGGGGGAGCGGATGATTACGGCGTTTGTCAATGGTCCGGTTTTTATTGGCGACGGGCGGATCCTTGAAAAGGGAACCGTTATCGTGGAAGGACAGAGAATCGTAAAAATTACTGCCGGTGAACCGCCCATTCCGGCCGAAGCCCGTCGGATAGATTTGTCCGGCCATATGCTGTTCCCCGGCTTTATCGATTGTCATGTGCATTTATGCCTGGATGGCAGCGTCAACCCTGTGGCATCAATCAACACCCAGGGGTTGTCCATGCTGACCCTTAAAGCGGCTGACTCCGCCCGAAAAACCCTGATGGCAGGTGTAACCACAGTGCGTGATATGGGTGGTATGGAATCGGTTGTCATCTGTATCCGGGATGCTGTTCGTAACGGCCTTATTCCCGGTCCGCGGATTTTAGCCAGTGCAAGACTGGTTTGTATCACCGGTGGTCACGGCTGGGAGATCGGCGGACGGGAAGCCGATGGTCCCCATGAAGTCCGGAAAGCGGTCCGGGAGCAGATCAGAGCAGGGTGTGATATAGTGAAGCTGATGGCTACCGGGGGCGTGCTAACCCCGGGGTCAGAACCGGGTTCGCCGCAGATGACGGAAGAAGAACTCCGGGCCGGAATAGAAGAGGCCCATAAAGCCGGCCGATTGACGGCTGCCCATGCCCAGGGCCAAAGCGGCATTGAAAATGCCGTCAGAGCAGGGATTGACAGCATTGAACACGGGATTTTCCTGAATGAAAAAATCATTGCTTTGATGTTGGAAAAAAATACAGCCCTCATTCCCACGCTTTCCGCACCCATCAACATTTTAAAGGGAGAGGGGAAACCGGGTGTGCCGGATGAGATCATAAAAAAGACAGCCCAGGTCAA
>JFJP01031716.1_pt1 | contig 28151 bp, 25 predicted proteins | sample 431651 | NCBI WGS metagenome assembly JFJP01 (sample SAMN02602958, study PRJNA72255) | Microbial mat metagenome, whole genome shotgun sequencing project. | biome: fresh water; feature: sink hole; material: water; isolation source: purple microbial (photo- and chemosynthetic) mats found in... | reverse complement strand
TCCTTTGGTGGATAGATAAGTGAGTTGGCGGGCAGCCTGACAACGGTGCAAAACGACAAAAAGACAACTAAAAAAATAACTTCAATGACAATAATCTCACACAAACTTTCAAGTGACCTAAAATTTGAGCTAAAAAATGCAGACGAAGTATGGGTTGCGGTTGGACTTCTAAACTTATCAGGACTTGACTTTATTTTACACGCCTTGCCGAAAACTTGCAAATTGAATTTTATTGTAGGTATTGATTTGCCGACTGACCCAAAAGCACTTTCAAAGCTCCTTTCGTTAAAAGGTAAGCAGACAATAAACGCTAAAATATTAACCGAGGACTTTTTTCATCCTAAAGTTTATATCATTAAATCGGGCGGACAATTGACAGCTTTTGTTGGCTCAGCAAATTGCACCAACGGTGGACTTACGGACAATATAGAAATGAGTATTGGAACAAAGGAAAGCATTATCTGCAAAGAACTAATTGACTGGTTTAAAAAAACTTTACTTCCAGCATCACAGCCGTTGACTTTTGATTTTATTGCCGACTACAAACCGAAATACGACAATAGACTAAAGAGAAGAAAAACGGAGAAAGAAGAAATTGAAGATTTAAAAGAAAAGGAGCAGAAAAAACTTCAAGCGAATTTAAAACTCAGAAGTAAAATTATTTCGCAATTAAAAAGCTTTAGAAAAACAAAAGAGTATTTAGAAAATAAAACACACAGACAAAAAACTGTTCTTGATTTAAGAGAGTGCCTTGATTATCCTAATTTTAGGAAGCTCGACTTGAAGACATTTTTTTCAATTAAAGACCTCGGAACAATTGTAGCTATTAAGGTAAAAAGAAGAATTCAAGACAACCCCAAACAGTTTGCAGACCTGATGAAATTTATTTGTGACGACAGTATTCCAATAAAAACAAGAATAGACGAAGCCCTTGATGGAAAACTATCTATTGAAGATGTTGGAAAAGGATTTATATCAAAAGTTTTAGTAGCACATAATCCTAAAAAATACTACTTGCACAATGATGCTTTCGTTGAACGCTTGCAAAAACCTTTTGGACTTGAATATCCTAAAGGTCTTTCCTTTGGTGAAAAATATGAACTGACAATTGAAATTCTAAAAGAAATAATGACTGAAACTGATTTTGACGATTTCGCAACTCTTGACAGATATTTATGGAATATAAAAGCCTAAATATAGGGCAGACAGAAGCTCGAACCGCTAGCAAAGTTTTAATGCCATAAGGGTTTGGCTTCGCCGATTTTCAATTCAGAGGTATACGAAGGTCAGAAGTCCGCTTTTACTTTTCGTGTAAATTGTGAGTGTGAAAAGCTCCGGAAAACATTACTTGCCATGCTATCGTAAAAAATGAGTAAACTTAAATACATTAACTAATGAAAAAAATAATAAAAATAGTATTAACAGGAGGTCCTTGTGCTGGAAAAACAACTATGCTTCCTATTATAGCTGATGAATTTTCTAATCGTGGCTTTTCAGTAATTGTAGTTCCCGAAAGTGTTACCTTAATGAAATTGGCAGGCATAAAATTTAATGTTTCGGGGCAAAAACTTTTCCAGATCGAAAAAGCACATTTTGATTTTCAAGTTAATAATGAAAATACTTTTAATGCATTAGCAAATCATTCCGATTTACCAACTTTAATTATACATGATCGTGGTTTAATGGATATTTCAGCATACGTATCAAACGATATGTGGCATTCTATAATAGATGAATGCGGATTTACTAATATTCAAATTATAGAAAGGTACGATGCGGTTATTCATTTGGTTACTGCCGCAAATGGTGCCGAAAAATACTATACCATTGAAAATAACATTGCAAGAACTGAACCCCTTGCTGATGCTCGGTTATTAGACAATAAATTGATTGATGTCTGGTCTAAACACCCTCACTTAACTGTAATCAACAATACGGGTAGTTTTGACGATAAAGTAAATGCAGTAATATCAAAAATTTTAAATTTACTGCAAACTTTGTAGCTCCTTTTATTACTAATCTTAAAAACAAAGTATTTTTATCATCCAACTTCAGAATCTTCACTCACTTACCTAATTTAAGATTTTTAATCAGTAAGAATATCAAGATTTTTTTTAAGCATATTAATCTTTTGGAATATAAATATCCTCATAAAAATAGGCGGAAGTTATCTACTCATATATCACACAAAAATACGAATAGAAGCAAGGATTTTTGAAAAAAAAGAATTAATTTTGGGTTAATAGACAGACTGATGTTATGCATTATTATAAAAAAACACATTATGAGATTATACAGAGGTTTAAATTTAGACAAAACAGAAATTGAATTTATCAGAATAAATGGTGATTTAAATTTGGATGTTGGTGCTTGGTTGTTAAAGCCAAAGATTGACCACCATGATTTGACAGTTGAAGCCATTATTGAAAAAATATTAAATGAACCTGATAATATTGAAAGGTATAACAGAGATTCAAACGAATTATCAGATATTGGAAAATATGTAACAGGATGTATTCTAGGTGCATCAATATATAGTTATGACAATAAAAAAAAGGAAGAAAATGTGATAATTGAAATTGAGGCAGAACCGACTCAAATTTTTATCGACGGTCGTGACTTTTTGTATAACTCATTTCCACAATTAATTCAAGCTAACCCATTAGACCCAAATTTAAAGAGCATGTTAGTTAATGCATTTGGCAGTAAGTTTATACAATACCTAGAGAAAGCAAAACAACTTACTGGGAAAGAAAGTAATAAGATTTTTAGACTTGTTGATTATATCTGCATGGATAATACAATTATAAAGTCACACTTTTTAAATAAAAGGGTTCTAATTCAGGGAAGGTTTTCAACAAAATTTTTAAGTGCTTTTGCTATTATTGGAGGTATTAAACCGGAAATGATTATTGATATAAGAAAATCAGAACCAATTAATCGGCAAATACCAATTCATTATCTTCAGTCACAATATAAAATAGAGAGTTCTATTAATATATATGACATCAAATAACAATGCAGAACAGCAGCTACAAGAAATTGGCGATTTTTAATTCAATTATCAAAATAACAGAAAATAACTACGTTTACTTAAGTAAATTTATTTGGAATATTTGTATATTTGCTGGCGTGTATAAAACAATTAGCGGCAACATTCAAAGAGTAGGAAAAATTAAAACAATTCAAAATGGAAGATAAAGAATATCAAAAGAAAAATTTAGAGGCAATTTACTCTTCTGCCTCTCTAGCTCCAGTTTTTCATCCGAATGCAAAATTTTGTGATAAACAATTTGCTGGACTTACACCTTACATAGCATATGGAGATGTAATGGACTACAAGTTTGTAATTCGAGCATCGAGTGACTATAATGACAAACTGGGAACGAACCCAGTAATCGTAGAATATGGCAGTATTGATGAACTTGTAAATGATGGGTGGCGTCTTGATTAAAAACCTAAAACCTAAAATGTATGCTGATAATCCAAAAAGGCTATTGTGAAAAATGTGGTTCTGAATTTGGACCTATGAGCACTATTCAATCAACAAATGTTGAATGTTCTAAATGTAAAAAGACAGTAATTGTATGTCATTCTTGCAAAGAAAAAGGTTGTGAATGTGGTGGAAATCTTTTAGACGCTTGGGAAAAAAATCCTAGAATGATTTTCTAAGATTGATAAAAAAACAAAAAAAGGCGACGCCCCTGCCTTTTTACCTCCCCAATCTATTAATCAACACACGCCAGTAATTTCGAAAGCAAAGAAGCAAAGTGAGAAATCTCTCTAAACATATATTAGCGCTAACTAAACATCTCAATATTTTTATCAGACAATAGCGATTTTTATTTATGTTGCTACAGAATGTTTTTGCAATGCAAGATTGTTCATATTCCATTTTCCAAAGATGCCGCATATGAATAATTATCAACACATTCTAATCTAAACTTATCCAAATCCGTTCTTGAAATATTGCACTCATTAGCAATATCTGCATTATCTTTCTTCTCATCAATTTTCTTTAAAATTAATTCGGCCAATGATTTTGTCATTTTATGACCGTACCAATTATCTGGTGCCGTATTTGTAGTTTTTTCAACTATTATTTTTTTCTTTTTGTCGTATACTAATTCAAATTTTTCAAGCAGTTTTTTTCTTATAGCAATCACTTCATTATAATCAAGGCAGTATGCTTCAGCAATTGCATATATGCTTCTTTTTATATCTTTTATAAATAGTTCTTTTATTATTTTTTTAATTGCTTTATTCGTTCTATTTGTATTGATATTAGCTGTTTGACAAATATTATACAAAGCTTTATCACCATAATCCTCTCTATATTTTTTAATCCATTCTGTTTCGCATTTATTTAGCTCATCTTCTTTTGATACAATTTCGAGAATGCGAAATACAAAATTTGAGCAGCCAATTTCGCAAATAGATTGATCAATTGATTGTTCGGTATCGTTGCAGTGATTATTCCACCTATCAAATATATCTACTGCTTTTCCAATATAATATTGAGGCTCATTATCGCTATTGCAATTCATTCGTTGAATTAAATAAATACCTTTTACTAGTTTATTTCTTATCATAATGTTTTATTTTTTAATTAGTTAGAATTATTTAAAATCTATTTGTAATGGTTAATAGCACTTTAATTTTTTAATTAGCCTAGAATTTAATAATAATGCTTTAGTAAGAATATCCAAAAATCCAAAAATAAAAAACTTTCCCTATCCGCTGCGGGATGTTTGAATGAATCCATAAAGCGGAGAGATGGTGGCTGAGCGAAGTCGAAGCCGTTCCCGCAGTGTAGCATTTTTCTTTAATTCGTTTCTTTTTTTTTGCTAAAAAAAGAAATGCACGAAAAAATAATATAACTTTATTTTGATGTATTTTGCTATAAATAAAGTAATAAACAAATCTGTCTTTGGCTACTCAGCGCTGTGGCGTGAGAAATATAAAGAATATATAATTACATTATTTCCTTATATCGTTTTTGTTAAAAAATTACTTTCTGAACAGTTCCAACATCATTCTTAATAAAATATAATCCTTTTTCTTTTAAAGTTATCTGGATTTCAGTGTCTGGATTTTCAATTCTTCTTATAAGTTGTCCAGTTTGGTTGAAAATTTCAATGAATTTGGATGGTTCAGATAATTCTATGGTTATATCACCTGTGGTGGTTGGATTTGGATAAACACTGAAATCATTTTGTTTTATTTCATCAACTAAAATATTGAAATAATTATCACCACCAACTCTTGTTGCACTTGAAAATTTTATAGCTATTAATGAAACAGAATCCATTGGAAATGAATATAATAGTGAATCCTTTACTATCTTTTCAACTTTTCCTCTTGATACTACAATCATTTCAACCACATTTGTGGTGTTTATTATAGATTCAATTTTAGTATCATCTAAACATATTATTATCAACTTTTGTTGCAATAAAATACGCTTCAAATTTACTATTCAGAATCATTTGTTTATCTATTGGAAATAATTTATCTGTCTGTCCAAATGTATTAAACATCATAACAAACAAAAGTGCTAAATTTATTAAAGTTCTCATAATTTATAATTTTTGATTAAAAAAACAATTCTATAGCCCGTCAAAATACATTTTAATAATTGAATTTCAAAGATACTAAATAATATGTAATAATACAACATCAATGTTATTTTAAAATATTTATATATTATGTAACACCTTACATTATTCACATTCAAAACCATCTTTTATCTAAACCCTATTGCTTTGTGCAACAAAACACTTTCTTCGTTTGCAAATTTAATTATTTGATTGTAAGTTACCGGGGTTCTATTGATCACTTGGTGCATCAGGCAGCGCTTTTCAATATTTTCAATTTGCCCACCAGTAAGTTCAAATTTCTCTGCCAAACTGTTGGCTTCCGTTTCACTTAGTTCGCTTATTCGGTTGCGGATTATTTCTGCCCTAATTTTTTGATTCGGTTTGTTTATTCTAATGCGGTATATAAACCTGCGGGTAAACGCAGAATCAATGTTTTCTTCGTAATTGGTGGTGGCTATGCACAAGCCTTCAAAATCTTCGAGTTGTTGCAGAAAAATATTCTGAATGGCATTGTTCATTTGGTCAACCGAATTTTGAACGGTCATGCGGTTCATCAGAATTCCATCTGCTTCGTTAAGGAGCAATATGGGATGCAACGCTGTTTTTCTGGCAATAATCTGATAGTTTTCAAAAATTCGCATGGCATTTTTCTCTGAATTGCCTACCCACATATCCTTTATTTCATTAATATTTACCCTAAGAAGGGTTCGGTTTGTATGGCGTGCAATTTGATAAGCCAGTTCAGTTTTTCCGCAACCCGGAGCACCCGAAAGCAATACTATAAGGCCACTTTTTAAGCCTTTCCTTTTAAATATATCCAAGGTTTCATCAAAATGGCCTTTCTCACATAGTTTAAATAAATGATCTATGTTTTGGTTGTCATCAGGATTAAAAAAAAGTTTCTTTTCTGCTATATGCACAGCCGATATCCCAGAGTATAAATCGCAATGAACTATTTCTTCTGTGTTTTCAGAAAAATTATCTGCCAAAATATCACGATGTAATTTGTGGCTGATTCTAACCTCAAAATTTTCATTATTTATAGCTGTTAGTGGCTCCAAATAAGCCCTCCTGAAAAGCTCAGAACTATTATTGGTAAAGCGCTCTAAATATACAATCGGATTGCGCTCTTGGGCAATGCGCTTCATAATACCTTTTAAACTTATGCTGTTATATTCTCTACAATATCTAATGGCGCAATAGCAAAGAACTACATAGTCAGTAGGATCAAAAATATCAATTTTAGCTAGTTTGTTAAGAAAGCCTACATGGGCATTCTTCTCACAATAATCTCTAATACAATCAGCCGCCTTTTTTATATTGTCATCAAACAAATTGCCTCGATTTAATAACTTTTCAAATTCAAACAGCTTTTGTGAAGGATTATTCATAAAAGCAACAACCTCATCTTTAATGTCAGAATAGCGCAACTGTGTATCAAGTATTCGGTGAACAAATTGTGAAACCTGATTTTCACCTTTATTTACTTGACATAGCAAGCCCATTTCATTTAATTCTTTAATGGAATCATTAAAATAGCGTAAAAAAGAGGGTGGTTGATAGAAGTAATCAAGAAAACAGTCGGCGTTGTAACCTTTTCCTTCTCTTTGCTCTAGATTAATTATGGCTACCAGAAAAAACACACTTTTGGGCGAACACTCAAAATGATGCCATAATAATTCGAACTGATATTGATATTGTTTTATCAAATCGTTCATTTCACGCGACGAAGCTTTCTGATGATACATTGCATCATCAATATCGCCCAACGCATCGTACAACGGGTTTCGTCGAAACTCAATTTTAAATACTTTTTTTCTACTCATATCTTGTGGCTTTCATTCTTCAGGATATAAACAATCTACAATTAAGTACTTATGCCATCCAATGGCATATCGGGTAACTGGCGATAACATTAATGAATTCAAATCTTTTTCTGTATTAACCATTACTTCATGCGGTAAAAGGGTTTCTATGATTGAAGCATCTTTTTTTGTCTCCTTTGTTTTTGATAAAGCCTCTTTATATAAATCATCTGCACCAAATAGATGCAACAACTCATGTGCTATCACGGCGGGTCTTGTATGGCCTGCTATTATAGCATACTCTTCATTTACATTTTCATAACTGATAACGGCCAATGAATTATCTGTGAGGCAGCCACTGCGTACAAAAAACATCAATACTACTTTTTTGGCCTCATTATTTTCTTTTAATCGGTTGTTGAACCTTATCAAACTTTCACTTTTTTTCATTTTCATTGATTCAGGTTGATTGTCTACCTCTATATTATATGCAATGTCATTGGTCCAGCTGTCTAGCATTCGCTGTGACTTTTTAGAATTCCTCATTTCTGTTATTTGATATACACAATCCTTTGCTAGTTTTTTTTGTATCACCAATGCTTTGCCATTTTTTGTATGGCATTGTTGTTCAATATTCAATTCAATTTTTTCTTCTGCCGCCCTATTTTTTAACCAATTGCAAGCAAGCCTTATGGAATCGCTAGTTTCTTTAATAGCAATACTATCCCAAATATTGCAATCGCAAGCGTTAACAAATACTGTATACAATTTAACATTTCCTGATAGTTGACCCCTATTTGTTTTTTGATGGCTAAAAAAAAAATTAAGAAAATATTCTTGAGCATAAACTAAATGCATCCCAAAGAAAATATTGATAATAATAAATAGACTCTTCATAAACATTTATTTTTACAAATATACTCCTAGAATTTCATTTTATCTCTTTTCAATTGGTTCATTACGTTCATTAGGTTCACTTCACCAAATAATTTTTTTATTCCTTTTTTTTTATTTACTTTTGTAAAATATCAATATAATCAAATGAAAAAAGTTGAAATCAAAAATTGTTACGATTGTCCCTTTATGCAATACACCGCTAAGGACTATTATTTTTCAAACATGTATTGTTCGCTATTAAAGAGAGACATCTTGAACACATTTCCGTTGGATAAAAACGTGCCGCCAAAATTTGAATTGCCCAATGATTGTCCTTTAATTATAGGAGAAACGATTGAATATAAAATTAATAAAACTTTTCACGATGAATAAACTACCCCTTTTGTCTTCGTTTGATTTTACCCGTGTGCTTACTAGCAAGTTAAAGCCAGAGGAATTAGAAAATGATAGTTGTAAATACATGCGTTGGTTTACTCTTATTAATCTTACTTTGCCTTCCATGTATAGTTTTGGATGCTATAGTAAAGCAGAAAAATATTATGAGGAGTTGTATACTCACTATTCACTTTTGCCAGAAAATTATGGATGTGCTACTACGTATAATCTTAAAGATAACACTGAAAGCATGAATAGTTGGTTTGTCTTTCTTCGCGAAGATTTGCTTATAACCTATAAAAATGCGGATGCGAATATTAATATTTATTATTCATTTGATGTCCCCAAACTTGAATTAAGTGAATTAGTAGCTTATTATAAAGAAGCGGTTGTTTTAACCGAAGAAGAGACAAAAGTAGAGCCCAAAATATATTTTATTAGAGAAACCTCCTACAAATTGGCATTACAATCGGTAGCCGTTAATAAAATTGAATTAGATGTAGCCAGTAATTATAATGACGATTTTCAACCTGTTCATCAAGTGATCATGAAACAATTAACCAATATGGATGGTAATGGAATTATTCTATTGCATGGCGATCCCGGAACTGGTAAAACAAGCTATTTAAGATATTTAACTACTCAAGTACAGCAAAAATTCATTTATTTGGCGCCATCCTTCGCAGCATCTTTATCATCTTCTAAATTTCTCAACTTATTGATGGACAATGCAGGTTCCGTTTTAATCATTGAGGATGCTGAGGCCCTTATTGAAGATAGGGGATTAGGTACCAACTTTTCGCTCAGCGGCTTGTTAAATATCACTGATGGTTTGCTGAGCGATATGCTGAAGATGCAAGTTATTTGTACTTTTAATACAGATATCCGAAACATAAACAAAGCCTTATTAAGAAAAGGGAGATTAATTGCCATTTACAAGTTTGACAAACTTGAAGCAGCTAAAGCAAATAAACTTTCTGAACAGTTAGGATATAATAATAAGATTGAATGTGCCACCAGTTTAGCACAAATATACAATCAGAATAAAAAAGATTTTTCTTTTGATCGCAAACAAATTAAAGGATTCGGAATATGAAAGAGATGCTACCACACATAGAACCCTGCATAATAGACAAACAATTGCTAAAGCATTTTTTTGCGCATTCATCTTCAAAGAATTACAATGAAGAGTTATATATCGCCATGTCAGTATTGGGTTTTATTCCTTCAAAAATTGCTATAAAAACATCGTATTTCATTAATAAAGATTTTTGCTTATTGTTAGATGAGGCTTACCCGTGGATTAAAAACCAATCATTTCGCTTGCAGTTTAATACATTCGAAGCCATATTGTATGTTATAAATAATCAGTTGAGCATTTCCATAGACGACGGATGTATTGATATTTTATATGGTAGCAATAAAAATACCGCACCCATAGTGCAACAATTAAAATTGGTGATACAAAAATTAAATGAAAAAGAATGTACTCAAAGTGAAGGGCATTTTTATGCTTATTTTCAAGGTATATTTAGACCGTTTAAAGTTAACCCTTATGAAATACAATTAAACGAGCATTACAACGATAGTTTACAAGAAATGCACCAATATTTAGTTCCGGAAATAAACGAAAAGAATGCCAAAGGACTTTTACTATTTTTCGGAATGCCAGGTACCGGAAAAACGTCCTATATTAGATATCTTACCAGAATCTTAAATAAAAAAGTAATATTTATTCATCAAGAATTGGCTCATGCCTTAGATGAATCAGCATTTATCAATTTAATGTTAACTCAAAAAGATTCGGTGCTGGTTATAGAAGATGCAGAATTTATGCTGGTAAGCCGAGACCAGAATACTTCATTTTCGGTAAGTAGCTTGTTAAATATCACCGATGGTTTATTGAGTGATTGTTTGAACGTGAAAATAATATGCACTTTTAACACGCACATCCGAAATATTGACACTGCCCTACTTCGCAAGGGAAGGTTAATTGCTGCATACGAATTTGAGAAACTCAACCTAAGAAAAACCAATGCCTTGCTCAAAAAATTAGGTAGCAGTCATATTAGCCGTGAGCCTTTAACTCTTGCAGACATATATCACATATCTGATCCGGATTTTCAATTGGTTAGCAACAAAAAAATTGGTTTTTAATATGAATCCACTACAATGCATTGATAAAGTGGCTAAGCCATTTTATCCCGAATATAGTGCTAGCTTTGTTTGTTCGCTGCTTATGGCTTCATCAGGCGGAGCTGCAAACATGAGTAAAAGTTATTCAGCAATTTATTTAGACATAGTGCTTGATTATTTAATATCCAATTTTAAATTGAAACCGCAACAAATTTGCACTATGCAACAAAATAATAGCGGTGCACAGAAGGGTAAATATTTTGTGTATAATTTTATAGCTGCCATTTCAGAGCATTGTATTGCTATAGGAACTAATTATGACTTACTAGAGATTATATACACTAATCAAGGACATGTGGAAGCAATGCAAATAATTGAAAAAATACCTTCATGCTACAAAGAATATAATTACAATACCCAAGGCTATTTATTTTTAGTATCTGACAATTTTGCCTGTGAAGAAATTCAGCTAAAACCCTTAAATAAAACTTTTAAGGATTTATATTCTGAAGAATTTTTACCGATTCATCAAAAAGTATTAAACTTCTTACATTCCGAAGAAAGTGGATTGATTGTACTATGCGGGGAATCAGGAAGTGGTAAAACAACCTATCTTAGATATTTAATTGAAACTGAAAAAATAAAATTCAGCACCATTAAAAGTACTATATTTGAATCTCTCGATCTTGAGTACTATGCATTTTTATTGACAGATTACGCCGATTCAGTTTTAATTATAGAAGATGTAGATTCGCTCAATGATATATACCATCAAACAAATGATTTATTACGAAATTTCACTTCACTATCCGATGGATTTTTAAATGAAATATCTGCATCAAAAACAATTATAACTTTAAATGTGGCGAAGAATAAACTAAATAATAGTATATTTCAACATGCCAATATAAAAGTTCTTTATGAGTTTATAGCGCAAAATGATAATTGTTGCGCCGATTAATTTGGTGTATTTGAATTGCTGTCATCAAATCGATTGATGAACGCTAATTGCCTGTCTAGCTCAGCTTCATTAATCAGCAAACCCTTAAGGCCAATTACATGTCCTACTTGAAATTTTGGGTGGTTGCTTTCAATTATGCGAAAAAGGTGATCACCTAAATGCACAAAATTTATTGAATAACCCTGAATGGAGTATCTACATATAAACAAACATTCATTGTTATTACTACTGTTTGTGTTGGTTATTTCATCACTGGGCTGTAATGAAAGAGATAAATCTGACCAAGAATGAAAACCTAAATATGTAGCAATTACATCTAGGGTTGATTTGCGAGGATTTGTTTCTTTTTCAAAACCTAAGAGTCGGGCGATGGTAGATGCTCCAATACTTACTTTGCATGCCTCGCCAATATGTATTGCTAAAACATCGCAATCCCGCGAATACTTAATGGGTGCATTAAACTTCTTTTCTAATAAATTTCTTACTTGTTTGCATAATATCATAGTTATAAGTTTTGTGCAAAGTTAAAAAATATTTTTTGAATAAAAAAATTTTTCTGAATTTTTACCTTCATCAAATGAGCCAAATGAACCTTGCAAAAAGTGTTTTTACCAATTAATTTTGCAGAAATTATTATTCACTAAAACAAATGCGTATGATTAAAAAAAGAAAATTTGTAATGAACATTAGTTTAAATGAATTGCATGAGGCCATGCAAAAAATTGATGAAAGTATATATCAAAGTTCTTTTAACATGGATCAATTGAATGATATGATTTCAAAAAATCAGAAATACTTTGATCTTCTTCTGAATCATTTTGAATGTTCACCCAAAGCTCTTTTTTTACTTATTCTAATTTATAATATGCAAATGCATGATGAAACAGCCGATTCAGTAGCTGAGTTAAGGCAGTATTTAAAAGCTCCTGTTGGATTTATTCGCAAATTCGACAATGCATTTACAGAATTATATCAAATGCGTTTGCTTCATTTGCAAAGACGAAACCAGTTAGAGTTATCGAAATTTGTTGAAACCATACTTACAGAACAAAAAAAGTATTCAGAAATAAAGGCTGAGATTGATGCCCATTATAAAAATCCGGTCCGCTTGATGCAAGAAATCAATGTTTATTTAGATGATAAAACCAATGAGGACAATGATTCCTTATATGCTTATCAAAAATTACAGGCTTTTATGGAACACAATAGCGATGTGAATTTTATTCATCGCTTAAAAGAAATTAAAACCGATCATTATCTTGAATGGCTATTACTTTGCAAAATATGTTATAATTATACCCGTAGCAGACTTGATTTTGATATTAGCAGAACGGTGAATCGCATGGTAGATGATATTAAGGTACATAGAGTTTGGGAAAATATCATAAACCAAAAGTCCATTCTTTTTGAATTGGGTTATCTGGAGGCTAAATCTGCTTTGGTTTCTGATAATACAGATGTTAAAATAACCCATAAGGTTTATGATGACATTTTAAAAGACGATTTTTCAAAAGCAAAAGATGAAGAATTGAAACACAGTTTATTTGAAATCACTAAACCAAATGAAATTGCTATAAAGGAACTATTTTATAATGAAAAAGAGCAAAAAGTAATTAAACAATTGTATTCCATTTTTTCCAATGCCCGATTCGTTAGTTCTCAAGCTGTATTAAAAGAAAATGGGCTACGGGGAGGTATTGCAGTGCTGCTGTCTGGTTATCCGGGTACCGGCAAAACCGAATTGGTAAATCAATTGGCTCGGTGGACAGGCAGGCATATTTTTAGAGTTAATATAAGTAAGATTAAAGACAAATGGGTGGGTAATTCTGAAAGGAATGTTAAACAGATATTTGATGCTTATCGCAGTGTTGCGGAATCAAATGAATTGGCGCCCATATTATTATTAAATGAAGCCGATGCACTGTTAGGAACCCGAATACAGGTAGACAGCTCAGTTGATCAAATGAACAATTCCATGCAAAATATTTTTCTTCAGGAATTGGAAGAATTTGATGGCCTATGTGTGGCTACCACCAATTTAGATCAAAATTTTGATAATGCTTTCATGCGAAGGTTTTTATTTCGCATTAATTTGTCTAAACCTGATGTTAAGGTTAGGGCCAATATCATCCATTCAAAGATAAGAGACATAAGCTTGGAGCAAGCCATGAAAATGGCAATACAATATGATATCACGGGCGGCCAAATTGACAATATTTTAAAGCGGGGCATGTTGCACTTATTAATTTATGGCAAACAAGCCGGTTTTGACGATTTAATGGAATATGCCAGTGAAGAGTGCACTACCCGAACCAAACAGGTGGGGTTTAAGAAAACTTAAAATTTTGATAAAAAGATGCGGGTAATTAAACTTAAGTTAAAAATATTGATACCTTTGTATAGAGGTAATTACTAATAAGTAAAAAACGAGTACCATGATGCTAAATATTAAAAATCAAAATTTAGAAGACGAATCATTAATTGCTCTGGCTGCGTATATTGAAGAAATCATTCTCTCTGGTTCGGTTCATTTAGAGAACGATAAATTGTTTAACATAGCCAAAGAATATCCGGTTTACTTTGTAAATGAGGAAAGCATGCCCGATAAAATTGGTGAGCATTCATTAATATTGTCAGAAAAACAAAAAGATGAACATCTTAATAAAGGAACCGAGTATCTGGGTCTGTTTTGCCCTTTTGGAAACACGGTGAATGAAATTTCTCCTGCAATTCTTATTTGTCCCGAAAGAATTAAAAATTCATGTGCAAATAAAGATAATGAAAATGAGTATAGGGCTTTATTGGCAATGGTAATGATTCATGAGTATGCACATGCCTTGTTTCATCAAGATAGAAAAGAAAATGGTTATCTTGAACTTTATTATGAAGAAATAAAAAATCCGAATTTGCAACAGTATCATAATTGGATGGAAGAATCAATGGCAAATTTGTTAACCTTAGAGTATTTTAGAAATTTCGAATATGGTATTGGTAAAGCATTTGAGAATAGATCTTATTTTAAGCCCAATGTAGCTTATTCTGCTTTGAATGAAGCCATGAAATTTATGATGGCTCAGCCTGCCAACTACCGCTTGGGGTGCATGCTTTTTACTTCCGGAATTCATTATCAAAAAGAGTTATGGCCAATTCGTTTAGCTGAAAAAGATGAATCTACTATTAAAGCAATTACAGCAGCTATTCAATATTTACAAGGAATAGCTTTTAATACGTTACCTTTCATAAGTATTCGGGATTTTAAAATAAAAAGTAAAATAAATTGAAAATATTATGATGAATAAACAAAATACGGAAATAACGGTTACATCGAGCAGCGACTTGGGTAAAATTGTAAAAGGAGTTACAAAAATTACAGCAAGTTTTGCTCAATTAGAAGAATTGCCTGAACTACATGAGGGATTAGAGGAATTGAATTGCGAGGGAAATTTGCTTACCAAGCTTCCACCATTGCCCAGTAGTTTAAAAATATTGCGTTGCGGGTATAATAAATTAGAAGAATTGCCTGAACTACCTAAGGGATTAGAAGAATTGAATTGCGAGGGAAATTTGCTTACCAAGCTTCCAACATTGCCCAGTAATTTAAAAATATTGCGTTGCGGGTATAATAAATTAAAAAAATTGCCTGATTTACCTATGTATTTAATAGAATTATATTGTGAAGTAAATTTAATAATAGAACTACCAAAGCTTAACAGCAAATTAAAAAATTTAAATTGTAGTTTTAATAAAATTTCAATAATTGATTTGAAGGACAATAAAGAAAGTTTAGAATTTATATGTTATCACTATAATCCTTTAATATTGCCAGTTTACTTGGGTGTAAAAAATGAAAACAATGAGACGGAATGGAATAGTGTATTACATTCTAAATTTAGGACATACGAACACATTAAGTATTTGATAGATAGATTTGGCGAACAGCACTTTGCAGATAAAATTATACCATCTCATAAATTCGGATACTATTGCTTTATGAATGATGTAAGGGAATATGCGGAATTTAAAAAGGATCCAATTGATATTAAAATATTTACAGAGGGATATGGTTTTTAGGTTACCACTATCATGCTCCAGCACCCCCATTCTTCACATTCCCCACTCGTCTACCCATATTCCAAGCAGAACCGGCTATGTGGCAGATGATGCGCAGCTAAAAGCGGAAATAAATAAGCTGACCGATTGGTTTACCAATGACTTGTTTGATGGTGATAATGGGATTAAAATAGTAGCGCCATTCAGTCGCATATTTTGCGATGTGGAACGTTTTGCCGATGATACACAAGAGCCAATGGCTCAATATGGAATGGGTTGTACCTATCTCTCAACCGATGATGGAAAAGTTTTGCGGGTACTTAAAAACAAAATGCGGAACGAAATAATAAACCAATATTACGTGCCACACCATAACTTGCTTAATGAAGCCGTAAACCAACAAGTTAGTAAATGGGCTTGGGCAATGATTGTTGATTGTCATTCATTCTCCAATACACCCTTTCAGCGCGATGCAAACAAAAAGCAGCCCCGTCCCCACATCAATATTGGCACGGATAATTTTCATACACCAGAATGGCTCATGAAATTGGCCGAGAATTACTTTTCCAGCCATAAATTATCGGTGGGAATCAACTGGCCCTATTCCGGCACTATGGTTCCACTGCAGCATTACCATATTTCAAAAAACGTAATGTCTATAATGATTGAGCTTAACCGCTCGTTATATATGAATGAAAATACCATTGAGAAAACGGCCGAATACCAATCGGTTAAAATGATGCTAAGTGATTTTTTAAAAGAACTCAGCATTGAAATGCAAAAGCACCAACATTCAGCACTTTAAAAAAATAGATAATGGGAAATAAAGATTGGAAATCGGAAATGGCAAAAAGCTTATTGAAAAAAAGCTTACCTAAACCCTATTAAATTGCAGGAAATAAATGAATTGATTAAGGCATTATCTCTTTATACCATTAGTAAAACCGTTCAGTAGTAATATTTCTTCTTCCGCCAGTCTTTTTTCCCTATATCATTTGTATAATTGTATGTTTTGATTATATTTGCTAATATCGTTATTAATAAGAAGTATTTAAGAGTATGAATAAAGATCGGGTTTCTGTGAAGGTAGGTTTACCAAAAAGGGTAGAACTTTATGGATAAAAACGTAAAAGATTAATTTTGTAACTAGATGAATAAGAATTTATAATGAAGAATTTAAACTATATAGATTTATTTGCTGGAGCAGGTGGGCTTTCCGAAGGTTTTATTCGTGAAGGGTTTAATCCAATTGCTCATGTCGAAATGAATAATGAGGCATGTGATACTTTGAAAACTCGACTAGCATTTCATTATCTCAATAAAAGTAAAAAACTAAAAACGTACTGCTCTTATTTGAAAAATGAAATTTCTAGGGAGGAACTTTGGGGAATTATACCTGTCGAAATAATTGATTCAGTAGTCAATGATGAAATTTCAGGCAAGACTATTGAAAACATTTTTAAGCAATTAGATGAGAAACTTGATTCAAAAAAAGTGGATTTAATAATTGGAGGTCCGCCATGTCAGGCATATTCTCTTGTTGGCAGAAGCCGAGACCCTAACAGAATGGAAGGTGATAAAAGAAATTTTTTGTTTCGTTATTATGCCCAATTCCTAATTCGCTACAAGCCAAAATATTTTGTATTTGAAAATGTTTTGGGATTGCAAACAGCAGGAAATAAAAAATATCTGAATGAAATGATGCAACTTTTTTCAGAAATCGGTTATTCAACCGATTTGCAAGTTCTCAACGCAGAAGAATACGGAGTGCTTCAAAAAAGAAGAAGAGTTGTAATCATCGGACAAAGAGGGGAAAAGAAATTTCATTTTCCAGAACTTGAAACAGTTGTAAATAATTGGGAGACAAAAAAAGATTTGTTCTTTGACTTGCCTAAATTAAAACCAGGGGAAGAATTGCAAATTGCGAAATACACAAAACCAATTAACGAGTATCTAAAAAAAACAGAAACTAGAAATGGAGTTGATTTTGTTACGCAGCACATTACAAGACATCACAATGAAAGGGACTTAGAAATTTATGCTATAGCAATTGATAAGTGGTTAAATGGGAAAAGACGGTTGAAATATGATGAACTACCAAAGCGGTTGCAGACACACAAAAACATTTTGGCATTTCTTGACCGTTACAAAGTAGTTGATCCAACCGGGCATTCTCATACAGTTGTCGCACATATAAGCAAAGACGGGCACTACTATATATACCCAGACAAGAAACAAGTTCGTTCTATTTCAGTTCGTGAAGCGGCAAGAATTCAATCGTTCCCTGATGATTATTTTTTTGAAGGTGGACGAACAGCAGCATTCAAACAAATTGGTAATGCGGTACCGCCTTTAATGGCAGAAAAAATTGCATTATCAATAAAGCAGCTTTTACTAAATGGCTAAACCCTATTTTGAAGTAACCCCTAATGAACAAAGAATTAATTCAAAAGCTGCAATACACACATGCAGGGCAGGAAGAAGCCCATTCACTTCCTTTGCCCCTAATTGAATCACTTCAATTAATCTCTGATTTTTTCAGTAACAGTTCTAATCATAAACTTTGTTTGGTTTTCCCAACAAAAGAATTCGCAGCACAATGGCTTTCTATACCTACCGTTTTATTTTTAATTGAATCGGACTTTGCTCAATTTAAGAATGAAATCACTGAATCATTAGAAAAGTATAAAAAAGGTGATTGGATAATTCTGAATAATGAAGCCGTTGTTGAGTGGGTTGGAAGAAATGTTAACGGATTTATTTTTAAGCACAAAGAGTACAACGGAGTTGATGAAATATCAATTAGTATTAAGAAAATTTCTAAGATTCAACCAGCACCATCAAGCAGAAGAGCATTGTCAGGATACAAGAGAGTGATTGAAGCATTAGGTAAGACCAATGAGAATCCAACGGATAAAATCCTTGGGATACAAACTGAAGGAAATAAACTCTACCAGAAAAATTCTATTTGCTTAATCAGTAAACACATTTCGTTTGAGAATTCGATTTCAGAAATCTCGATAAATAATTTTTTAGTTGACGAATATTTCAAGCAAGGAAAAATCGATGATACAGGCGAAGCAGACATGAAAAGTCCACTTCTTATTTCGAACAATCTTACCAATCTTGCTTTGTATGTAACACTATCAGACACTGTTTCAAAAATTATTATTGATGGTTATTCTTCTATTCAGGAAAGAAGAGATGACTTCCATGATATTGATGAAAAAAAAATTCCCACTATACTTATAACTGACCTTTCTGAACTTGGGGAATTTGAAAAGATTGGAGATGAGAATTTTGATTTTTACAATTTCACAAAAGAAAATTTACAACTTGATGAGATAAAAAAAATTTCCCCTTTCAGTTCCTTTGACAAGAAACTTCACAAATATGTTTCTTTTAATCTGCAAAAAGAGATTTGCGAAAACGAAGACCTTGAAAGCATTACTAAACTAATTCATACCATTGACAAAGATGAATCGGTAAAGGAATTAATGAATTTAAAAATCCTTCTGATTCAACTTTCAAATCTTATTTCAAGAATTGTTCACCCACTAAACCAAAACGAAGCTGCAGTTTACAGAGGAATGCTTAGTAAGGTGGAAACTCTATTCCTTGAAACCAGGTTCTACTTAGGAGGTTCAAATAAAATCATTGAAGATTCTATTTCGCTTTTGAAATCAGTCATTGAAAAGTTTGCAGATAATCCTTCGGAAAAATGTGCAAGGCTGACTGAACTGATGAAAGTAAACCAATATGATTACATCATTTGCACAACCGAGGATGAAGCATTGTCATTGTCTTTGCATTTGAACTCACTTAACATCGTACATAAACCAAATGTTATTTCAGTTGCTGATGTAAACAACAGCTTACTTGACAGCGAACCAGCTAAAGCAATACTTACAGGTTGGGCTAAAACAAACAATGTGAACCGACTCTTGACAAGTTTTTTGTTTTCAGAATTAACTGTTTTGTTCTATCAATTTGAAAGCAGATATTTCAATTCACTTCAAAACAGAAACAGGAAATTTAGTGGCAATGTTAACTCAACCATCAATAAAAAAGGAATCCGTTCAGAGAAAGGAATGGAAACCGCAAATGTTTTCGCCGATTTATTTAAAAGCGATTCAACAATAGATACGGATTCAAACTTTGACATTACTGATTTTGAATTAAAGCTTGATAACGCTCAGTTTTCAAAATTCATAGTAAGAGGTAATTTATCAGATAGTGTGAAAGCTAAAAGGGTCGAGTTCAAGAACGACAAATTTATTTATCTGACAGACACACACGGCTTACTCGTATTAGATAACTTTCATCCATCCACTAAAAAGTCAATATATATCCATAAAAGCAGAATTGAAAACTTGCATCACGGAGACATAATTGCATTTCTGAAAACTGAAAGAGAGGTTCTGAATATAATTGTGGGAAGGCAAACTACACAGGCAGCATTAGCTGAAACAAATAAATGGATTGAACTTTGGAAAAATTTACTAAAAACTCATTACAAGCAACTCGGGAATGATTTCAATAAATTGGCAAAGGAATTAAAGGAACAAGGTTGTGACCGTGACCCTGTTACAATTCGTTCGTGGTTATTTGATGATTTAAGAATTGGCCCAAGGAAAGATGATGATTTAATTGCTATTGCAATTATGACTAATGGAACGGAGTTATCTGACAATATCAATCAAGTTAGAGCAGCAATCAGGCAAATGACTGGTTGGAGAATGCAAGCTTCTGACTTTGTAATTGAACAATTAAAGGCAAAAATTAAAAGCACACATTCGACGATTCAAGTGAACTGTGTTATTGACTTTGAAGATTTAGGCGAAGTTGAAATCTTGGAGATAACAGAAATAAATAATTCACATGATAACATTGATATTAGAAATACAAACCGACTTTTAGAAAAAGCAAAACTTTAATGGCAAAACTATCCCCACCATATATTAACAAAGATTGCAAAAGCACCGGAGAGAGAATGATTTTTGATATGCTCAAAAAAGATTCTTTCACTGAGGATTGGATTGTTTTACACTCTCTCAATCTTTCGCAACATACCAAACGACTTTACGGCGAGATAGATTTTTTGCTTCTCATTCCAAACGCAGGTGTCTTTGTGATGGAAGTAAAGGGCGGTGATGTGAGGTGCAAAAACGGAGAATGGGTATTTATTGACAGGCATGGAAATGTAAACAGAAACAAAAGCCCATTCAATCAGGCAAGGGATGCAATGTTTTCACTTCAAACGGAAATTAAAAAAGAATTTGGAGCAAAGCACAGGTTCAACAAAATCCAGTTTGGCTTTCTCGTTGCATTTCCACAGGTGAACTTTGATAAACATAGCGTAGAATATGAGCAGTGGCAAATCTTTGACAAGACAAATTACAATTCAAACCACGAAACATTTTTTAAAAACTTGATTCAGCAGTTTACAGAGAAACATAAAACACAGCTTTGGTTTTCACCAACTGAATCCTTGCCAAGCCGACAAGACCTTGAAGAACTTTGTCATTTTCTTAGAGGAGATTTTATCAGAGTTCGTTCAGCAAAAGAACGTCTTGCAGAATTTGATTCCCAAGTTAAGTCCTATACCGAAGAACAATTCGGCGTTCTTGAATCAATTGAACTCAATGAAAGAAGTTTGGTTCAGGGAAGTGCCGGAACAGGAAAGACAATGATTGCGATTGAATCAGCAATCAGAGCAGCAGCAGAAGGTAAAAATGTTTTTCTTACTTGCTACAATAGAATTATCGGAGAATGGATGCAGAAGCAACTTGAAGGATGGAGCAACATCACTGTTTCAAGTTTACACAATTATTTGTTTGAATTGACAAAAGGTTTTGACTACGACAAAACGCAAGAAAATAAGCAAGATTTCTATTCAAAGTATTTGCCTAATCTTATGAAAGAATTTTTTAGGATTGGAGTAAAAGGAAAGTTTGATAAATTGATTATTGATGAAGGCCAGGACTTAATAAGAGAAGAATATTTGGGCTTGTTTGATTCAATGCTCACAAACGGTTTAGCAAATGGTAATTGGGAAATATACGGCGACTTTGAAAGGCAAGCTATTTTTGCACAACTTTCAAAATCCGAAATGCTTGACTTGCTTAAAACTTTTGGACATCATTCAAAACATTTGTTGCGTATAAATTGCCGGAACACAAAAGAGATAGGAGAAGAAACATCTTTGATTTCAGGATTTGAAAAACCACCATTCCTTTTAGAGTATCTTGAGGGACTTCCGGTAGCTTACCATTTTTACAGAGATGAAGCACACCAAAAACAAATTCTAAATGAACAATTAAAAAAAGTTGCTGATGAAAGCTTACCTCTCAACGAAATGGTACTACTTTCTCCATCGAAATTTGAAAACTCTTGCGTGAAATCCCTCCCTGGCTATTCAATTAAAGAAATCAAAACAGCAAACGAAGTTTCCGCAACTCAAAAGTATTTTGGATTTGCAACAATACAGTCCTACAAAGGAATGGAAGGCAACTATATCTTGATTACTGACATCGAAGATTTATCAAGCGAAATTGCTAAATCCCTCTTGTATGTAGGTATGAGCAGGGCACGATATGGATTGATACTTTTAATTTCTGAAGCAATTCAACGCCAGTATTACGATATTTTACAAAACAAACTCAGATAAAATGAGAGATGATATACTAAAATTTATAAAAAGGGAATTAATTGGCCCCGACCCAGTTAAGCCTCATATTCAGGAGAACGGAGAGGAAATTCTATTGAATGAGCCGCCTAGATTGAGATATGGTGCAGGAATTTTATTCCCATCGCCAAACAAAGACGGAGAAGGTGCAACTTATTCAGCAGCAGATTCAACAACAGCAAAAGAAGAAGAAGTAATAAAAAACACAGAAGAAACAAGTGTTGAGAGCTCAGAAACAATTGTTGACAATAACACATCATCAAATGTCGGTGATGACTTCGAAGAAGAAATTGGATTAGCAAATAATTTCCTTCCTTCTTCAATGGGATTCAGTTGCTTTTCAAAAATTCCAAATGAAGGTTTCAAAGTGCAGGTGAATGTTGGAATTTATGAAATTAATGATTACAGTTACAAAAAGGATGATAGAACAGATGTTCATAGGAAAGCATATTACAGAACTTCATTAAACCAGCCTTTGTTGATTCCGGCAAGCGACATTCCTCTGATTTCCGGAACTTCAAAAGAGTTTGCTTTAGTTGGTAAAGATGCAAAAAAAATTGAACTGGTTTTGAATATAAGAAACCGAACACATGGAAATGATTCTGATAAGAACCTACATCTTCTGACTTTTACCTTAATAAACAAAAACAAAGGAGCAAGAGAAAATATCAGGAATGAAGATTGCTTTTTTCAGGTTTCTTTTTCAGTAAATGCAAGTGAAAAATGTTTTTGCCCTTACAAATTGGCAGCGTCAAAGACAGATCAAGACGATGAGAAATCAAACCAACTTCTTTTCCGAAAGAAAAAGACTTTTGCGGTTGGACATGGCTGCTCTCCTTCATGGGTTGATGATGATTCTGAACTTGTAAACACAATTACAACGGAAGCAATTCCTTCATATGAAATAAAGCCAATCGTTCCGAATGAATTAAAAAGTGTTGCCTTGAAAATGTTTTACATGAGTGATTTGACAGAAGGCGACATCACTTCAAATCTTATTCAGCTAAATGCTGAATATGAGAATTGGATTAACGAACAAGAAGGAATTGCAAACAGGGAACTGACAGGAGAATTTCTCACTACTGCCAAAAGACACATTTCAAATTGCCGTGCATGTTTGAAACGAATGAAAGAAGGAGTTGATTTATTAAAGAGCAATTCTAAAGTCAACCGTGCTTTTAGATTAATGAATAAAGCGATGTTGCTGCAACAACTTCATTATGGAATTGACACAAGGAATTGGATTGTAGAAAAAGGTGTAATCACTGGCTTGGAGAAAGCAATTATTCCTGACCTAAATGACCAATCAACCTGGCAAAAGAATACAGATGGAAGTTTACGAGTTGGTTCATGGAGGCCTTTTCAAATTGCATTCATCCTGATTAATCTTCATTCAATGTTGGATGAAAAACATCCTGACAGAAAAATGGTTGACCTCATTTGGTTTCCAACTGGTGGAGGTAAAACAGAAGCATATTTGGGATTATCTGCTTACACAATTTTTCTCAGAAAACTCAAAGACAAAACTGATTCAGGTACTTCTGTTCTGATGCGTTATACTTTGCGATTGCTGACAGCTCAACAATTTCAAAGGGCAGCAGCATTGATTTGTGCATGTGAAAAAATCCGTGAGGAAAACAAAGACGAATTAGGAAAAGACCGAATCACAATTGGACTTTGGGTTGGAGAATTGACACCGAATAAGAGAGGCGATGCGACAAAAACTTTAAAGAAGATGTCGCAGGGAAAAGAAGATGAAAGTCCCTTTGTGGTTTTGAAATGCCCCTGGTGTGGAAGTCAGATGGGATTGATTAAGGGAACTAAGAAAGATGAGATAAAGGGATATAAAACAAGAAAAGTCGGAAGTCATGAAACAGTTGTTTTTAAATGTGATAACGACAGTGAATGTGATTTTTCACATGAAGATTTCCGTTTGCCTTTGTTAGTAATTGATGAAGACATTTATGATTTCCCGCCTACTCTCTTAATCGGAACGGTTGATAAATTCGCAATGCTAACATGGAGACCAGAAGCAAGAAGTCTTTTCGGATTTATTGGAAACGAAAGAAAAACTCCGCCAGAACTAATAATTCAAGATGAGTTACACTTGATTTCAGGCCCGTTGGGTTCAATGGTTGGTTTGTATGAAACAATGATTGAAGAGCTTTGCACTGCCAATGACATCAAACCTAAAATTATTGCATCGTCAGCAACAATCAGCAGAGCCAAAGAACAAATCAATTCACTGTACGGCAGAGGAGTTGAGAACGTAAATATTTTTCCATCACAATGCCTTAGTGCAGGCGATTCCTTTTTCGCCTACGAAGAAAGAAGTTCTGACAATGCCCCCGGACGATTGTATGTAGGTGTGTTTGCATCAGCATTGCCCTCACATGCAACAGCACAGGTAAGAGTTTTATCAGCATTACTTCAATCTGTAAAATCAATTCCTGTTGCAGACGAGAAATTGCGTGACCCATACTGGACAGCTTTAACTTATTTCAACAGCATTCGTGAATTAGGTCATGCAGCAACTTTGATTCGTGCCGACATAACGGAATATCTGAATTCCATTTACATCAGAAAAAAAATCACAGGCACCGATAGAAGATTTATCAATGTTGATAGAGAGCTTACAAGCCGTATTAACAGCAGTCAAATTACTGACATACTCGAAGAATTAATGAAGGAATACCCGAAAGAAAAATATCCAATTGATATTTGCCTTGCAACAAATATGATTTCGGTTGGTGTTGATATTCCTCGATTAGGTTTAATGACAGTAATTGGACAGCCGAAAACAACATCAGAATATATTCAGGCAACAAGTCGTGTTGGTCGTTCAAAAAAGGGTCCCGGACTTATCTTTACAATATACAATTGTTCAAAACCGAGAGACCGTTCACACTTTGAGCACTTTCAGGAATACCACTCAAAAATTTATAGCAAAGTAGAACCAACAAGTGTTACACCGTTTTCACCACCTGCGAGAGAACGGGCATTGCATGCAATACTTGTAGGGTTGATTAGATTTTATTCCGAAACAAACAGGGAGTTACCAACTCCATTTCCAACCAAAGAAATAATTCAGAAGGTCAGAGAAATAATTTTCCGCAGAGTCTCCGAAATTGATAAAGGAGAAATTCAGAAAACAATTGAGATGGTTGAAAGAAAATTGGAACAATGGCAACATAATTTGCCAATCATTTACGGTTCGTTTGCACAAACAGATAATTTACCATTGATGTACCCTGCAGGAACAAATCCACCGGAACAAACGAAGTTAAGAGCATGGTCAACACCAACTTCAATGAGAAATGTTGACTCAACCTGTGATGCAATCGTAATTAACGAATATATAAACATTGACACTTTGTAAATTATATTATGCCAGCAAATAAACCAATAAGAAGGTCGCAGCTTATTTCGCCTTGGGGAGTAGGACAAATGATTAACTTTCCGAAAGATGAATCTTTAATGGTAGCAGGTCTTGATTTATGGGAATTGAAATTCAGGGAACTTGAAAGGTCAAAATCCTTAGACGAATTTATTGTTGAAGAAGAAAGGCTTGCAAAAAGATTGAGGGTAAAAAACTTTCGTTTACCGCCTGACTTCCGAGATAACATTCTCGAAAAGACAAATCAATTTTTAAAAATTCCGTTTGTGCGATTTCCGAGATGGCATTACTGCACTAATTGCGGATATATGCACAAAGTCCCGATATTTCACCATGAAAAACCAAGATGTTTGGGATTGCCTTTCCAAGGGAAATCTTGCTCCACAATACCGCAGAACAAAAGAAGAAAATTAATTCCTGTAAGATTCATTGCCATTTGCCCACAAGGACACATTGAAGATTTTCCATTTGAGGAATGGATTCACAATGGTTCAAAATGCACAGATACAAATCCAATAATGAGATTAAGGGCAGGAAGGAGTTCTGGTGCTTTGTCCGGTATTGAAATTAGTTGCAGTTGCGGCCAAAATAAATCAATGGCTGGAGCATTCAATGAAAACGCATTGCAACGAATTGGAGTAAATTGTCATGCAGAAAGACCTTGGGTTGGTGAAGAATATGAAAAACATAACACTCAGCATTGCCCAGAACAATTAAGGGTAGTTCAGAAAGGTGCATCAAATGTTTACTTTTCAAATGTGCGAAGTTCAATTTATCTTCCACAATGGCAACCGTCAGTTGATTCAGAACTCATAAATATTCTTGAAAAAAATTGGGGGTTTTTAAATGATGGCAGGGTAAACGATGATTTTGACCGGAAAAGATTCATGCTAGTTGTAATGCAAAAGCTGCAGGTTGATTTTGAAAAAACAGATTTCTGGATAGATAAATTAATTGATGCAGCAAAGAAAAAAATTATCGGTTACGATGCGATGCCTTCAACAGATTCTGAAGAGTTCTATCGAAAGATGGAATATGATGCTATTCTTACAGAGCCGGGTTCAGAAAAACAAGATTTTTATGTTTCTAAGGTAAAGGTTGATGAATACACTGAGAACAAAATCATTTCTAAAGGTTTTGACAGCATTTGCTTATTACACAAGCTAAGAGAGACAAGAGCATTTACGGGCTTTTCAAGATGGTTGCCTGTTGATGGAAAAGCTTTGGAAGCAAAGAAAGATTTTATAAAACTTGGAGCAAGCATAAACTGGTTGCCGGCAATTGTAGTAAGGGGTGAAGGAGTGTTCTTTAAATTCAATGAAAAGTCTTTGAAAGAGTGGGCCGCAAAAAAAGAAGTGATTGAAAGAGTAAATGGACTTGCAAAGAATTTCAACAAAACAAAACTTGACAAAGGACAGGAAGCAAGAAACATTTCACCCGAATTTATATTGATTCACACCTTTGCTCATTTAGTTATAAACCAATTCAGCTATGAATGTGGCTATGGAAGTTCTGCATTACGGGAAAGAATTTATTGCAATCTTGAATTTCCAGACGAAGTGATGAATGGAGTTTTGATTTACACCGCTTCCGGAGATTCAGAAGGTTCTTTAGGTGGACTTGTAAGACAAGGAAAACCGGGCAATCTTGAAACGATAGTTTACAACGCAATTGAAAATGCACGATGGTGTTCAAGCGACCCTATCTGCATTGACAGTCACGGACAAGGTCCGAACTCATGCAATCTTGCAGCTTGTCATAATTGTGCTTTGTTGCCGGAAACTTGTTGTGAAGAATCAAACATGCTACTTGACAGAGCAATGTTGATAGGTGAATTAGATAACCCCTCAATTGGATATTTTAATTTTATAAGTTTATGAATGGAGCCAACCCATTTGCAAGCACATTGCCAAAGCCCCACGAGCCAATGCTCCAACCAAAGCTTTGTCAAAGAGCTTGCAAAGCCAACGCACGGCAGGAAGACAATGCAGCAAAATAGAAAAAATTAACGAAAGACAAAAAAGGCCAGTTGGTAACAAGCGGTATAAAACATTGGGGTTTAAGTGGTTATTCGAGCGTTCTGCCCCGCATCAAGTTCTGTCCTAGACCCTATAAAGTTGTAGAAAAAAAATGAATTGATTAAGGCACATGACACAAGCTATTCGCCTACTGTTTCCTTCGCCTTTTACGCCCCAATCACCTTGAGTTGGCACAACGTATTGATTTTTACCTTTTGCCGTTG
>JFJP01001811.1_pt1 | contig 28172 bp, 31 predicted proteins | sample 431651 | NCBI WGS metagenome assembly JFJP01 (sample SAMN02602958, study PRJNA72255) | Microbial mat metagenome, whole genome shotgun sequencing project. | biome: fresh water; feature: sink hole; material: water; isolation source: purple microbial (photo- and chemosynthetic) mats found in... | reverse complement strand
ACTTTGATCTGACGATTCTTCGGCGCTTCGGCGAACACTCCTTCGACCTGATGCTGCGCAACAACCTCAAAACGCAGAACAACCGCGGCGCTCTGCAGTTGGGCTGGAGTTACCCGCTGACACCGACACTCAGGGCTTATGCGCAGTTGTTCTCCGGCTACGGCGAAAGCCTGATGGATTACAAGGTGCGCCAGAACTCAATCGGCGTGGGGCTGCAATTGCTCGACTGGTAGCGTGACAGTTTGGTCCGTAGAATGGAACATAAGGGCGTTTATGTGATGGGTTGGCAGAGCCAAGCCGTTGGGTACCTTAAGCAACTGCGCCACTTACAGGATGGAGTTGGAGTTATTTTGTAAAACCACTTCCGATATCAAAGGCATGCTCAAGTGTTATTAACAAGGTAAATCTATGAAAATTATTGACATAGCACTATGTACGCTGGCAATAGGTTTCTTGTCAGCCTGCGCAGCGCCAAGATATACAGGAGCGTCTCTTTCTCTGAATCAAAATGGCAATAAACCTGAGATAGAAATCATAGTGGATACGAGTACCAAAGTAGGCTTTTTGAATACTATTGAGAAGTGGCTATCTGATAATGGGTACAAATCCACACGAAAACCTGACCACTCAAGACATGACCCAAATAAGTTAACGTTAGAGTACGAAGGTCATTGGAGATGGGATTTCGCGCTTTTTCTAAGCGAGGCGAAAATTGAAGCCTTTAATGAGTGGCATCGAGTTGGAGAAGTGATTTACAAGGCTCCAAACAACTTAAATGCTAACAAGTACAGCAATGCAGTCGAACGCATTAATTACATGATGGATATACTATTTGGAAAATTGACTGCTGTAGAGGCAACAAAATCAATTAACACTTCGTCCAACTAGGGAGAAGCGAATATTGCGACAATCCAATGGGTCTCGAATTCAACCGGTTAAACGGCGAAATATGAGGCTAGCATTGGTTCCGCCAAAACCAAAACTGTTTGACATGAATGCGTCAATGCGGCAATCAATGCTTTGGCGAAGAATGGGGAACCCGGCGCATAGCGGATCTGGTTGCTCAAGGTTGCCACAACCGGCAAGAAACTCACGGTCAAGCATAAGCAGCGAATATATCGCTTCGTGCGCAGCAGCAGCACCAATCGGATGACCCGTAAGCCCCTTGGTTGACGAAATTAACGGCACAGAATTACCAAACACCTCGCGAATAGCCGTGAGTTCACCGACGTCGCCAAGTCGTGTGGAAGTCGCGTGAGTATTGATGTAGTCGACACGGCTATCAGCTTCGGCCAGTGCCAGACGCATGGCACGAACCGCCCCTTCGGGGGATGGAGTCACCATATCGAGCCCATCCGAACAAGCACCGTAACCAGCCACTTCCGCGTAGATGCGGGCACCGCGCCGGCGAGCCTGGTCAAGTTCTTCCAGAACCAGAATACCGCCGCCGCCAGCGATGACGAAACCGTCCCGCCCAGTATCGTAAGGACGTGAAGCAGTCGCATCATTATAGGCGGTAGACAACGCACCCATGGCGTCGAAGGGCATGGTTGTCGTCCAGCAGACTTCTTCGGCCGCTCCGGCAATCACGATGTCCTGCTTGCCAAACTGTATCAGTTCGGCGGCATGGCCGATGCAGTGAGCCGCCGTGGCGCAAGCTGAACTCATCGAGTAACTGATACCCTGGATGCCGAAAGCCGTCGCCAGGCAAGCCGACGTGGTACTGCCCATGATGCGCGGCACACCATAGGGAAGAACCTTGTTGATTCCTTTCTCGCGTAGGGTGTCCACCGCAATGCAGTGTTCAAAGAGTGAACCGACCCCGGAGCCGACAACCAACCCGGTGCGTGGTGTTGAAATAGCTTCCTGACCAAGCCCCGCGTCAGCTAATGCACGGCGCATGGCATGGTATGCATAGAGCGCCGCATCGCCCATGAAGCGGCGAATTTTGCGCTCTACGGGAGGCTCGCCACTGATGTCCGGAATTCCGGCTACGCAGCTACGCAGGCCAAGCTGAACATACTCGGGCACATGGCGGATACCTGATGTTCCTTCACGCAAGGCAAGCTCGACCCCGTCCAGGTCATTACCCAGACAGGAAATGATGCCCATTCCTGTAACCGCTACGCGTCGCACAGACTATTTCCCATGCGCAAAGCGGTCAAATGCGGAAGGAAAGTTGACCGGAAAGTAATCAAAGCTTCATCAACTCAACCCGGATCGCTTCCTTGAGAGCCAAAACGTACCGGTTGTAATACGGATGGATGCTCTGCTGTCCATTCACCATCCCGTATTTCATGTTGATGCTATCCTTGTAGGTTATCGAATAGCTATTTGCAGCACAGGCAATCTCGACGATAATCGTGTGCTTATTGCCTTTCCAGCTCAATGTCGCAAGCGTCTTTCCATTCTGTTGATCAGAAACAACCCATTTCTGGCCCTCGGCTGCAGTTCGGACAACCTGTCTGACTTGATCGACGGTTAATGCCTTGCCACTTGCAGCAACCACAACGACATCGGAATAATCGATAACAGGCTCTGGGTGACGAGCGGCAGCCGAACCCGAAATGACCAGGCCAAAAAGGAACAGTGCTACTTTCAGTACGTTCATGCTTATCTCCTCGATTGAATAAATCAGTTCAGCAATTCCTGAAAACCAGTGAGGTGTTGATTCCACCAAAGGCAAAATTGTTACTCATTAAATATTCCGTATCAATATTTTTTCCGCTGCCGACAATGTAATCAAGTTCGGCACAAGCCGGATCCGGGTTGGTCAGATTGATCGTCGGCGCAAACCACTTGCACCTCATCATTTCAATCCCCCACCAGGCCTCAATGGCACCGCACGCACCCAGCGTATGACCCAGGTAGCTCTTCATCGAGCTGATCGGCTTACCCGAGCCGAGAACGCTGGCCGTCGCCTGGCTTTCAGCAATATCCCCGCGATCCGTTGCTGTTCCGTGAGCACTGACATAACCGATGGCCGAAGGTGAAAGCCCGGCGTCTTCAATCGCCTTCTGCATCACAACAGCCATCGTTGCACTTTCCGGCTGAGTGATATGACTGCCATCTGAATTGCTGGCAAAGCCAACAATTTCTGCGTAAATCCTTGCGCCACGTGCCCTGGCATACTCATACTCTTCAAGAACCAACGTTGCTGCCCCTTCGCCAACGACCAAACCGTCGCGATCACGATCGAAAGGGCGCGGCGTTGTCTCCGGCGAATCGTTGCGACAACTCGTGGCAAACAGTGTGTCAAAAACTGCCGCACCCGGCGCGGAGAGTTCTTCAGCTCCACCGGCCAGCATCATTAGCTGACGACCAAAACGAATTGCCTCATAGGCGTAGCCAATACCCTGGCTACCCGATGTACAGGCGCTCGACGTCGGAATGACACGCCCCTTGAGACCCAGGAAGAGGCTCACATTGACGGCAGCAGTGTGCGGCATCATCTGTATATAGCAGGTAGAAGTTACCCCTTGCATCGAGCCAGACTCGAGCATGTGCCCGAAAATTCGTATCGGATCGACACTGCCCGATGACGAACCGTAAGCGATTCCCATCCGACCGTCTCGAATCGCCGGATCGTCCAGCAGACCTGCGTCGATCAGCGCCATCTCGCTGGCGCGGACAGCAAGCAATGAAACCCTTCCCATCGAGCGAATCATTTTGCGCGGATAATGCGCCGGCGTCTGGAAGTCTTCGATGGGCGCACCAAGTCGAGTATTGAGCGTATCGAAATAATTCCATTCTGACATGCGGCGAACCGCATTTCGTCCCAGGCGCAGATTGCTTTCGATCCTCTCCCAGTTATCACCCAGTGCAGTAATACCGGCCATGCCGGTAACAACCACGCGTTTCATCAGATGATTCCCCCATTAACACCGAGAACCTGTCGCGTGATATACGACGCTTCGTCGGACATCAGAAACGATACCGCAGCCGCCACTTCATCAACCCGCCCGAGGCGGTTCATTGGAACGTTCTTCAATGCTTCATCCAAAGGAAAATCATCAGTCATGTCGGTTTCGATGAGACCCGGCGCAACGCAATTAACGGCAATCCTGCGACTTGCCAGTTCGGCCGCCAGTGCCTTGGTAGCCCCGATCAGCCCCGCCTTGGCCGCACTGTAGTTTACCTGCCCACGATTTCCGACGATCCCGGAAACCGAAGCCAGAGTGACGATACGGCCACCAATCTTCATGCGTACCATGGGCATTGTCAGCGGGTGGACAACATTGAAAAATCCGCCAAGACTGGTATCGAGCACGCTGTCCCAATCCTCGCCGGATAGTGCCGGGAACGCATTATCTCGAGTAATACCGGTATTGCAAACGATGCCATAGAAGGCCCCATGTTCTGCAACAACTGTTTCGAGCACATCACGGCTGGCCGTTCGGTCACAAACATCAAATCGCACCACGTCGGCCACACCTCCGGCAACAAGTATTTCAGCAACGACCGCTTCTGCCTCGGCAGTGCGGCTACGGCAATGTACAGTAACCGCAAAACCGTCACGTGCAAGGCGCAAGGCAATTGCTCGACCGATACCACGGCTCGATCCGGTGACCAGAACGCGTCGGAGCTTCATGAAAGGTTTCCTTGCACAAAACGTTCAAAATCTTCAGGTTCATAGACTTTCAGCGTTGAATTTGCCAATGGTATATTGTTACACTCGATAGCCCCGATATAGGCACCCATTCCGCTGGGATCGTTAAAGAGCAAATCCACTCGAATACTCAGCACTCCCCCAGCGGCAAAGCTTGCTACCGACGAACGATAACTGTTCGTCCCAAGAAGAGCACCCATTTTGGGTGACGAGCCTTCAAGCCTCTTCATCAACGCAACATGGGCAGCTACTGTCTGTGCCATCAGCTCTAGTCCAATCCACGCCGGCATGTGTCCCGAACTGTCGACATACCAGGCATCATGGCGCGGTGTGTACTCCGCGACGGCCATGCTGCTTTCAAAAGCAATCACCCGGTCAATAAAAAGCATCGTGCCGCGATGGGGAATCAGCTCCTTGATAGGTGGAATGTGTGTTGTTAAAGGCATGTCAAGAACTCGACTATCGTTTGTCACCAAGCAGCAGACTGGCATTGCTGCCGCCAAATGCAAAGGAATTACTCATGCAGACACGATGGGCACTTCGACCAAACCGCTGCCCGGCCTTGATGAGATCGAGCGATGGCAGACCCGGATCGGCTTCGCCATCCCAAAGGTGAGGAGGCAGACGGCCGTCCCGGAGCGCCAGCCAGCACAAACCCAGTTCGGTTGCGCCAGCCGCTCCAAGGACATGCCCGGTCAGCGGCTTCGTGCCGCTTGCTGCAATCCCTTGCGGGAAGACGCGGCTGATTGCACGGCTCTCCATTTCGTCGTTCTTTGACGTGGCGGTTGCATGCATGTTCAGATAATCGACCTCTCCCGCCGGTAATCCGGCGTCCGCTAAGGCCGCGCGCATGGCTGATTCCGCGCCAAGGCCTTCGGGCTGAGGTGCCGACATATGGTAGGCATCGCTACTCTCTCCAACACCGAGCAGTTCAAACTCGGCTTCATCCTGAGTCATCATGAATAGCGCGGCGCCCTCACCGATATTGATGCCCGCACGGTTCCGGCTCATCGGATTGCAAATTACAGTCGTGGTTGACTCAAGGGCAGCAAAACCATTGATGGTGAGCTTGCAAAGCGAATCGACGCCCCCGACCAGGACGACGTCACACAGCTTGTGGCGCAACAGATTGCGTGCGGAAACGAAGGCTTTTGCGCTTGACGTACAGGCGGTGGACACGCAGTAAGCCGGACCGGAGACGCCCAGATGTCGGGAAAGAAAATTCGCCGGCATTCCCAGTTCCTGCTGGACATAGCTGAACTCTGAAGGCAATGCACCGTGGGCTCGGTGTGCGGCGATAGCTGCCTCACCTTCGGCAATGCCAGAAGTACTGGTTCCCAGCACGACGCCAACCCGCGCATTTCCGCATCGATTAATTGCCGCGTCCACGTCATTCCTGATTTGCGACAGCGCCATCAGCAACAAGCTGTTGTTACGACACGCATAAGCTGACAACGCTTCAGGAACCTTTGGAAGCACACCGCGAACTCGGCCTACACGGGCCGCACCGGTCGGCAACCAGCCTGTCTCAAGCACCATGCCGTCTGTATCGCCGGAAAAAAGCCGAGATGCGATCTCATCGAGACCGTTCCCGAGTGCATTGATGATGCCAAGGCTTGGCAGGTAAACCTTTTCACTCATTTAGTAGTTTGGGTATTCAGAGTCTTGACGTCGATTTCAAGCTGAGCCGAAGGAAATACGATACGCATATCGCCGCTGGGTGGCCGACCGCCAGTATAGCTGACCTCAATGACCACGTTCCCTCCTTCCAGAACGCGCCGTTGCCCCATACTTTCCTGCACAACAATAGTCGCGTCCAGACCGGCGCGGACGCTGTCTGCCGGCCATAGTGCAAGTTGCAAAAATGCAAGGAACAATACTGGCTCAAGACGTTTATCCGGGAGCACACCCGCTCTTGCCTCGCGGTTGTCATAACTCGCCTGTACCAGCGTCTGCCCGAAAGGTGTCAGCCCGGCAAAGCGCATGCCGAAAGCATCAACCTCAAGCTCAACGACCATCGTTTCGCGCAGCCCGTTTAAAGTGAGCTCAACCTTTTGTTGTACATCGAACGGCATGACCGCCGTGGTCGGCTGCAGGCAATAGCGCACGTCGCCGGGCAGTTTCGCACATCGCGGATCACTGAGGCTGCAGGCCGTGGTCATCAACAACGGAAGAAACAGCAGGCTTGAGAGCAGGCGCTTCATGCAGATTCTCGCTCGCTGAAAACCAGGACCATCGGTGCCAGCATTACGGCAATCCCGATGCCCAGCAACAGGGTCAGTCCAAACCCCGCGAGGGCCGGCATCGAACTGAAGGCGAGCAGGCCGAATGAAAGCAGGGTCGTTCCGGCAGACAGCAGGACGCCGGCCAGCGTTGCCGCTGCACGCACGCCGCCTTCACACAGAAATATGGAGTAATTGACTCCGACCCCCAGAACCAGCATCAAACCCATCAGGTTGAACAGTGTAAGCGGTATAGCAAGATAGCCGAATATGCCGAGCGACAGCACCATGGCCAGCGCGGTCGGCATCAACACAACCAGAGCCTGACGCAGACCATAGCGCAGGCATAATACGCCATAGACCAGAGCTACCGCAGCGATCAACCACAATGCACCCCACTGGCGATAAGCGCGGAACAAATGTGACACGCTACCCGCCTTGTCAACGAATGTAATGCCAGGAACTCCGGAAGCAATGGTTTCAAAATGCGTCACATCGCGAATGCCTTGAGGCAGGACGACGGAAGCAAACCCGGTATCAACACGCCCCAGCCAGAGGTAGCGGAAGGGTAGGGATACGGGTGATTGCAGCCAGTCTTCAAGCCGAAGGACTGAAGCGGATGAAGCCTTGAATTCGCCAATCAGTCGATCAGCGATTTCGTCTCGAAGGCCTGCCTGGGCAAACATTTTCCTCAAGCCGGCTTCGTCTGCAAATACCCTATCCGACCATAGTGCGCGGTTCTGCCTTTGCCGCGCCTCCGACGGAACGAAGACCGAAACGCTCTGAAATCCGCTGATATCGCCCCGTGCAGACAGCAAGGCAAGGCTCGCTGCCAGCCTTTCCTCGTTGGCCAACACCACATCCGGCGTTGCCCCCTCAACCAGAAAGAATTGGCTGCTGTTGCCGAAACCGGTCAGTTCGCGAATCTTTTCTTCCTGTGCAAGCAGTGCGGGAGGACGGGAAACGAGGAGACGAACATCGTCATTGCCGGTGAGTTGAATCCAGCCTGGCATGGCGCAACAAAGCAAGATGGCGGTAATGACCAGGCAAATCCGCTGGCTGGCGTTCGCCTGCCACCACACCAGAAAGCGCTGCGGAATGGCGACCGCCGCCTCGGGATCGCGCCGGCTCGGCTGTTTCAGCAGCCAGGGCAACAACAGAAACACCGTCAGCCAGGCCGCTCCCAGGCCGACCAGAGCAAACAGGGCGATCTGGGAGAGCGCCGGAAATGGCGCCAGCATCAATGCGCCATAGCCCAGCATGCTGGTCGTCAGGGCGACGATTAATCCGGGAGCAATGCGCCGCAAACCGGCCATCGGCTCCCATGCTGCACCTGCGCCAAGCTGCGCGGCAAAGTACTGGATCGCATAATCGATCGCCTCGCCAATCAGGCTGGCGCCGAACACCAGCGCAATCAGATGCAGTTCACCATACACCCAGACAGTAACAACAACTGCTGCAGCAATGCCAAAACCAACCGAAAGCACGCCTAGCGCCAGCGGACGCAAAGACCGGAAAACGAGATAGAGCAATAGCAGCATGCCGATCAGCGAACCCGTACCAATCAAATCGACCTCTTTTTCCGCGCTCGCACGGGCGGCTCCGGCATAGAAGACCGAACCGACACGCAGCACCTCAGTTTCCGGGTATTCCTTGAGCAACATCCGTACCGCCTCCGCAACCGCCGCGGTTATACGGCGCTGTATATCGCTGTCGTAGGCGGATCCCGGCAGGTCTGCTGAAACGAAAGCCCAGAGCTTCCCTCTATCGCGCGTGACAAGCAGGCCGTTTTCTGCGTCCAGTTTAAGACTCTTCAACGGAAGCTCAGCCAGCCAGGCATCGCTCAAACCTAAAGGGTCTTCGGCCAGCGGAAGCGTCAGACCGAGACGGATAGGTGTAAAAAGCTTGCGCTGCAAGCGCTCTTCAATGCGCCCAGGACCGGCTGAGAATTCCACACGATCTGACTCGCTCAAGAGATTGAAACGAAAATTCCGGTAAAGCCCCGTAAGTTGCTTCTGATCAAACGGAGGAATCTCTGCGACGACCTGCCGAAAAGCGTCGGCCTCCCTTAACAGCGAAGCAAAGCGCCGCGCCGCGTTTCCTGCCGTTCCCGACGACGGGTGCCCGATCAAGAAAACGATCCGATTACCGGCCGCATCGGCGAGCTTGCCGACGGCCTGCTCCGCCAGAGGATTGCGTTCGGTTGGCGGCAACAGCGCCAGCAGGTTGGTTTGCAGGGGAATCTGCCCGGAAAATTGCACAGTGCCGCCTATTGCAATGACGACAGCCAACGCTAGCCAAAGCAATGCACGCCAGCGCATGGCGTTCATGGCTTGGCGGAAACCGCGGCATCACTGCCGAAAAGCTGCAATTCGGCCTCACTTGGCACGCTGGCCCCTTGCGCATTACGCAAGCGGATTTGGATACTGTCACCCCCGGGCTCGCTGATCGTGATGCCCTCGACAAAGCGCGCACCGTCAAGCCGCATCACCGTCAAAAATTGTGCGATCTGCGCCTGACGGGGTTTGAGTTCAAGTTCCCACTTACTGGCATCACCCTTTATCGCAAGGTCAAAATACTCTTGCAGTGCGCTTGTATTGGCTCCAAGCAGGGCACGGAAAACCCTGCCTACTTGCGCCAGACCCGGGACTTCGCGCAGTCCCCGCTCACGACGCACACCATCGCTGCCAATCTCGACGATCCTTTCCTCGCCGAGTACGTAGCTCATGCGATAGGGTTGCTCGATCTGCCACAAAACCCCGTGACTGCGGGAAAAGGTCAACCGCCCGGTGGTCACCAGCGGACGTTTCAATGCCGCCATATGCTTGGTTTGCACAAAATCGGCATGTACCACAGAGTACTTCTCGATCTGCGAAGCAATCCGGGCCAAGGTATCTGATGCCATCGCAGTGGACGAGGCAATGAAACACAGCATCACGCTAAGCAACAGGTTGCGACAGGCGCTCATCGTGCACATGCTTTTTCCAGGTTGTTCAGGACTATTGCGGGAGATACGAACTGAAGTTCACGCGTTGTGGCGTCGACTGCAACCTGAACGGTGTAACCCTTGGTCAGCCTTTCTCCGCTATCAATATCACGGATGAGGTAACCTATCCTGATGCGGTTCTCGTATTCCAGCAGCGTAGCCTCGACGCGCAGCTTCTGGCTGTATAGCGCCGGGCGAACATACTTGAGATGACATTCGACAATCGGCCACAGGAAACCCGATGCCTGCATCTGCGGATAGTCGTAATCGAAGAGCCGTAACAGAGCACAGCGTGCCAGTTCGAAATATTTGAGATAGTGACCGTGCCAGGCGACGTTCATGGCATCCACGTCGTGGAAAGGCACCTCGACATCTACCGAGGCGATGAGCTTAAGCATTTGTATACAACTCCTCCCAGCGGCCTTTCCTGATCAGTCCGGTCATGCAGCGCAACTCGCTTTCCAGCGGCCTGTCTTCGTCGAGAAAAGCTGAATGTTCGGCAACATCCTGCATGAACGCTTCGACCTGCGGCATCAGTGCGGCGGATTTGATGGTGTCCAGCGTCTGGCGTAATTTAACGCCCTGTACACAGGCCAGCGTCATTGCTGCGGCTACCTGTTCGGTCAATTCCAGCACGCGCAGGCAATCGCGTGCTGCAATGGTTCCCATGCTGACCTTGTCCTGATTGTGGCATTCGGTCGAACGTGAAAAAACGCTTGCCGGCATAGTCAGTTTCAAGGCTTCTGCCGTCCATGCCGAAGAACCAATCTGGACGGCCTTGAAGCCGTGATTGATAGGCGCACGCTCTGGTGAACTACCGGAGAGGTTCTGCGGCAAACCGTGGTTGTATTTACTATCGACCAGAAGAGCAAGTTGACGATCCATCAGGTCGGCCAGATTGGCGACTGCAGTTTTCAATGCGTCCATCGCGAAAGCAATGTGTCCGCCATAAAAATGGCCCCCATGCAGAACCAGTTCCTCATCGCCGTCAATCAGCGGGTTGTCGTTGGCACTGTTCAACTCGTTCTCGATATCGCGACGCATCCAGGTCAACGCATCACGTGCGACCCCGATCACGTGCGGCGCACAGCGAATCGAGTAACGATCCTGCAAGCGGATGACTTCCGTTTCGTCTGAATGCAGATCATCAAAAATCCAGGCCGCTGCTTCGTTCTGCCCGACATGTGGTTTGGAGGCAAAGAGCCGCGGATCGAAATGTCCGCGATTGCCCTGCAAAGCCACCGAAGCCAGAGCGGTCAGGCGACAACACAGGCGCGTCAGGTTATCCGCACGTTTCCAGGCGAGACAGGCCAGACCTGTCATCACGGCCGTACCGTTCATGATCGCCAAACCTTCTTTCGGCGCCAGTTTGAGCGGCACCAGCCCAAGTTCGCCCAAGACCTCGTATGCGCCACGCCGTTGTCCGGCAAAGCGTACATCGCGCTCTCCGATCAACGCGGCGGCCACATAGGAGAGCGGCGTCAAATCGCCGCTGGCACCGACAGAGCCTTCAGTCGGTATGAACGGCAATACACGATGCCTGAGCAGCGCGGCCAACTGTTCAAGCAACTCCCAGCGCACGCCCGAATAGCCTTGCGCCAGCGAATTCAATCGACAGACAAGTACCGCCAGCGTTGCCTCGTCATCGAGATACTCACCAAGACCGCAGCCATGAAAGCGCGTCAGATGAAGTGGCAGTTCTGCAACCAGGTGCGGCGGAATGCTGGTCGTACAGGAATCACCGTAGCCGGTATTCACGCCATAGACAATACCGTTGTTGGCCAACAGTCGCTCAAGATAGTCCGCGCCACGCTTGATGCGTCGCATAAACTCCGGCGCCTCCGAGAGCAAAGCGAATGCATTGCCTCTTGCCACATTCAGTACATCTTCAATGCGAAGCCGTCGCTCACCGATAGTGACCGTTTGCAGTGTGGGTTTGCAGGAAATGCCAGCGTCCATGTTCAGGCCTTATCGGAAGAAGAAGCGGCAGCCTGCCGCCAGAAATCATAAAAATTGAACCACTGCTCGGGAGCCTTCAGGCAGTAATGCTCAAGGCGCCTGGCATACTGCTGCATATAGCCCTGCAATCGTTCCTGACGCTGTTGACGAGGCAGATCAATGCGCTCGGCGAAAGGCTCAAGATAAATCCGGTAATCCTCACCTTCACGCAGGCAGAAGAACAGATAGACCGGACAGTCGAGCAGGTGGGAGAGGATGAAAGGCCCTTGGGCAAAAGGCGCAGGCGCTCCGAAAAACTCAACTGGGCTGACACGGCTACGCCCTCCTCCTGACGTCGGCGTCCGGTCACCGACAATTACTACCAGTTCACCCTGATCTATTTTCTCCTTGAGCAGGATTGCAGTATCTGACCCGAGTTGAGAGACCTGTATTAAATTGACACCAAAATCCGCGCTGACCTGCATCAGCAAGGCGTTGAAACGCTGTGCATGCTCCGTGTAGACAACAGCGTTGATCTTCGCACGACCTTCGCTGACAGCCAGTGCACGCGTCATTTCGAGATTGCCCAGATGCGACCCGATCAGCACCGCTCCACGACCGGACGCTAGCAGCCGCTCGAATTCGCCCTGGCTTGGGAAATCGATGATCCGGGCAGTCATATCACCCATCCACGCCGCCAGCTTGTCCAGACCGGACTGCCCGAAGGCGAGCATATGCCTGAAACATTCTAGCCAGCCTGGCTCCGGGATTCCGCCACCGCGCCACTTGTTAACCCGCCGCAGATAATCAAGCGATGCCGCCCGCGCCATGCTCCCGGTAATGAAAAAATAACCCACGACCGGGTAAAGTAACAGTCGCGCGGCACGTTTGCCAAGGACACGATAGCAAAAGAAGACTGTATGCAGCCCCAGTACGCTGCCCCGCTCGGCAAGTCGCGACCAGTGGCTTCTAACCGAATTCCTACCGAACAGTTTCCGCCACAACAGTCGCGGCATCCGAGGCAGCATCCCGATGGTCAGCCAGGTATGCATCCGGGTGATGCGAACGTTATCCCTCAGCATATCGAAATGCGAAAGTCCGTCGTGCGGGTAGATGACGCGCGTTTCGACGTTCACGAAACTCAGTCCCTCCCAGGCAAGGCGAACAAGTATTGCGATATCAAAATCCATACGCGTCGGAATAGTCACGCGACTAATCAGTTTGCAGCACGCTGCCAATGGGTACAGGCGGAAACCGCACATGGAATCACTGTTAGCGAGACCCAGTGTCTCAATGCACACCCAGAAATGCGTCAGGAAACGGCCATACAAGCGGCCCAAGGGTACCGAGTCATCGTAGATTGGTTTCCCGCAAACAACACTTTCAGGATTGGCCGCGCCTAATTCCAGGAAACGCGGAACATCGCCGGTATCATGCTGGCCGTCAGCATCGATCTGAAGCGCATGGCTGAATCCCTCCTGAAACGCCTCGTGCATGCCGCGCATGACAGCTGCACCCTTGCCCTCATTCTGAGGCAGGCGAAACAGACGGACCAAAGGAAATTCAGACACCAGCCCGGCAAGGGTGTCCTGCGTCGTCTCATCGCTTCCGTCATCGATGATATAGATCGGCAACCGATACGCCGCAAGGCGTTCCACCGTACTGTGAATGCTTCGCCAGTGGTTGTAGATCGGAATCAGCAGACACGGTGTGAAGGTCATTGAGCACCGCCAAACACGATGCGACCACTGGAATACTTGCGCTGGCGGGTCAAATATAAGAAATCCAGACTCCTTGTTCCTGCATCCCACCTGAACGTTAACTGAAGTTTGACATCTGGTAGAACCAGACCCATGAACTTGATTTTTTCCAGTGCCGAAAACCTGCCGTCCAGAGTATAGTATTGGCGAGCAAAATGAATTGCCCAGTCAATCTGGACGATCCCCGGCAGGACGGATAATCCGGGGAAATGGCCCGAAAAATGGCTGATCAACGGCGTCACGTGCAGATCAAGCACAATCTGACTGCTCCCATCAGGTTTGTGATGTGCGTGCAGAACCTCCGGGTACAAAACAACATCTCCATCAACGGCAAACAGCGCCGTTAACGCAGCACGAGAAACTTTCCCTCGTTCGTTGATCGGCAGTTGATCAGGAAAGCGCCAGTGGCGCGGTAGCAAGACCGGCTCATAGTGTTCTGCCAAATGTTTGCGCACGGCTTGCACCAATGACCGCCGGCCCTGCAGTGCGAGTTGCTGCCGGCCTTCGTCCGTCAGTACAAGCACTGCACCAAGGGTTTGCCGGCGCCCAGCCAGCGGGACGACAGCGGATACACCAACCCAGGCATGCGCATTCAGGTGCGATTCCATGTCCGGCAGAGAAAGCCGCTTTTCTTCAATCTTGACGATGCGATCAAGCCGACCGAGCAAGCGGAAACGTCCGTCAGGCATCAACTCAATACTGTCGTCCATTTCCCGACACGGTTCGCTGCCCAGGAAAGGGGAACGGAGAAACAGTGCGCTGCTCTCCGAACAACCGACGTCAATGCCTGGAAAGGGTGTCCACAGTTCAGCGCCCTCCCCGCCAGTCTGACGCCGCCAGGCAATGCCTCCGGACTCCGTGCTGCCAAACACTTCGATCGGCGCCAGCCCCAGTTGCTGAAAAAAAGCTTTGGCCGCAGTCGCCGGCAAAGCACCGCCAGATGAAAACACAGCTCTTAATTTTGGCCCAAATGCGGCGAGAGGCACTAACTCGGGGAGGCGTGCAAGTTGTGCCGGACTTGATACAAGCGCGGCTTCACCCAGCACAGTCAAACGCTCTTCAAGTGTATCGGGATGAGCACAGGTCACTGCATCGAAAACCCGACCCGCTGCGAGCGGCCAGAGCAAGCGAAATAGAAGCCCGTAAATATGCTGATGAGGTGCTGTCGCGACGATTGCGGAGGAACCGAGCAGCGCTCCCCAAAGGGATTCAAGGACTTCGATCTCGGCCTCAAACTGTGCCAAGGTTTTCCGAACCCGCTTGGCTTCGCCCGTACTTCCCGAGGTATATAGATCAATAACCGTTTCGTGCGGATCCAGTGCTGCCAGATTGTTTTCCGCTAGTGCGACTTCTATCTCCTCATCCCGGAGTTGAGCGTCGAACACGTCGGCCAGCATGGTCAGGGTTCCCGCTTGCGTATTCGGCGGAATCACGACCTGTTTGCCAGCGCAAAGCAGGGCAAACAGTTTGATGGCAAAACACTGCGGATCATCACCAGCGAGCAACCAGCGCGACTCTGTACGCAGTTTCAACCGATTCGCCACAGCCGCCACCCGGCCAGCAAATTCGCCCCACAACACAAGGCGCTGACCGTCGTGACAGGTCGCCTGCTCATCGGCACGTCCAGATACGAACAACGAATGGAGGGGTATGAGATCCAGGGCGCGCACCGTCAATCAGTTCTTGTGCCAACGAAATAGCGACGGAAAAGCCACTCGCCCGCGAGCAAAGCCCCCATCAATAGATAGGCAATGAAACCGTTGTACAAGGCCCATATTTCGCGGCTGGCGTAAAGTGCCGTACCGGCAGCAATTGCGCCGTTAGCAACAAAAAACGCACACCAGACTTGTGTCACGCGCCGCGTGTAACGAACACCTTGCGGAGGAAGGTCAGGCTCACCGATCCGGGCAAATCGTTCGACCATTGATGGTGGACAGATCAGCGACAGCGCGAACAACAACAGCATCCCGAAGTTCATTGCCGCAGGATAGAAACGCAGAAGCAACTCGCTGTTGGTCAACGCCGTGGCGCCGGCTAGCATCAGCAAGCCCGCCAACACGCCCAGATCAAGTCGCGACAGATCGGAGAGCAGTTGTCCGGCATCACGGAATCGACGCAGCATGAGCGTACAAGCGATGAGGATTGCCACGTAACGCGGCTCCATGATTCGCAGGCCAAAGAATATGGCCATGGGATACATGAGCCACAACAACCCTTGCATCGGGAGTTTTCGGCTCATTAGCATCGTCCTGAACAGGAGCCAACAATCAGACCGCGAGTAACTGTTTCACTGTAGTCACCACGTCACCGATGCTACGAACAGTCTTGAAGTCTTCCGGCTTTATACGTTTACCGGTCAATTCCTGAAGCTTGATCGCCAAATCGACGGCATCAATGCTGTCGAGATCGAGTTCTTCGAAGAGCATCGCTTCCGGAACCACACGCTCCGGGCTGATTTCAAACGCTTCCGAGAGAATCGCCTTGAGCTTCTCCAGAATATGTTCATCAGTCATGGTTTTCCCCTGTTATCGTCAAATACAGAAAGCAGATCAAGCGGCCTGAACATGACTTTGCACGAATCGCGCCAAGTTACTGACTGAACGGAAATGTTCACGATTTCCGGCATCGCTGGCTTCTAGCTGCAACTGATATTTCTTTCGCAAAGCAATCCCCAGCTCAAGTGCATCTATCGAGTCCAGGCCGAGGCCCCCATCACCAAACAGAGGGGCATCGTCGCTAATATCGGCGGGGGTTGTGTCTTCCAGATCAAGCGCTTCAATGATGAGGCGCTTGATTTCAAGCTTCATTGCGTCCATTTCGAAAGTTCCCGGATGAAATATGTTTCAAAGGCTTGTGTCAGTTTTCGTGCCGCGATCGTTTGCAGTTCACCCGGCTTGCTCCACCGTTCCAGTTGCAGCGGCTCAAGCACCTCAATACGCAGATTAAAGGGTCGATGCGGAATGTGATACCACTTCTTGCATTTTGTCAGGGTACTTGGATTACAGTCAATCAGCACCGGCAGGATCGGCATACCGCTGCGCAGCGCAATATAGGCGGCGCCACGCTGAAAATTCAGCGGCTCGCCGGGCTGGGAACGCGTGCCTTCGGGAAAAATAATCAGAGGATGGCCTGATTTCAGATCATTGGCACACTCATTGATCAGACTGTCCGAATCCGAATTGCTGATATAGCCCGCAGCTCGCACCACACCGCTTAAAAACAGATTCCCCCATAGTGCCTGCTTGACTACGCAGCTGGCACTGGGCATCAGGGAAATCAGCGCTACTACATCGATGAGCGTCGGATGATTAGCCAGTACCAAGGCGTTTCGGCAGTTGCGCAGCCTCTCGGCACCGACAACTTCCATACGCATGATGCCAACCTTTTGCATCAACCAGAGAAAGGCACCGAAGGACTTGTGAATGACTCTGCGGATTCGCTCCGACCGTGACTTCCCCGGAAAAACGCGAACGACAGGAAAAACAAAAGTCCAGAGGGCAAATCCACCAAGTCCGAATACCACGAAACAACCTCCGGTAGCCACGAGTCGCCAGCAGTAATTCAGGCTGACCATCACCTGCACTCCTTTTCCCAGAACCATGTCTTACCTGCGTCGTGCCAATCCGCATGACCCTGTTCGAGGCAACGTACAAAAGCGCGTGATTGAGCTTCATCACTCGGGATGTCATTGTTGCTTGAAGTTGTGCAGTGAATATGCATCTCGGCCGAAGTCTGGAGCAGTAAACCCACAGCATGGGTAACGTTACGGTGCTGATCATCCTGCCCGTACACTGCCGGCACAGACTCGTCGGCATAGATAAACAACACTGGTAGCTGCGGATTGCTGGCCAATTGCAAACCGGCTTCTAGCAACCCGTAACCAAAACTCGAACAACCAGCCGAAATCGCTGTGGAAGGTGCGACGTTCTTCTGCAATATCGAAAACAATCCGGCACTGGCATTGAGCACGGACATGCTGAATACGGCAGGAGACAGCGCCTCCTTTTCAGCAAGGCTTTCGAGCATGGTCACTGTACGCGCCAATTCGCCATGCTGTGAGGCAAAGACAAAGCGTGCATTTGGAATGTCATGTGCACAGTCGTAGGCAACACGGAGTGACATTCTGGCAAGAGAACTCAGACGACGCCGTAGCAAGGGTTCGACAAAGCTGACGTCAGGCGCCGAGACTGAACCGACCGGAGATATGCACGGATCCCACACGAACCAGCGTGCAACCGGGAAAATCATCGATGGAACAACATTTGGCACATCAAGTTCTCACGCAAAAGAACCACCCCGAGAAAATGAGGCATGTGGATTAAATCAAAAAAGTCTGTATTCTTTATGTTTTTGTACTAAAGTACTGAGGCCAAGCGCGAGAATTATACTCGTTGCAGTATTGTTTAGCTTCTTGTTCTTAGAACCTTTTTTCTGACAAATTGATATTCTTTTTTCCGAACAGGTGAGAACTCATGGTATCTAAAACCCAACTGACGACCATCCTACTTGGCCTTCTGTTACTTGGCGGATGTGCTACCAGCCGTAGTGTGCTCGACATTCCGCCTCCTGCTTCGAGCAACATCGCCCAACCCAATGGGAAAGAAGTCTTCATCAACACCGCAAGTGACAAACGTGTTTTTGAGGCCAACCCTTCGATTCCGAGCATTCCGTCGCTCGACCCAAGCGAGGAGCAGAACGACAAGGTTAGACTCCGTTCAATCGCACGCAAGAGAAACGGTTTTGGCAAGGCTCTGGGCGATATCCTGCTTAAGGAAGGGCAGACTGTCGAATCATTAACCACTGCCTCCATTCGCCAAGCCTTTATCGAGAAAGGTTACCGGGTTGTGGACAGCAAGGACAAGGCCACCGAGAGTACCTATGTCGTCGATGCCGATATTGCCAAATTCTGGTCCTGGATGAATCCCGGCTTCTGGGCCATCACATTGAGTACGGAAATTTCGACCGGAATCAGCATCAAGTCGCCACAGGGAACAGACAAACAGACCGTATCCGTCAAAGCCGCCGATAACTATCAAACGGGGGTGGAAGGCAACTGGATCGAGGTTATGAACAAGGCTTTACGCGCTTACATCGACGACCTTAAAACCAAACTCAAATAATTGCCTGAACCGATGCACTGATAGCACCACAAAATTAGATGCAAGCGTTCACTTGAACGACCGGACAACGCGATTAACCCGGGAGCTTTGATGCCCCCGTTTTTCATCTGACCAATGAAAAACGGTTAATTGGCCGAGGGATGAACCCCCAGCACCCACACCATCCCGGAGAAGGTGAAAAAGGACAATACCGTGGACACCATGATGATGCTGGCGATGCGGCCGGAATCGGCGCCGAAGCGTTCGGCGAGCATCGAGACGTTGCTGGCGCTGGGCAATGCGGCAATGAGGATGATGATCGTAAACGTCTGCGCATCAAGCGGGAAACCCAGTCCATCCGCGACGCGGGCGCCCAGGAAAATCAGCAGGGGATGTATAAACAGCTTGACCAATGCCACAGGAACGTAATCCATCAATAGACTGCGATGTGTCGCCTTTACCGCGTTGCGCGCGAGAATCGCGCCTATCGTAAAAAGCGCAACCGGCGATGCCGCATCTGACAGCAAGTCAATCGTTTTCCATACCGGGTCCGGCAGGGTCAAGCTTGACATGCCGAACAGGACGCCGGCAACAATTGACCACAACATGGGGTTCAAGGCCGCACCCCTGAGTGAGCGTACGCTGGCAAGCAGCAGAGCGGACATGGAGCGTGGCTGGCCGGTATTGCTCTGCACATGGGCTATTGACATACAGAGCGGACTGATCAGTATCTGGTCAATAAAAAGGGTGACGATGATGATCCCGACGGCCTTTTCACCGAGCAACGCCAGAAGCAGCGGGATGCCCATGAATCCGCTGTTGGAGAAAACGGCAGCCATCGCCCCGAAAGCGGCATCCTTGATGCCGATGCGCTCATTGCGACTGGTCACTACGGTCACCGTGACCAGCACTACCCCACTGACCGAATAGAGCACAGCCAATGGCACGTCAAATAGTTGCCCGATCGGTGTCGCTGAACCGAAACGGAAGAGCATGGCGGACAAAGCAAAATACAGCACGAACGTGCTGAGTCCGGGAATTGATTCGATCGGCAGCAGACCGCGTCGCGTCGCCACGTAACCGCACAGCACCAGGGCAAAGAAAGGAAAGGTGACCGACAGGATGGACTGGAGATGCTGCATTGGCAGTCAGGCGCCGGTCATCTGTTTGTCTCGCGCCTGAACAGCAGCCAGCCGGCAACGGCGAACAAGGCGAGGAAACACACCACCGACCAGTTGGCCATGGAGAGGCCAAGGAATATCCACTCCTTGTTCGTGCAGAAGCCGGTCACCATGAACATCGACGGCCACTGCATACCGAGCCAGTTTACAATCTGTTCGACCAGCGTCGGATCGCCGAAGCCACACTCGTTTGCCTGCTGCGGGGCATATTGCATCCAGCTCTGTTGCAGGGCGGTGGCCATGCCACCAACGGCCGTCAGCGCGAGCAGAACGCACCATAGCCTGCGCCAGCCGGGCAGCAGCGCACCGCACAGGGCAACGAAGGCCAGCACCATGTAGAGCAGGCGCTGGAAGTTGCACAGATGGCACGGGTGCAGTCGGGCCCACTCGCCGATGACCAGCCCGGCCACCAACAGGCCAAGCGAAGCCATAGCCAGCAGAATGAAAACGATTCGTGTGGAAAACCGCATATACAATCTCGATCAGGTCAATGAACAACTGCGCAGGTGCAGCGGGATTTCCCGCAATTGTCGCACACCCGGGTATCCGCCCGCAGGTAAAGCACCTTTCCCATCCGCGGCGTGATCGGGTATATTTTCCTGTGGAGTTTGTCCCGTGCCCGCAACCCGTTATGATAGAGCCATGAAAACACGCATATTGCTGGTCGAAGACGATGAGCGCCTCGCCGACCTGACCGCCGAATACCTGCGCAAGAACGATTTCGAAGTCACCATCGAAACACGTGGAGACACCGCCGAAGCGCGGATTCTGCACGACGATCCGGAACTGGTCATGCTTGATGTCATGCTCCCCGGTAAGGATGGCTTCGAGGTCTGCCGTGCCGTACGAACGCGCTACAAGGGCGTGATCCTGATGCTGACGGCACGCGATGAAGACCTCGACCAGATTCTTGGCCTTGAGCTCGGCGCCGACGATTACATCGCCAAGCCAGTGCAACCTCGTCTTCTGCTGGCGCGCATCAAGGCCCTGTTGCGGCGCTCGCCGGGTGCCGCCAACCCGGCCGACGAGAGCCCCGGGGCGGACACGGAGGCGGAACTGACTTTCGGCAGTTTCCACATCAGCCAGGCCACGCGCAACGCCCAGTTGGGTGACGACGCCATCGACCTGACCACTGCCGAATTCGATCTGCTCTGGCTGCTCGCCCGCCACGCCGGCAGCATCCTGTCGCGCGACGATCTGCTGCAGCAGTTGCGCGGCATCGGTTTCGACGGCCTGGACCGCTCGATCGATGCCCGCATCTCGCGACTGCGCCGCAAGCTTGGCGACGACCCGGAAAACCCGACACGCATCAAGACGGTACGCGGCAAAGGTTATCTGTTCAGCAAGCATGACTGGCAATAGCCGAAACAGCAGGCTGCTGGCCATTCTCGGCCGCTACAAGCCGATTCCCTGGCGCGGCCGCTACAGCCTGTCGCGACTCTTCTTCAACTTCTACCTGCTGGTGATGGGCTCCTTCGTCGCCATCGCCTTTTTCGCCGATTTTGTCATCTCGACCGCCGTCAAGGGCATTACCGACGATTACACCGCCCGCTTCATGCGTGGCACCATCGTCCTGATCGAAGACGAGCTGTTTCGCAAGCCACGCTCTGAATGGCCAAAGACGATCAAGGCACTTGACGACAAGTTTGCCTACAAGCTCAATATCGTCGCACGCTGGACGATGAAGCTCCGTCCCAGGCAAGCAGAGAAACTCGATGCCGGCGAGCTGGTGATCGATGCCGATGGCGATGTCCTCTACCACCGACTGAAACAGACCCCCGAGATTCTGGTCGTCGGCCCGCTCTCACCCGACGCCAATCCGGATCGCCCGCGGGCTCTCCCGCTTGAGCTGCGCATTCGCCTGCTGACCTGGAGCCTGATCGGCCTGTGCCTGGCCATCGCCGTGTGGTTCTGGGTGCGCCCCGTGTGGCGCGACCTTGAAGCCCTGCGACAGACGGCACGGGCGCTCGGCGAAGGTCATTTTGACGCACGCGCCCCGGAAGCGCGCAGCCGGGCCTTCGAACTGTTGACCGAAACCCTCAACGGCATGGCGGAACGCATCCAGCGCCTGATTGCCACGCAGAAGGAACTGTCGAGCGCCATCTCGCACGAACTGCGCACGCCGATAGCGCGCATGCGCTTCGCCCTCGAAATGTGCTCGGAATCTGACAGTATCGAGGATCGCTCACGACTCTGGCAAATGATGGGTGTCGACCTTGACGAACTCGATAACCTGATCGATTCCAGCCTGACCTATGCCCGTTTCGAACGCGAGCAACCCGAACTGCATCTGACCCCGGTCGAACTGGCGCCCTGGCTGGAGGACGCAGTGGATTCCATGCGCATACTCGGTCGCTCGCTTGAGCTGAGTGTCGATAGCAGCGCGCTGCCTTCCGCCCAGCGGGTCGAACTTGACCTGAAATCCATGCCCTATGCAGTGACCAATCTGCTGCGCAACGCCATCAAGTACGCCAGGAAAAGGATCAGCGTCAGTGCCGAGGTCGCTGGCGACCGCATCCGGATCCATGTCGACGACGATGGCATCGGCATCCCGCCGGAAGAACGCCAGCGCGTGTTCACGGCCTTTACCCGCCTTGATCGCTCGCGTGACCGCGCTACCGGTGGCTATGGCCTGGGGCTGGCCATCGTCCGGCTGGTTCTGGAACAGCATGGCGGTAACGTATCGGTCGATGAATCCCCGCTCGGCGGGGCACGCTTTACGCTGAGTTGGCCGTTGTTACAGAGCGTCACGCAAACCTGACGAAGTCACTAAAGACACGCAATCAGCGCCCGACTATGATCGTTCCATTCGATGCCAATACGGATGGAGAAGCTCGGCATGACCCAATACAGCCTGATTCGCAAAGATTTTCTCGTCAACGCCCGCCGCTATTTCCTTGCTTCTGACACGCTGACTGAAGCGAAACAGCGTCGTGGTACTTGCACTCACCAACACCCGACCGCCCGCGTCATCATCAGGGCCCCGGCTCGTTTCATGGGTACAGCGGCTTGAATGCCATGATCACGCCGCCGCCGACGTTCCCGCTTGCCGAAGGCATCGGTGTTTTCGTCGGAGTCGTGGCCTGGGATCTTCTGGCTGACGGACATCTGGAGCTCATCAAGGCCCTGCTGATCGCCGCCCCCTGCACGCTGGCCTGGTTTGGCGTACGTTGCTGGAAAGAGAAAAACCGCGACAAGAACCACTAGTGTTACATACCGTCACGCAAACACCGAACACGCACAACAGACACGCCGCCCGGCAATCCCTAGAATGGCCTTGTTGCTTCAGCGTCCCCCGCTGGCAATGTTTGACCCTCCCTGATCCATCGCAAAGATGGAATCTTTAATCCCGCGCCAAACCGGCGTGGGATTTTTTTTGCCCTATGCCGGCTGCTCCGGGGGCGTCGGCATGGCGCCAAGGAGACGCACTTCGCGCTGCGGGAAGGGAATCTCGATGCCGTGCTCGCGGAAGGCTTTCCAGATCGCCAGACTGATGTCGGAGCGAACATCGCCCGTACCGGCTTCAGGATCGGGCACCCAGAAACCGAGTTCCAGCGCAATTCCGCTCTCGACAAACTCGGTAAGCAGCACGCCCGGCGCCGGATCGGCGAGAACCCTCTGATGCTGCCGTGCCGCCTCGACCATCAATGACATGGCCTTTTCCAGATCGGTGTCGTAGGCTACCTGAACACTGACCACCACACGGATTCGCGTATCGGTGAACGAGTGATTGCGAACGATATTGTTCACCAGATACTCGTTGGGGATGATCACCTCGGTACCCGACAGCGTGCGCAATACGGTGTAGCGCGTGGTGATCTGCGTCACCATGCCGGAGGTCTTGTCATCAACGGCCACCAGATTGCCCAGCCGGATCGAACGGTCAAGCAGGATGATGAAGCCGCTCACGTAATTGCTGGCGATCTTCTGCAAGCCGAAACCGAGCCCGACCGCCAGTGCGCCGCTGAACACCGAGAGCGTCGTCACGTCGATACCAACCAGCGACAGACTGCATAACAGCGCAATCACCGAGAGTATTGCCTTGGCCAGCCGTGCCAGCACCTCGCGCACATTGCCGTCCATCTGCTCGGCAGCCAGCAGGCGGCTCTCGATCAGGCTGGCAAACCACAGCGCAATAAGCAGCGTGATACCAACAGTCACTGCACCATGCATCAGCATCCACAGATCGAGCGACTGCTTGCCGACCTTGAAGCTCACCTGTTCGAGCATCTCGATCACCGGTTCGGAAAGCTCGGTGATGTGCAGTACCAACCCCACCCAGATCACCAGGGTAATGTAACGCTCAAAAGTGGTCAGAAAACCGCCGTGAGAAAAAATGCAGCGCAACACATAGACCAGTATCCTGACCAGAGCCCACGTAACCAGCAGGGGCCCGGCCAGATAAAGCAGGCTGAGGTGCCCCCATTGCATCAGCAGCAGCGTTTTGCGCAGGATCAGAACTAACCCCAGCGCAATCAGAGGGAAGACGATACGCTTCAAACTGCCCGCACCGAAGGCTCTCAGCGCGCTCTGTCCGGTTCGGTCGTACCCACTGTCGCGCTCCTGCAGCCGGGACGATACCCACCATGACACGGCAAGGATCAGCGCCAGTGCCAGCACCTCCCAGTAGAACTCGGGGTGGTTGAAATCACCCCACAGTTGATGGAGCAATGCAAACATCTGTTTTTCGCTCATTGACGTTCCAGTACCGCCGCAAAAAAGCCATCGGTTCCATGGCGATGAGGCAGCAGGCGCAGGCGTTCCCCCCCATCACTGTCGCATTCAATCTCGATCTCCTGCTTGTGCAGCACCTCTGACGCTGACAGTGAAACGAATTCCGGATGTGCCGCCAGGAAGGCCGAGACGATGGCCTCGTTTTCTGCATCAAGCAAACTGCAGGTAGCGTAAACCAGGCGCCCGCCTTTTTTTACCAGGATAGACGCCGAGCGCAGAATCGCGGCCTGCTTGACACTCAGTTCGCTCACGCTGTCCAGAGTCTGCCGCCATTTCAGATCGGGGTTGCGGCGCAGCGTGCCAAGGCCGGAACACGGCGCATCGACCAGCACGCGATCCAGCTTGCCCGCCAGCCGCTTGATCTTGATGTCGTTCTCGGACTCGATGCGTGCCGGATGGACATTCGACAGCCCGGAGCGCGCCAGACGCGGCTTCAGCTTGGCCAGCCGCTTTTCGGCCACATCGAAGGCGTAGAGCCGGCCTTGCGAGCGCATCAGGGCACCGAGCAAAAGCGTCTTGCCACCGGCGCCGGCGCAAAAATCGGCAACCATCTCACCGCGTTTGGGCTGCAACAGGAAACCCAGCAACTGGCTGCCTTCATCCTGCACCTCGATGCTGCCATCGAGAAACAGGGGATGGCGGGAAAGCGAAGGTTTGCCCGCCAACCGGATGCCCAGGGATGAATAGCGGCACGCTTCTGCAACCAGCCCGTCGGCATTGAGCCGGGCCAGCACCTCGGCACGCCCGGTCTTGAGTGGATTGACACGCAGATCGAGGGGCGCCGGCTGATTGAGGCCGGCGCACAGCGCCTCCAGTTCCGGCGCAGCGAATTGTGCCTGCAAGGCGTCATGCAGCCAGTCCGGCAGATCGAGGCGCACCGCCGGCGGCAGATCGTGCAGCTTGACCGCCTTGGCCTGCGCCAGCCATTTGCCCTCGACCTCGATCAACACGGCGTCCAGTTCGCGCCGGTTCAAACCCTGCACGCAGGCCAGCGTTGCCAGCAATAGCCGTCGCGAAGTCACGTCATCAAAGCATCTGGCCGCGAGTGAGCGCTTGCGGCGCAGCACCGAATAAACCGTTTCGGCGACAAAGCCGCGGTCCGCGTGACCCAGTTCGCGGTGTTGCCGGAAGTAGCGCGAAACGACCAGATCCGCCGGAAAGGTCGAGCGCAGCAGTTCGGACAGCAGGGCTTCGGTATGGTCAAACAGGGCAGGCGTAAAGCGCATTATTCTGGACTCAGTTGGATTGCAGTGGCGACCTGGACGAGGCTGTCACCCTTGTTGTCAACAAAACGGATTTTAACCGGCAACAGCAGATAATCGTAAGCCAGCCAGAGTTCGGTCGTATTCACGCCGGGAGCGCGCAGATGCAGCGTACGTAAAACGCCGGCCGGAATCTCGATGTCCTCATCACCCAGCACTTCAAGACGATAGATCCCGTACTTCCTGCCGGTGGCGATCGGCAGGGTGCTGCCCACTTCCGGATGCGGCATGAATCCCAACTGGTAGTTGAACGAGAGAAGGTCCTGGGACCCCTGGCTCAAGATCTGCGGTGCGCCATCACCGACGCGAACGAGCATCTGCTCCCAGTCGAACGAAGCCTTTTCGCCGGCCTCCACGCCATTGCGCTTGATCGAGAAGTTCTCCGGCATCAGGCCAAAGTCGGTCAGGCGGCCCCGACTCTCCATACTGATACGGTAGGGCTTGAACAGCCACACCAGGCCGCTGGTCTCGGTCACCGAGCTGAGTCTGTAGGCCCCATCAACAATTTCCCATTCACTGATTGCCTTGCCGATCTCGAAATTACGGTCACCGTAATCGACACGGTAGTGAATGATCCCGCGCGGCGGCAAACGCGGGGGCGGCGGCACGGGATCGGATTCCGGCAAGGACGCTGCGCGCTCGGATACCGGAGACGGCGCCTCGGACTCAAGTTCCTGCAACGATGTTGCGGGTTCAGATTCGGCCTGTGCAACAAGCTCGGGAGAAGCATCGGGAATACTTAACACGGGTGTCGAACCCGGAGCAGCCTCACTTCTCCGGACAGTTGCCCTGGGTTTGGCCGAAGCCACTTTCTCGGGCTTCTTGAGCGGTTCCGCCAGGGACTTGGGCAAGGGCCTCAGCTCAGCCACCAGCGGTGGGGATTCGGGTTCGGTCGAAAAATCGATGGTCGGCCCGAACAGCGCGGCAACATGAAGGCCGAGCGAGGCGGCTAAAGCGATGAGCAGAGCGAAGGGCATGAAACCTCTACTGCGCGAATTGCAGCAGCGGCGAAATCAGCGCGTTGGCGCTTTCCTGCGCCGCTTTGAGCACTACCTTCCCATCGACCAGTTGCAAGCGGCCTTCGACAAACCAGCGTACGGCCAGCGGATAAACCTGATGCTCCTGCGCCAGTACCCGCGCGGCCAGGCTGCTTTCGTCGTCGCCATCGAGGACAGGCACCGCCGCCTGCACGATGATCGGGCCGTGATCGAGCGCCGGCGTGACGAAATGAACCGTGCAGCCATGGACCCGAACGCCCTCCTCCAGCGCCCGCCGATGCGTGTGCAGACCGGGGAAGGACGGCAGCAGCGAAGGATGGATATTGATAATCCGCCCGGCGAAATGCTGCACGAATGCATCGCTCAGAATGCGCATGAAACCGGCCAGCACGACGAGATCGGGCGCGAAAGAATCGATGGCCTCGGCCATGGCCGCATCAAAAGCCTCGCGACTGTCGAACGCCTGGTGATCGACGACGCACACCGGAATGCCTTTTGCGGCAGCCGTTTCCAGCCCCCTTGCCTGCGGACGGTTGGAAAGCACCGCCGCCACACTCACCGGCAGCGATCCCGCAGAAACGGCATCGAGCAACGATTCCATGTTGCTGCCTCGGCCGGAGATGAGAACGAAAAACAGCCGTGGCGATACTTTGCGTAACCCGCGTGATCGATCTTCCCTGCTTGTCGGCCACCACCTTGGAGAGAAAATCGAGCAGACCGATGACACGACCGAATTCGCGCTCGAAGCTCAGGTTGGGATTATTCGCATCCAGTTCATTGGACAGCAGCAGCAGTTCGCCACCGGCATTTTTCGTCGAGGACATCTTCCAGATGGCGATCTCGACGTTTCGCGCGCAATTGTAGAGTTTCTGCTCGTTCAGATCGTCAAGCACATAAAAGTCCTTCTTGTTCTCGAATGCCGCATAGACCATTCCGAGCAGCCCGGCCATCACGCCCAGTACGCGGTCGCCCTGATAATTCGGGCCGAAGGCGAACAAGGCGGCGGCACCCTCACGCCGTCCCTCAAGTTCGGGGAAATCGACGCTACCGTAAAACAGACGATCAAGCGCCGCCTCCATGCTCGGTTGCCCGGCCTTTCTCCACTCCCTCGGATTACGCCGGTAAAGCTTCTCGGCAATGCGGCGCATGCCGGCCATTACCTCAGCGCGATTGGCGTCAATGACGCGATCAATTTCGGTCTTGGCCAGATAGCGCGGGTCGAAACGGCTTTGCTTCTGCCCATCCGAACCGACGCGTGTCGCGCAGGCTGCGGGCAGCAGAAGCATCAGAAAAAGCAGCGGAACGGCAAGGCGGTTGACCATGTCCCATGATAACGCACTGAAGGCCTGCCGGACCTGACTTAAAATACAGGGGAGGCTGGAG
>JFJP01001274.1_pt1 | contig 28177 bp, 27 predicted proteins | sample 431651 | NCBI WGS metagenome assembly JFJP01 (sample SAMN02602958, study PRJNA72255) | Microbial mat metagenome, whole genome shotgun sequencing project. | biome: fresh water; feature: sink hole; material: water; isolation source: purple microbial (photo- and chemosynthetic) mats found in... | reverse complement strand
ACTTTTTTAGAAGTGAAGACCATCCTAAATTCATGGAATGTGGCGATCAAGTATTGCGTAATTTCCTAAACGGATTGGTAATTCACTTACGCGGAACTAAAGAAAATCCGAAGAATCCTATTGATGTTATTGCAATTCACAAGAAAGAAGCGCAACCAAAAGAGTTCAAAAAATCGGAAGGAACTGCTCCGAAAAAAGAATTTAAGCCAGGTGATTTCAAGAAAAAACCTGCTGCTAAACCTAAATTTGCTGCAAAAAAAACAGTAAAAAAAGTTGAAATTGTAGAGAAAGTACAATACAAAAACGGCAAGAATAAAAAGGACTAAATAATGGATTTAGCTGTTCAAATAAAACAACAATTTCCACATTTTAATGCTGAATTGATTTCAGAAATAGTTCAGCACGCAATAGAAAAAGAAGTTACAAAAGACACTGAATTACTTCGTGAAGGTCAGTTTATTAAAGTAATTCCATTAGTTTTAAAAGGCGTTTTAAAGGTTTATACCAAACACGAAGACAAAGAACTGTTATTGTACTACATTCAACCCAATGAAAGTTGCATCATGTCGTTTTCAGCTGGAATCAACAACCAACCAAGTAAGATTTATGCCGTTACGGAAGAAGATTCGCACTTGCTGTTAATTCCGGCAGAAAAACTTAGCAAATGGACCAAACAATTTCCAGACTTCAATTCGCTTTTCTTTTTGCAATATAACTTACGCTATTCAGATTTACTTGATACCATAAATTCACTTCTTTTTGAAAAACTAGACAAGCGTGTTTTTGATTATTTAAAAGAAAAAGTTTTAGTCACGCAAAACAATCCTTTGAAAATTTCGCATCGTCAAATTGCAAGTGAATTAGGCACTGCAAGAGAGGTAATCAGTAGAATTATTAAGAAATTAGAACTTGAAGGAAAAGTAAAACAGAGCGCAACAACCATAGAAATTTTAGACTTGTGACTTAAGTCACTGCAAAGGTAATTTACTCACCATACATTTGCTTCATATTAATCTTTAAACTTTATTAATTATGAAAAAAAATATGGGTACAGCAGATAAAATAATCCGATTGATTGTTGCTGCAGTGTTAGCGTTCTTATTCTACAACGGAACAATTACTGGAACTTTAGGAATCGTAGCTGTCGTTGCAGCAGCGGTTTTTGCTTTAACCAGTTTAGTAAGTTTCTGTCCGTTATATCCTTTATTAGGAATCAATACTTGTTCAGTAAAAAAGTAAAATAAATAAAAAATCCCGAGGTTCAACTCGGGATTTTTACTTCGTATGTAGTACTTCGTATTTCTAACTTATGAAAGCGCTTTCTGAACTTGGTCTGCCGCTTCTTGAAATTGAACTGCAGATAAAATTGGCATACCAGAATTATCAATTAATTCTTTTGCAATTTCGCCGCTTCTTGAAATTGAACTGCAGATAAAATTGGCATACCAGAATTATCAATTAATTCTTTTGCAATTTCTGCATTTGTTCCTTGTAATCTTACAATGATTGGCACTTTAATTGCGTCACCCATATTTTTGTAAGCATCTACAACTCCTTGAGCAACACGGTCACAACGAACGATTCCTCCAAAGATATTAATCAAGATAGCTTTTACGTTTGGATCTTTTAAGATAATTCTAAAAGCCAATTCCACACGTTTTGCATCAGCCGTTCCACCAACGTCCAAGAAGTTAGCTGGTTCAAAACCAGCATATTTAATCAAATCCATTGTTGCCATTGCTAATCCAGCACCATTTACCATACAACCTACAGTTCCGTCAAGGTCAACATAGTTCAATCCAGCTTCTTTAGCTTCAACTTCAATAGGATTTTCTTCTCTAACGTCTCGCATTTCAGCATAAACTGGTTGACGGTATAAGGCGTTATCGTCAATATTTACTTTGGCATCAACAGCCATAATTTTATTATCCGATGTTTTTAAAACTGGATTAATTTCAAACATTGAAGAATCTGAACCAATGTAAGCAGCGTATAAAGATTCCACAAATTTTGTCATTTCTTTAAAAGCATTTCCAGAAAGTCCTAAGTTAAAAGCGACTCTTCTTGCTTGAAAACCTTGTAATCCAACTTGAGGATCAATTTCTTCAGTAAAAATTAAATGTGGAGTATGCTCTGCTACTTCTTCAATATCCATACCTCCTTCAGTAGAATACATAATCATGTTTCTTCCTGTAGCTCTATTCAATAAAATTGACATATAGAATTCAGAAGTTTCACTTTCACCAGGATAATATACATCTTCAGCAATTAAAACTTTGTGAACCGTTTTTCCTTCTGGTGGAGTTTGTGGAGTAATCAATTGCATTCCTATAATTTGCTCCGAAATTGTAGTTACTTGCTCTAGGTTTTTAGCCAACTTAACGCCCCCACCTTTTCCTCTTCCACCTGCGTGAATTTGAGCCTTGATAACATACCATTGCGTGCCCGTTTCAGTAGTCAATTGTTTTGCAGCAGCAACCGCTTCTACAGGATTATTAGCAACAATTCCGCGTTGAATGCGCACACCATATTTTGCTAAAATTTCTTTCCCTTGATATTCGTGAATATTCATAAGTATTAGTTTGTCGTTTAAAAAGTTTCACAAAAGTAATTAAATAGAATGAAACCAAAAAGAAATGTATATCAATTTAGTAACTTTATTATAGAAATAATTAGGAGCGAATGGTTTGGGTTTTTTCAGCAATCCATTTTCCTGCTACAGGAACTCGCTTTTTTCTAATGTTGATTTCGAGAGCATTTCGACTGGCTCTATGTGACACCTCAACCAACATTAGAAAAAGAGCTCAAACAATTCCAGTATCAGGGCTATATTGTTATGGTATTGAAAAAAAATCAATACAAAAATTACCACATTCACATAAATGTTAAACCAATTTGAAATACTTATTTGATGCACTATATTTGCAAAAGTTATGAGTTACAATTTAAAAATACTTGACAGTAAACTTTTTAAACTCATAAACTTTTAAACTCATAAACTTTAAAAAAAAAAAAAATCATGCAACCAAAAGAGTTACTTACGCTTGCCGAAGAATTTGGCAGTCCGTTGTACGTTTACGACGCTACAACCATTGAGCATCAGTATAATCGTTTGACAGCTGCATTTTCTAAGGTGGAAAACCTTCGAATTAATTATGCAATGAAAGCTTTGTCAAACATCACGATTTTGAAGTTGCTAAAGAAGTGTGGCTCTGGTTTAGACACGGTTTCTTTTCAAGAAGTACAACTTGGTTTACATGCAGGTTTCACTCCAGATAAAATTATATTTACACCCAACGGAGTTTCCTTTGAAGAAATTGAAGAAGTAGCCAAATTAGGCGTTCAAATAAACATTGATAATCTTTCGGTTTTAGAACATTTTGGAACTAAATATCCAAAAGTTCCTGTTTGTATTCGTATCAATCCACACGTTATGGCTGGTGGAAATGAGAATATTTCTGTTGGACATATTGATAGTAAATTCGGAATTTCAATTTATCAAATTCCACACGTTTTGCGTATCGTTGAAAATACTAAAATGCACATCAACGGAATTCACATGCACACCGGTTCCGATATTTTGGATATCGAAGTTTTTCTTTATGCAGCCGAAATTCTATTTGACGCGGCAAAACAATTCAAAGAATTAGATTTCCTTGATTTCGGTTCAGGATTCAAAGTTCCCTACAAAAAAGGTGACATAGAAACTAATATCGAAGAACTTGGAAAAAAATTAACGAAACGCTTTTTAGCTTTCGAAAAAGAATATGGTAGAACATTAACGCTAGCTTTCGAACCTGGAAAATTCTTAGTGAGTGAAGCTGGATTTTTCTTAGCCAAAGTGAATGTAGTTAAACAAACCACCTCAACCGTTTTTGCTGGAATTGATAGTGGTTTTAATCATTTAATTCGACCAATGTTTTATGGTTCGCAACACCAAATTGAAAACATTTCTAACCCAAAAGGAAAAGAACGTTTTTGTTTTAATCATTTAATTCGACCAATGTTTTATGGTTCGCAACACCAAATTGAAAACATTTCTAACCCAAAAGGAAAAGAACGTTTTTACACCGTTGTTGGTTACATCTGCGAAACCGATACTTTTGCCAACAACAGAAGAATTGCCGAAATAAAAGAAGGCGATGTTTTATGTTTCAAAAATGCTGGAGCTTATTGCTTTTCAATGTCATCTAACTACAATTCACGTTTTAAACCAGCCGAAGTTCTATGGAAAGATGGCAAAGGTCATTTAATAAGTAAAAGAGAAACCTTTGAAGATTTGATTAAAAATCAGGTTGTGGTTGAAGTTTAAAATTTGTATTTTTGTTAGAACGTGACTTTATGCATTGAGTCTATTTATGAGTTGTGCGTCATTTTAGCCGAACGAAACGAAAAACCAAAAGTTTGAAAAAATTAATCAATTATTCTAACGAAAAAATATTTACTAGACTATTAAATAATAAGTCAAATGATAATTATTGGAATTATATTAGTGAATTAAGAAAACGAAAAACAAAAGATATTTTTGAAAAAAGCATTTTACTAATTGAATCTGAAATTGCAAAAGAAAGAATTATTGGAATTGATGTTTTGGCTCAATTTGGTTTTCCAAGATTACACAAAAATATAATCTTAAAAAAGTTCTTTAATTTACTAAAAAATGAAAGCGATAAATACGCAATAAGTTCTATATTTTATGGAATTGGTCACAACAATGAAAACTTAACTGTCAAACAAATTGATTTGCTTTGTTCATTTAAGAAACATAAAAGCAGTAGGATTAGATATAGTTTAGCTTTTGCATTATTTACAAAACAAGAACCTAACGCAATTCAAACATTAATCGAATTAAGTAAAGATAGAGATTATGAAATTAGAGATTGGGCTACTTTTGGTCTTGGAACTCAGATAGAAATTGATAATGTAGAAATTAGAAATGTACTTTGGAAAAGAATTAATGACAAATACGAAGGTCCAAGGTTTGAAGCGATATTTGGTTTAGCAAAAAGAAAAGATTTAAGAATAAAAGAAATATTAATAACTGAACTTGAAAACATTGATGAATTTGGTTCTTTAATATTGGAAGCAATTGAGGAATTAAATGATAAAGAATTTATTTTACTTCTTGAAAACCAAATTAATACCAATAGAGTTGAAAAAAGAGTAAATGAAGAATGGTTAACAAATACTTTAGAAAAAATTAAAAACGAACTTAAGCGGTTTTAAGAAATTGGGGTGAAGTGTAAAATTTTGTATTTTGATAAACGTAATTGCGTGATTTGCGTATATTTATGAGTTGTGCAACATTTTACCCGAACAGAAACTAAAATGGAAAAATATTCAGATTTTGCAATTAGAACTTGTAACGAATTCAAAGAAATTCAGAAAGACTTTGTTGAAACTTACGATTTGAATAGTTACTCAGAATGGTTTTATGATGAAGAAACTTCACTTATCACTTTTAAAAAAAAAGAAGGTGAACTTAACTTTGAATATATTCCAATTGGAAGTTATTCCAATTCGACCAAAACTTGGCTTTGGGCTTGGGATAATAAAGAACTAGTTCATAATAACAAACTAAAAACAATTTTAGTAAAAAAGTTTGGAGAAAAACAAAATTATTCTGAATTAACCGAAGGTTATTTTGAAGCTGATGAATATATCGGTTGGGAATTAACGTCTATAACTTTTGATTTAATTGAGGCAATTGGTTCTTATAGAATTGTGAATGAAAACAATCTTGAAATTTATTTTCTAATAACTGACGAAATTGAAAATGATTTTGTTGAAGAACTTAAAAAGATAAACAAAAACAAAACAGAAAAACTTATTCAATGTAAAAAACATGGAAAAAGTAGACACGCATTTATTTGTCAACATCTGAACGAAAATGAAAAAACAGGTTTTAAAGAATCTTTCGAAACAGAAATTGGAATGTATTTAGAAGAAGATGACGATTTATCTGCGTGGTGTAATAAATGCGAAGAAATTAGAAGTAAAGCTGATGGTTGGTATGATGAGAATATGGAAATTGCCAAAATAAAAATAGTTTGTGAAAATTGTTACTTTGAAATCAAAGAATTCAACAATAAATAATAAAAACGTCGCACAAAAGCCGTTAGATATTGCACAACTACCATTTTTCAAAAAATAATTTCAAAATATAAAAATCAAACCTTCTTAAAACTATTTTAAGAAGGTTGTTTTTATAAAGTAAAATCTATAAAATCAATGCAACGGTCGTTTTTTAATCATTCCGCCTTTGGTATCTTTTATAGCATGTTGCACTACAAAGGCTTCCTCATCAATTTTATCAATTTCAAGAAGTAATCGTGTTACTTCTAGACGAGTTACTACGCAAAAAAGGATTTTATTCTCATTAAAATTTACACCTGTTTTTCCATAACCGCTTTCTGAATTGTAAACCGTTACACCACGACCTAATTTATCGATTATGGCTTGTTTGACTTCGGCTGCATTTCTTGAGACTATGGTTACGCCAATGTATTCTTCAATACCATTAATGATGAAATCAACTGTTTTGGATGCTGCAAAATAGGTCAACATCGAATACATTGCGGTTTCAACACTAACTAATAATGCAGAAAAGGAAAACAAAATCACATTGAAAACCGAGATAAAATCACCTACCGAAAGACTTGTTTTTTTACTTACATAGATTGCCAAAACCTCTGTTCCGTCAATAACTGCACCACCACGTATGGATAAAATCACCTACCGAAAGACTTGTTTTTTTACTTACATAGATTGCCAAAACCTCTGTTCCGTCAATAACTGCACCACCACGTATGGCGAAACCAATTCCGGCACCGAGAAAAAATCCGCCAAAAACAGATATTAATAATTTATCAGTGGTAATAGCTGGCAAAGTGATGAAATGCACCAAAAGTGATAATGCTAAAATGGCTAAAGCGCTTTTAACAGCAAACTCCATTGATATTTGCTTAGCTCCAATAATGATGAATGGTAAATTGATTAAAACAATCAAAAATGATAATTCAACACCAGTCATTATCTCTGTAAGAAGTGATAATCCCATTGCGCCACCATCTAAAAAGTTGTTTGGTAAAAGAAATTCTTTCAATCCAATGCTCGCCATTACAACACCTATACATATCAAGATAAAATCTTTTATGTGACGCGTGTAAACTAATTGTGGAATTCTACCGCTTTTTGTAACTAAGGCATCAAATATCAATTTCATACTTTTTCATTTTAGCACAAGTTACTAAATTTTGAAACTAATGAAAAGTGAGATGAAAATTTTTAACAATACTTTAGTTTTTAGCAAAAAGTTCTGTCAATACCTCACTTTTAGTGCTATTTGGCATTGTGATTTTTAGTAATTGTGATAGTGTTGGCGCAATTTGAGTAATCACTTTTTTATCATGTGATGCACCTTTTTTGATATTCCAGCCATAAAAAATTACTGGAACATGAGTATCATAAGAATAAGGCGAACCATGAGTAGTTCCTGTAATTCCATATTCCATATAACCTGGTTTATATACGAAATACAACTCGCCATTTTGTGTTGGATCATAACCTTTTGAAACGAATTCCAATAATTCATCGTTGGTTGATGCAGTTAAAATTTCTTCTTCAGTATAAACTCGTTTTACGTACTCTTTTGTATATAAAAAATCTTTGAATGATTGCTTTACTTTAGCAAAATCCAATTCTTTAGTTTTAATTAAATCTTTATCAAAAAAGACATTGAAACTATCGTATTTCAAAATCAAATCTTCCCCAAAAGTAGCTTTAGAAAAGTCTTTTAAATCACACGAAACATTTTTATAATTGATATTATTTACCTGATATTTATTATCTTTTAAATGAGTAACATTTTCTGCTCCAGCGTGATCAGCGGTTAGAAAAACTAAATAATTATCTTTACCAACAGTCTTGTCTAAATAATTTAAAAAATTGGCTATTGTTTCATCCAAGCGTAAGTAAGTATCTTGAATCTCAATAGAGCGCGGACCAAAAGTATGGCCTACATAATCGGTTGATGAAAAACTTACTGCTAGAAAATCGGTAATTTCATCTTTTCCAAGCAGTTCTTTTTCTATAGCTTTTTTTGCAAAATCAGCGAGAAGATTATTTCCATATGGACTAACTCTAATAACTCCAGGATCATTATTATCTAACATTTCTTTCATATTGTATGGGAAGAATGGTGTTTTTTTATACAATTTTCCTTCATAAGGATTATCATCTGGAAGACTTTCGTTGTAAGTTTCTTTAGATTTTAATAAATCCCATCCTTTATTGGTATAGTCTAAATATTTTTTCTCTTTATTAAAATCATCTACCCAAGTTGGCAATTTATCTCCATAAAAAGTACTTGAAATAAACTCACCTGTTTTACAATACCAAAAAGCCCAATCTGCAAAATGTCCAGCAGGAAGAATTGCACCTCTATCTTTAATACTAATTCCGATAACCTTTCCTTTGAAATTTGTAGCCAATTTTAATTCGTCTGTAATGGTGGTACTTTGTAAATTTCTTGGCGACATTTTTCCTTCGGTTTCTGTTCCAGGAACTAATGTTGAAACCGTTGCATCATCTGTACAATAAACTTCTTTTTTTAAAGTTCTGTGAAACCATTCATTACTTACAATTCCGTGCATTGATGGAGTTGTTCCAGTATAAACCGATGCATGCCCTGGAGCTGTGTAGGTTGGCATATAATTATAATGCGCATTATGAAAAGTATATCCATTATTGATCAAACGCTTGAAACCATTTTCTGAAAAATCGCTTTCAAATCGGTATAAATATTCCATTTTCATTTGATCCACAACTATTCCTACTACTAATTTTGGGCGTTCTTGTGCTTGATTTTTTAATGAAATAAAAGAAAGAAAAACAAAAAGGAATAACTTTTTCATGGAAATAAATATTTGTACAAAAATAGGGATTTGAAAGGAAATAGAGGTAAAGTTATTCTTAAGAATTTATAAAATCAAAAGAGATTCAAAATTGAACCTCTTTTCTATTATAATGTAGTAACTTCTTTTTTGGCAAATTCAAACTCTGTAATAATATCTTTTATAATTTCGCCTACAGGTTTTATTTCATGAATTAATCCAGCTATCTGACCAATTTCTAGTTCGCCCTCAACTAAATCACCTTCAAACATGCCGCGTTTGGCTCTTCGTTTTCCTAAAAGCGTTTCCAAATCTTCTTTGGCAGGACATTTGGCATACAATTCTTGCAAATCGTTATAAAACTTATTCTTAATTAATCGAACTGGAGCTAATTCTTTTAAGGTTAATTGTGTTTCGCCTTCACCAGTTTCGATAACTGTTTTCTTAAAATTATCATGGGCTGAACTTTCTGTAGAAGCTACAAAACGACTTCCCATTTGAACACCATCAGCACCAAGAACCATTGCTGCCAACATTCCACGACCAGTTGCAATTCCACCAGCAGCAATTAGTGGAATAGAAATATTTTCCTTAACCATTGGAATTAAAGTTAACGTTGTTGTTTCTTCTCTTCCGTTGTGTCCGCCAGCTTCAAAACCTTCTGCAACTACTGCATCAACTCCTGCTTCTTGTGCTTTTAGAGCAAATTTAGAGCTGCTAACAACATGAACAACAGTAATTCCGTTGGCTTTTAAATGTGATGTCCAAGTTTTAGGATTTCCAGCCGATGTAAAAACAATCTTTACTCCTTCTTCAATAATTATTTGGATTATTTCTTCAATATTTGGATACAACATCGGAACATTTACCCCAAAAGGCTTATCGGTTGCTTTTTTGCATTTTTGAATGTGTTCTCTCAAAACGTCAGGATACATAGAACCTGCACCAATCAATCCTAATCCTCCAGCATTACTCACTGCACTTGCTAATTTGTAACCCGAATTCCATATCATTCCACCTTGAATAATAGGATATTGTATGTTGAAAAGTTGTGTTATTCTGTTCATTGAATCGAAATTCAGAAATTAATTTTTGATGATTGTTCCTTGAAGTGCTTTTTGCGAAGTTGAAATTGTAAAGTAATAAATTCCTGCATTTAAGTTTTCTAATGAAAGATGTTGAATTGGATTTTCAATATTTTTTGATAAAACGAGTTGACCTAAATTATTGTAAAATTTTACAGACGAACCAAGAACAAAATCAGGAGAAGCAAAAGTTACTGAAGCATTTGTTGGATTTGGAAAGAATTGAAATTGCTCAATTTGATTTTCACCAAGATAAAGAAGAGCGTTTTGCAAAGCCAATTGAAAATCTGGAATGCCATAACCAAATTGTGTGGTAGGATTGGTAAATTTATCTCCAGATTGTCTTACAAAATCTACCACTTGCTGATTAGTAAGATTGGGAACGGCTTGCCAAAAACTAGCAATCATTCCTGCCATAACCGGGCATGAGAAAGATGTGCCACTTGCCGTAACAATAGCTCCATCGGTATTAGAAATCGTTGTTGATTGACCTTTAGCCATAACATCGGGCTTTACTCTTCCGTCAAACGATGGTCCTATAGAGCTAAAAGTAGCGTAAGTTTCGTCAAATCTAACGGCACCAACGGCAAGAACATTTGTAGCCTCTGCTGGAACTCCAATATGTGGATCTGCAGAGTTACCAGTATTACCTGCACTGGCAACAACTACCATTCCTTTAGAAAAAGCAATATTAGCACCTTTAGAAGCGAAAGCACTATTTCCGGTCATTTGTGAATAAGTATAACTATAATTTGGATTATCATAGCCAAAGTATCCTAAAGAAGTTGAAATAATATCGGCTCCTAACCTATCGGCTTCTTCTGCGGCTTCCACCCAATAACTTTCTTCAACTGGATTTTCTTCAGAAACATCTTCTGTAACGAATAAATAATAGTTAGCGTCAGGAGCAGTTCCTACCAATTGATTTTCAACATAGCCACCCATACATGATAAAACCATTGTTCCGTGATTATGCAAACTATACACATCGGTGCTTTGACTTACATAATTGTATCCGCCGAGGATTAAATTATTGTTGAATAATCTTTGAAAAGGTTGCGCCGTATTAACATTTAAAAAACCCGAATCAAGAACTGCAATTACTTTACCGGTTCCGGTATAATTCGCTTGATGTAATAAATGTCCGTTAAGCATTTCTATTTGATTAGCTGAATTCCCGTATGCAAAAGTTGTTTGCACATTCAATTGCTTATTGACTGGTTTATTTTTTTTTGTAATTGCAGTTTTTGCATTTAGAGAATTATCAGCAAAAACGATTTGACTAACAAAAGGAAGATTTTCTAATGCGTTAATATCGGTTTCAGAACCTCTTACATGAACGCAATTTAGCCATTTTGATTTGGCTTTGACAGTAATTCCTGTTGCAGCATCTACTTGATCTATATAGGTTTGTGCAATTGGAACATCATTAACATTTAATGCTATTCCTTGAGCCGTTCTTCTGTCTATAGCCCTTTGGGTTAGCATCGTTAACGGATTGTTTAAATAAGTTTGTGCATTAGGTTTATCACTAAAATATACCCAAGCATCTTCTTGGGAAAAAGAAATGAATGACACTAATAAAGCAATTAAAAGTAGGATTTTCTTCATAGCTTTTATTTTAAAAAGTACTAAATTACGAAATTACTCCCGAACCAACTAATTCATCTTCAATATTCCATGCAACAAATTGTCCTTCTGTAATGGCAGATTGTGGTTGATCAAAGTAAACATATAGTCCGCTTTCAAATTGATGTAAGGTTGCTTTTTGCAATTCTTGTCTATAACGAATTCTCGCCATTACAGGCATTGACTCGCCATTTTTAAGTTTTAAATCTTCTCTTATCCAGTGAATTTCTGATGAATTTACTTTCAATGCCTTTTTGAACAAACCAGGATGTTGATGCCCTTGACCAGTGTAAATTGCATTTAATTTAACATCAGTAGCAATAATAAAAAGGGCTTCTTTTGTACCTCCTACGTTCAATCCTTTTCGTTGACCTATAGTAAAATAATGAGCGCCTTGATGCTTTCCAACTACTTTTCCGCTTTCTGAATTATATTGAATTGAAGTTGATTCAAAAATTAGTTCTTCTTCTAATGAATTAAAAACAGGCTTTGAAATGTTGTAAATTTCGCTAACGGCAGGAATTTCATAAATCAAACCTTCCTTTGGTTGCAATTGTTGTTGCAAAAATTCGGGCAAGCGCACTTTTCCGATAAAACATAGTCCTTGAGAATCTTTCTTTTCTGCCGTAACTAAATCTAACTGCATCGCTATTTCTCTAACTTGTGGTTTAGTTAACGCACCAATTGGAAATAAAGACTTAGCTAATTGTTGTTGAGATAATTGACAAAGAAAATACGATTGATCTTTATTATCATCTTTACCTGAAAGCAATTGATAAACAGGCTTTCCATCAACTTCAATTTCTCCTTTTCTGCAATAATGACCTGTTGCCACAAAATCGGCACCAAGTGTTAATGCAATTTTCATGAAAACATCAAATTTAATTTCGCGATTGCAAAGAACATCTGGATTTGGAGTTCGTCCGTTTTCATATTCCTTGAACATGTAATTGACAATTTTTTCTTTGTACTGCTCGCTTAAATCTACTGTTTGAAAAGGAATTCCAAGTTTTTCTGCAACTAAAAGCGCGTCGTTACTGTCTTCAAGCCACGGACATTCATTAGATATTGTAACAGAATCATCATGCCAATTTTTCATAAAAAGACCGATTACATCATAGCCTTGCTCCTTCAATAAATAAGCCGCAACGCTAGAATCTACCCCACCAGAAAGTCCGACAACAACACGTTTCATTTAATTGATTTAATTTGAATACAAATTTACATTAATAAAAATAAAAAAAGTATATGCATTAATTGTTAAAATATATACTTTGGTAAATATTATTTATTATTAAATTATCTGTCTTCCTCTCGAGTCATTGGCTTTTTAACAAACTTTCTAACCTTTTGTTTGCTCATATCTTCTTTGACTCTTTTTCCGTTTTTGAAAAACTCCCAAATACCTTCTTTTTTTCCGTTTACAAAATTTCCTTTTGCCATTACAACATTATCAGAACTTTTAAAGACCGCCAGACCATCGAATTCTCCATTTTTATAGTTACTTTCCTCAATGATTATTCCGGTTTCAGTATATTTTTTGTAAGCGCCATTTTTGATTCCTGCTGTGTAATTACATTCTTCTGCAATTTTTCCGCTCACATAAAATACTTTTCTAAGGCCTTCTAACTTTCCGTTTTTGTAAAATTCTTGAGTCATGATTTGCGGCGAATCTTCGTGATAATATTTCCATTCACCTTCGTATTTTTTATTTACTACTTTTCCTTCACTTACTTTATTTCCTTTTTGATTATAGAAAATTGTGTAGCAAGAATTATCTTTTGCATTGAACTCTCTTGTAGCAATTACAGATCCTGCTTTTGTATCGTCAAAAAACTTGAATATTCCAATTTCTTTTCCGTGATTAAATGTTCCTTCATATCGAGGGCGTTTAGATTCTTCGTAAACCCCTTTCCATGTGCCATGCTTTTTGCCTTTTTCATCTAACTTATTAGTATCTTGAGAATAAATTGATGTAAAAGAAAATAAAAAATAAAATATATATTTCATTGCTGTAGCGTTTATTTATAAACGGAAGTTCGTTTAAAATAGTATAAAAAAAACTGCCTTATTATAAAAAAGGCAGCTCAAAAATTTATTTCTTATTTAATTTCTTTTGTTCTTCGGCTTGTTCCATCATTTCTCTCATTTTCTTTTGGAACTTACTTTCTGTTTTTGGTTTGGTTTTATTCTCTTGAATTTTAGCATGAATTTTATCACTATCAATAAAATATTTCTTGATAACTAACATGATTCCAATGGTAATTAAGTTAGAAATAAAGTTATACAAACTCAATCCTGAACCGTAGCTGTTGAAGAAAATCAACATCATAATTGGTGAAAGATAAATCATGATTTTCATAATCTTACCCATGTCTGGCATACCTTCTTGTGGTGGTTGCGCCATGGCTTGATCGCCTGATGTCATTTTCATGTAAAAGAAAATTGCTATTGCAGCCAAAATTGGAAACAAACTCACGTGATCTCCATATAATGGAATATTGAAAGGTAATTTGAAAATTTGGTCAAATGATGATAAATCTTCTGCCCAAAGGAATCCTTTTTGTCTTAACTCAATTGCTGATGGAAAAAACTGGAAAGAAGCATACATAAACGGCAACTGAATTAATGCTGGAATACAACCAGCCATTGGGTTTACGCCGGCTTTGTTGTATAATTTCATTGTTTCTTGTTGTTTCTTCATTGGATCTTTTGCAAATTTTTCTCCCAATTCTGTAATTTCTGGACGCAATACTTTCATCTTAGCTTGTGATAAGAACGATTTGAAAGTAATTGGCGACATGGCAATCTTGATAATAATTGTAAATAGAATTATGGCTATTCCTAATCCCATAAACGAACTCAAAAATCCGAAAAGTGGTATAAAGATTAATTTGTTTATCCAACCAAAAATTCCCCAACCTAATGGAACGATGTCTTCGATATTTTTATCGTATTTATTCAACAACTTATAATCCGTTGGACCATAATACCAATTCATTTTGTAATCTAACTCGCCATTTTTGAAAGCCAAAGGCAAGGTAGTTTTAAATTGTTTTGTAAAAACCGTATCAATTTTAGCATCGTTAACTAAATCTGTAGAACTAACTTTTACATTCTCAATTGGTGTTTGAGATAGTAAAATAGAACTAAAAAAATGTTGTTTGTAAGCAATAAATGTTGCTTTTTCTAGGGTTTCATCTTCTTGTTTTCCACGTCCAGCATAATCTACTTTTTCATCGTTTTCAAAATACATTTCGGTATATTGATTTTCATAAGAAACGCTTTTTTCATTGCGATAGGTTTTTAAATCCCATTGTAAATCGGCTGTTTTTGAAGTATTTAAAACTTTGCTTAATCCTTGAGAACGAACGTCAAAATCTAACATATAATTGTTAGCTTTTAGCACATATTTATATTCTAAAAACTCGTTGACGCCAGATTTTAACTTCATGGAAAGAATTTGATCGTTTCCGTTTTTAGTTAAAGTTGGTTCAAAGAATAAGTCTTTAGTATTAAGAACTCGATTGTCTTTGGTTTGAAGTTCTAGATTAAAATTGGCGTTATTATTTTTGATTAACTCTACTAATTGTCCTGAATTTTTTTCGAATTTCTTGTAGTTTTTTAGAACTGCTTCAGCAATGTATCCACCTTTATTGGCTATTTTTAGAGTTACCAATTCGTTTTCAATGGTAGTGAAACTTTCTTTTGCTGAAGGCAATGTTGCAGAATAAGCAAAACTTCCTAAAGCACTACTAAGTTTTTGAAGTTTTGCTGTATCACTAACAGTAGTATCTACAACGGTTTGCAGCACTTGTTTAGTGGAAACTTCTTTAGCTTTTTTGGCTTTATCAATTTTTTCTTGCTTGATTTTTTGGGCTTGTTCTTCTTGTGCCGTTTTTTGACTATTGTACATCATCCACATGATAATCCCGAAGATTAAGGCGAAACCAATAATCGAATTTAAATCAAATTTTTTTTGTTCCATAATATGCTGAAATTGTTTCAGTATCTTAAAATTAATATATAAATTAGTCGTTGTGTTGACTTCTTTGTTTCATGTGTTTAATAATAAAGTTTTTGAAACTCTATTTTAGTAACCTTTAGTTTTATCATTTAGCCCTGATGCAAGGGAAAAGCTCCCGATTTTATCGGGACTTTGGAAAGGCAGCAGGAAAATGGTTTACAAAAATTACTACTGATTCGCTCCAAAATAAAACAACTTGTAGTCCGTTTTTAATTTTTATCATTAGAGACCGACTCAATGCGTTTTATCTACTTTTTATTTTTTACCATTGCGGCCACAAAGCTAATCTACTTTTTATTTTTTACCATTGCGGCCACAAAGCTAACAAAAATTGGCTGTGGATTGGCAACAGTGCTTTTGTACTCTGGATGGTATTGCACTCCGATGAAAAATGGATGATTTTTAATCTCTACAATTTCAACCAAATTGGTATCTGGATTGATTCCGGAGCTTATTAATCCTGCATTTTCTAATTGGGTGGCATACTTATTATTATATTCATATCGGTGACGATGACGCTCAGAAATTTGTGTTTTTCCATAAATTTGATGTGCCAAAGTGTTTTCTTTCAAATTACATTTCCATGAACCTAAACGCATTGTTCCTCCTTTGTCGGTGACGGTTTTTTGTTCTTCCATCAAATCGATAACTGGATGGGTTGTGTTTGGATTCATTTCTGTAGAATTGGCATCGGCTAATCCTAAAATAGTTCTGGAATATTCTATAACGGCCATTTGCATTCCTAAACAGATTCCGAAAAATGGTAAATTATTTTCACGTGCATAACGAACGGCTTCTATTTTACCTTCTATTCCTCTTTCTCCAAAACCTGGAGCCACAAGAATTCCGTCGATTCCTTTTAGTTTTTCAGCAATGTTATCGCTATCAATATATTCTGAATGTATGCTAATGATATTTACTTTAGTTTCATTAGAAGCTCCAGCGTGAATAAATGCTTCTAAAATTGATTTATAAGAATCTTGTAATTCTACATATTTTCCAATTAATCCAACATTTATAGTATGTTTTGGATTTTTTAATCGGTGTAAAAAGGTGTTCCAGTTTTCTAAATCGGGTGTGTTCTTTTGCGGTAAATCTAATTTTTTTAGAGCTACTACATCCAATCCTTCTTCAAGCATCAATAACGGAACTTCATAAATCGTTGATGCGTCTATGGATTGAATAACAGCTTCACGTTTTACATTACAAAACAAAGCTAGTTTTTGACGAATTTCATCGGACAATTCGTGTTCGGTTCTACACACTAAAATATCGGCTTTGATACCGCTTTCCATCAATGTTTTTACGGAGTGTTGTGTTGGTTTAGTTTTTAATTCACCGGCTGCAGCCAAGTAGGGTACTAAAGTTAAATGAATTACTATTCCGTTACTTTCGCCCAACTCCCAAACCAATTGACGCACCGATTCGATGTAAGGAAGTGATTCAATATCACCAACGGTTCCTCCAATTTCAGTAATTACAATATCAAAATCGCCTGAATTCCCTAGCAATTGCATACGTTCTTTAATCTCATTTGTGATGTGAGGAACAACTTGAACTGTTTTTCCTAAAAACTCACCACGACGTTCTTTTTCAATAACAGAGAGATAAACTCTTCCGGTAGTTACATTGTTTGCCTGTGATGTTGGAACGTTTAAAAACCGCTCGTAGTGACCCAAATCTAAATCTGTTTCTGCTCCATCATCAGTAACATAACATTCGCCATGTTCATAAGGATTCATGGTTCCTGGATCGACATTTAGATAAGGATCAAATTTTTGAATGGTTGTTCGGTAACCTCGTGCTTGTAATAATTTTGCCAAAGATGCTGCGATAATTCCTTTACCCAAGGAAGAAGTCACACCGCCTGTAACAAAAATGTATTTCGTTTGATTCATTGTTTTTTTTTTAGGACAACTGTTTGGCTGTCCTTAATTGTTGTGTTGGTTATTGCCCTTCACTTCGACTATGCTCAGCATAAACTTAGCTCAGGGTAAATTGATCTTGTAAAAAACGATGCAAAAATAAGAATTTAAAATGGATTATTAGACTTTTAGATTATTGGATTGTTAGAAAAAAATCCTAACATTTAATAATCAAAAAATCTAACGATCTGTCTTCGGATATTGCTTTTTAATGTTGCGAATTAACTCTTCTAAACCGTTTAATTTGAGTTCGTAAACGAGTTTGAGTTGTTCGCCAAGCTGCCCATTTGGTAAACGATTATTGTTAATCCAAACTAAATAATACTCTGGTAAGTCAATAAGATATTTACCTTCGTACTTCCCGAAAGGCATTTTGGTGTGAGCGAGTTTGATTAAGAATTTTTGTTGGTCGTCCATTGGGAAAGGTTACGAGTTGAAAGTTGCGGGTTACGGGTTACGTGTTTTAATTGTTTTGTAATAATTTTTAAGATAACTTTCAATTTCCCATTAAAACAATTACTTTTTACTAATTGAAACCTCAAATCTTAAACTCGAAACTTTCAACTCGAAACTCGCAACCTATTTATTTCCAATTGAAAACAATTTCTTTCTTAATATCTGGATGCAAACTATAGAAAACTGGACAAGTCATTGCCGTTCTTTCTATAATGGTTTTCGTCTTCTCGTCTGCAACTAAGTTCATATTGAAAGTAACGTGAATTTCTGTGATTCTTCTTGGTTCAGTTCCCATGATTTTGGTTACTTCTGCCGTTGAATTTGAAAAATCTACTTCTAAATCGCGTGCTTTTATTCCCATAACGGTAAACATGCAACTGGCTAAACCATTAGCAACAGTGTCTGTTGGAGAAAATGCTGCACCTTTTCCGTTGTTATCAATTGGCGCATCTGAAATAATCTCGGAACCTGACTGTAAATGAATGGAAGAAGTGCGTAAATCTCCTAAATAAGTTACTTTGGAAGTTGCCATTATTGTGCTTGTTTTATGGTTAAATCTTCGTCGTAGTAAAGAATATAAATACCCTTATTAGTGAAACCTCCTGAAATTTTCTTAGCGTAATCAAATTTACTTTCTACTTGTTCGGTAGCATCGTCATTGATAGATTCTTCAAAAGGCTTGTCTTGTGCTAATCGCAACATGGTATCAAAAGTTAAATCGAAACCACGAACAGCATACTGATTTGGAAGTATTTTATTTTTCTTTTTAAAAGCTCTCTCAAATTTTTGTGCTTCATCAGAATCGTTGTCTTTTGTTGCTGATGGATAAGCCATTTTTAATTTTGTCAATCGAGACAAAGCAATTTCTTCAAAATCAAGAGTTTCGTTGGATTCTAAAATTACCAATTGCACTTGATAATCTTTCATAACACTTGACATTGCTGATGTTGTAGTAAAAATAGTTCCTGTTTTTTCGGAAGCCATTACTACATAATTCATTCTGTCTTTTACAAAATGCTTTTTAATACTATCTGCTACAAAGCCACCTTTGTCGGTAACTCCAACTATTTTAACCTCTTTTTCAAAATCTTGAATATACTCTTTTATGGAGTTTTTTTTAGGATCAATTACTGCTATTATATTTCCGTTTTTAGATTGCATGTAACTAAACATGGCACCTTTAATAGCATCGGCATGAGGCATTGCTTGGAACAAATTTTTATAGGATTTTCCTTCATCTCTTGACAAAGGTGAAATTACAGGAATGTTTTTGTTCTCTAACGCATCGGCTACTTTTTCGACATTTACTTGATAGAACGGACCAATAATGGCATCAATTGATGAAAAATCATTATTATAAATAACTGAAAGAGCACTGGTTGAATTTTTTGTTTCTTGAGAATCGTATATTTTAATATCCAAATTCATTCCGAGAACTTTGGCAGAATCTATAGCCATTAAAGCTCCTGCATAAAAATCTAAAGTCATGTTTAGAAATTTATCTTTCTTTAATCGTTCAGAAATTGAAGTTACCGAATCGTTTTGAATCTTTGAAGCATTAAAAGGTAAAAACAAGACTAATTCTTTTCTTTCTTGATTTGAAATAGATTTTGTTAAGTCTTTCAAACTGTTTTTTGTTTCTTTAGTAAACGAAAGTGTTGCGGGCACTTTTAGAATCATTCCTTCTTTAACACCTTCTTTTAAACTTGGATTTAATCCGATTAATGAAGCTTCAGATAGACCTAAAAGATTGGTTAAACTGTACATCGTTTCGCCCGATTTTACAGTATATTCTAATGTATTTCCGTGATAAGCCTCTGTTTTAGGATAAATTATTTCAGTTGGTGCAACATCTTTATCATTACTGTTTATTTTCAATTTGAAACCAACAGGAAGATTGTCTATTATTTCAGGATTTTGCTTTTCTAGTTCTTCTATAGAAATGCCGTATTTTTTAGAAATACTATATTTTGTATCACCAGCAACTACCTCATGACTTGAAAAAGTATTAGTTATTATTTGCACTTTTGGAGGCTCTTCATACCTCATTATTTTTAAAATTTGTCCGGGTTGCAATCCATCCTTTTTTAAAAATGGGTTAGCCTCTTCTAAATCTGAAATTTTTATATCATTTTCTTTTGCAATACTGTAAAGGGTTTCTTTTGCTTTTACTATGTATGTTTTTTCCTTAAATGGAACTTCATTTAAAGTTACATTTTCAATACTTTTAGGAATAAGTAAAATAGCATCTAGTTGAATTCCGCTTTGCGAATCTGGATTTAGCTTATAAATATCGTAAGGCGTCACTTTGTACTTTTGTGCAATTTGAGTAATTGTTTCTCCTTTAGCCACTTTGTGCTTAGTATAATTCTGTGCGAAAACAGAAGTTGCAAACATAAATACTATAAAGTAAATTCCTTTTTTAAACATATCTTTTAGATTAATTTCCAATTAAAAAATTCCAAATCCCAAACTGTAAACCGACTACTGAACACTGCCAACTGTTTATTCCCACTCGATAGTTGCTGGTGGTTTCGAGCTAATATCATAGACTACTCTATTCACACCTTTTACTTTATTGATGATTTCGTTTGAGATTTTCATCAAAAACTCGTACGGCAAATGTACCCAGTCAGCCGTCATTCCGTCGGTAGATTCTACTGCGCGAAGTGCTACTACTTTTTCGTAAGTACGCTCATCTCCCATTACTCCTACACTATTTACTGGAAGCAAAATTGCTCCTGCTTGCCATACTTTATCATACAATCCGTGTTCTTTCAATCCGTTAATAAACACAGCGTCAACTTCTTGCAAGATACGTACTTTTTCGGGTGTTATATCGCCTAATATTCTAATTGATAATCCCGGACCAGGAAACGGATGTCTTCCTAATAATTCGGGATCAATTCCTAAAGTTGCTCCAACTCTTCTTACTTCATCTTTAAACAACATTCGAAGTGGCTCCACAATTTTCAACTTCATAAAATCGGGCAAACCACCCACATTATGGTGTGATTTTATTGTTGCACTTGGACCTTTAACCGAAATCGATTCAATTACATCAGGATAAATCGTTCCTTGTGCCAACCAAGTTACGTCTTCTATTTTGTGAGCTTCATCGTCAAAAACTTCGATAAAAGCATTACCAATAATTTTACGTTTTGTTTCTGGATCATCTACTCCAGCCAAGGCATCCAAAAAACGTGCCGAAGCATCTACACCTTTCACATTTAATCCCATGTCTTTGTATTGATGAAGTACGTTTTCGAATTCATTTTTACGTAATAAACCATTATTAACGAAGATACAATATAAATTTTTACCAATAGCTTTGTTCAATAAAACTGCTGCAACTGTAGAGTCTACACCACCAGAAAGTCCTAAAACTACTTTATCATTTCCAACTTTTTCTTGTAAATCTTTCACGCAATCATCAACAAAAGCATTTGGAGTAAAATTTTGAGGAACTTCGGCAATTTTGACCAAGAAATTCTCCAGCATTTGTTTACCATCAGTTGAATGATATACTTCTGGGTGAAATTGAATAGCATAAGTAGTTTCGCCTTCAATTTTGTAAGCTGCATTTTCTACGTCGTTGGTACTAGCTAGTTTGACACCGTTGGTTGGTAAATGTTTAATGGTGTCACTGTGGCTCATCCAAACTTGTGAATTGAGGTTTACTTTATTGAAGAAAACTTCGTCTTCCTTTATATAAGACAAATTGGCTCTTCCGTATTCTCTAATGTTGGAAGCAGCTACTTCTCCACCTGAAAAATGAGCTAAATATTGCGCACCATAACACACCGCAAGTAAAGGCAATTTACCTCTAATTTCGGATAAATCAATTTGCAAAGCGTCTTCTGAGCGCACCGAGTAAGGACTTCCGCCAAGAATAACCGCTTTGTAAGACGATAAATCAGTTGGATAGTTGTTGTAAGGAAAAATTTCGCAGAATATATTTAATTCGCGAACGCGGCGTGCAATAAGTTGAGTGTATTGCGAGCCGAAATCTAAAATAAGTACGTTGTGTTGCATGCGCAAAAGTACTATTATAGATTGAATTTTGAAAATGGAAAAGGAATTTTATTACATTTGATACCAAATATATATAGAATGCTCAAAACAATTCTCTACATAGCCATTGGTGGAGCTATGGGTAGCGTTTTACGCTATTTAACAGCAGTTTTTGTCAATAAATATTGGGCAAATCAATTTCCTTTGGCTACCTTTATTACCAATGTTTTGGGATGCTTTTTAATTGGAATTTTGATTGGAATTTTAGAGAAAAACAACTTGGCTAATAGTAATTTAAAATGGTTTCTCATCACTGGCTTTTGTGGCGGTTACACTACTTTTTCCACCTTTGGATTTGAAAATTATACTTTATTTCAAAACAATAACTCGCTTTTAGCTTTTGGTTATATTGCTTTGAGTGTTTTTTTTGGAATATTTGCCGTTTGGTTAGGACTTTTTGTTTCTAAGTAATTCAAATACTGTAATGAAAACCAAAATTTGTGACTTGTGCAAAGTAGAAGAATCAATATTGTTCCGAATTCAAATTGAAAAAGGAAAAACGTGGCTTTTTGTATGCAAATCGTGTTGCGAGAAATCTCAAAAATTGGAAAACTATAAATATGGTGGAACTTGGAAAGGTTCACGTCATTGACTCCAATTAAATTTAGATTTTTCTAAAGAATAAAACTTTAAATTCTGTGTTAATCTATATAGTGATTGTGTTAATTTTTAGTATTTTCGCAACCTATGAACGAAAAAGACATTTTAGCCATTCAAGAATTATTGGCAACATCTAAGAAAATTGCCATTATTCCACACCGAAGTCCCGATGGAGATGCCATGGGTTCGACGCTTGGTTTGTATCATTTTTTATTAAAATTGAACCATCAAGCAGTCGTTATTGCACCCAATGAATTCCCTGAATTTTTGGCATGGTTGCCTTCGTCTGAAACGGTTTTGGTTTATGAAAATGACAGAGTTAATTGCACTAAAATTCTTAATGAAGCTGAACTGGTTTTCACTTTAGACTTCAATGCGTTACACAGAACTGGCGAAATGGAACAAGTTTTAAGTAAACTGTCGGCTCCAATGATTATGATTGACCACCATCAATTGCCTGATTCATACGCAACGTTCACTTATTCAGACACTTCTTTTGGTTCTACTTGTGAAATGATTTACAATTTCATTAGTTCTTTGAATCAAAAAGCCCTTATTGATAAAACAATAGCTAGTTGTCTATATACAGGAATTCTTACTGATTCTGGCGGATTTAAATTTCCGAAAACAACAGGAACAACGCATAGAATTGTGGCAGAATTCATCGATTTAGGGGTTGAAAATACTGAAATTCCGAATTTACTTTTTGATAATAATTCATACGAAAGATTGCAATTGCTAGGAAGAGCTTTACAGAATATGAAAGTGCTTTTCGATAAGAAAACATCTTACATTTCGTTATCACAAAAAGAATTAGACGAATTTAATTATGTAAAAGGTGATACTGAGGGCATAGTAAATTATGGCTTGACCATAAAAGGCATTGTTTTTGCGGCTATTTTCATTGAACATAAAGATGAAAATATTATTAAGATTTCATTTCGTTCGCAAGGAGATTTTGATGTCAATCAATTTGCTAGAGACCATTTTAGCGGTGGCGGACACATCAATGCTGCTGGAGGAAAATCGTATGATTCGTTAGCTAATACGATAAGGAAATTTGAACAGATCATTTCAAAAATTGAACTATAAATTATGAGAAAAATAAAAATCAGTGTTGTTTTTATTTTTGTTCTATTAACCTTAATTGGTTGTAAAGAACAACAAGCTAGAATGCCAATTTCAAGAAATTCTGGAGCTTTTATGAATGAGTCGGTGGAGCGCAACAAAAAATTGATTAAAGGGGAAGAAAAGCAGATAGATTCTATCATCAAAAGCAATCCTCAAATTAAGTATTTGACTTCCCAAAAAGGATATTGGTACCATTATGAATCAAAAAATGATCGTGATACTTTGCGTCCTAAAAAAGGTGATGTTGCTTTTTTTGATTATGAAATTAAAGATATTGCAGGAAATGTTATTTACTCACAATTAGAACTTAAACCACAAACTTATTTGGTAGACAAACAAAATATTATGTCTGGTTTACGTCATGGCATAAAACAAATGCGTAAAAAAGAGACGGTAACCTTTTTGTTTCCTTCACACCTAGCCTTTGGTTATCATGGTGACGACAGGAGAATTGGAACTAATGAACCATTGATATGTACTGTAACTTTAAACGATTTTAAACCCGAAAATAAACAATAGATTAAATAGAAATGAAAAGTAAAATAATTTTAGTAGTAGCAATTATTACAACTTTTTTGGTTGGATGCAAAGATGAACACACCAATTTAAAAGACGGATTATATGCAGAAATTGAAACCTCCAAAGGAACTATTTTAGTGGCGTTAGAATATAAAAAAACACCCGTTACTGTGGCTAATTTTATAACTTTAGCAGAAGGAACCAATCCGTTTGTATCAGAGAATTTGAAAGAAAAACCATTATATGACGGATTAGTATTTCACAGAGTTATTTCTAAATGCAATGGTGATGCTGAAGACTTTATGATTCAAGGTGGTGATCCACTTGGAAATGGTACCGGAGATTGTGGTTACAAATTTAAAGATGAATTCACCGATTTAAAATTCAATAAAGGTGGTATCTTAGCAATGGCTAATTCTGGACCTACAACAAATAGCAGTCAGTTTTTTATCACCATTAAAGAGACTCCATGGTTGGATGGAAGGCACACTATTTTTGGTCACGTTGTAGAAAACGGAATGGAAGTTGTAAATACTATTGTTCAGAACGATGCTATTAATGCTGTAAAAATTATACGTAAAGGAGAAGCCGCTAAGAAATTTGACGCTGAAAAAGTTTTTAGTGATTACTTTAAAGTAGAATCTGAAAAACAGAAAAAGCAAGCCGCTGTTGATGCAGCTGTACTTAAAAAAGCTATTACAGATAAAATTGCCTTTTTTGCAGAACAAAAAGCTGCTTCACAAAAATTACCTTCTGGTTTACAATATACTATTTTAGAGAAAGGAACAGGAAAAAAACCAATTACTGGTTCTCAACTATTTGTAAGTTATGTAGGCTTTTTAGAGAATGGAACATTATTTGATACTAGCTCGGCAGAAATAGCAAATGCTTTTGGAAAATTAAATCAACAAAGAGCTTCACAAAATGGTTATAGTCCATTGCCATTTCAATGTGGTTCAAAAGGCGCTGCTATTCCAGGATTTGAAGAAGGATTATCGTTATTAAACATTGGAGATAAAGCCATTTTATTTATTCCATCTAACTTAGGTTATGGAGAAAATGGAGCTGGAGAGGCAATTCCACCTAATGCAAATATTATTTTTGAAGTTGAACTATTAGAAAAATTATAATTAAAAACCGATTAAAACTAGAACAATGAAAATGAAATTAAAAATCATGTTGTTATTCTTTTTAGGATTAACAATTTCGAATGCTCAAACAAAAAAGAAAAAAACGGCTAAAATGACTAAAACGGAGGTTACTGCTAAAGCTACCAATCCAAATGATGGAATTTTTGCAGAAATTGAAACTACCAAAGGTATAATTCTACTTCGATTAGAGTACAAAAAAACTCCAGTAACTGTTGCTAACTTTATTTCTTTAGCAGAAGGAACGAACACAAAGGTATTTGAAGCTTACAAAGGAAAAAAATTCTATGATGGATTAAAATTTCATAGAGTAATTAAAGATTTTATGATTCAAGGTGGTGATCCACTTGGAAATGGTAGTGGTGCACCTGGATATGCTTTTAAAGATGAAATTACCGATTTAAAACATGACAAAGGCGGCATACTTTCTATGGCTAATTCTGGACCAAAAACTAATGGTTGTCAATTTTTTATAACGCATAAAGAAACTCCTCATTTAAATGGAAAGCACACTGTTTTTGGTTCTGTTGTAACTGGAATGGAAGTGGTTAATGCCATTGAGCAAAACGATGTTATTACTAAAATGACTATCGTAAGAGAAGGAAACGAAGCTTTAAAGTTTGATGCTCCTAAAGTATTTGAAGATTATTTTACCAATAAACCTGCAGAAGAGGCAAAAGAAGCTACCTCAAAAGCTGCAGTAATTGCCGCATTACTAAAAGAATTTGATGTTAAAGGAAAAACTACCGCAAGCGGAATAAAATATATTGTTTTAAAAGAAGGTACTGGAGCCAAACCAACTGCCACAAGTAATGTAAAAGTACATTATACAGGATCATTCTTAGACGGAAAAGTTTTTGACAGTAGCGTTCAACGTGGTCAACCAATTGATTTTGGTTTAAACCAAGTTATCTCAGGTTGGACCGAAGGTGTTCAATTGATGAAAGAAGGTGCCAAATACAAGTTTTTTATTCCTTATAAATTAGCTTATGGTGAGCAAGGTGCTGGTGGTGTAATTCCTCCAAAAACCGATTTGATTTTTGAAGTAGAATTACTAAAAATCAATAACTAACAAAATACAAGAGGCTGTCCTAAAAGTAAGGACAGCCTCTTTTTACTACTAAAAGATTCGGAAACCTATCGGAGAAGATTTTCATATATGTAATTTTCCGAAGACAAGTAAGACTTTTAGGACACTCTCTTTATTGTTTTACTTATTAAACTTCCATTCAAATTCATCTTTATCATTAATGATGGCTCCTAGTTCAATTCTTATCACTACATCATATTCCGATTGTAATGTGAGCCAATTACTCTCATTAAAATGATTTTCGGTAACATCGAAATCTTCTTGCTCCCAAGATTTAAAAGGTAAATCAGCAAGTAGACTTTTTATATTACAACCAATTACTTTTTTGTCTAATAAGGTTGCATTTTCATTGGAAGTGATGATATAACCCAAACGAAAATCTTCATCTTCATAGAACGTTAAACGAAGTTTTTGTTGGTTGTACAAAAAAATTATGTTGTTGTCATCGTCTTCAAACTTCTTGTCTGGTGTGCCATAAAGCGCCGTTACATCTTGTTGTTTCATTCCGAAAAGCAAACTATCAATTCCGTTTTTTGGGTTTAATTTCATCTCATTTGTATTTAACTACAAAGGTCGCAAAGTTTTTTTTAAGAAGTTAAAGAAGTTCGTTTTTTGGGTTTAATTTCATCTCATTTGTATTTAACTACAAAGGTCGCAAAGTTTTTTTTAAGAAGTTAAAGAAGTTTTGGTATTTTTAAGGAAGTTGTTGTAAGGATTTATTATTTTTATGGCGGCTGTTTATGGGTTGGTGTCTTCTCAAAAAAAACACAAATAAAGAAAATAAAAGGCTATGAACAAACTAATTATACTTTATATTTTAATATCAACTTTTAGTATTTCTTGTAACAAAAAAGAAAACAAAAATTCTAAGTTCTTAAAAAAGTACGATAAAATTAGACTTATTTCATATAATACTCACAGAGATGTTTACAGAACAAAATATGAGCCTAAAATAGAAAATGATACAATTAAAATTCCAAACATTAAATTTATTGACAACATTATACTCAACAAACATTTTGCCGAAAAAATCACAGATGTTTTATTTTCAGAAGAGAATGAATGTATTATGGCAGATTGTTACAATCCGAGACATATAATATTATTTTACAAGAATAATAAACTTGTTGACTTTTATGAGTTTTGTGCAGAATGTGGTGGAAGCAGACAATCAAAAAACATAAACTTTCCAGAACTTTGCGCAGACAAAGGTGATAAAATCATCGAAATATTTAAAGAAATGAAACTAAAAAATAATGGAGAAGAAAATGAAAACTACAAATATTTTTAAAATAAAAACAAATAAAAAGGTTTTCGCAATTGTAGGTTTAGCTTAAATTAAAGTTGATTTTTTAAATGCTAAGCAAAGATTTCTATTTTATAAATGCTTCCTCCTGACTTTGATTGTTAATTTCTATTCTTAAAAAACCTAATACTCAAACTTCCCAAACTCGCTTTCGATAGTTAGTTTCTTGGTTTTGCTTGCTTCTACTCTACCTACAATTTGGGCTTCCACACCAAAAGAATTTGATAGGGCTATAATATCGTTGGCAATTTCTTGAGGAACGTAAACTTCCATACGGTGACCGCAGTTGAACA